>Ga0187785_10000800_pt1 | contig 11297 bp, 9 predicted proteins | sample 0815_BV2_4_20_MG_FD_132466 | JGI IMG/M metagenome (GOLD analysis project Ga0187785, IMG submission 132466) | Tropical peat soil microbial communities from peatlands in Department of Meta, Colombia - 0815_BV2_4_20_MG | ecosystem: Environmental > Terrestrial > Soil > Wetlands > Peat | place...
GAGGCCGGGATCGGCAAGGACGACGTGCGCGCGATCGCCCGGGCGCTGGCGATCCCGAGCGCCGACAAGCCGGCCTCGCCGTGCCTCGCCTCGCGGATCCCGTACGGCACCGCGGTCGAGCCCGAGCTGCTCGCGCGGATCGACGCGGCCGAGCGCGCGGTGCGCGCGCTCGGGTACCACGAGCTCCGGGTCCGCCACTTCGGAACAACCGGGCGCGTGGAGCTCGCCGCCGACGACCTCGCGCGCGCCTCGACGCCCTCGCGTCGGGCCGAGATCGAGCGCGCGGTCCGCGGCGCCGGCTACGGCGACGCCGAGATCGACCCGGAGCCGTTCCGGTCGGGATCGCTGAACCGTCTCGGCCGCCCGCTGCCGCTGATCGCGACCTGAACCCGGCGGCCGCTCACTCGAGGTGCTTCGCGCGCGGATCGCGCCGCATCGGCGGCCGGTAGTCCGGCTGGGCGCGCTCCACCAGGAACTCGATCGCGGCCCAGATCGTCTTCGAGCGCGGGTAGAACCAGATCGGCACCACGGTGAGCACGCCGATGCTTGCGACCAGCAGGGGCGCCACCGGCACCACCGGCACGGTCAGCGCGATGCCGACCGCCATCACGATCAGCCAGAACAGGACCGCGACCGCGTAGTTCAGCGCCATCGCGCCGAGGAACCCTCCCTCCTCCTTCTCGAAGCGCAGGTCGCAGGTCGGGCACCGGGTCTTGAGCGTGAACCGCCGTTCGAAGATCCGCCGTTCGCCGCAGCGCGGGCAGCGGCGGCCGAGCCCGCGCAGCAGGACCCGGAAGCCGCTGGCCTCCTCGAACAGGGGTTGCTCGGCCGGCTCGCCCGCGGCCGGATCCAGCATCGCGTACGGATCCGACGATCCCGTGGCGCACTCCTCCCGCGTGGAACTCCGTCCTCCAGGCTAGCCGTTCCGTCCCGAGGACCACGACGTTCGGCCCATGCCCCCGTGTCGCGGAGCGGGTGTACCATCCGCAGACCATGACCCGATCACGCGGCTCGCAGCGGCTCGGCCGTTCCGGACGGTCGCAGCTGAACGTGATCGACTACACGCTGGCCAAGCGCGCGCTGCTGCGCGACGCCCAGGACGGCCTGCAGTCGGTCAGCGATCTGTGCGATGCGCACCCCGAGCTGATGCGCGCGGCGCACCACGTCGGTGAGCCCACGCGGGTGGACTGCCCGGTCTGCGGCAAGGACAAGCTGGTCCTGCTGGCCTACGTGTACGGCGAACGGCTGAAGCAGGACAACGGTCGCGTGTGGTCGATCGACACCGGGTTGCGGATGGCCGCCGCGCACCCCGGCTCGTGCTGCTACGTCGTCGAGGTCTGTCGCTCCTGCTGCTGGAACCACCTGCGCGAGGCGTTCACCGCCCGGCAGATCGCCGCCGGCTGACGCCGGACGTTGGGAACCCACACGATCGCCACACCCTTCGTCATCCTTCGAACGGGGGGTTGCTAGCATCGGCCCCACCGTGGCTACCGGGTCGAAGCCGTCCACCAGCAGGGACTACGTTCCCAAACACGCTCCCGCGAACGCGAAGAAGCGCTCGGGCAAGCGTTCCTTCCTGCGTCGCCGTTGGTGGTTGCTCGTGTTGTTGACCCCGGTCGTGATGGCGTTCGTCGGTTCGGTCGCCCTCTACGTCGCGTACGCGCGGATCAAGCTGCCGAACCGCCTGCCGCCGATCCAGACGACCTATCTGTACGACCGCAACGGCAAGGTGATCTCCACGCTCCACGGCGCGGTGGACCGCACCGTGATCCCGTTCGCACAGATGTCGCCGAACATCCGCGACGCGGTGATCGCCACGGAGGACCACGCGTTCTACAGCCATCCGGGTGTCGACCTCCCCGGCATCATGCGCGCCGCCTACACCGACCTGATCAAGCGGCAGACCGTGCAGGGCGCCTCGACGATCACCGAGCAGCTCGTGAAGAACGTCTACGCGGGCACGTACTCGACGGATCCACAGACCGGCGAGACCGAGTACGTCCAGCCCAAGCGGTCGGTCAGCGAGAAGATCCGCGAGGCGCTCCTGGCCGTCAAGCTCGAGAAGGAGCTCGGCAAGGACCAGATCCTGGCCCAGTACCTCAACACGGTGTACTTCGGCCACGGCGCGTACGGGATCCAGGCGGCGGCCGAGACCTACTTCGGCAAGCCGGCGAGCGAGCTGACGGTCCTGGAGTCGGCGACGCTCGCCGGCGTGCTGCACGCGCCCGACCTCTACGACCCGATCAACCGTCCGTACGACAACAAGTTCCGCCGCGACTACGCGCTGGATCAGATGGTCCGCTACGGCTACCTCGACGCCGCGACCGAGGCGCGGCTCAAGGCGAAGCCCTGCTGCGGCACCGTCGCGGGCTCCAGCACCGAATCGATCGTCGCCCCCGGCCAGGCCGAGTACTTCGTCGACTACACCCGCCAGACGCTGATCCAGAAGTACGGCGAGGCGAAGGTCTACGGCGGCGGCCTGAAGGTCACCACGTCGCTCGACCTCGCGATGCAGCGCGAGGCCGAGCACGCGATCGCCCAGGAGCTCCCCGACGCGAAGCACGATCCGGCCGCCGCGCTCGTGGCGATCGATCCCTCGAACGGCCAGATCCTCGCGATGGTGGGCGGGCGCAACTGGAAGACGAACAAGGTGAACTTCGCAACGGGCGCCGGCGGCTCGGGCCGCCAGTCCGGGTCCGCGTTCAAGGCGTTCACCCTGGCGGCGGCGATGCAGGCGGGCTACGACCTCAACGCGTACTGGTACGGACCGTCGACGATCGCGATCCCCGCGTGCGCGGACCCGACGCAGCCCGACGGGATCTGGCATCCCGTGAACGCCGGCGACGGCGAGGCCGGGACCTTCACGCTGGCCGGCGCGACCGAACATTCGGTGAACACGATCTTCGCGCAGGTGATCGCGGAGCTCGGGCCGCAGAAGGTCGTCGACATGGCCCACCAGCTCGGGATCCGGTCCACGTTGCCGCCGGTGTGCTCGATCACGCTGGGGTCGGTCGCCGTGAACCCGCTCGAGATGACGAACGCGTACGCGACGCTCGCGGACGGCGGCGTGCGGACCTGGGCCACGCCGCTGGTGCAGGTCAAGGCGCCCGGCGGGAAGGTCGACCCCAGCGTCGCCGAACAGGGGCAGCAGGTGCTCGCCGAGAGCGATGCCGATCTGGTCACGTGGGCGCTCGAAGGGGTCGTGCGCGGCGGCACCGGCGTCGACGCCGCGATCCCCCCATACCCCGTCGCCGGCAAGACCGGCACGGCCAACGACAACGTCGATGCGTGGTTCTGCGGCTACACGGTCCAGATCGCGACCTGCGTGTGGATGGGCTGGCCGCAGGGCGAGATCCCGCTGCAGGACATCGAGGGCGTGCCGTCCGTCTACGGCGGAACGATCCCGGCCGCGATCTGGCACGACTTCATGGCCGCCGCGATGGCCGGCAAGGACGCGATCCCGTTCCCCACGCCGGACTTCTCCGGCCACTCGATCGGCCCGGAGCGGCCGGTGTACTCGCCGGCGCCGCCGTCCCCCTCGGCCAGCGGGTCGCCCTCGGTGAGCGCCTCGCCGTCGCCGAGCCCTTCGCCCTCGCCGAGCCCTCCCGGCACCCCGTCGCCCTCGGGCGGCCCCTCGCCGAGCGCGATCCTCCCGCCGCGTCCGCGTGCGAGCCCGGCCCGGGCGCCCTAGCCGGTCGCGCCGGCGGTGACGAGCGCGAGGTCCAGCGGCATCGAGGCCAACACGGCCGTGCCGCGCCCCGGTGAGGAGCGGATCGCGAACGTCCCGCTCGCCAGCTCGACCCGTTCGCGCATCGAGGCCAGGCCCACTCGGCCGGCCCGCAGGTGGTCGCGCACCTCCGTCGTCTCGAAGCCCGCGCCGTCGTCCTCGATCTCGATCCGCAGCTGCGACTGATCGGTCTCGACGTGGACGATCACCCGCGAGGCGTTCGCGTGCTTGCCGACGTTCGTCAGCGCCTCCTGCACCACGCGGTAGGCGAGCGTTTCGAGGTCCTCGGGCACCTCCCGCGCGATCTTGCCGGTGAAGTCAACCTCGATGCCGGCGTCGCTCCCGAAGCGCATCAACGTCTCCTTCAGGGCCGGCATCAGCCCGCGTTCCTCGAGCACCGGCGGGCGCAGGCCGGACATCAGGCGGCGGAGCGAGTCCGCCTCCTCGGCCAGCTCCAGGCGGATCTTCGCCAGGACGTCGAGCCCGCGCTCCACGTCCCCGGCCTTGATCATCAGCAGCGCGGCCTCGAGCGAGAGCGACGCGGCCGAGACCCCCTGGACCGGACCGTCGTGCAGGTCGCGCGCGATCCGGTTCCGCTCCTGCTCGATCGCCGCGTTCGTGCGGCGGGACAGCCGCGTGCGGTCCTCGTCGCGGTCCTGCAGGAACTTGAAGAGCGAGCGGATCGTCTCGTCGGCGACCTTCGCGGCGGTGACGTCGCGCGCCAGCAACAGACGGCGCGGCGGGTCGGTCGGCACACGCGAGATCCGCGACTCCAGATAGAGCGGCTGGCCCTCGTGCCGTTTGATCTGCGCGTGCCCCGAGTCGGGCAGCCGCGCGAACGATGGGTCGGCGCCCTCGACGGAGGCGGCCAGCGCCGACCAGGGCTGGCCCTCGATCGCGGCGGCGTCGATCCCGACCATCCGCGCGAACGCCTCGTTCGCGCGCACGATCACGTCGCGCTCGTCCAGCTCGACGAATCCGTCGACCGCCGCGTCGAACACGAGGCGGAGGTGCTCCTCGGAACGGCGCAGCGTCTCGTTCGTCTCGCGGACCCGCTCGAGCGCGAGGTCCGCCTCCTGCAACGCCGCCTCGCGGCGGGCGAGCGCCTCCTGCGTCTCCCGGGTGGCTTGCGTGCTGGCCATCTGGTTCGACAGGACGCGGGCCACGATGCCGCCGCCCAGCAGCACGATCATCAGGCTCGAGGACACGGTGCCGAGTCCACGCTCGTGGGCCAGCAGAGCGACGACGGCGAGCGCCGCGCAGGCCGCCACGACCGATGCGCTGGTGAGGATGGGGCGGGCGAGGCGACGGCGTGTCCCCTCGGGCGCGAAGTCGTGCGGAACCAGGACGAGGACCGCGGCCAGCAGCAGCGGGCAGACGACCGCGATCGTCGTGACCGCCAGGTCGCCCGTACCGCCCGCCCCGGCGATGCGGTCCCAGCCGAACCGCGCGGTCGCGATCGCCAGGCCGGCGAAGGCGAGGAACTGGAGGAAGTGCGGACGTGTCGGGACCCAGAGGAAGAGCGCGCCGAACGTCGTGAACTGGGCCGCGGCCAAGATCGCGATCACGGCGGCTGTGCCGGCCGTGGGCCCATCGGCGCCGACCGGCAGCAGGAGGAGGTAGAGGATCACCGCGATCGAGGCGGCGATCAGCCAGATGTCGATCGCGATCTCGCGCCGGTCACCGGGCTCGAAGTGCACGCGGAGCTCGTCGCGGATCGCGATCGTGAGTGGGATCACGAGGATCAGCAGCGCCGCGTCTGCCGCGCCCGGCCGCGCGGCCGAGTCCGATCCGAGGAGCAGTCCGAGGTACGCCAGGTCGGTCAGGCCGATCAGCAGCAGGCCCCACGCGATCCCGCGCGCGCTCGCCCACGCGCCTTCGCGCGAGATCGAACCCGCGATCATCGCGGCGGCGACCAGGGCGGCGAGCGCGGCACCCGCTGCGCCGGCCGTCGACTGCGCGGTCGTGCCGGGTTCGGTCAGCAAGGAGACGCCGATCGCGGCGGCCCCCACGGCGACGAGCAGGATCAGCACGCCCGCGGTGCGACGGGGAAGGACGGCGTTCTCCATGGGCCGTTCCATGATGCCGGACCGTGGCCCGTCCCTCCATCACCCAGCCAGGTGACAGACGCGGCCCGACGGACTAGGTCATCGGTGGGACGACCGGCGCGGCCTCCGCCTACTCGATCAGGCGGCGGCGCAGGGCCTCGGCGACCGCGGCCGTGCGGTCGGAGGCGCCGAGCTTCTCGAAGATGTGCTCGAGGTGGGTCTTGACGGTGTCCGGGGAGATGTAGAGGCGCTCGGCGATGTCGCGGTTCGTGTGGCCGAAGGCGAGGAGCTGGAGGACCTCGATCTCGCGGGCCGTGAGCGTCTCGGCCTTCCGGTCGCGCTCCTTCGCCGTGGAGAGCTCCTCGGCGAGGGCCACGACCAGCTGGGGGTCGATCACCATGTTGCCCCCGGCGACCAGGCGCACGGTTTGGATCAGATGCTCGGCGTCGCGGGCCTTTAGGACGTAGCCGCGGGCTCCGCTGCGCACGGCCTCGACCACGAACTGGCGGTCGTCGTAGGCGGTGAGCATGATCACCCCGACCTTGGGGTACTGGTCGCGGAGCACCCGAGCGGCCTCCAGGCCGTCCATCTCGGGCATCCGGATGTCGATCAGGGCGATGTCGGGTTGCTCGGCGTCGACGAGCTCCACGAGCTCCTTGCCGTTCGAGGCCTCGCCGACGACGTCGATCCCGTCGGCCATGTCCAGGTAGCGTCGCAGCCCCTGACGGACCAGCGAGTGGTCGTCGGCGATGGCGACCCTGATCGTCACGGGCTCCTCCCTCGGCGTCCTTCCGGGCCCCCCCGCCCGGTCGCGGCCAATCCTAGACGGTTTCCTCCCCAGGCGAGGCTCAGAAGGCGGGGAGCCAGTTGATGAACAGGTACGCGAGCACCGCGAAGCCGGCCGCCGACCCCACCAGGATCGCCGCCTCCGGCGGCCGGCGCCGTTCGGCCGCGACCGCCAGTCCCCACGAGATCGGGAACACGACCGCGTAGTAGCGCGGCACCGAGATCAGCGGGCGGTTCGCGAACGTGAACGTCATCGGAAGGAGCACGCTGAGCGCGGCGTAGACCGTGTACGTGACCGGGATCGCTCGTGCGGCGACCCAGACGGCGGCGATCGAGATCACCACCACGACGAGGTCCATCGTCCACCAGGTCTGGTAGCGGCCGGCCAGCACCACCGCTCGGCCGAACGACTCGAGCGGGAAGAAGGACTCCCGCATCCAGCTCCGCTGGGCCGACACCGGCGCCCAGAAGTCGCTGAAGCGGACCTGCCAGTACCCGAAGTACAGGAGCGGACCGATCCCGATCGCCGCCGCGGCGGCGAGGCGGGGCAGGAGCAGGCGGCCGCGGCGCCACTGCGCGAACGCCTCGACCGCGAGGGCGGCGATCAGCAGGACCCCCGCGCTCCGGGTCAGCGCCGCGCCCGCTCCCGCGAGCGCCGCGAGCGCCCACCGGTTCCTGCGGGCGAACCAGAACGCGGCGACCGACAGCAGCAGGAACAGGGACTCCCCGTACGGCGCCATCAGGAAGAACGCGGTGGGGAACAGCGCGGCGAACAGGACGGTCCGCCGCGCCGCCGGCGCCCCGAGCTCCAGACGGGTCAGGGCGTGCAGCAGCAGCAGCGCCGCGAAACAGGCCACGTTGGCGACGAGCAGCGCGGCGCCGAGCGGCCCGACCCCCGGGAGCCAGCCGACCGCGCGAACGGCCAGGGGGTACAGGGGATAGAAGGCCGCGCTCTGGCCGTCGTCGCGGTACCCGGTCGTGGCCAGACGCAGGTACCACTGCGCGTCCTGCCGCTGGGTCGCGTCGACCAGCATGTGCCAGCCGGGGTCGAGGTTCGGTGGGGGGAACCCGGAGTCCATCGGCGGCTGGCCGTTCGGCAACGGGAAGAGCGCGCCGCCCGCGATCAGCGAGATCACGCAGAGCAGGAGCCGGGCGCCGAGGTACGCCCACAGCGTTTCCCGGAGCCCGTCGCGCAGGCGCGGCGCGTCCTCGCGGGTGACCGGCGGGGTGCTCACGCCACGATCGCCTCGGCCGTCTCGTCCGGCGACCGAGCCCGACGCCACCCCCGTGTGCCGAGCGCCCGGACGGGGGCGTCCTCGCGGACCCACGCGGCCAGGCACCAGATCAAGATCGCGGCCCGCACCAAGACCGCGACCTCGAACCACCATTGCTTCGGCCACGTCATCGCCCCGGTGAACGCGCCGAAGAACCAGAACCGGGTCACGAACACGGCCACGTCGGCGATCTCGAACAGCACGAACCGGCGCAGGCTCCTGGTGGCCAGCGCGAACCACGGCAGGAGCCACAGTCCGTACTGCGGCGAGTACACCTTGTTCACCAGCAGGAACACCACGAGCAGCGGGAACCCCAGGGTCCACCGGGGGAAGTCCCGGTCCTTGTCCAGCCGCAGCAGCAGCAGGAACCCGATCAGCCCGATGAACAGGCCGAGCGAGACCAGGTCGACGTGCGAGGTCGAGATGCATGTCGCGTGCTCGTGGCGGCACGCGATGTACCACAGGCTGTCGAAGTCCGGTGTCCGTTCTCCGTTGAAGCGGAAGAACTCCCACCAGCCCCCGGGCGCGGCGATCGCGAACGGCAGGTTCACCGCCGCCCACGTGCCGGCCGTCCACCAGAGCACGCGGACCGAACGGTCTGGCTCGCGGTCCTGCAGCCCCTGCAGGAACAGCGGCAGCAGCAGGATCGCGGGGAAGAACTTCGCCGCCGCGCCCAGCCCGAGCAGCGCTCCCGCCCAGCCGTCGCGGCGCTCGGCGAACGCCACCAACGCCAGAACCATCAGCATCACGGCGAACAGATCCCAGTTGATCGTGCCGTAGATCAAGAGCGTCGGGGCCAGGGCGAACCAGAGCGCACGTCTCCCCGCGAGCATCCAGATCCCGACCGCCGCGCCCGCCGCGAAGACGGTCAGCAGGAGCGCGTTCACGTAATAGAAGGACGCGTAATGGTCGCCCGAGATCCAGGCCGCCGCCCGCATCAGGTACATCGTCAGGACCGGGTACTCGTCACAGTTGTTGCCGGTCTCCTTGCAGCGGTCCAGGAACGGCAGTCGGTTCCCCTGCAGTTGCTCGGTGCCGAGCAAGGGAACGATGTCGCTGTAACACAGGAGCCGGTACTGCCGGCCGTCGTAGTTGCCGCCGGCGCATGGGCTCTTCATCGCGGTTCCGACGGCCATCGTGCCCACGACGCACGCCAGGACGACCGTGAGGCTGATCGACCGCGCGTGCTTCACGCGGCGCATCGTAGCCCGGCGCCCCTCGGCGGACGGGTGGTCCGGCCGTTCGAGCGCCCGGTGTGAAGGTGCGAGCACGGACTCGTAGAGTGAGCGGTCGTGAGGTACCGCGTCGAGCAACTCGCGGCCGCGTGCGACGTCTCGGTCGACACCGTCCGGTACTACCAGTCCCGAGGCCTGCTGCCGCAGCCGGAACGTGAGGGCCGGGTCGCCTGGTACGGCGACGTCCACGCCGGGCGGATCCGCCGGATCCGGGAGCTCCAGCGGAAGGGCCTGTCCCTGGACGCGATCGGCCGGGTCGTTGACGGCGAGCACGGAGAGGCCGACGCCGATCTCGCCGCCGCGGTCGCCGAGGCGCGCGAGCGCGCGGGCGACGACGGCGAGCTCCTGACGCTGGACGCGTTCGCCGGCGCGAGCGGGGTGCCCGCCTCGCTGATCCAGGCGGTCGAGCGCGAGGGGATCCGGATCGGACGGGACGTGGACGGCGAGGCCCGATACACGGCCGGGGACATCGAGCTCGTGCGGACGGCGTTGCGGCTCCTGGAGTTCGGGCTGCCGCTCGGCGACCTGCTGACGCTGGCCGGCGACGCCGACCGGGCGCTCCGGCAGCTGGCCGAGCGCGCGGTCAAGCTGTTCGACGACCACGTGCGCAAGCCGATCCGCGACTCGTCCGCCGACGACGCCGATGCCGCCGCGCAGATCGTGCAGGCCTTCCAGGAGCTGCTGCCGGCGGTCACGGCGCTCGTTTCCTACCACTTCCGGCGGGTCCTGCTGGAGGCGGCGGAGGAGCGGATCGACGCGTGAGCGAGCTCCCGCAGGGCGAGGAGAAGGCCCGCTCGGTCCGCCGGTTGTTCGACACGATCTCGCCCCGCTACGACCTGGTGAACCGGGTGATGACGCTCCGGATGGACGTCGGGTGGCGCCGACGCGCGGTCCGGGAGCTCCGGCTGCCGGCCGGGAGCCGCGTGTTCGATCTGGCCTGCGGCACGGGCGACCTCGCGATCGAGCTGGCGCGGGCCGGCCACCGGCCGATCGGCTTCGACTTCTCCTTCGGGATGCTGGCGAACGCCAGGACCGACGCGCCGCTCGTGCAGGCCGACGTCCTGCGGCTGCCGGTGCGTGACGCCGCCGCCGACGGCGTCACGTGCGGCTTCGCGTTGCGGAACGTCGTGTCGCTGGCGGACCTCTTCGCGGAGCTCGGCCGGGTCGTTCGGCCCGGCGGCGCGATCGCCCTGCTCGACGCCAGCCGGCCGGAGAACCCGGTGCTCCGGGCCGGCCATGCCGTCTACTTCGAGCGCGTGGTCCCGATGATCGGCGGCCTCCTGTCGGATCGCGATGCGTACGCGTACCTCCCGCGCTCGATGGCCTACCTCCCGCCACCGGGGGAGCTGCTGGAGCAGCTGCGATCGGCGGGGTTCCCGACCGCGCGCCGCCTCCAGCTCTCCGGTGGGATCACACAGCTCTACGTCGGGATCCGCGCGTGAGCGCCGAACGTCTGGGCGGCGCGTTCGACCTGCTCGCCGCCTACGATCCCGACGGCGGCTCCTACGTCGAGCACGCCGGCGAGGGCGCGACCGCCTCGCCGGGCGGCGAGTGGATCGGCGCCGCCGACGTCGCCGCCCGCCTGCGCACGGTCGGGCCGAACGCCGTCGCGATCGGTGCGCTGCCGTTCGCCGGCGACGGCACGCTCGTGATCCCGGCGGCCGGCGCACGCCGGACCCCAGCGGGGGTCGAGCGGATCGGGCCCGGCCCGACGGCGGCGAGCCGTTCCGCAGGCGCGGCACCGGCGGCGGCGTTCGCCGAGCCGCAGCTGCGCGAGCTGCCCGCTGCCGAGGACTACCGGGCGGCGGTCCGCGATGCGCTGGACCGGATCGAGGACGGCGAGCTCCGCAAGGTGGTCCTCGCCCGGACAATCGAGGTCGAGGCCGGCCGGACGCTCGATCCGCGCCGGCTCGCGCACCGCCTGCGCGCGGTCGACCCGGCCGCCTACACGTTCGCCGTCCCGGTGCCGGGCGGCACGCTCGTCGGAGCATCCCCCGAGCTCCTCGTGTCCCGCAGCGGCCCGGCCGTGCGCGCGAACCCCCTCGCCGGCTCGGCTCCGCGCGCGGGCGATCCGGCGCAGGACCGGGCGTTCGCGGAGGAGCTCGCCGCCTCGGCCAAGGACCGCGAGGAGCACCGGCTCGTCGTCGAGGACGTCGCGGCGGTGCTCGGCCCGCTCTGCACGGAGCTCGCCTGGGATCCGGAGCCCGTGTTGCTGGAGACGCCGAAC
>Ga0187785_10000801_pt1 | contig 11276 bp, 10 predicted proteins | sample 0815_BV2_4_20_MG_FD_132466 | JGI IMG/M metagenome (GOLD analysis project Ga0187785, IMG submission 132466) | Tropical peat soil microbial communities from peatlands in Department of Meta, Colombia - 0815_BV2_4_20_MG | ecosystem: Environmental > Terrestrial > Soil > Wetlands > Peat | place...
CGGCAGCGCCTTCGTTCGGCGGCGCGATGCCCCAAGGCGTGAACAGACAAGCGATCACCGAAACGTAGAGCAACAACTTGAGCTCGGAGGCGAGATCGATCAGCGCCAGATGGCGGCCGGAATATTCCAGCACCATCGCCTCGTGCACCATGGTGAGCTCGAGATGGGTTGCCGGATTGTCGATCGGAATGCGTGCATTTTCCGCGATCGCCACCATGATCAATGCGAGGAGCGCAAGACCGAGCGAGACTCTCAACCCGACTTCACCCGACACCATATAGGCAGCTATAGTGGAGAGCTGCGTGGAGCCGGCAACCAGCGCTAGCGTAAACACGATCATCAGCATCGCCGGCTCGGCGAGCGAAGCGATCATCACTTCACGGCTCGAGCCGATACCGCCAAAACTGGTGCCGACGTCGAGTCCGGCGAGCGCCAGGAAAAAACGCGCACTGCCCAGCAGGGCGATGAGCGCGATCAAATCCGCTGACCAGGAGAACAGCAGCCCGCTGCGGAAAGTCGGCACCAGCGATGCCGCGACCCAGGTGCCGGCGAATATGATGTAAGGGATGACACGGAACAGCCAGGACGCGCTTTCGGCCAGAACCACCTCTTTGCGCATCAGGCGCACGAGATCGCGATAGGGCTGCAACAGCGGCGGACCTTGCCGGCGCAAGAGACGCGCCTTCACTTTGCGCACAAAGCCGGTGAGCAGCGGTGACAGCAGCAGCACCAGCAGCATCTGCGCGCCCTGAAAGGCGAAATCGCGGATCACGGCCATATCGCGAGTACCAGCAGGAGCAGTACCAGCGCCGAAAACACCAGCGTGAGATAGCGGCGGATGGTGAGGAATTGCAGGACGTTGAGCCGTTCGGCGGCGTAGCCGATGAAGGCTGCAATCGGCGCGTAGGCCGCATCCCAGATCAGATCACGGAGCTCGACGGTAAGCCGCGCCGGCGTAGTTGCGCCTGGCGGCGGCATTTCGCCGATCTCGCGCGCGCGAAATACGGTTGTTCCGTACACGCGACGGATCGGCTGAGCAAAGCTTGAGGCAGTGTATTGTGTTGCCGGGCTCGGATCCGGATAGCCGCAATCCCAGGCCGGCCCGTACCGCAATTTGTCGGAGGCCAGTCGATGAATGGCGAAAGCCGCGATCGAGCCGGACAGCGTTACGAATATGAAGACCAGCAGCCCGTTGTAGGAGCTGCGGCTTTCCGCGATCGGCACTACAGTTAACCAGTCGAGCCCGCTTTGATGCGTTATGCTCATGCCGACAAGCGTGCTGGTGACCGGCGCGAGCGCATCGATGAAAATGCCGGGCAGAATACCGGCGACGAGACATAGCGCAGCGAGGAAGAACATCGCGGCGAGAGAATTGCTGTCGGTCTCGCGTGCATTCGCGGCGGCCGGCGTCCGGGGGCGCCCCAAGAAGCTCACGCCAAACGCCTTCACGAAACAGGCGGCCGCCAGCGCCGCCGATAGCGCCAGCAATGCGCCTACCGCCGGCACCAGGAACTTCAGACCCCAGGATGGCAATTGCGGGCTGAGCAGGATGGCCTGAAATGTCAGCCATTCCGATACAAAGCCGTTAAGCGGAGGCAACGCCGAAATTGCGACGCAGCCGACGAGGAACGCGAACGCGGTCTGCGGCATGCGGTGGATCAGGCCGCCCAGATGCTCCATGTCGCGCTCGCCGGCTGAGTTAAGCACGGCGCCGGCACCGAAGAACAGCAGGCTCTTGAATACGGAGTGATTGAAAACATGGAGTAGCCCGGCAGTGAGTGCCAGTGCCGCCGCCACCGCCATGCCGTGCGCTTTGAAGGCGAGTGCGAGGCCAAGTCCGATATAGATGATGCCGATGTTCTCCACCGTGTGATAGGCGAGCAGCCGCTTGAGATCATGCTGCATCAACGCATAGAGCACGCCCATCACACTGGTGATGCCGCCGATGGCAAGCACCAGCATGCTCCACCACCATTCCGGTGCGCCGAGCAGGTCAAATGTAATGCGTACGAAGCCATAGACCGCGACCTTGGTCATCACGCCGCTCATCAGGGCGGAGACGTGGCTCGGCGCAGCCGGATGTGCGAGCGGTAGCCAGGCATGCAAGGGAACTATGCCCGCCTTTGAGCCCGCACCGATGAGCACCAAAATCAGCACAAGTGCTGCCATCGCGGCGGATGGGTGTGACGCGCGAATGGCATCGAATGCATAGTTGCCATTTGCGCCCGCCAACAGACCGAAGCCCAGCAACAGCGCCAACGTCCCGAAGCTTGCCATCAACAAATAGACGTATCCCGCTCGCAGATTTTCGCGCTCCCAGTGATGCGCGACCACCAATGCCCAAGACGAGAGCGACATGAATTCCCATGACACCAGGAAGCTGAAGGCATCATCGGAGATCACGACAAGGTTCATGCCGGCGAGGTAGGCCGGGTAAAACGGTAGCACGCGTTCGGGTGCACGCTCGTGCTGGCCGTAGCCGAGCGCGAACAGGCTCGCGGTCGCACCGCCAAGATTGACGACAATGAGGAAAAAGCTAGACAGCGCGTCTATCCGAAAATGCGCACCCAGCCAAGGCAAGCCGAGCGGCAATATCGCCGTGGAGGTCGACAGCCCAGACAGAGATATGAGGCCGATCACGCCCAGCACCAGCGTAACGACCAAGCTTGCACCATAGATGACATTGGTGGCGCGCAGTGATGTCGCCAAAACGACTGCAATCGGCGCAAATGCCAGCAATGCCCCCACGCCATAAAGCGCGTAGACCACCATCAGCATCTCCGCTCGATATTAGTGCCAATGGCTGTGTTGCGAACTCTCATTTGAGGCGCACCCCGCGGCCGCCAGCGCTTGACGAGACGCCCTCGCCGATCAGTTCGATTCCATTAGCCGCAAGTGCATCGACTAGCTTCATAAGCGAGTCCACGTTCCCGCGGACCACGCCGTTGCTTGCTTCCATGCGCTGGATGGTGGGGAGCGATAGGCCGGAGCGCTGCGCGAGTTCGCGCTGGTCAATGCCGAGCAACGCTCGTGCGGCCCGCATCTGCGCGCCAGTAATCATGCGACCTTTTCGCGATGCAGCAAATGTAGATTATAAAGTTTGAGCAGGTCGTACTAATATGTCAAGCATCAAATGAGATGCAATAAACATCAAAGGGTAACGCTTCAAAAAACTTAGGCGGACGATTTGATGGCTTCGGATGCCGACCGCTCCGATGTCGGCTTTGGATCATGAGCGCACATTTCAAGGGCTCAGAGTGATGTCGGCTTTGTGCAAACCCTGCGCTGATCGTTTCCGTGTCCCGCTAGGCACAAGTTCGCAGCTTCGTATTTCAAACCATGCCCCAGGCTGGACTGTCCGAACGGAGCAACGACGTTCCGGATCGAGCCCGAGGACGAATCGGCAGACTTTGCGCCCTCGTTTCGTAGTCAAAACCATGTCCTCGGCAATAGCACACGTGCCGGACAACCTCCCTGGACTTTCCACTTTTTTTGACCGTGACCACCTCGATACCCATCGGCACGGTCTGCTGGCATTCAAGGCAACGGACAATCTCAGCGAGATAGACCGCTTCGGTGATATTCGGATCTTTAGTCGGTATTTTTCCAATTAGTTCGCGCATGGTTCGCCTCGTGACACGCAAATGAGGGCGACATATCCGGAGTCTAGATTTTGGCGATTTAAAATGTGCTTGTGTAGATTGATAGAATCTAAGTCGAAATCGATAGAACGCGACGCCAGCAACCAATAAACACGCTCGCGCTGCCATTGCGCCCGTACATTCACGACCTCTTGATTAGCGGCTCTCGCATGTCCGCTTTGGGTCATTAGCGGACAAACCATCCCGCCTAAAATTGGGCTTTGTCCGCTTTAGTCCAAAAGCGACAAACGCTGGGTCTTCCGCTGCCCGTGGTGCACTGTTTTGAAGTCCGGCCTACACTCCGCCCATATCGACAGCCACGGAGCCGACCCATGACCACCCGACGCGTCACCTGCAGCTGCGGGCAGATTCACCTTACGATTGAGGGCGAACCGTCGCGCATCTCTATGTGCCACTGCCTGGAGTGCCAGCGCCGCACCGGTGCCGTGATCAGTAACCAGGCGCGCTTCCGCCGCGAGCAGGTCACCTTCGCCGGTAAGGCTACGGCATGGACGCGGACAGCCGAAAGCGGCAACGCGCTGACCTTTCATTTCTGTCCGATATGCGGCTCCACCATCTACTGGGAGGGCGAAGGCTTTCCTGGATACGTCGCCGTTGCCATCGGCAACTTTGCCGATCCGAATTTCCCCCCGCCAACCATTGCGGCGTGGGAGGAGTCGCGCCACCCTTGGGTCTCCTTGCCACCCGACACGCCGCCGAAGCGTGCGGCGAAACAGGGATGATAAGGACGACGGGCTGTCGTTCGTTAGTATTCATTGGCATCGAAACCCGCCTAACTATCTTGACGTCATTAGATTGATCCATGTCGCGCTATCATTAATGACGACCGACACCATTATTGTACAAATGTCTTTGAACAAAGATTTAGGCGGCCACCATGACGGCGCATGCGGTGACGATATCCCCCACGCTGGCGCCACGCGACAAATCACTGATTGGTCGGGCAAAGCCTTGCAAGAATGGCCCGATCGCCTGCGCGCCGCCCAACCATTGGGTAAGCTTGTAGGCGATATTGCCAGAATCAAGATCGGGGAAAATAAGAACGTTCGCCAGACCCGCAACTGCGCTTTGCTCCTTCACCTTCTTTCGGGCGACATCGGGCACCAGCGCCGCGTCGGCCTGAAACTCACCATCAACGGCAAGCCGAGGGTCTCGCTGGCGCACAAGGCGAAGTCCTTCACGAACTTTATCGACCCGCGCGTGCTGCGCGCTGCCCTTCGTCGAAAACGACAGCATGGCCACGCGCGGAGTTTCACCTAACAGTGCCTGTGCGTTACGCGCGGAAGCGATCGCGATATCAGCCAGTTCGTTTGCGTTTGGATCGGCATTGACCGCGCAATCGGCGAAAATGAATGGTTTTGGGCCGCCGCCAAGAAAATTCGGCGAGACCATCAGGAAAAAGCTCGACGGCAGCGCAATACCGGGGGCAAGCCCAACCGTCATCAATCCGGCTTCTATGACGCGCCGGGTAGGATTGGCGCAACCCGCAACCATGGCGTCGGCATCGCCTTCTCGCACCATCATGCCGCCAAAATAAATCGGCTTTGAAACGAGCCGTGTCCCCATAGCCGGTGTCATGGTTTCGCGGGTGCTCGCCAGTGCAACCCCATAACCTTGCAGGCGACCATCGGCCCGCGGATCGACGATCTCAATTCCTTCGAGTGAGACTTGCAAATCGCCTGCGATCGTGCGGAGTGCATCGGAAGACCCAAGCAGTACCGGGCGAGCGATTTTCTCACTTTTGAGGCGTGCAGCAGCGGCGATAATGCGTGGATCGTCCCCCTCCGGCAAAACGATTTTACGGCTGCGTTGCCGTGCGATATCAAACAGTCGATCAAGCAATTCCATGCTTCTCACCGCGTGAGAAAACGCGAAAAGCCCAGAGAGGGCATCAATGACCGAAACTGTTGAAGCGATCAAGATTCAACGCGGCCTCAAAGGCGTTTACTTTGATCGTTCGCCCTGCACTTTCATTGATGGGAAGGCTGGCGAATTGCGGTACCGCGGCTACTCAATCCATGATCTTGCCGAACATTCGAGTTTTGAGGAAACTGCGTGGCTCCTACTCAATGGTGAGCTGCCAAACGAGCAGCAACTCTCGAACTTCGATGCCGAACTCAAGGCAGCGCGCCACTTGCCGGCGTCAGTGATTGACATTATTCGTTTTATAAAGACGGCGCACCCAATGGACGTGCTGCGCACTGCGGCGTCCGCGCTATCTGCTTTCGACGCAGCGACAGCCGACAATTCGCGCGAAGCCACATTGGGCAAGGCCGTACGGCTGACATCGCAAGTGCCGATGATTGTTGCCGCGCATTCCCGCATTCGTGAGGGTCTAGAGCCAATTCCCGCCGACAAAGCACTCAGTCACGCTGCCAATTTGCTGTGGATGTTAACCGGCAATAAGCCGGGCCCTGATGCGGCGAAGTTAATCGACCGCGATCTGATTTTACATGCGGAGCATGGCTCCAATGCCTCGTCCTTCGCTGCGCGCGTCGTAATCGGCACGGAAGCCAACCTGCATGCCGCTATTGTGGCAGCTATCGCTGCGCTATCAGGTCCGGCGCATGGGGGCGCCGCCGAGGATGTCATGAAGATGGCGGAGGAAATCGGCGACCCGTCGCGCGCCGCCGATTACGTGAAAGAAAAGCGTAAAGCGGGCATAGCAGTTACGGGTTTCGGCCACCGCGTTTATCGCGCGGAGGACCCGCGCGCTCGCCATATGCGCGCCGGCGTAGAAAGCCTATCAAAGGAAATGGGCGAGCCGAAATGGTTTGAAATTCTGCAAGCGGTCGTCACGGCAATGGCGCCTTATGCGCGTCACGGCGTGAACGTAAATGTCGATTTCTACTCAGGGGTGGTCTACCATCTGTTGGGCATCAAACGCGATCTGTTCGTGCCGATCTTCGCCATCGGCCGCGTGCCCGGCTGGGTCGTGCAGGTGCTTGAGCAACTCGAGAACAATATCCTGCTGCGTCCACTCACTCTTTATAACGGACCCGATGCGCGCGCCTACGTGCCACTCGCGCAACGCACTGGCTGAACCGAACCCGGATCTAAAGGGCGAGGGAAACCAGAACGGCTGCGTATTTCAAAAATTACCAGAAGGTGATGGCTCGATTTCACCGTTGCGAGCCGCAGGCCTTCTGTTATCTTATTGAGAATAGCAGTCTCATGCAATGAGACTTCGTTGCGCGGGACCCCTCACGCAACGGTTAGCCGGCGCCATAAGCCGGAGTTACGTCACTGCTGGGCACGGCCGACGGCAGGACGAACACGCAAGCGGCCGATGGCAGGGAGGACAAGTCCATGCGTTCGATGCGCAGCTTCGCAATGCTTGCGGCGGTGGCGCTATACGCCACGCTGTTTGGCGGCAAGGCAGTAGCGGCCGGTTATCCCGAACGGCCTATCGAATTGATCGTGCCATGGGGCCCAGGCGGCGGCGCAGATCAACTAGCGCGTCTCGTCAGCAAACTGATGGAACCTATGCTCGGTCAGGGCATTCCGGTCGTGAACGTGCCCGGCGGTACAGGCGCAACGGGTATGGCGAAGTTGCTGGCCGCCCCTGCCGACGGTTACTCAATGGCGATCTACATCGCCGACAGTCATGCGCTGCTCGCCGGCAAGAGCCCGCGCTGGACCATGAACGACATCACGCCGGTAGCGGTGATGATCAAGGGACCGTCCTTCATTTTCGTAAAGGAAGATAGCCCGTTCAAGACCTGGGAAGATTTCGCCAGGGAAGCCAAGACAAATCCTGGCAAACTGAAAGTGGCGACACTGGGCTTCGGCAGCGTCGATGACTTCTCGCTGAGCGTGCTCGAACGTGGCGGCATCAAAGTCGTACAGGTGCCATTCTCCAAACCGAGTGAGCGCTACGTGTCCATCCTCGGCGGCCACGCCGACGCTCTGTATGAACAAGCGGGCGACGTCGCGCAGTTCCTCAACGGCAAGCAGATGCGCCCAATTTTGCTGTTCGGGCAAACGCGCCTGGCGGCATTTAAGGATGTACCTACGTCCTTTGAGCTCGGCTACAAGGTCGCGCTGCCGCAATTTCGATCAATCGTGGTGCGCGCCGGCACGCCGCCCGACATCGTCAAGAAACTCTCGGACGCGCTGGCGAAAGTCTACGCCTCGCCGGAATACAAGAAATTCTTGGAGGAGCAATACGCTGATCCGAACAGCTTCGAGGATGCCTCAAAAGCACCGTCGTTCGTGAACGAGCAACTCGAAGACATGAAAAAGACGATGGCGACGAACTAATCGTGCCTCGAGCCGACGCCGCGATTTCGCGGGGACGTGCGGAGTGACAAGGCAATGGAACAGGCGTTAGTCCGCTCGATCGTGCCCTATGCGATTGGCCTCGCTATCGCTATCGCGCTCTATATTTACTCCGGCACGTTTCTCTACACACCTCGGCCCGGTCAACTAGGCCCTGAGGCGTGGCCACGTCTTGCCATCCTGTTGATGGGTGCCTCCTGCGTGTTTGAGATTTCCCGGCGGTTTATTGTTGGCAATCAAGACGCCACGGGCATTCTGGAAGCACTCGACCGGGAGCCGGATGTCGAGGAAAAGCAACCAGTCTATCCGCGTCTGCTGATCGGCGGCATCGCGTTGATGTGTGTCTACGCTGTTCTAATGCCAACGCTCGGCTTCATCCTTGGCACATTCCTGTTTCTCGCTGCTTTCATGTATGTCGGCGGCTATCGTGCCCACGGTGTGATCTGGGGCGCCAGCGCTGTAGTGACGATATTCTGCGGCATTTTGTTCTTGCGGATCGCCTACGTCTCGCTTCCGCGCGGTGTCGAACCGTTCGATCGTGTAACCGACATCTTCTTTGCAATTCCGAGTTTGTGGTGAGGCATGATTGACATCCTCACCCAGCTTGCCGCCGGTTTCGTCAACTGCCTGACGCCTCTCAATATGGCGATGCTGGTGGTTGGCATCGTTATCGGCTTGCTGATTGGCGTGTTACCCGGATTGACACTGGTGATGGGCGTCGCACTTGCATTGCCATTCACTTACAAAATGGATGTCACTGCCTCGATCGTGCTGCTCACCGCAATGTATGTATCCGGCACCTACGGTGGCGCCTTTACTGCGATTCTCTTCCGCATCCCAGGCGAGCCGATCGATGTCCCAATGCTATGGGACGGTTACACCATGGGGCGCAAGGGCAAGCCGGCCAAGGCGCTGGGCTGGACGCTAGTTGCCGCGCTCGGCGGCGGGTTGCTGTCGGCGGTCGTCATGGTGGCGCTTACTCAACCGTTGGCCAAATTCGCGCTGCGCTTCTCCTCGCCCGAGTATTTCGTGATCGTATTATTCGGCCTGCTCAGCGTGGTGGCGATCGGCAAAGGCTCGCTTGCCAATGCCTTTATTAGCATGAGCGTCGGCATCTTGATTTCGTCGGTTGGTACGGATCCGATTTACGGCTCATACCGCTTCACCTTCGGTTCACCAATTCTTGCCGATGGCATTGAATTCCTAGTGGTGATGGTCGGCGCCTATGGTGTCGGCGAAGTGCTCACCCGCCTGGAGATGGGTTTTGCCACCAAACCGCTCGACAAGATTTCCAATGCACGCACCGAATTACCGACACTGCAAGAGCTCAACGACATCAAGGGAATGTTTTTCCGCGCATCCGTGGTGGGGGACCTCATTGGCCTGTTGCCCGGCGCCGGTGCCACCATCGCGTCATTTGTGAGCTACGGCATCGAGGCGCGTTTCGGCAAACGTAGGGATCAGATGGGTACCGGCGTCGCCGAGGGCATAGTGGCGCCGCAGGCGGCGGCAACTGCGTCGGTCGGCGGCGCAATGGTGCATCTACTCGCACTCGGAATTCCCGGCAGTGGCGCGACCGCAGTCATTCTGGGCGCATTCATGTTGCACGGAATTCAACCCGGGCCGCAGGTCCTCGTGAGTTCGGCACCGCTGGTCTACACCGTGTTCGCGTCGTTGTTTCTCGGCCTCGCACTGATGTGCGCCATCGGGTATTTCGCCATCCGACCGTTGGTAAAGATCCTCGATTTTCCGGAGGCGGTGGTCTCGGCCTACGTGCTGATACTCTGCTTTATCGGTGCCCTGTCGATCCGCAACAACGTCACTGATCTGTGGCTGATCATCGGCTTCGGCGTGCTGGGCTATGGATTCGAACGCCTGAAGTTTCCGGTCGCGCCGCTGGTACTCGGTGTAATCCTTGGTCCGATTGCCGAAGAGGCATTCATGAACACGATGATCAGCTTTTCCAACGACTGGACCGTGTTTTTCACGCGGCCGATCTCCGGAACGATCATCGCGTTCACCACCATCGTTTTGTTGTTGCCATTCGTGCAACGACTTTTCAGAAGCCGCCTGGTGACGGCCCAAACCGAGGTTAGGTGACCATGCGTACCAATCTCGGACTTAATACACGAAACGCCGGCACCGCCAGCCGCCGCCGAAACGTGACTGAGCTCAAGCCCCTTTTGCGGCCGCCGAAGCTCACAAATGTGCGCGAGCACAAACTCGGCGCCACGGCGCGTTCCTTTGCTGTCCTCGAACATGTTGCCAGCTCGCGCGCGCCCGTCGACGTGCTCGACATCATCGCGTCGCTGAAATTACCGAAGGCGACGGCCTATCGTCTGGTCGACTGGTTCATCACACAGGGTTATCTGTCGCGCGAGCCAGGACGACGAAGGCTGATTGTTGGTCCGAAGCTCACCAACCTTGCTTTTGGCGCGCTCTCGTCTTCGATCCGTCACGACACGCCGCACGTCGTGCTTCAGCGGCTTGTGCACACACTCAACGAAACCTGCAATATTTGCACCCTCCTCAACGGCGAGGTTATTTATCTCGATCGCGTCGAAGCCGAGCATTGGCCGCTACGCTTGCACTACACGATCGGATCACGCGTTCCGCTCCATTGCAGCGCAATCGGCAAGCTGTTTCTGGCGCTGGCGGCTTCGCCGCGCCGCCGCCGTCTGCTGCAAAGCTTGGAGCTCCGGCCCTTTACCGAAAGCACGATCACCGACGGCGTGCGGCTCGAAGCCGAACTTCGGCAAATTCGTAAGGAGCAGGTCTCATTCGATCGCGAGGAATATCTCGTCGGCGTAGTGTGCATGGCGGTTCCGGTGATCGGCAAGAACGGTGAAATGCTCGCGGCGCTGGCCATTCAGGCACCGGAGGCGCGCATGAACGTCCAGACGGCGCGTCGTCATTTGCCCACTCTTCGGCAGGCGGCCGATGAGCTCGCCGAAATATTTCAGGACAAGAACTGACAATCTGTAAAGGGCGCAACTATGAAGATGACTACGGAAGAGGCCTTTGTAAAAGTCTTACAGATGCATGGCATCGAGCATGCCTTCGGAATCATTGGTTCGGCATTCATGCCGATTTCAGATCTTTTCCCACAAGCTGGAATTACATTTTGGGACGTTGCGCATGAGACCAATGGTGGTTTGATCTGCGATGGCTACACACGGTCGACCGGCAAGATCGCCATGGCCATCGCTCAAAATGGTCCCGGCATTACGAACCTCGTCACGGCGATAAAGACGGCCTACTGGAATCACACGCCGATGCTGCTCGTGACGCCGCAAGCCGCGAACAAGACGATTGGACAAGGCGGGTTCCAAG
>Ga0187785_10000802_pt1 | contig 11261 bp, 10 predicted proteins | sample 0815_BV2_4_20_MG_FD_132466 | JGI IMG/M metagenome (GOLD analysis project Ga0187785, IMG submission 132466) | Tropical peat soil microbial communities from peatlands in Department of Meta, Colombia - 0815_BV2_4_20_MG | ecosystem: Environmental > Terrestrial > Soil > Wetlands > Peat | place...
CCAGTCGCGCCGGTGGCGCCTGTGGGACCCTGCGGGCCATCGGCACCAGTTGCGCCCGTCAAACCGATGGGGCCCTGCGGGCCTGCTGGACCAGTCGCTCCGGTCAAGCCGATGGGACCTTGCGGGCCTGCGGGACCGACCGCGCCGGTGGCTCCAGTGGCGCCCGTCAAACCAATCGGACCTTGCGGACCGATTGGGCCCACTGCGCCGGTGGCTCCCGTTGCGCCGGTGGCACCTTGCTGCGCCAGCAGCGCCCAATTCCCGGAGCTGTTTGCCACATCCGTATCGGGCTGATGGCCGATGTTCCCGGCGACAAGCGAAATGTAACTCGCGCCGCTGAAGAAGACGGCATCGCCGAGCGCGTACGTGGTGCCGATAGCCCAGGTGCCTTTGAACGAAACGGGCGGGCCCTGCGGGCCGGTTGCGCCGGTCGCTCCTGTAAGCCCAATGGGACCTTGAGGACCTTGCGGTCCAACGGGACCGACCGGGCCTTGCGCGCCGGTAGCACCTGTAGGCCCAGCCGGTCCTTGTGGTCCGACGACACCTTGTGGGCCTTGCGGGCCAAACAACGTGATATCGAGAGCGGGCGGGCGGCTGGTTTCCTGATTTTCCTTGCTGTCGAGAAGGACGAAGGTGGAGGCGGCAGAGGCGGAAGCGGTGAGAGCGATTCCATGGTTGGAAGATGGAGTGGTGACCCAGCCCTGCACGAGCGACGTAACGTCCACGAGAATCACCTGATCGGCCTGGGTGACGGGAATTGCCGAGGCTGCAACTGCACCGAACGTGGGCGCGCTGCTGAAGGTGACGGTCGCCTCACTCCAGGCGCTGGTGACTGGCTTCAGATCGAGCGAGCCGGCGGTGTTGACGCGGTTCACATAGAGGCGCAGGGTGGCTGCGGCGATTCCGGAGGAGGTGGTTCCGGCGGGCAGCGAAGCAAGATTGAACTGGACGAGAGCTGTATTGCCGTTGCCGACGGCGAGGTTCGTCAAGGCGCCGAAATTGGTGCTGGGGTGCGCGCTGCTAATGTGCGCGTCGCTCACCAGCGGCGCGTCGGTGGCCTGCGCCGCGAGAGCGAAAAATATGGAGAAAACCAGCCCCGTTATCTTTCTTTTCGACAACGACACGTACTTTTTCATGTTTGCGCTCCTGCCCACATATGAATCGGGCAGGCGCGGGGAAACCTTAGCGAAAGTGTCGGAGAGCTGAAGTCCGATGATGCTGGAGGGGCTGGAGCGAAGGCAGGGTCTAAGAAAACTCTAAAGATTCAGGGCGTCTGGACGGGCGCGCGTTTCAAATTGCACGGGGTTTGACGTTTTTAGCGGGCGCTGGCCCTGGTACCCAGAATTTTCTCAATCTGTTTCAGGTGGTTGAGGTCGTGACAGGCGAAGTGTTCGGTGATGGCGCGCACACTTTCCGCTCCCCTCTCGGCATGGACGCCGTGGTGATCCCACTGGTCGCGTTGCAATGTTTTCAGCAATGCGAGATTCGCTTCGCGGAGGGCGCGAAAAAGCTCGAGTGACCTCTTTATGTCGCGGCGATCGTACTTGCCGATCGTGGCCCAACGGTCTTGGTCGAAGGACTCGATAGCCAGTCCCGGAGATTCCAGGATTCTGCGGATGCGATAGGCGCCGACGAGTTCATCGTCAGCGAGGTGCGCCACGATTCCGGCGATTGACCACTTCCCCGGCGCCGGGCGCCTGGTGAGGCGTGCTGGTGCGCGGCCGCGCAGGAGTTTTTCGAGTTTCTTCGGAGTAGCCGCCTGGACTTTGAGCGGATCCTGATTGCCCAGGTAACTTCTTAAGCGCTTCAGATATTCTTCGAGATTTTCAGCCATGAAGCCTCACTTTCCTGAAGACTGCGCTCGCCGTGGCTAACAGTCCAACATAGCCGGCAAGATGCCGGCGCTACAAAGGCCCATCAGCAAAACGCCCACGGCGAGGACTGTGCTCGTTGGAGGGGCCCATTCTACCGCTGCGGAGCGGCAAAGGCGCGCACGCCAAGCATATCGGATAGCTTTGCTACAGATATGGAAGCGGAGTAAAATTGTGGCAGTTTTTCCGCCGCGCGCCCGTAGCTCAGATGGATAGAGCGTGTGCCTCCGGAGCACAAGGTCAGAGGTTCGAATCCTCCCGGGCGCGCCATTTTCTTGCTACTCCTCTTCAATAGCTTCCGATTTCGCCCTTAGAGGCTTTCGAACTGATCTTGGTTGGCCGGTTAATCAGGAGGCAGTGCTTTCAGGGCCTGGCATACCGCGCGCATAGAGCGCGGCCCGGGTGACACAAATCTTTGGAATCGTGGATAACGCAGGTAGAATCGGCCCATGAAAACCACGTCCCGTTCCTTGGTCTCGTTTTTTTTTGTTGCGGTTGCAGCAGCCTCTCTCGTTTTTCTGATTTCCTCGTCGCGTGCGGCAGTCGTGCACGGACCCAATGGCTCGAAGCTCGACCGCGAAACTCTCGCGGCCGACAGCGCGGAGCAGGAGGCGATTCTGGCGCCGATCAACAAGATGTTTGACGGCATGGCGAAACGCGACGCCGCAGCGTTTAGGAAACCCATGTTGAGCGGCGGCACGATGGTGCTGATGCGGGACGGCAAGCCGACGCAGATGACTTTTCAGGAGTTTGCGGACCTCGTCGGGAAACCAGGAACCAACCAGATTGAGGAGCGAATTCATGATCCCCTGGTGCGGGTGGATCACGATCTCGCCGTGGTGTGGGCTCCTTTCGAGTTTCTGGTGGATGGCGAGGTGGACCACTGCGGAACGGACTTGTTCACCGTTGTTCGTATGGATGGCAACTGGGTTGTAGCCGCAATCGCGGATACGGGGCGCAAAGATTGCGCTGGCAAGTAGACCTGGGGAGTTCCTTCATTAGCACTCCTGGATAGCAGCTAGTCGCGCTCAAAGTGAGCGGACGCCGTCCTGGTGCACGTATTTGACCACGTCCACATCGGACATGGCGATCAAGCCTTCGCCCACCATCTGATCGAGAAACGGCAGCAGCTTGCGGATGTTTTCTTCGGAATCGATCACGCTCACCATGATCGGCGCGTCGGAAGAAAACGAAAGCAGATGCGCGCGGTGGATCAAGGTGCTGGCGCCGTATCCTTCGATGCCGCGAAACACGGTGGCCCCGGCAAGGTCGAGTTCGCGGCACTTTTCGACGATAGCGCGATAAAGGGGCTTCTCGTTCCATTTATCGTTCTCGCCGAAATGAATGCGCAGCATTTTTGCCCGGCCCTCGAGTTTCATGGCCGCTCCCCTTTTCTACGGTCTTCGCCGGCATAATCGTGGGTGTACTTAATCATGTCCACGTCGGAAAGCACCACGAGGCCCTGCTGCACCATGCCGTCTAGAACCGGGAAGTAGGCGCGCAATTTCTCTTCCGAATCAATCACGGTGAGCATCATGGGCCGGTCGTGCGAGAGATTCAGAGTGGTTTCTTTGTGGATGCGGCGGTTTGCGCCGTAGCCCAGCATGCCCTGATAGACGGTGACGCCGGCGATGTCGTTGGCGCGCAGGCTTTCCACCAGAGCGAGATGCAGAGGCTTGCCATGCCATTTGTCGTTCTCGCCCACAAAGATGCGCATCAGCTTGGCTTTTCCTTCGCGACGCAAAGACGGAACGGCGGACTTGGCGACCTCTTTGCCGGAAGGCTCGGCGGGCTTCACGACTGTGGTGTCTTGAATTTCGATCAGGCCCGTGCCGGCCATCTGGCGCAGCTTGGGCAGCAGCTCTTCAATTTTTTCGGGCGACTCGACGAACTCGATCTTGATGGGCAGGTTTTCGGTGAGGCGCTCGATCTTCATCGTGTGCATGTGATGATCGGCGCCGAAGCCGGCAATGCCGCGCACCACGCTGGCTCCGGAGACACCGCGATAGAAGAGAAAGTCGAGAATGGCGGAATAGAGCGATTGCCCGTGGTACTTGTGGTCTTCGCCCACGTAGATGCTGACTTTTTTCGCTGGCCCGGCTGCGAGCATGCCGCCTCCTGGACAACCTTGCTGCGACACTTCCCACGCAACTCTCTCAAGGCAAATCTGCTACGCGACTCTCTTGCGCGCCTCTCTTAGGCGACCTTCCTGGGCAACTCTAGGAAATGCTTCGGCCCGTAATCACGCCCAACCACACCGAAAGAAAACCTACCACAACGCTAAGGACTACGTTGAGCGAGGCCATGAGGATCTCGCCATCCTGAAAGCTGCGAAACGTTTCGAGCTCGAACGTCGAGAACGTGGTGTAGCCCCCGATGAAACCGATGGGGATCAGATACCGCCAATTCGGATTCCAGTGCCCGCGCTCGGCGAGAAGCGTGACGGCAAGGCCGATGAGGAACGAGCCGGTGCAGTTGATGACAAACGTGCCGTAGGGAAAGCGCACGCCCATGCGCTCGCTGACGAAGCCGCCCAGCCAGAAGCGCAGGATTGCACCGAACGCGCCGCCGAGGCCCACCATCAAATATTTGGTCATGATTTGGTAATGCGATCTTTAGTCATGCTTGATCATGCGACATGTGGTCATTGTTTGAATATGCGGCGTTCGGTCATGCGTTTGGTCATGCGTCTAGTCGTGCGGCGAAACGCAGCGCTCCCTTCGAAATTAGGGCCCGACGCACCATTTCCAGCTTGGGAATCGTTGCCGGGGACATGCCTCCGCGACAAGATTCTTGTCAGGAGTCATCATCCGTCCCGGCACGAAAAGGGACAGCGGTTATAGGGCGAACTCCATCGCCACTCAACTGATGATACTGAGCGCCGGTTGAAAGTCAATCGCGCTGCGGGGCTGCGCTTCGGAAGCGGCACGATTGCGCAGGACGGCGAGGCTGAGGTAGCGGCCGTCCATTTCGGCCATGATGCGCGCGTCGCAGAAGGAATCGAGGCGCGAGCGAACGCCAGATTCCGTGAGTCCATCGCCGAGCTTGCGGGCGAGGCTGGCAGGCGCCTGGATCGAATCGCATTCGAGGTAAATCGCGGCGTCGGAGCCAGTGAGGAGACGCGCCGCCGTGACGGCGCAAGCGCGCGTATCGGTGATCAGCACGATAGAACCGGTGCGGAAAAGATCGAGGCGCGGCCGCTTCGGGCTGGTCCATTCAGGCCACGCCGCTACTTCCTGCGCCAGCGGGCGCGTGTATTCCGCGGGATCTGAGAGATCCTTGGGGTTCAACTCGAAGAAGTAGGCGAGATTAGAAAGTTGATCCGCTGCGAGCGGGTAGACGTATGAATACGCGGGCGCCGGGCGCGGCCGAGAAATACCGAGGCTCGGGTCGGTGAAGAGGGGGCTGAAGCGGTCCACGTGAATTTTGCCGCAGTAGCCGGGGCGCTGCAGGTGCGTGAGTTGCGGAATCAGGTCCGCCATGCGCGCATACTCAGCCGGCGATTCTGCGGGGAAACCGAATAGAAGATTCCAGAAAACCGTGATGCCCAGCTCTTCGCACCAGCGCAAGAGTTGAATATTCTGCAGGCCCGTGCAGCCCTTGCGCATGAGTTGCAACACCTGGTTGCTGAAGCTTTCGATTCCGGGCTGAATGGCGCGCACGCCTCCGCGGCGAATCGCGCGCAACTGCTCGAAGTGCATGTTGGACTTCGTTTCCAGGAAGAATTCCATGCGCGAACCGCTGCGAGCCAATTCCGGGAAGAGCGTATCGATGTAGCGAAAATCGAGAATGTTGTCTACGAACTCGATCTGGCGTACGCCGTACGTTTCCGAGAGATCGCTGAGCTGCTGAAACACTTTTTCCGGCGACTTGCTGCGATAACCCATGGTGTGGCCGTTGAGCCCGCAGAACGTGCAGTGCTGCTTTGCGCCCCACCAGCAGCCGCGGGCCGTTTCAAAAAGCAATCGTGGCTGGATCTCCGCGCAAATCGTCGAGGCCGCGAGCGTCTCGAAGTAAGACTCGTAGTTCGGCATCGGCAGTGCGTCCATATGCTCCACAGGAGCTGGAGTCGTCAGCTGCGCGGAATTTCCCCGCTTCAGAATCCCCGGCATCGGCTGGGGATTTCCGTTGCGCAGCAGATCCTCGACAAACTGCGGAACCACTGCGTCGCCCTCTCCGGTGCAGACGTAGTCGATCCAGGGAAACGAGCGGATCAACTCCTGCCCCATCACGCCTTCGCAATTCGCACCGCCAAAAATCACGATGGGCGGCTGTGCGGACTGTTTGAGCCGCTGGGCCACGGCGAGGCAGGCGCAAGTCTGATGGAAAGTAGTGGTGAAGCCGACAATTCTCGGACGCCGGCGCTCGATCTCGCTCACGCAGTGCTCGATGAAGGAGTGGCGATGGCGCCGGGCTTCCACAATCTCCGGAATCAGAGCGCGCATACCGGAGTCCGGATCGAGAAATCTCGAAAGGTAGCAGCCCTCGTCTGGAATTCGACCGGGGAAAATCACGTCCGCAAAAAACCATTCCCCCGCCAGGTACTCGGAGGGCGCAACGGCAGAAAGGAGGCGCTGGTCGGGCGTGCACTGCGAAAACCAGCCGTAAAGGCGCGTCCCGATTCGCTCGGCGAGGTCGAAGTTGAAATAGCGGACGAGCGAAGAAATTCCGCGGGCCTGCAGCTCAGCATCCAGCAGGCTCACGCCCAGGGCGGGTCGCCCCAGGTCAGAGAACGGCAGAACGGCAAAAAGGATGTCCACGAAGAGCTCTTCTTTGCCGGCACCGTGATGCGAGCATCGGCCTCGGCGCTCCCTTGCACCACAGAGCGACGCGCACTCAAAGGGCCGGCAAGCAGAGGCGGGATTCTACTCCAGAATTTGAATTTGTGGACGATTCACAATTGTTACTGAGGGCCCCAAGAGCCGCTGCCGCGGATTGGCGTATGGTTCGCATGCAAGATGGGCCGCGATTGACTTGCCCGAGAATGGGAGCCTAAGATGGCGCCGGAGCGCGCGCTCCATACATGATCGGCCAGACGGTCAGCCGCTATCACATCGTAGAAAAAATCGGCGCGGGCGGAATGGGCGTGGTCTATCGCGCCCACGACGAGCGGCTCGACCGGGACGTTGCGCTAAAAGTCTTGCCCGCGGGCACCTTCCGCGACGAAGCGGCACGCAAACGATTCCGAAAAGAAGCTCTGGCGCTCTCCAAGCTGAACCACGCGAACATCGCGACGATCCACGATTTCGACTCGCAGGATGGCGTGGATTTTCTGGTGATGGAATTCATCACCGGAACGACGCTGAGCCACAAGCTGCACTCCGAAGCGCTCTCTGAGCGCGACATTACTGCGCTCGGCTTGCAGATTGCCTCGGCGCTCGAGGAAGCCCACGAGCACGGCATCGTTCACCGCGACCTGAAACCCAGCAACATTTTCGTGACGCCGAAAAATCAGGTGAAGATTCTCGACTTCGGGCTGGCGGTGCTGCTGAAGCCGGACGAGTCTGGCGATTTGACGCTGAGCGATTCGGACGTAACGGGAATCTCCGGCACCCTGCCGTACATGTCACCCGAGCAACTGCTGGGTAAGCCGGCGGACAAGCGCAGCGACATCTACGCCGTGGGCACGATTCTGTTTGAAATGGCCACCGGCCAACGGCCGTTTGACGAAAAGCTTTCCACCGCGCTATCCAACGACATCATCTACAAGCAGCCGCCGCGGCCAACGGCCATGCGCCAGAGCCTTTCGCCGCGTCTCGAAGACATTATTCTGAAATGCCTCGAGAAAGCGGCAGACGACCGGTATCAATCGGCGAAGGAGCTGGCCGTAGATCTCAGGAGGCTGAGCTCGCCGACGACCGGAACCGTCGCAGCCGTCCGGCCGGCACGCCGGGGAATCCGCCGATCGCAGATCATCCTTGCCGCTGCGATCGCGCTCATCGCCATCGGCGCACTCGTGGTTCGAAACCGGCTGCTCGCCAGCCGGAACGGGCCGATCGACTCGCTGGCCATCCTGCCGTTCGAAAATGCAGGTGGGAATCCGGATGCTGAGTATCTGAGCGACGGACTTACCGAAAGCCTGATCAACAGCGTCTCGCAACTGCCCAATCTCAAAGTCATCGCGCGCAGTTCCGTTTTTCGTTACAAGGGCAAGACGATCGATCCCAGCGCCGTGGGGCGCGAGCTTTCGGCACGCGCCATTCTCACCGGGCGCATCGTGGAGCGCGGGAACGACCTTTCCGTGAGCGCGGAGCTCACCGACACGAGCGACAATCGCCACATCTGGGGCGAGCAGTACAATGTGAAACTCACCGACCTGCTGGCCATCCAGCAAAAGATTTCCAGCGAGATCAGCTCCAACCTTCGTTCACGCCTGGGCGAGAAGGAAGCCACGGCGCAGCCGAAGCAGTACACCAACAATGCCGATGCGTTTCAGCTGTACCTGAAGGGCCGCTTCTATTCAGACCAGGCCACGGTGGCGGGCGTGCAGCGCGGCGTCGACTATTTTCACCAGGCGATTGAGAAGGATCCGCACTACGCCCTCGCGTACGTTGGCATCGCAAACGCCTATTTTCTGCTTTCCAGCCAGTTTTCTTCACCGCGCGAAGCAATGCCCAAAGTGAAAGAGGCCGCGACGAAGGCGCTGCAGCTCGACCAGTCGCTCGCGGAAGCCCATACGCTGCTGGGGCTGGTGAACGCCTTCTACGATTACGATTTTGCGTCTGCGGCTGACGAATTCAGGCGCGGTGTCGAACTCGATCCCGGGTCGGCATCCGCTCATCAGTGGCGCGGCTATTTCCTGATTGCCCGGGGACAGCAGCAGGAGGCCCTGGATGAATTAACCAAGGCCAGGGAGCTAGACCCGCTCTCGGACACGGTCAGTCTTCTGCTCTCCGTCAGCTACCTTTTTTCGCGGCAATATGGCGATAGCATCGAACAATCGAAAAAGATGATCGCGTCCGAGCCGGACTTCTGGTGGGGGCATTTCCTGCTGGGCTGGGCCGAAGCGGAAACCGGAAAGTACGACGAAGCCATTCAGTCGCTCACGCGCGCCACGCAGCTCGATGCCAGCCCCTATCCCACGGCGTACCTCGGCTACGCGGACGCGCGCGCCGGCAACAAAGCGCGGGCGCAGCAAGCCATGCAGGAGCTGGAGCAGAAGGCCCATCAGATGTACGTGCCGCGCTATCAGGTGGCTGCGGTTTACGTTGGGCTTGGCAATCAGGAGAAAGCCATCGATTGCCTGCAACAGGCTTTCAGCAATCGCGAGGAAATCATCGCTTTCCTGAAGGTGGACCCGACCTGGGATCCTCTGCGCACGGATTCCAAGTTTCAGAGTTTAGTGCGGCGCGCCGGGTTGAATTGAAATCTGGGCCGGCCCTGGCGACTGAGACTCGCTACCGCGCCGAAGCTTGCAAGGCGCTCGCTTGGGCTGGCGCGGAAATTAGTTGCTCGAAAATGTGGCGGACCAGCTCAACGGTTTGGAAGGCGCTGATGGCCAGGATGCTTTCGTGCTCCCTGGCGAGCGGCATGCGATCCAGCGCTTCGCGCAAATCGTCACGGTGCTTCTGGTCCACGTGCGCGTGCTGAAAGTAAGTTCGGAAAGCCCGGCGCGGGAGCTTCGTTCGCTGGATCACCTCTTCGAGAAACTCCGCCACCGGCGGCTCGCCTTCCAGCACCTCGAGATACCCCAGCAGCGCGATGGGATGGACGTTGTGAATCCAGTAGTACTGCGAGCCGATTAAGGCCGCCATCGTGGCAGACGGAATTTTCTTCGTCACCGACTCGCGCGGAACGCCCAGCACCGACAGATCGTCGAGCACGCCCTCATCGTGATGGGCCTCTTCCGGGATGTGCCGGGCGCAATATTCAGCCACGAATGGCGCAACCGCATCGTTGTCACCACGGGCATTGGCCGCGTCGCGCGCCGCCTCAAGCAACGGGACCGTGCTGCGGCCGACGCAATACGTAGTGAATAAGAACTCCGGGAATATCTCGACAACGCGCGGGTGCGTCCAAAACGCGTGAATCGTCCGGTGCATGCGGGGAGCAAGCAGCTCGATCTTTGCGCGCAAGCGCCGGCTGTGTGTCAACGCGGGTACCTTGCGGCGAGCGCTACAGGATCAGGGATGTGTTTCTCTGGATGAAGTCGTCGCCGAGCTCTGTTCTTATCGCCACGAGAGCATCCACCTCATCGGAATCCAAGCCGTTGACGAGGTCTTCGTCGGAAGAAGAAAGATTGCTCGGGGTGGGCAGAATCTTGGCCGCTTGCAGTTTCTCGATGTTGGTCATGTGATTCTCCTTCGCAATTTCTATATCTGACGGCTACGTAGCTGGCCGGTTATACCGCCAGTGGTCCAACCCAGGGGGAGCAACTTGTATCACATTTGCGGCCACATTCAACAGTTTTCGGGTGCCGCCCGGGTTTTGGCTCCGAGTTTGCGCTTTCTCCAATTCTCTTTTGCCGCTACAATGCGTGCCGCTTTCAGGCGTCGAAAAGCGAGATTTCGAAGCAGCATCGGGAGCTCCCCAAAAATGGCCGAAGATTTTCGCGAACTCGAAGAGCAGGCGGAAGAGGCAGCGCAGCACAACCTTGCGCCGGTTACCGTGACGATGGCGGTGCTCGCCGTGCTCGTCGCCGCTGTTTCGCTCCTGGGGCACCGCGCTCACACCGAAGAAATGCTGCTGCAGACGAAGGCCACCGACCACTGGGCCTACTACCAGGCCAAGGAAATACGCCGGCGCAACTACGAACTCTTCCTGGACGAACTCTCCGTCTTCTCTCTTCAGAATTCCGAGCAGGTGGAAAAGGTCAAGGAGAAGTACGCGAAAGAGATCGAGCGTTACAAGGATGAGGGGCAGGACATCCAGGCGGAAGCGAAAAAGGCCGAAAGCGAAGTGGCCGTGGAGCGGCGCCACGCGGACTATTTCGATCTCGGAGAGGTTCTGCTGGAAGCCGCCCTGGTGATCTGCTCGATCACCGTGCTGACGCGCAAACGCTTCTTCTGGTATCTCGGCTCAGCGCTCGGGCTCGTGGGACTCGGAATCGGCATCGCCGGGGTGCTGATTCACTAGCTCTACGGTTTCAGGCTGCTGCACTCGCTTTGGTCCTAGCCCACCGCCAGATTCGCAATCTGCTTCGCGAGCTTTTCCACTTCCTTGGCCTTCTGCACCATCCCCAGCGACAGGGTGGTCGTCGAATCTGTCTTTTCCACTTCGTCCTTCAACTCCCCGGCCAGCTTATACAGTTTGCGGATGTCGTCGAGAATCACCTTCTGGTTGTGTTCCTGAATTTTCTTGGGATCAAAAGGGGCCGGCTGCGACATGGGATCGGGCATGTTGTCAGAGGGCGACGGTACCCTTCTGCCCGTTCCCTGCTGCTGCGCAAAA
>Ga0187785_10000804_pt1 | contig 11224 bp, 10 predicted proteins | sample 0815_BV2_4_20_MG_FD_132466 | JGI IMG/M metagenome (GOLD analysis project Ga0187785, IMG submission 132466) | Tropical peat soil microbial communities from peatlands in Department of Meta, Colombia - 0815_BV2_4_20_MG | ecosystem: Environmental > Terrestrial > Soil > Wetlands > Peat | place...
GGCAATGCCGACCACGATCACGCAGACCAGAAACGACAACAGCGTCGGAAACACGAGGTAGTCGACGGGAAATGGCAGGCGCGCCGCCAGCATGCCGACGAAATGCATGGTCCATATCGCAAGCGCCAGGGAAAATGCGGCGCCCGTCAGCAGCAGGCGCCCGCGCAGGCCGGTTGCACCGCCGATCTGGAGTGCAAGGTTGAAGCCGACGTAGGCGCCCTGCGCTGCCATGACGATCGATAACAGGACAAGCCAGGGGTTGTAGACCACCTGCATTGCCGGGCTTCCTTCCCGATGCGCCGCCGTGCGTTTCTTATTGTATTCACAGTATAAAAGGAATTTGTGGCGCGGGCCGGAAATTTTATTTCGCGTGGCGACCAGAGATCATTGATGCTGTTTTTCACGCTGACGGCGGGAAACCGCTTTTGGCCCAATGCGGACGGGCATTGCTGCGGACATATACAAAATCTAAGCGTCTGTTGATCTGCATCAACCTGCTTGCCGGCCAAGTGATCCATTTTGAGCTTGCCTTGGTCCCTTGGGAGCGAGCCCCATGAAATATTCAACTCTGCTTTCGGCATGTGTCGGTATTGCCTGTTTGCAAATGGCAGCGGCGGCGGAGGGGGAAATACCAAAATTTGACATCAGTGCGGCCTGTCGAACTTCGGGATCGGTGCAAACGCCCGCGAAATGCAGGGAAGACGAAGAGGCCGCGCGCGATCAAATCACAAAGCGATGGTCGCAAATCAAGCAGTCGGATGCTTCGCGTTGCGTCCAAATTACGACAAGTCGGGCGGCTTCAGCGAGCTATGCTGAATTGCTTACTTGTCTCCAGGGAGCATCAATACAGAGGACGGACCCCTTCGGACCCACGCCACAACTCGTGAAGTAGATCTTGTGTCGTGTTCTTGAGTGACTCGAAGCAGCGATTCCTGCCTTTGTTCCGATCTGATCCCCTGCGCATTCGCGTTTACATACGCTCCTTCGTCATCCTGTGCCGGAAGGACGGCGGCGCCGTCAGCGCTAGCGTGGAGGCAGACGCTCAAATGTCTGCAGGTCATCTGGAATGACATGGAAAGGCTGCTTGTCGACTGCATAGATCGCCATTTGCGGCGCGCCATACAAACTCGGATTATCAAGTGTGCCGACCTTCAGGACGACCAGCGGCAGGCCTGGTCGTCGCGTCGTGAGATGGGTCCCGCATTCTTCGCAAAACTCGCGCGTCACCGGGCTTTCGAGATCCGACCGCGAGAATTTGCGCGGTTCGCCGCTTGTGTAACGAAAGTCCTGCGGCGCCATGAGCATGAACATATTCGGTGCGCCACCGCTGATGTACTGGCATTCGCGGCAATGGCATTGTGCCTTGAGACGAGGTTCGCCCTCCGCAACGTAGCGTATTTTACGGCAGTAGCACCCGCCTTCGAATTTCATGGATAGACCCTCCCGTCAAAGTCATCTGGCCATCATCTGCTTGCCTTGAGACGTTTAATCTCTTCACGAATAGGTGCGAACGGGCCGTACGTGTGCTGTTGCTGGCTGAAGCCATCGGCATAGGGACCGTAGGGAGTGTCGACCGGCTTCTCCAGAAGGTCGGGAAAATCTCGGTCGAGACCTTGTTTGTGTGGCCGCGGTTGCGAGATCAAATAGGCGGCAACATCCCATGCCTCCTCGACCGTGAGCTGCGGGTCGAGGTAGTCGGTGCCATGCGGCATATTGAAGTGAACGAAGTTGGCCGCGGTGATGAGGCGCGCCATGCCGGCCCCGTCATTGAAACTGTCGGGACCTGCGACCGGTGGCATGACGTAGCCGAGATCGACCGTGGGAAGACTGCGGCGCACCCCCAAACCTTCCGTGCCATGGCAGCCGGCGCATACGCGCATAAAGATGGGACGCCCATTCGCCGCACTCGCCGGGCGCGCAAGTTCAGGCATGTTTCCCGCGCCCAGGCCCGGCAGTTTCTCGCCAGAGGGTACGCCGGTCGACAGGAACTTGAGGTAGGCGACAATCGCCTGCATTTGAGTTGCCTGGGCTGGCATGGCGCGCCCATTCATGCTGCGCGTCATGCAGCTGTTCACCCGCTCTTCAATGCTGATGTCCGCGCCGGAGCGAGCGCTGTAATGCGGAAATTCTCCGAATAGTCCGAAGATGGGCAGCCCGAATTTCTTTGTGCCCGCCTGGAGATGGCAGTTGCCGCAGGCGAGATTGTTGCCGGCATAGCGATCAGTGGCATCAGGGACTTCCGGGCCGATATGCGCGTAGGTCGCAGTGATCAGATCACGACCTCGCCGGACAAGCCGACCCTGTTCGTTATCGGGCAGGGCGCCGATTTCGGGCACGGTCCAAATTCTGTCTGACGGAAGAGCTGCGTTTTGGCTTGCTGCCAATGATGTCGTTGCAATCAGAGATATGATCGAGAATGCACATAAAACAAAACAGGTGACGGAAGATCGGTGAGCCATGGTCATTTTGCCTGAACAGAACACCTTTAATTGCTTGCGGATGAAGCGTGGAGTCAAGATCGCTACTCCGCCGGCATTTTGCGGGATGAGGGCGTTCCGGTGAAGTCGCGGCCCCCCGCCTTCCAATGGCCGCGGAAAGTCATTTATCGTAGCGGTCGCCCGTCATACGGAGAGCGGAAATACGGCCATGGGAAAAGATCGTCTCGCCGCGTTCAGCGATGGTGTCATTGCGATCATCATCACGATCATGGTGCTGGAATTGAAGGTCCCGCATGGCGCTGACTGGGCGGCACTCGTGTCGATCCTTCCGCATTTCGCCAGCTACGTCCTGAGCTTTATCTATCTGGCGATCTACTGGAACAACCACCACCATCTTCTTCACACGGTGACACGGGTGGACGGTCTTATTCTTTGGGCCAATTCCTCTTTGCTGTTTTGGCTCTCTCTCATTCCGGTCGCAACGGCCTGGCTGGGTGAAAACTTTCTGGCCCCAGTACCGACTGCGGTCTACGGCGCGGTATTGCTGATGCCGGCCATCGCGTACTACCTCCTGCAAAAGGCGATCGTGCGAAAACAGGGCGCGCATTCGGTGCTCGCGACAGCCCTCGGCGCCGACTTCAAAGGCAAGGTTTCACCGGTCCTTTATATTGCGGCGATCGCACTTGCGTTTGTCGCGTCCTGGGTCTCGATCCTGATCTACGCACTGGTTGCCGTGATGTGGCTCGTTCCCGATCGACGCATTGAAAACGTTTTGCGCGAAAGTTGACCGATAAGCCGCTTTCCGCGCCTTGTCGCTAAGGGTGCGCTGCACATCTGCAGCAAAAACCATGATGTTTTATACATTAGGGGAACATCCGCAATTGACCGACAAAGGCTTGTCCTTGGTACTCACGTGCCGTGGAAGCCTAAGTCGCTGCCGCGGTCATGTCCGGTCTGCCAGGTGGCAATTCAAGCCACCCGCCACAAGCGATCGAATCATTCTGTGAACGCTCCGGGACAACGATCGCGGCCAGCAAAACGGAAAGCGATCGTCCCAGTCTTGCCGGAGGTATCCCATGGACATGGTCAGTGTTGCGATGGTAATCGCCGCGATAATAGCCGCTGCTGCCGGCTATTACGTCATGAAGCCCGAGAGAAAGTAACGTCGCGTGGCGGCCGTGCACGTTCAGCGTTGCGTCTGCGGCTATATTGAATCTGTGACAGCCGAGTTCCGCTGCACAACTACGCGGCAGTAGGGCGTCGTATTCCGAGGGCGTTGATTGCGCGATCGGCGATCTGGGCCGGGTCGCGTTCGCCGGTTGCTGTCACATTCACAATTGATTTGGCGATCAGTTCGGTGATCGGGTCATCGCGTTTACCGAGCCGAAGCGTGATGAGCGCTGTTTCGTAAGCTCCGGTCATCGCCCTGATTTCGTCTGGACCGAATGAGCCGTTCGCAATCAGCTTGTAAATGGCCATCATGTGCCCCAGCTGCTGAGACAACAGACAATAGACAAAGCCTATCGAAGATGACAGCCAAAATGCAGAGTACCGAACGTGATGGAACTTCCCGAGCGGGCAATTCAGTGTAGGCGGGGCTTCGCCTTTTGATCGGGGGCCTCGAGTTCCATTGCTGCCTCTCGGCATTGTGCGGCAAGCTTTCGAAGCTCGGCGGCAATAGTCTCATTCCAGGTTTTGCTGGCTGCTTCCTGGTACAGCACAGCATGAGCCAAGAACTGGTCTGCCAATTTTGCCCGGTCGGACATTCGCAATCTATGCGCACAGACAGAGGCGCCTGACTTTGCGCTGGATCAAGCGAGTGTGAATTGATGAGGCCGTGCCCGAACTATACAAGCTGCCGCTTGTCTCGTGGCAGGGGGTCGTCATGCGGGCACATGAATCCAGCTCGGGTCCAAAACATATCTTCCGGACCAAGTGTGCAAAGTGCGAGGTGGTCTTGTGGCTTCCGTTTGTCGACGCGGACAAGTCGGATCATGACAAGAACGCATTCGAATGCACGTTGTGCAGAAGCACATCGGCAAAACACGCTAAATAATCGTTCGCTGCGGCGGCATCATTCAGCCGATGCCGTGCGTGCCGTTTTGCCGCCCGCTAACATCCCATCCGGCCGGGCCGAAAATCGTCCTACTTCAGGCTCGGCTTCGACTTCCCAACAGGTCCGGTGAATCGGGATTTTTGTGATGGCCATCACAGCCCCTGATCCCAGCGCCCGTAACCTGTCATACGGGGGCTATCTACCCCGGGGGAGGAGCTCATGCGGATGCTCTTGTTTTCGGTCGCCTTTGCCGCGGTCTGTACGCAACCTGTCCGTGCCGAATCGCAACAACTCCGTGACCCAGTCGTTGTCGGCCCTCAGCAAAGTGCGTGCTCGGATATCCTGGAATCGGAAAAACTGAACTACGACCCCGAACGCAACGTCATCAGACTGGATTACCTGCATCCGCAACGTGGGGCCACCTATATGGCCGTACTCGGATGGCTCCAGGGGTTCTTCTCCGCGCGCAATCTCTTCGATCTCTCGGTCGACGGCGACATTACGCAAGGTACTCGATCGCTCGACTGGATGAACTGGATGTTCGAGTATTGCCGCGCGCATCCGAACAGCACCTTGTTCGACGCGGGGATCGGACTGTCCAACGCGCTCGCAAAGTCTTACAGGGACACGAGAAGTGTGGCTAAAGACTCGCACCAGCCCTGATGTCTGACGCTGCTGGCGAGTGAGCTACAACCCGAACAGGCGTTCGGCATTACCGTGAGCGATGCGCGCGCGGTCCGCGGCGCTTACAGGAAGCTGCTTCAAAAAGGCGTGTGCTTCTGCCATCGATCCGTAGGGATAGTCGACGGAAAACATGATCCGATCGACGCCGACTTCCAGCAGCAGGTTGAGGAACGTGGCGGTGAAATTGAAGCCGGCAAAAGTGTAATGAACGTTCTGGCGGAGATAGTCGCCAAGCGAACGCTGCAGCTTTGTCGTGCGGCTCAATGCTTCAAGCCGCGGCAACATGAACGGCAACCCTTCACCCATATGCCCGACCACGATTTGCAGTTTTGGATAGCGATCGAATACGCCGCCAAGCATCATGCGGATGACATGGGTCGCGGTTTCGATGTGCCAGCCCCAGCCTGGGCCCGCTAACAGGAAACTGATATCCGGCGGAAAACCGCCATACGCTGCCGCCATCACGCCCTTCGGAGGCAAAGTCGGGTGCAGGTAGATCGGCACATTGAACGTCTCCGCGCATTCCAGGATCGGCCAGTAGAATTGATCGTCCAGGTAACGGCCGCGATTATGTCCATTGATCACGGCGCCTTTGAATCCGCCCTGGCGGATGCGGTGGGTGAGCTCCTCGACGGCCTTGTCGGGAGCCGCAGTCGGCAATGCTGCAAGACCGGCGAAACGCGTCGGATTTTTCTTCACGGCATCGGCGAGGATATCGTTCGCGTCTCTTGCAATCGCGATCGCCTCAGCCGCTTCCGATTGCTCCGTCCCCGGGAAATTGAGCGACAATACCTGCATGTCGATGCCGGCGGCGTCCATTTCCGCCAGCCGCCTCGCGCCCATATCGCCAAGTTGCTCAAAGATTTTTTCTGCGCGTGCACCGCCGGATTTCAGCATGTTCTGCCGGAATTCCCGACCGGGGCCGTCGAGAAATGCGGGGGTCACGAAGTGCTCTTCGAGCGTTATCGTTCGCATGGTTGATCCTTCATCCAAGGATCGCCAATTGGCACAAACATTTTTGCAGGTAAAGGGGACTTTCGCTCGGTGGCTATTTGCGTCTGAAATAACGCCACGCGGCAAAAATCAAAGTCGCCAGCGTCACTGCGACGACCAGGTACTTTTCGAAGTCGTTGTCGAAATTTCCGTAAGGAATGACAACTTGTGCCGCCGCCGTGTCGATCAATGAAATCGTCCCGCTGCAAACTGCCGGGATCGACTTTATCGAATCGCGCAAGAGCCTGATAGGCATGAGTTTAATGGTGGGTGCGGTAGGGATTGCGCTCTTGATCGCGAGTTATGCCCCTTAGGGCAATAGTGCGTTACCGCATCCGTCATTAGGATTGTGTCGTGCTCACACACATCGTGGAGGCCGAAAATGCAATCCGACCGTCCGTCATCCAGCATCAATCGCCGCGTCTTGATCTCCGGGATGGCATTGCTTCCGGCGTTGTCTGGGATGCCGCTGGGTTCGACCGCTCAGGCACAAACGACGCAAGACAACACGTTAGCATCGTGGAATGAGGGCCCGGCGAAACAAGCGATTCTCGACTTCGTCAAGGCCACGACCGAGCGGGCAAGCCCCAGCTTCGTGCCGCCGGAAGAGCGCATCGCTACCTTCGACCAGGACGGCACACTCTGGGTGGAACAGCCGATCTACTCGCAGGTCATCTACTGCCTGGATCGCGTGCCCGCGGTGGTGGAGAAGACCCCGAAATTGAAGAGCGTCGAGCCATTCAAGACGGTTCTCTCAGGGAACCGCGAGGCAATCGCCAAACTGTCGCTGCATGATCTTGAAAAAATCCTCGCGGCGACACTGACGGGCATGTCGGTGGAAGAGTTCAACGCTGAGGCAAAGAAATGGCTGACCGCCGCCAAAGACGCGCGCTGGAAGCGGCTGCACACGGATCTGATCTATCAACCGATGCTGGAAGTCATGCAATATCTGCGCGCAAACGGCTTCAAGACTTACATTGTGACCGGCGGCGGCCAGGACTTCGTGCGTGTCTATAGTGAGCGGGTGTACGGCGTACCAGTTGAACAGGTGGTCGGTACCGCAGGCGGGACAAGGTTCGGCTACCACAAAGACGGACAGCCGTTCCTGACCAAAGAGCCGAAGTTGCTCCTGAACGATGACAAAGCCGGCAAGCCCGAAGGCATTCATCTGATGATCGGCCGGCGGCCATACGCGGCTTTCGGCAATTCGGATGGCGACCGTCAAATGCTTGAATACACCGGAACTGGCGATGGTGCCCGACTAATGATGCTCGTGCTGCATGACGACGCGAAACGTGAATACGCGTACGGCCCCGCACAAGGGCTTCCCAACAGCAGGGTCGGCACCTTCACACAGGCGCTTCACGACGAAGCGAAGAAGAAAAGCTGGACCGTGATCAGCATGAAGAATGACTGGAGGCGAATTTTTCCGTTCGACCAAAACGCCTGATGTCTGCAATTAGCCCTGCAGCAGGTTCGAATGACCCATAAGAGCTACATCGTCAGCCCGTAGTTTGGGCTGCAATCTCCCAATTCACACTCTTATCAGGAGCCTGGGATGTTTAGGTTCACAAGGATTGTCACTGCGGTCGGCGTCTGCCTCGCATCACTGCTCGGCCATGCGGAAACGTCTGACGCGCAGCAAAATCCGGTGACCGCTATCGATATTGCGCTCGAGCCGGACCAAACAATGATTCAACATGCTCAAGCGGACAATGCCCGCTTGCTCAAGGCCTTCCCAAAAGGTTTTTCCCTGGATGCAACTCACCATCCGCACGTCACGATGCTGCAGCAGTTCGTCCGCACGGCGGACCTGGAAAAGGTCTACGCTGCAGTCAACAAGGTACTGGCCGACGAGAAGCCGACCACCTGGAAGTTGAGGGCGTACAGGTATTATTACATCCCGTCGCCACCAATCGGTCTCGCGGGCATTGTGGTCGAACCGACACCGGACTTGCATAGGCTCCAACAAAAAATAATCGACGCGGTTACGCCTTTCACGGTGAAGACGGGAACCCCCGCAGCGTTTATGAGCACCGAAAATGGCCGCGACATCCAAAAGGCCTTGATTTTATACGTAGCCAATTTTTTGCGGATTGGGTCCGGCAAGAAATTCAATCCCCACGTCACAATTGGTGTTGCCACGATTCCTTATCTAAAAAAGATGCTCGCCGAACCGTTCGACGCATTTACGTTCTCGCCAGCAGGAGCCTCGGTCTACCAGCTTGGCGCTTTTGGTACGGCACGCAAGGAACTCAAAGCTTTGACTCTGACGCCCTAAGCAGCGTGGGCATTCCTGTTTGCAATGTCCGCTTCTTGGTCCTCAGCACACGCAGGCTGGTGCGATGCATATCGCGTGTCGCCGGAGAAGCGCTCATCAACCGGCCGGCGAATGAAAAGGCAAGACAAGGGGAATGGTGGGCGCTGTAGGGATTGAACCTACGACCTCTCCCGTGTGAAGGGAACGCTCTCCCGCTGAGCTAAGCGCCCGGCCATCGCGGACGCGCGATATAATGAGCGCGTCAGAGGGGTGTCAAGCGAAGGCCCGCCAAGGACGGTCACGAACCGTCTAATTGCGTGTTTTCGGATCGTTGCGCAGGCGCGAAGCGTGCGCCTGCAGTGCGCGGATCCGGTCTGCAAGATTGCCATTGTTCGTCGGCAGCTGGGCCGGGCCGCCCGTTGCCGCCGCGGTGTTCGGACGTCCGTGGCCCGTTTCTGCCGCCAGCAGGGCTTCGATGGTTGAATCGGGTCCTTCAAGGGCGGAGGCGAGACGCGCGACTTCCGCTGCCACGTCATTGATCCTCTCGCGCAATAATGAATTCTCGACCCGTTCCGAGGCCCAGGCTTCCTCAGTTTCACGCTTCATTGTCGCGTGGTCGCGCGCGATACGGTCGCGCTCCTCCTTTGCGTGGCCAAGTTCTGCCTGCAATTGCACGTTCTCTGTCGTGAGCTTTTGCGTGCTCGAATTCGATCGACCTTCGATTTCGATGATGGCGGTCCGCAAATCCGCTTCCACCTTGCGCGCGAGTTCCATCTCCTGACGCAAGTGCTTGAGCTCGAATTCGCTCTGATTGAGAAGACGCGACTCTTCGCCGAGGCGGCTTTCGAGATCCTGCGCGCGCCTGCCGAGAATCTCCGCTTCCTTGGCTCGCGCCGCGAGTTGCTGCTCGAGTTCGGCAGCGCGTCGGCCGGAATTCTCCACTTTCGCGCGTTCGTCCGCCAATTCCTGGGTTGCCGATTTCAGTTCGACGCGTTCGGCGTCACGACGATCCTCAACGATTTTCAGTTCTGACGCCGTTGCGGTGAGCCGGTCTTTCAGCGACTCGACCTGAGTCCTCAGTGCGGCGATTTCCACCTTCTGGGATTCGGCAAGCGTCGACTGCTCGGCCAATGCAGCGGAAATCCTGACGTGATCGGCCTGCCTGTCGGACAAAGTGCGTTCGGCCTCGTGCATGGCATTGCTTTTGACCGCAACTTCCTCTTCGGTCGCACGCAGCTGATCGCGCAACGCCTTGTCGCGCGCTTCGAGCGCGAATATTGCGGCGGTCTTTTCGCCCAGTTCCATTTTGAGGCGGTTGACGGCATCGCCTTTCTTGCCGAGTTCGGCGAGCTGACCGGTACTCTTCGCCTTGAGCTGTTCGACGCTCATTTCCAGACGCCGTGTCGACATCGCAAACTCGGCGCGCAGCTGGTCCTTGTCCGCCTGGATTTCAGCCATGGACAGCGGCGTCGCGGCCTCGAGCCGCCGCATCGTCAGTCGCACCGCGCGGGCGTGAACGAGGGGGATGATGATCAGTCCGATCAGAGCCGCAGCAAGAAACCCGATCCCGAAAAACATGATCGGTTCAATCATGGAACATACGCCTCCAACTCATTCGCTCTGCGTACCCGGAAGGCCCGAATTCTATCGCCGGCGACAATAGCCCAAAGCGGGCGCCACGTCGCGTGTGCGAGGATTTTCGCGCCTAAGTGCAGCTAAATGGTAAATGTGCCGCGATCAGAACGGATTCCAGGTCGCGCGCGGTGTGAACTTGAGGTAGCCGATATTTGCACCGAGGCGCAAGCCAACGCCCGAGCGAATGGGCACCACGATGATGTTCCCGGAGGCGAGGGCGGTCATTCCAAAGCCGCCAATAAAATAAGCGGAGCCGTCGATGCCGCCGAAACGCTGATAAATGGCGTCGGTGGCCGGGAGATTGTACACGAGCATCATTGTGCGCGCGCCTTCGCCGCCAGTGTCAAAGCCGACCGACGGGCCTTCCCAGAACACGCGGCGGTCGCCGGCATTCTTCGTGTAAAGTTTTCCGTCACCGTAACGAAGGCCAACCACGAAAGCGCCGCTGCCTTCCTGACCAAGCACATATCCGTTCGGCTGGCCCCACCGGCTGACGGCGGCCTCCACGATCTGGGCCAAGCCACGGGACACGGTTCCGAAGAAACGATGGCCTTCACGGACCAGTTCACCCGGCGTGAAAGTGCCCGGCTGCGCCGGTGGTGGGGGCGGTGGCGGGTTCTGGGCCGAGGCAATTCCGGGAGCCAAAACGACGAGGCAAAGGGCAAATGCCGCAAAGATCGCGCGCATCATGTGCTCCATTGAAAGATGAGGCCCCAGGCCCCGTTTAACCGGATGCTCACGCCGGCTACGTAATGTGACGACGGAAGGCTCGTCCCGAATCATATTAACGTCGCCGAGAACTATGACTGCAGCACGGCAGCAACGGAAGTCACCAATGCTCGCTCGGGTCATGCTCGGGGCCGTCCTGGGTTTCGGTATCGTTGCACCCTGGTCGCTGTGGGCGGCTACCGACAATCAATTGGCCGTAAATTCCGATACCGGTCTTGCGATCAGCGGATTTGATCCGGTCGCTTATTTTACCGACGGCAAGGCAATTTTTGGGCGGCCGGACCTCGAACTGAACGTGGACGGGGTCGTCTGGCGTTTCAGCAATGAGGGCAATCGCGGGGCCTTCGCTGACCGCCCGGACATCTATGCCCCCCGGTTTGGCGGTTACGATCCTGTCGCGATTGGCCGTGACCGGTCCGTGCCTGGCCA
>Ga0187785_10000806_pt1 | contig 11207 bp, 11 predicted proteins | sample 0815_BV2_4_20_MG_FD_132466 | JGI IMG/M metagenome (GOLD analysis project Ga0187785, IMG submission 132466) | Tropical peat soil microbial communities from peatlands in Department of Meta, Colombia - 0815_BV2_4_20_MG | ecosystem: Environmental > Terrestrial > Soil > Wetlands > Peat | place...
AAGTGTTTCCGATGAGTTGGATGGACGGGTCCGAGTTAAAACCTATAGCCGGCTCTGGTATGATTGGGTCCGGCTCGCCCGGGAGTTTCACCCAGTTGTACCCATCATTAGAAACCCGCAGAGAAGGATTCTCAGTACGCGAATCACCCATATAAAACGGCGTGAAAGACATGATGTAATGATAACCATTCCAACCCTCAGCACTATAAATAATACATGGATGAGTCAACTCAGTATCGTCACTCCAATAAGTTACAATAGGAAGATAAGAACCATTATTAGCCAACCTGCTCATAGGAACCGGAACACCATCTACAACCGTACTATTAACACTCGCAACCGGAGTACCGGTGAGAGCCGGAGCGCCATTCAAGACACCGGCGCCGGGCGACGCACTCGCCTCGGCCTGCGCCCGTACCATATCATGAGAGCCCCCCAAAGACACATAACCCACTACCGCTATACCCACGATAAACAGGAACAACACCACAACACCTACACCATAATTCACTACGCCCACACCATCACCCCCATTCCAAGACCGGACAACCGATTTTCACACTGATTTTACTACCATAAACATTTCATCGAAGCTAGTAAGCAGTAACACAGCGAGCATCTGACCTCAACATATTAAAAGATATCGCTTCCTGTCGATTTTTATTACTGATTTTTACTATTATGAAATATTCCGTTGAATTTTAGTAACCTGACTTCCGAGGTTTTGGCTATCTATCATTAATTTTTACAATCCGGCTATCTTCGATGGTTTAGTGGATAATATGCGTGTTTTTATGGTGTCCAATCGGTTATACTAACTAACATGATTATTCAAAATAAGACTGCTCAAATGCCATTTAGAATGAGGCTATGACAGTGGTGTCCAAAAAGCCGGAAGTCAGGCTTTAATTGATTAATGTATGCCGAATCGGTTAATTTGTGATATTTTGTTTTTTGCCAGCGACTTGATTATTAAGCATTTATTCCCCGCTGACGTGCATCGTTTAATATCACATATTATAACAGTGAATTTGTAGGTTAATCGTTACTTTAAAGTAGATATATGGCGATCTCCTAGTTTGATAGATAACCAAAAATCCTGCCGGTGTACAATTTTGTAATATGCACGATTGATGGATAGTCTATGATATTTCAATAACCTTGGAGTATGTCGATTAAAGGTGAGTGATCGAAGGGAGATCTTAGATGGTTAAATGGGATACGATAAATGGTTATAAATACAACGTGATATATAATTTAGATTGGGTTATCTCGTGTCGAGGCCCGACGATGTGATCATCGTCGAGATTCTAAGCTTTGAAGATTGAGGATGATTGGTATGAGTTTCGTTGATAGGATAATCGGTGTATTCGCCAATCCGGATAAAACGATGGGTGACATCGCGGATAAGCCTCATATTCAAGAGGCGCTTTTAATCGTTGGCGTATATGCAGTATTGGGGCTGGTAAGCTCTTACGTCTCGTCAAGTCACATCACGTTTGTTTATAGTATCGCCGGATCCTCCCAATCCCGGCTCCAGACCATCCAAACCATTTCCGTGATAATACGGTTCATAGACGGTTTCATCGCACCGTTGATATTGTGGCTGGTTATCACAGGAATATTACACGGATTCGCCATGCTCTTCGGAGGTAAAGGTAAGTATTACCCCCAGATGTTGACGGCCTTGGGTTATACGGATGTAATAAAGATAATCGCTATTATCATCACTATCCTGCTATACACCCAGCTGCCCAATGTCACCGTTGATATAACGAGCACGAATACTTTCGCGATCATATCATCAGTCTCGGCCACTGCAATCACCCAGAGTATCTATCATAAAGCCGGGTCCATCATAATGCTCCTGGGCGTGATCGCCTCCAGCTTATTAGGCGTGTTCGCCATTAAGAACGGCGAAAAGCTTACCCTGACCAAATCCGCGATCGTGGTAGGCGTACCATTGCTCATTTACTTGATCATAGAGTTGTTCAGCCATGGGATTATTTAAGTTTATTTTCCACCCCACACATACAAAACCGGCAATACAGATGTGCATGACAGGGATATGCGTGGGTAAAAGAATTAAAAATCTGGTGACGAGCAAATACAACAATTATAGCAATCTAATTCGTGGTGGCTGAGTTAATTGCGCAAAATGACATTCATCGCTGGTATAGCGCTGTGTATTATCGTGGGGGCGGCGCTGGCATTCATCACTGGATTCCTTCTCATTGAGTATGAGTCTTACACCATGGAAACGACTGTCAACGGCTGGAGCGCCCCCTACTTGAATTATGGTGAATGGGGCAACAACATTCTTGAACGAGCGGCATTCGCCCAGGTCCTTCCGGCCGCTAATTTGCCTGCGGAGGCGGTGTACTGGTCGACAACCGTGGACGGCACGGGTACCCAGCTGAACGGAACACACGAATATGTAATGCACTTCCCCCCGGGGGGACTCCCGCCGAACAATGCTTTCTGGTCATTGACAATGACCGACTTGGAGAGTTATATGGTGAACAATTCGATAAACCGTTATCACCTTGGTTCATTGTCTAACCTTACGCCGAACACTGACGGGTCCGTCGACATATACATACAAAACGCGGCTCCATCCGGCAACGAATCCAACTGGCTACCGGCGCCCTCTGGCGACTTCAAGTTGTGGCTGCGCGCCTACCGGCCCGGCCCGGCAATCCTGAACGGTTCGTACAAGGCACCGCCAGTCGTGGAGGTGAGCTGATGCCGGAGATTCAACACAAGGAGCTGCTCGTGTTCGCCTTGATAGTGCTCGTCGTGTGGGGAGTCGGCACCGTCGCCTTCATCGATTACTATCCACATCTACTGTACAGCTCATTGTATGGTAGGATAGTCGATAATGGCTTCGGAGCAACGCCAAATTCCTCGGGCATTCCCGTTAATACGCTCTACACACTGCCCACTTTAGCCTCCCCATCTACACACAACAATATGGTAGGCGCAAACCACGACACGCTCTACACGTTAGGCGTGCTTGACCTGAGCAAAGGACCGCAGGTTTTAAGCGTGCCGAACATGGACGGACGATACTACAGCATCGAGCTCGTCGACACCTGGGGGGACTCCTCCTACGCCAGCCAAAACACTACCGATACTCCGGCAGGTAGCTACCTCATCAGCGGACCGGGCTGGAAGGGAAACATACCAACGGGAATGACCCAGATAGCCTCTTCGGACAATTCAGTGAGCCTCCTCGGAAGAGTGCTCGTCTATAATGATAGCGACCTGACGACCGCCTATAACCTATCGAAACAGATACAGCTCACGCCACTGACACAGTGATCTATGTAATTATTTCAGAGCGTGTTACACAATTCAAATCGTAAAAAATTTTTATCCACTGTCCTTTAGTGGATAGCTTATTAGTACATCAATAGTTTTTCCATGTCAATGGTTGTTCTGGGAATTGATAACGCCGAGAGACGAATAAAAAATCATTCACCCAAGTACAATGTGCTCGTCTGAACGAGGGTATTTTGTCCGGTATCCATAATGTGGTAGTATTCTCAAAGGAACATTTCGATTTCGCCGGGTTTGACATTCAGCGGATAGTTGTCCACACGATTTTCTCTGATTAGCATTATATACTAACTACAGTAAAATTAGGATACTCCCCAAAAAAATCCCTTGAATACTATGAACCAGGTCGAATAAAGAAACCCTAACGCTCAATCAGCACAATCCGATTATCCTAGCCCGCAACTATCAGCGGGCGGGGTCAGGGCATCATTGAATGCATAATTGATGCCCGAACTCTGCGATATTAGAGGGGTGAAAGAGGGTCTCCTTTGATATTCATAGGTAAGATACAAGTTCAAAAATATGTGTTGAGGGATGAGACAGTATTGTATAGCAGGATAGAAGCTCTTGTTAGGGTAATCGTATTTTTACCTGGTATGCTGGTTTTAGTATATGTGATGGGTATTGTTTTTAAAATTCGACATATTTTTCGTTCTCGCTCTTAGTCCTTTAAATTAGTCCAAAGTACTCGTTTAACTTTAAACGTATGACCAGGGGCAGATAAAATATTTTCAGCGGTATGGGTGCAGAATCCAGATTCTTCACAAGCTCTCTTTTATCGTCTAGTATATCCTGTCCCTCGATCTGGGAAAAACGGATATGCCTGATCACCCCTGTAAAGAAGATGAGACCGATGAAGAAGTAGATCAGCCCAACGTACGCGCTCGCCTGAGTCGGAACGGTATTATGAAGGATATAGAGCCATATAAAGGTCAGCACTGATATTATGCCGACTGTCAACAGTAAGATTGCGTTGAGCATTGTCTTATGCCGGTAAGTTCGATAGAACGCCACGTTTATGGCGAGTTGCCATGTGAAGAACAGGCCGGAGACCACCAAGATGACCGGTTGAACCAAGAGAAAGCCGCTAGCGACGAACAATATGGTGGGCAGATATACGATAGATCGGATGATTTCTCTATTTGTGTCGATCGTTTTCTTTTCCGGCTTTTCTCCGGACTTCACTTGCAACCCATTCTTGCCGAGCTGCATAGTGATATCCTTCAGGTAATACCGTTTCACTTTTCGACCGTTCTTTTCCGTCTCCCATCGGCCTTCGACGATGCCGTGCTCCTCCATAGCTTTGAGGCGGCGCACGATGAACGGTTCGCTGAGCCCCATCTCACCTGCCAGTTCCCTGGGATAGAACGGTCGGATCTTAAGATTCTCCAGAATGCGCAAGTTTGACTCGTTGTTGAGGACGGCGGCGATATTCTTAGCTGGCACAATCGATAATCGAGAGGTCGGGATAAATATCTTTGCTCGACATCCCTCTCGCGGCATCATTATGCCTCCTCATCGCACCACAGGTTTGACCCCGTGAAATCCGGTTGTCAATTCGCTTAAATTTACTCTGGTCAATACCTTGCAATCGATTTTCCAGTGCGTAAACCTAACGATCCACAATGGTTCAACAGCCTCTGCGTATACCGTATTGACCGTTGACAGTCAATGATTGATAGTATTTGGTCAAAATTTTCCTTATATAGTCACCTGTCCGATAGTCTGTTGCCGCAGGAATGCGAACGCACAGAATGTTGGTGATATTCACGGTCGAAACAAGCGGACAAATTAAAATGTCCGAGACTCAAAAGATCCCAAGTATCGGTAATGGCATATTCCAGGGCCTGCTGGAGACTATCAATAGTGGCATGAGCGTGAGCGCCTTCGAGTCGATCACTACACCTCGCTTATACTTTCTGGATAGCCTGAATCTTGCTGTTAATCTTGGTCGTCATACTTCGTCTACATTTTCATCGTCGTGTTTCTGCGGTACCTCTCATCGGCGTGCATATTCATTCGCTGCTCAAGTTTGCCATCGTGTGCCTATTGGGCGTTCGCGCAGGCTTCCTTATGAGTCACTACGTTGTATGCCGGTTGTCATTCGTAAAATGCGTCTATAAGTTTAAGGTGAAAGAATTGATCGAAATTAACGATTTAACGAAAATGTACGATAACGTACATGGAATACATGGTATAGACTTTGAGATAGGGGATGGTGTTTCTCTAGGCCTGTTAGGCAGGAACGGTGCGGGCAAGACGACGCTCGTGCGGGCTCTCATCGGCTTGATAAAGCCGGATTCTGGTAGTGCGGTGATAAACGGCTTCAATGTTATAACAAGGCCTGACTCGGTCCGAAAGGTCGTCGGGTATTTGCCCGAGGTGTTTGGCCTGTATAATGACATGACCGTCTATGACATACTCGACTATACTGGCAGGCTGTACTGCATGAGAAAGACTGATCGAAGTGACAGCATAGAGTATCTGCTTGATAGGCTTGAGCTGTCGGACATCAGGAATATGAAGGCTGGGGCGCTTTCTAAGGGCTTGAGGCAGAAAGTTGGCTTTGCCCGAGCCTTGGTGAACGATCCGCAGGTCGTCTTCCTGGACGAGCCGACGTCGGGCCTAGACCCTATCGCCTCCAGGGGCATCGAAAACCTGATAGCTGAGTTAAAGAACGATGGCAAGACGTTTCTTATTACTTCCCATATACTGCCCGAAGCTGAAAAGATGTGCGACTACGTGGCATTAATAAAAGGGGGTGGGCTCATAGCATCGGGTAGAATTTCGGACATCAAGAAAAAATACTCCGAACCTACTGTGATCATCCGATTACAGGATGAAGCGAGTGCCGGGTTGGCAGCCAAGTTGCTCAAGACGATGCTCCCCGGGGTCGAAACTTCGGAAAGCACGGTCACGGTTCTTGGCGCCGGCCTTGATAAGACGATGTTGACTGTCAACAAGAAACTGGTAGAAGCGAATATACCAGTGCTGGAGATCCACCGCCAGGAAGCAAGCCTCGATGACGTATACTTCAGAGTGATGGAGGCTTAAGGCATGGATAGTGCAACGCTCCAAATCACTAGAAAGGAACTGTCGTCCTATTACTCCAATCTGGGTACTATCTTCCGGAACGCCTTCTTCTTGGTATTATTCGGTGCCTTGACCATCTACCAGCTTACGCGGGTAGTCGCACAGTACGGCTCGACGGCGCAGGTAATCACAGCCAGTCTCGACGTGTTACTTGCCTTAGCAGCCATCTTCCCTGTGAACATGGCAGGCGGCATATCTGTCATGGCGTTCCCAGTGGAGCGGGACCAGAAGACGCTTGAGTATCTGCTGTCTCTGCCACTGTCTAACCGTCAGATCTTCTTAGGTAAGTTTCTCGCCGCCGCCATCGCTGGTATCGCCGGAATGGCGCTCATGTACCTGGTGGTCTTCGGCTTCATTACACTTAATTACCACGTCTCTCTCGCAGACGTGCTGTCAGACGAGGCCGTCAGCATCATGGCCTTAGCAATCTGCCCGACGCTAGTAATTATGCTCATCCTTCTGACCATAATTGTATCGAGCCATATCTCGGCTAGGGAAACGTACATCGTGAATATCTTCTCGGTGTTCGTTCTCATGGGTATGAACATTGCCGTCGCCACATTGAACATCGACCGCCTGGAGTTCAACGCCGGACTCGCTGTTCTATTGGTGCCTGCAGTATTAGCTTTATACGTGATAGGGACGCGGACGTTCAACAGGGAAAGTCTGATCAAGAATCTGTAAGCGTAGTCAGAAGGAAGACGGATATGTCTGATATGTCTACAATAGCGACCAGCCCCATTCTAGTGCTACTTGGTTTACTCTTGCTGGCAAGGATCGCGATGGGCCAGCTCTCAGAAAGATCCCGAAAAGTCTCTATGCTGTGGGTCACACCGGTCCTGATGCTATACATCAGTTATGCGGCCATTGAGCAAGGTATTTTATCCACGTATTACGCCACGATCCTGCTCCTGCCGGCCATTGCCGTCGGCGGTCTAATCGGCTTTTTCCGAGGCATCAGGGTCAGCGTAAAGCTGGGAGAAAAAAGCGGGACCATCCTGGTAAAAGGCTCAATCCTCAGCCTCATCATCTGGGGAACCATGCTTGCGATCAGGTTCCTCAGCAGGTATGCGACGGGCAATTTACTGGATAACCCCATGGCCATGGGAGCGGTGACTGCGCTGATCGTTCTATCCATGAGCAATACGATATTCTACTGCGGGTACCTGTATTACAGGTATTTTAATCTTTTAAAAGAGAATATGATATGATCATACACCCATACACCCCTTTAACCCCTATTTTTAAATATTCGACCTGTAAAGGTCGCTGTTAATCGCTGTTAATACCTGTTTAGTCAGTCCTTTTTTGGGCCGGCGTCTTTTTCGGTTTCAGAGGATCCAAGAAGTCCCATGTGAATCGGAAGAGTGCAAGGGCATCGCGTAATCTAATGGCTATCTCTGGATCCTTTCCCTTTTCTGACCGGTCTTGAACTGGACAGTGTCATAAGCCGTATTGACGGGCACGTCCACGATAAAATAAAGGGCCTAACTCCTAACCTGGCAGAAAGCGCTCTAAAAAATAACCTTTCTACTCCAATCCATCGTAAATGAAGAATGCAGCTCTGTAGAGTCTCCGGTTGTTGCTGACAGATGAAACTATAGTATTCCAGCGTCCCCGATTATATGGGGGCAATTCGCCAATTACTATTATGCAGTCTAATCGAGGACACTGGGCGGTGATAAATCAGCCAGTTGTTCTTTTCACACCTTTTATCTTTAGACCGAGTAGATTTTCTGATACCTGTGCAGAGTTTAGTTTTGACCTCGCCAGTGTCTCCTCAATTTCGCTTTTAAGGTATGCAGCTGCAATTGAATTTTTAAGTCCGAGTCGGATCTCCTTCGGTTTCACGTTAATTTGTAAAAACCACGCTATTAGTGGGTTCATGTTTCGTTTTAGATCGCTGATGTAGTATACGCCCTCTGGTTTTAAAATGCGAAAAATTTCATCGAATACCTTTTCAGGCTCGCTCCATTCATGTAAGGAACCGTTAGTAAAGACCGAGTCGAAGGCGTCATCTTCAAAGGGGATGGCCTCACCTCTCCCATTTTTATATTCACATCTCGAGGTTACACCGTACTCTTCAGCGTTTCTTTGGGCTACTGTTATCATGCTTTGACTTATCTCGACTGCTTTAAGGCTGGTTCCACTAGTTTTTTTGAGCCATTCCAAACCCAGATAACCTGGGCCTGAACCGATTTCAAGCGCTACTCCGCTGGTAAGCCCCGATTTGATTATGTCGTTTGTTTCGATCCAGCCCTTATCGCGTAGATTCTTTTGCATTTGGTTATAGATTTGGACATTTGATTCTTCCTGTATTCCATGGCTTGTTTCAATAACTCTCTTTCTCATACCGTACCACGCGCTTCCTATCAATCCTCAATATCTATCACTCTTCATTTTCCAGGCTGTCTTTGATTCTGCTCGTACCCTCCAGTATCCCTAGTGCAAGCCTTTTCATCAGGTCGGCTTTGGCAATCGCAATACCTTGATCCTTGTCGCCGAGAATGAGTAATTCGTCGCCTGGGCTTATGTTGAAAATTTCTCTAGCTTCTTTAGGTATGACGATTTGTCCGCGCTCGCCAACTTTTACAGTCCCGAAAATGTACTTTCCTTTTTTTAGCTCCATCATAATTTTATCCTCATGTAATTCATATTTACATGCTTTATCATGTTTTTGTGATGGAACTATATAAAACTATCATGAGACTTTCGAATAATAAGTTTCGATGTACCTCAGTGCCATTTCGATTTCCTTGATGACAAGACACCCACAGAGACTTGCAAAATCGAACTTAAAGGTGATAACAAGTTGATTACTCTGACACAACACGCAAGCCTAAAGACTAAAATTGTTTAGCCATCCCACATTTTTTGTCGGCTTTATGAGTTTTACGCCTGGAAACATACATATGTACATAGGCTGATATGATTACTATAACTAAAACTAGTATCCACAGACAAGCAAGGATAAGAGGGTTCATGATAGACCAGATGCCGCATATTACCGCGAATACTCCCACTGCAATCATGAACATGGAAAACGCTAATACCCATTTCGCATACTTTTGACTGAATTTATCATGCTCTTCATCGGCCATAGCATTAACAAACTCTGGCTGCCAGGGCCTATAGTGATATTTCCAGCTACCTGGCACTCCCCTCGCCATCGGCTGAGAACATAATGCAATAATAAAACCAAACCATGTAAATAGCACTCCAAAGGTTATCCCCAAGATAAGCCACGAATTTTCAGTCGCCATGCTACCCACCGATTTATTAGCATTTGCCTATGATTAAGATTATATGATCATATAAAGTTAGGGCGTATCACGTATTATACGTCAGCAAAATTATTCATTACTGATATTGCCACGGGCTTGCCATACGCCGCCTTAAAAGTAACGATGATTATAAAATTACTATTAGCTATTAGTGGGTTGTATTGAAAGACACCCGGAAGAACCGGTTAAACGTTTGATAAACCGGCCAACAAAGATAAAACCCGAATTTTATTGTTAAGCCGATCCAGCGCGCTCTAATCATCAGTGGAATGCAATATTAATAGATATCTGCCGATAAAGGCATGCTGCGAAGCATTTCTGTCCAAGACTCATTCCAATTTTGAATTCCGCAACACACCCTACAGTTACGGTAACTCCACCTGTTCGCGCGAGTATAAAAAAGATAGATAGAAGTTTAATCGGCAATACTTGTTAATCTTTTCAACTTGCCTATCGTTGATGATTTTAATCAAAATCCCCCAATGTCCATTCCCAGTATCCATCATAATATGGCATAATTAGTATGTGGTTGTGGGTTTTTAGTTGTCTTGGTGTAATGGGCGAGGCCTAACAGTTGTAAGCTGGGAGTCACCTGTCAGACGATGAGTGCTTGTTCTTTCTTCTTGAAAATGATCGCATTATCAAGCTGACATGATGTAATGGTCGTATGTAGTGCTATTTGGTGGTTGTCTGTTTCTGGGTTGACTCCGGTTGATATGTGTATTTCGCTCCTCGTAGGGCAGATAGAACCGCGGCGGTCAGACTCAGCACGATGCCGATAATGAAGGATATCCTCAGCGATGGCATAAAGGCCTGCGCCAGCGTATGCGGAAACCAGGTGATGCCTGTTAATGTGCTGAGAGTTTCTGGACTGATCATATTCATGGTTGAGGCGGGCAGACTTTTCAGCAGGATCTGCACCGGGTTATATCCTAGGAATGCCGCGAATAGCGCGCTGGTGGGGGGTATGTTGTTCATGATTGGGATGAGTTGCTGCGCCCCCGCGCTTGAAAGCGAGCGGGCCATCGCTGGCGGAAATTCGCTTGTCAGGCTCACGATGATAATCGTGAAGAACATGGCCATGCTCGATGTCATGGCCGTATTCTGGAGCGTCGATCGCATGCCTGAGGCGACGCCTCGCTCTTCAGGGGGCACGCTGTTCATGATCGATGCGATGTTCGGCGAACTGAACATGCCGTTGCCCATGCCCATGAGCAGCAGCGCTAGGGCGAACTGCGGGTAGTCGAAGTTGTATGGCAGCAGCGCTAGTATGATGAAGGCGGCGGCGACTAACAGCATACCCATCGTGCTGATCCAGCGGGCGCCGTACTTATCCGAGAGCCACCCGGATACCGGCCCCATAATAACGAATCCCGCGCTTAGCGGGAGCATGTAGATGCCTGCCCAGAATGGGGTCGATTCGTAGCTGTAGCCATGCAACGGGAGCCAGATACCCTGCAGGAGCATGATCAGGATGAACATCAGCCC
>Ga0187785_10000807_pt1 | contig 11204 bp, 13 predicted proteins | sample 0815_BV2_4_20_MG_FD_132466 | JGI IMG/M metagenome (GOLD analysis project Ga0187785, IMG submission 132466) | Tropical peat soil microbial communities from peatlands in Department of Meta, Colombia - 0815_BV2_4_20_MG | ecosystem: Environmental > Terrestrial > Soil > Wetlands > Peat | place...
GCCTCGACTGCCGCATACACTTCGCCGGCCGGCACGTGATAGCCCTCGGTATAGAGCTTGAAGTGATGGATCAAGGCCTCCATCGAGCTTTTCATCTCGGCGCGCTTGGGCGGCACCATCTTGTGGTTCTCGGCGCTGACGGGGCCGATCTCGGTCGAGAGTCGCTCGCAGCATTGCTTCATAATGCGGACCGATTGGCGCATCTCCTCCATGCGTACGAGGTAACGGTCGTAGCAGTCGCCGTGCTTACCGATGGGGATGTCGAATTCGAGCTCCGAATAGCATTCGTAAGGCTGCGCCTTGCGCAAATCCCAGGCCGCGCCAGACCCACGCACCATGACGCCGGAAAAGCCCCGCGCCCAGGCATCGTCGAGCTTGACGATACCGATATCGACGTTGCGCTGCTTGAAGATGCGGTTATCGGTGAGAAGTCCTTCGATGTCGTCGCAGGTCTTCAGGAACGGATCGCAGAAGGCATAGATGTCGGCGACGAGCTCAGGTGGGAGGTCCTGATGCACGCCGCCGGGACGGATGAAGGCGGCGTGCATGCGGCTCCCGCTCGCGCGCTCATAGAACACCATGAGCTTCTCGCGCTCCTCGAAGCCCCAGAGCGGAGGCGTGAGCGCCCCGACGTCGAGGGCCTGGGTGGTAACGTTGAGAAGGTGCGACAGAAGCCGGCCGATCTCGGAGTAGAGCACGCGGATGAGCTGGCCACGCTTCGGTATGGTGACGCCGAGCAGCTTTTCGACCGCGAGCGAATAGGCATGCTCCTGGTTCATCGGCGCGACGTAATCGAGCCGGTCGAAATAAGGAAGCGCCTGGAGATAGGTCTTGTGCTCGATCAGCTTCTCGGTGCCACGATGCAGCAGCCCGATATGCGGATCGACGCGCTCGACCACCTCGCCGTCGAGTTCGAGCACCATGCGGAGCACCCCGTGCGCGGCGGGATGCTGAGGCCCGAAATTGATGGTGAACTTGCGGTCCTCGCCGTCGCGTGCTTGGCTCTTGGCCTCAGCCTCGTCGGTCTTGATGTTGGCCATCATGCGTCGACCTTGCTTGCGGCTTTGGCCTGCTTGGCGGCGACGCCGCGATTGAAGCGGTCCCAGGCGACGATAAAGCGCTCATGCGTGCCTGAGCCGATCTCGTCGAGGCCATCATGGGCGCTCAGTTTGAACTTGGCCCGCGGCCCTCTCACCTCGATGCACTCGGCGTCGACCGTGATCGTCATTCCGGGCGGGGTAGCCGCCTTGTGCGATACGTCGATATGAGTGCCGAGGCTTCCCTCGCCAGCGTCGAGATGCGGCTCCAGCAGTTGAACGCAAGTCCATTCCATCAGCCCGACCATGAAGCCTGTGGCGAACACCTCGGGCATGGCGGCGAGCTCGGGCGACTCTGGATAGAGCTTGGGCACGGTCTTGCTCGCGGGCACGGTATAGGCGAAGCGGTGTTTCAGGCCCGCTTGGAGTGATGGCTTCATGATTTGTCGCTCCGGTCGCGCGCCTCGACCGCCTTCTCATCGCCAGGAATGGCGGTATCCATGGCCTCCCACGGGCTTAGGAAATCGAAGCTCCTATACTCCTGCATCAGCTTGACCGGCTCGTACACCACGCGTTTCAGCTCGTCGTCATAACGAAGCTCGACGAAGCCCGTGAGCGGGAAGTCCTTGCGCAAAGGATGGCCCTGAAAGCCGTAGTCAGTGAGGATTCGCCGTAAATCCGGATGTCCCGCAAACAAAATGCCGTAGAGATCGAAGGCCTCGCGCTCGAACCAGTCAGCGCCGGGGAACAGGCCGATCAGGCTTGGTACGGGATGCGCCTCATCGGTTCTGAGGCGCAGGCGAATGCGATGATTTAGCCAGGGACTGAGCAGATGGTAAACGACGTCAAAGCGTTCTTCCCGGTCGGGATAGTCGGCGCCGCAAATGTCGATTAGGCAGCCGAAGCGGCAGAGGGAATCGTCACGCAGGATCGTCATCACCTCGATGAGGTCGTCGCGCGAGATCTCGATGGTAAGCTCGCCGAGCGCGAGCGTGACGCTGCGGAGCTTTCCTCCGAGACGGTCGGCGAGATAAGCGGATAGCTTGTTGAGGGCTTCGTCCATCAGTGCTCCCGGACGGGACGGTCAGCGCGCGATCGTGCCGGTCCGCCTGATCTTCTTCTGGAGGAGGAGCACGCCATAGACGAGCGCTTCGGCCGTCGGCGGGCAACCTGGAACATAGATGTCGACGGGAACGATGCGGTCGCAGCCGCGAACCACCGAGTAGGAATAGTGATAATAGCCGCCCCCGTTGGCGCAGGACCCCATGGAGATCACATAACGGGGCTCAGGCATTTGGTCGTAGACCTTGCGCAGGGCCGGAGCCATCTTGTTGCACAGCGTGCCGGCGACGATCATCACGTCGGATTGCCGCGGACTGCCGCGGGGCGCGAAGCCGAAGCGCTCGAGATCGTAGCGGGGCATGGAGGCCTGCATCATCTCGACCGCGCAGCAGGCAAGTCCGAAGGTCATCCACATCAGCGAACCGGTGCGTGCCCAGTTGATCAGCTCATCGGCGGTCGTGGTGAGGAAACCCTTGTCGGCGAACTCGTTGGAGAAAACGTCGAAGCTCGTCGCACCCGGTGTGATCAAGCCGCCGCTTCTTCCGTCCTTGTCGCGATAGGGTTCGGGGATCAATCCCATTCGAGCGCGCCTTTTCGCCACTCATAGATGAAGCCGATGGCGAGGACGGCGAGGAACACCATCATCGCCCAGAATCCAAAGGCGCCGACCTCCTTGAAAGCCACAGCCCAGGGAAACAGGAAGGCGACCTCAAGATCGAAGATAATGAACAAAAGTGACACCAGGTAGAAGCGCACGTCGAATTTCATGCGCGCGTCGTCGAATGCCTCGAAGCCGCATTCATAGGCCGAGACCTTCTCGGGATCGGGTCTTCGAAGGGCAATAATAAAAGGCGAAATCAAAAGCGCCGCGCTGATAACGAAGGCGATGGCGATGAAGATAACGAGCGGCAGATAGGTCTGAAGCAACTGGCCCATGGCTCTTCTTGCCACTTTTCTAGGGTGTAAGGGAGGCCAAAATGGCGGGAGCGACGGGGCTCGAACCCGCGACCTTCGGCGTGACAGGCCGACGCTCTAACCAACTGAGCTACGCCCCCGCGGGCGGCGAGGCGTAGGGCCTCATGGGAGGTGAGTTAAGCGAGCGCTGGTGTCAAGTCAAGCTGAGGGCCCCTGCATGTGGCTCTTGCGCTAGGTAAATCCAGTTTTGGTGGGCGGTGAGAGACTCGAACTCCCGACATCCACGGTGTAAACGTGGCGCTCTACCAGCTGAGCTAACCGCCCTACGCGCCCGCTTAGATACTTTGTCGCAGCGCGGAGTGCCAGGTCCAGACTAAAAGATTGGCGGCACCAACCTAACGGGAGTTCTTTATGCGCCTCTTCTTGCTGCTGTTGCTTGCAACGGGTGTCTTCGCGTCATTGTTTTTGGCCGGTCGTGCGGCTTTCGCCGAGGACGCCCCGGCTGGAAGCTATGAATGCTGGTATTTCAGCACGCCGCAGCCTCTCCAGAATTTCAACCTGAAGGGTGGGAGCTATACCGACTCCTCCGGCGCTGGCGGCTCGGTGGCGGCTTCCGGCGGAAAGATGACGTTCAGCGGGGGCAACCTCGACGGCCAGACGGCCGTCTACAAGGGCGGCAATCCGCCCACCATCAGCTTCGTCAACGGGAACGGTGAAGAGCAGTTCTTCTGCCAGCTCGCGCAGTAGCTGCGCCGCGTGGCCGAGCAACCGAACCACCTTGGCGCCATCGCCTTTGGCGTCTTTGCGTTGGCGGCAATGCTCCCTGGCGTCGCCGCCTCCAAGGCCGTGCCACCTGGGCGCTACGAATGCTGGTTCTACACTACGCCCCAGCACCTCAAGGATTTCACCCTGAAAGCCAGCACGTATATCGATGCGTCAGGCGTCAGCGGCTCGGTCACGATTTCCGGCAACAAGCTCGCGTTCAGAGGCGGCAATCTCGATGGCCGCACAGGCATCTACAATGGCGGAAATCCGCCGACCATCAGTTTCTATAACGCCGATGGAGAGGAGGTGCTTCTGTGCCAGCGGGGCTCTTGGAATAGGCTGCAGCAACAACAATGAAGGCGAAGCCTTGCCCTTAAGAAGAAGCAAAGCTTCGCCTCGAAAGGGTCAGTTCGCTGAAGCCTAGCTGTTGCAGGCCTCTTTGAGCGCCTTGCCGGCGCGGAATTTCGGTACGCGAGAAGCAGGGATCTTGACCTCAGCACCGGTGCGCGGATTACGCCCAGTCGAGGCTTTGCGTTGCGCGACCTGAAAATTGCCGAAGCCGACGATGCGAACAGTGTCACCGCCGCGCAAGGCCTTCTCGATATTCTTGAAGGTGGCATCGACGGCCTTCTCGGCCGCGTCCTTCGACAGGTCAGATTCTTTCGCCACGTGGGCGACCAGCTCAGCTTTGTTCACGGCATCATCCTTTCGCTCGGCCCTAGTCGGAGGCGTTATCAACCTCGAGGCCGCTTGGGTACGCTCCGATTCACAAACAAGTGGTGTATGACTGGCGCAAAAAACCCGGAAAATCAACAAAAATGGTCCGACTCGGGAGGTCGAGCCGGACCATTAAATTGAGGCATTTCCGCGGCAGACAGAGGCTTAATGCGCGGTAACTCCGGCTGGAGCCTCGTCTTTCTTGGCAACTACTTGCGAGGCCTCACTGACCTCTTCCCAGACGATTGGCTGGGGCGGTCGGCTGAAGGCGATTTTCAGTACTTCCTCCATGCGCGAGACCGTCCGGATGTCGAGAGCATTCTTAAGCTCGTTCGGTATCTCCGTGAGATCCTTGGCATTTTCGTCAGGGATGACCACCGTTTTGATGCCGGCCCTAAGCGCCGCTAAGAGCTTTTCCTTGAGCCCACCGATGGGCAGAACCCTGCCGCGGAGCGTGATCTCGCCGGTCATGGCGACCTCACGCTTCACCGGGATTCCGGTCATCAACGAGATGATGGCGGTTGCCATAGCGACACCGGCGGAGGGTCCATCCTTTGGGGTTGCACCTTCCGGAACATGCACGTGAATGTCGCGCTTCTCGAAAAGCGGAGGCTCGATGCCAAAATCGACGGCCCTTGACCGAACATAGGCATTGGCGGCCTGGATCGATTCCTTCATCACGTCGCGCAGATTGCCGGTGACCGTCATCTTGCCTTTGCCCGGCATCATTACGCCCTCGACGGTCAGAAGCTCGCCGCCGACCTCGGTCCAAGCAAGGCCGGTGACGACACCGACCTGGTCCTCGAGTTCGGCCTCGCCGTACCGGTATTTCTGCACGCCGAGATAGTCCTCGAGGTTCTTGAGGGTGACCTTGATGGCCTTCTTCTTGCTGGTCAGGAGTTCCTTCACGGACTTCCGGGCAAGCTTCGCGATCTCGCGCTCGAGATTGCGCACGCCGGCCTCACGCGTATAGCGGCGAATGATCTCCTTCAGAGCGTCGTCCTCGAGGCTCCATTCGTCTGCCTCGAGCCCGTGCGCCTTGGTCATGGCGGGGATCAGGTGGCGGCGCGCGATCTGCATCTTCTCGTCCTCGGTGTAGCCCGCAATGCGAATGATCTCCATGCGGTCCATCAGGGCGGGAGGAATGTTGAGCGTGTTCGCGGTGGTGACGAACATAACGTTCGACAGGTCGTAATCCACCTCAAGATAATGGTCGTTGAAGGTGTGGTTCTGCTCTGGATCGAGAACCTCCAGCAAGGCAGACGCCGGGTCGCCGCGGAAATCGGCGCCCATCTTGTCGACCTCATCGAGCAGGAACAACGGGTTGATCTTCTTCGCCTTCCGCATCGACTGGATCACCTTGCCCGGCATCGAGCCGATATAGGTACGGCGGTGACCCCGAATCTCGGCCTCGTCGCGCACTCCGCCAAGGCTCATGCGCACGAACTCGCGGCCAGTGGCACGCGCCATCGACTTGCCGAGCGAGGTCTTGCCGACGCCGGGAGGGCCGACCAGGCAAAGGATCGGGCCTTTCAGCATATTGGTGCGGTTCTGCACGGCGAGATACTCGACGATGCGGTCCTTGACCTTTTCCAGGCCGTAATGGTCCTCATCGAGGATCACTTGCGCCTCGTCGAGGTCGCGCTTGATCTTGCCCTTGACGCCCCACGGGATGGTCAAGAGCCAGTCGAGATAGTTGCGCACCACGGTCGCTTCGGCCGACATCGGGCTCATCTGGCGGAGCTTCTTGAGCTCGCCAAGCGCCTTCTCGCGGGCCTCGCGGGAGAGCTTGGTCTTCTCGATCTTCTGCTCGATCTCGGCGAGGTCGTCACGGCCTTCCTCGCTATCGCCGAGCTCCTTCTGGATGGCCTTCATCTGCTCGTTCAGGTAGTACTCGCGTTGCGTCTTCTCCATCTGACGCTTCACGCGGCTCCTGATCTTGCGCTCGACCTGAAGCACGGAAATCTCGCTCTCCATTAGGGTGAAGACGCGCTCGAGCCGCTCGGAAACCGAGGTGATCTCGAGGATCTGCTGTTTCTCTGCGATCTTGATCGCGAGGTGGGAGGCGATGGTGTCGGAGAGCTTGGAATAATCCTCGATCTGGCTCGCGGTGCCGAGCACCTCGGGCGAGATCTTCTTGTTCAACTTCACATAGCTCTCGAATTGGGAGACGACGGAGCGGGCGAGCGCCTCGATTTCATCCTCGGCGCCGATGCTCTCCTCGACTCGCTCGATCTCGGCCTCGAAATAGCTCTCGTTCTCCGTATAGCGCTTGATGGAGGCGCGGCGCGTGCCTTCGACCAGCACCTTCACGGTGCCGTCGGGAAGCTTAAGCAGCTGGAGGACGGAGGCAAGCGTGCCCATCCGGTAGATGCCATCGGTGGACGGCTCGTCGTCTGAGGCATTCTTCTGCGCCACAAGCAGGATCTGCTTGTCGGACCGCATCACCTCCTCGAGCGCCGCAATCGACTTCTCGCGTCCCACAAACAAGGGCACGATCATATAGGGGAAGACGACAATGTCGCGGAGCGGCAGGACCGGATAAAGCTCCGACGCACCCTCTTTGATCGTGGACGGCTTGGTTTCGGTCATGGCAGTTCCGTCACTTTCTTGCTAGGCGGAACCGTCGAGGCATCCCGCCGTTGTCCTATCATCCCCTCCCCCAAAGGGTCCGTGCGCCCCACCACAGACTTTACGGTAAACGAAGGTACCGGCCCTGTGGCAAGATACCAGCCGGTTAGGGTAGGTGGCGACCGACGGATGTGCCGTCAAGTGGCCGCCGCCTCGGTTTCCGGCCATTGTGAGCGGGATTCGCCTCTTCCTACAAGCACGAATGAGGCCAATTCACCTTATGCGGTCGTTCCGAGCTCTTCGTGCCGGTCGGAGTAGATACGCAGCGGTCGCGCCTTGCCATCGACCACCTCAGAGGAGATCACGACCTCCTCCACGCCGCGGAGCGAAGGAAGCTCGAACATGGTGTCGAGCAGGATACTCTCCATGATCGAACGGAGCCCGCGGGCGCCGGTCTTGCGCTCAATGGCCTTCTTGGCGATGGTGCGCATCGCCTCCTCGGCGAAGGTCAACTGCACGTCCTCCATCTCGAACAGCCGTTGATACTGCCTAACCAAGGCATTCTTGGGCTCGGTTAGGATGCGCATCAGCGCCTCCTCGTCGAGGTCGTCGAGCGTGGCGATGACAGGCACGCGGCCGATGAACTCGGGGATCAGGCCAAACTTCAGCAGATCCTCGGGCTCAACCCCTTTCAGGATATCGCCCGTTCGCCGGTCGTCGGCTGCTTCCACCTTGGCGCCGAAGCCGATCGAGGTAGACCGGCCGCGCGCGGCGATAATCTTCTCGAGACCCGCGAAGGCGCCACCGCAAACGAATAGGATGTTCGTGGTGTCGACCTGGAGGAACTCCTGCTGCGGGTGCTTGCGCCCGCCCTGCGGGGGTACCGAGGCGACCGTCCCTTCCATGATCTTGAGAAGCGCCTGTTGCACGCCCTCGCCCGACACGTCGCGGGTGATCGACGGATTGTCTGATTTCCGACTGATCTTGTCGACCTCGTCGATATAGACGATGCCCCTCTGGGCCCGCTCGACATTGTAGTCGGCGGCCTGGAGCAGCTTGAGGATGATGTTCTCGACATCCTCGCCGACGTAGCCGGCTTCGGTGAGCGTCGTGGCATCGGCCATGGTGAAGGGGACGTCGAGGATGCGGGCGAGCGTCTGGGCAAGCAAGGTCTTGCCGCAGCCCGTCGGCCCGATCAAAAGAATGTTCGATTTGGCGAGCTCGACATCGGAGTTCTTGCTCGAATGGTTGAGCCGCTTGTAGTGGTTGTGCACCGCGACCGAGAGGACGCGCTTGGCGTAGTCCTGACCGATGACGTAGTCGTCCAGGACCGCGCAAATCTCCATCGGAGTCGGCACGCCATCGCGCGACTTGACCAGCGAGGATTTGTTCTCCTCGCGGATAATATCCATGCAGAGTTCGACGCACTCATCGCAGATGAAAACAGTAGGTCCTGCGATTAGTTTGCGGACCTCATGCTGACTCTTGCCGCAGAAAGAGCAGTAGAGGGTGTTTTTCGAATCGGTTCCGCTCACCTTGCTCATTCGTTTATCCAGTCCTTATCGCGTCCTTGGCGGAAATCCGCTTCTGTGCCAGCCTTGTTGTTTGACGCCTCGTAAAATGTGAGCCCCCTCCGTCCGGGACAGGCCGCCCGAAGGGCAATCTCAGCATGCTAGGGCAGCACTGATCAAGGATTGATTAAATCCCTGCCGTCGCCAAGGGGCCACAATCCCCAGTCTGGTGACGGGCATGCAGGCTTCGTGCCTTATGCCGACGCAACCGCTCACTTGTCCGCAATTAGCCGGGTTTGCCCTAACGGCTGCCCGTGCTCAAGGTCGCGCTGCCCGCTTGCGGCTTAGGAAACCGGCGTCAGTTTCTCTACTTTTTCGTCGAGCGGATGGCGCTTGGTGATTACCTCGTCGATAAGGCCGAACACCCTGGCATCCTCCGCCGACATGAAATAATCGCGGTCGAGAGTCCGCTCGATGGTCTCGTAATCTTGCCCGGTGCAGCGGACGTAGATGTCGTTCAGGCGCCGCTTCATTTTGATGATGTCCTCGGCGTGCCGCTCGATATCGCTCGCCTGGCCTTGGAAACCACCGGAGGGCTGGTGCAGCATGATGCGCGCGTTAGGCAGCGCGTAGCGCATCCCTTTCTCGCCGGCGCATAGCAGAAGCGAGCCCATCGATGCCGCCTGGCCGATGCACAGCGTGGCCACCGGTGGCCTGATGAATTGCATGGTGTCGTAGATCGCCATGCCGGAGGTGACGATACCCCCAGGTGAGTTAATATACATGGAGATCTCTTTCTTCGGGTTCTCGGCCTCGAGGAAGAGAAGCTGCGCCGTGATCAGAGAGGCGACGTAGTCCTCGATCGGCCCAGTGACGAAGATGATGCGCTCCTTGAGGAGGCGGGAATAGATGTCGTAGGCGCGCTCGCCGCGGTTGGTCTGCTCGACCACCATGGGAACGAGCGTGTTCATGTAGATTTCAGCGGGATTTTTCATGTTATTGGGTCCACAAGTGGCTCGGAAGCCAAACGCGATTCTCTAAGGCGTCAGCTTCCTACATATGCGGTCGATGGCGCAAGCGGAAGAGGGAGGGGCCCCTCGCCTGCGCTTCTATGCGTGCTTATGCCCATGGCGGTGATCATGCCCATGGTCGTGATCATGGTGATGGTCGCCATGGTCATGATCGTGGTCATGGTGATCATGATCCTCGTCGGGATCGGCGTAGAGGTCCTCGGCGCTCACGAGCTTCTCAGTGATCTTGGCGAGTTCGAGGATGTAGTCGATCACCTTGTCCTCGAAGATGGGCGCGCGAAGCTCTGCCAGAAGCTCGGGGTTGTTGCGGTAATAGTCGTAGACCTTGCGCTCCTGACCGGGAAACTGTCTAACACGCTCGAGTAGGGCGCGGCTGACCTCATCGTCGCTGACGGTGATCTGATTACGCGTACCGACCTCCGAGAGAATGAGCCCGAGCCTTACGCGGCGCGCAGCGATGTCGCGATAGTCCTGTTGCGCCTTCTCCTCGGTGGTGCCTTAGTCGGCGAAGCTCCGCTTGGTGCGATCGAGATCGCCCGTAACCTGGTGCCAGATCGCCTGGAACTCGTTGTCGACCAGGGTCGGCGGCAGCTCGAAGGTGTGGCCTTCGTTCAGCGCATCGAGCAGAGCCCGCTTTAACTTAAGGCGTGAAGCGCCGGCGCGGTCCTGCTCAAGCCGCTTCTTGACCGTATCGCGCAACGCATCGACGCTCTCGACTCCGAGCCCCTTGGCGAACTCCTCATCGAGCGGCGGGGTCTCAGGAGAGGCCACCTCCTTGACCTTGACTTCGAAACGCGCGGTCTTGCCGGCGAGTCCCGCTTCCTGATAGTTGGCGGGAAAGGTCGCCTCGACCTCGCGCTCCTCGTGAGACTTGGCGCCCATGAGGCCCTCCTCGAAGCCAGGGATGAAATTGCCGCTGCCGAGCAGGATAGGAGCGTCTTCGGTCGATCCGCCAGGGAACGCCTCACCGTCGATCTTGCCCACGAAGTCGATGATCAGCCGGTCACCCTTCTCGGCCTTGCCCTCTTTCGGTTTATAACGAAGATTGGCGGCGCGAATCCGGTCGAGCGCCTTGTCGATATCCTCGTCTGTTAGCGCTGCGACCGGCTTCTCCAGGGCGATCTTGCCGAAATCCATCGTCTCAATCTTCGGCATGACCTCGAATGACAGCGTGTAGGCGAGGTCGCTCGCGCCGGAGAAGATCTTGTCGATCTCGGCCTCGTCCTCGGGCAGCGCCACGGTTGGCTGGAACGCAGGGCGCTCGTCGCGCTGGGAAATGGCTTCGCGGCTCGTCTCGGCGACCGCCTGCTGCACCACCTCGGCCATCACCGAGCGGCCATAGACTTTGCGCAGGTGCTCCTTCGGCACGCGGCCGGGTCGAAACCCCTTGAGCCGCGCACGCTCCTTGAGTTCGTCGAGGCGTGCCGATAGCCGGCGCTCGAGCTCTTCGGCGCCGATCACGACTTTCAACTTACGGCGCAACCCTTCCGCATTCGCTTCCGTGACGTTCATACTGCTTCAGTCCACCATGTGTTCGGCGCCGCACTCCGAGCCTAGAGTTTGCCTCAAGCCATCCCAACGAAGCTGATCCAACC
>Ga0187785_10000810_pt1 | contig 11183 bp, 12 predicted proteins | sample 0815_BV2_4_20_MG_FD_132466 | JGI IMG/M metagenome (GOLD analysis project Ga0187785, IMG submission 132466) | Tropical peat soil microbial communities from peatlands in Department of Meta, Colombia - 0815_BV2_4_20_MG | ecosystem: Environmental > Terrestrial > Soil > Wetlands > Peat | place...
ACCGGCGGCACCGGCATGGGCATAACCAATATCGTTCACACTCAGGGCTGGGTGCATTGTCACACTCCTGCAACAGACGCTTCAGGACCGGTAAAGGCCACCGCGGATATACTGTTTGACGAGTTCAAGAATATGAGACTTCCTGCGAAGTTGAGGATCGCTCTCGCATGCTGTCTCAATATGTGCGGTGCTGTGCACTGTTCTGATATAGCCCTTCTGGGTTATCACCGGAAACCGCCCGCAATCGACGATGAAGCCATCGGAAAGGCCTGCGAAATTCCGTTGGTTGTTGCGGCCTGCCCGCTCTACGCGATTAAGCCGGTAACAACGGCTGAGGGAAAGAAGAGCGTCACGGTTAATCAGGAGAAGTGCATGTACTGCGGGAACTGCTATACCATGTGTATGGGACTTCCTCTGGCTGACAGAGAGGGCGATGGAATCGCAATCCTCGTCGGAGGCAAGATCTCGAACCGTATCAGCACGCCGAAATTCTCTAAGGTTGTTATTCCATGGCTTCCGAACAACATGCCTCGTTGGCCTGAGGTGACAAGCGTTGTGAAGCATATTGTGGAAGTCTGGGCAAAGGATGCGAACAAATATGAGAGACTCGGCGACTGGGCAGCCCGTGTCGGCTGGGAGAGATTCTTTGAGAAGACAGGTATTCCGTTTACAGAGAAGAGCCTTGACGACTACCGCTTGGCGGTTGACACTTACAGGAATTCGACCCAGTTCAAGTATACCGATCATTCATGGGCTGTATCCAAGGCAGTCGGCGGCATATAAGAATTAAAAGGAGCTGAAAATATGGGAAGACCAGAAGACATAAGACAGGCTATTATTGATTATGCTTCAAAAGGCGCCAAAACCAAGTTCTACTTCAAAGATATGATGATAGGTGTCAAGAAGACAATTCCCGACGCAGGCGCTTCAGAGATCAAGAACGTAGCATCCGAGATGGTAAGAGAAGAGGTGTTGGAGCTCTTGTCGACCGGAAGCTCTACCATGTATGGATTGAAGGGAAGAGGCATATCTGTTGAAAAGTCAGGTGATGAGGGGGGATAGAATCTCCTCGAGTCTGATTCCCTAGTCTAGAGATGAGTCAAAGGGCGGCTGATGTCATCAGTCGCCCTTTGCAGATTTCCCGATTACGAAGAAATCTTTTCACAAGAGTTTTCAAGTTCGGCTTTCGCGTTATCCGCTGGCGTAATTTCTGGCCGCGCTGCGGTCTGCTGGTAAAGAATCCGCCTTGACTGAAGAGACGTCCTACTATTTTATGCACGAGGTGCTTTATGGAAAATCCGATGTGCTTACTTATGGTAATATAAGGTTATGGAAGAACTGCAAAATATAGAGGAATTCATCAACGATCAGAAATTGAGGCTGCTTCAAAAGCCTGATTGCGCCGCATCACTGTACAACCTCGGCGTTGTTTATATGAATCAGGGGAAATTCGATGAGGCCATAGAGTCTTTCGAAGAGTCGATCGTACACGGTGTCAGAATGTTCGAGGCGTTTGTGAACCTTGGGTACATCTACTTTAAGGACGGTGACCTTGAGAAGGTAGTAAAGGCCAATCTTAGGGCGATTGAACTGGAGCCGAGATACGCGAGAGGTTATGCGAATCTTGGGTTCGCCTACCTTCAGATGGGCAAGACCGACGAGGCGATAGAGGCTCTGAAGAAAGCGCTGGAACACAATCCGGACATAGTTCAGGCCTGGTGTAATCTCGCTAATGCCTATCTGCAAAAGGGAGATATTGAGGAGAGCATTAATACGAATAAGAAGATGCTTGAACTGGCCCCGGATTTTGCTTTGGGGTATAACAACCTTGCCAATGCCTATTATATGAGGGGCGAATATGAAGAGGCCCTCAGGAATTGTGACAAGGCGACAGAATTAGGATTCGAAGTCCATCCGGATTTCCTGAAACTTCTTGATCCATACCGGCACAACGACTCCTCCAAATGATCGACGAACTTTTCTCGCAATATCTTAACGAAGTCCGGAAGGCGGATATACTGTTCAAGACGGTATCTGAGAAGTATCCTCTCAGTGTCAAGTGCAGAATCCGGTGTTGTGACTGCTGCAATGCTATCTTCGGTATCTTCCCTATAGAGGCCGCATATATCCATCATCATCTCGGGAAGCTGGACAGGAAGATCAGAAGAGATGTGCAGAGAAGGGCGGAAAAGTCGGAAGTCGAGATGCTGAAGGCATCAGACTTACTGAAGCAGACTTTTGAAGACAAACCGAACATGCAATCGTATGGTCTTGGGAAGCAAAGGGTCAGATGTCCTTTGCTGAGTGAAAGAGAAGAATGCGTACTGTACGAAAACCGGCCCGTTATTTGTCGCGTGTACGGCGTTCCATTCAGTCTGACAAATGACGGCAAGGAACAGTCTTATGCATGCGGTATTTCGGGATTCAAGGCCAAGGTTGCTTATCCAACTGTCAAGCTCGACAAAATATACGGAGAACTATACAGACTGTCAAAGGAGCTTTTGACCCGTGCGGGTTCACTGCATCCGGAGAAAGCCGATCGAATGTTGTCTTTGATAAAAGTCGTGCGCATGCCTTTTGAAGAGATCGTTAAAGGCGAGTTTGAATAACCGAATATAGTCTTTCCGCGTGGCTGTCCAGACGCTTCCCTATCACCGGAAGATCTTTCGTCCCCTCATAAAGTTCTATTAGAGGATTGTGAGACGCCCTCAACTCATCACTGGAAAATGCTCTGAGTAAGGCGAGAAATTCTTCCAGCCGTCCCGGGTCACTTTTGAATCCGTCTTTGTGAGGGAGCGCATCACAAAACCCCTGAACAGCCGCATCCACAGCGGAATCCTCAGCCCACGCCACTTCTCCGACGCCGTCTATCTTGTCAAGCCGCATATGAAGCGCCAGCTGCAGGAAAAAGTAGAAAAGGGCAAAGGAAGGATCAACACCATCTCTCCGGAAACCGAGCAGGGGGTTATATCGCCGCGCCGTTGTCAGCCGTACATCTACCCCATCGTTGTCAACCTTGGCAATGAAATCCCCGGCTGCGTGATGCCACGGATAGATATGCCTGAAGTCCTCAAAGTCATAGTATAGTGTCAGTATCTTTGACGCCTGTCTGTATATCTCAAACCCCTGCTCCTCCGTGAGATTTGTATATCCGCCCCCGAATTTCCAGAGCTGCATCCCGCACTTGCCTCCCTCATCCCTGGATATATGAAATTCATGATAGCCCTCAAACCACTCTTCGAGGAGAAAGACCATGGAAACCGATTCGCCTGACATATAGATTTCCGGCAGAAAGGGAAGCCGATGCAGTCCGTGAATTTCTCGTAGCGCTGAGATTTCACTATGCAGCCATTTCCTGCCGGTATCAGTTATTGCCACATCCAGCCCGAACTTCGCTCTTTGACTGCCCGCAATCAACTCAACACTCGCCGGGTGATAAAGGAACCCGTGCTTCTCAGCCCTGATCAGGATCTCAGAAATATCATCCAGCGGGATGACCCTGCCGGCCTTTCTGGATGTTGCTTCAAGGAGATTCTTGAAATCGTCCCTTCTGAGAAATTCCTCTATGGAATCAAAATACTCTCCATAAGGGGTCTTCAAAGGATCGCATTCCAGTGGTAAATGCATCTTGTCAGCATCAGCAGGAACGTCACCAAAAGGGGAAGACACAAGGTATGTTATGATGGGCCTATGCTTCACTTCGGCCTGCTAATCTTCTCGATGGCCTCTTTTGATAAGAGGGCGACCGTTGTTTCCTCAAGTCTGCCGCCCCTGAATATGAGAAGTTTTTCATCATCTGTCGCGAGTCTCTCTAAATCTTTAAGGACGTCTTCGTATCCTATATTGCCCAGCGCCCAGGCCGCATAGCCTCTCAAAGTCGGATCTGAATCCATAAGAAAGGACCAGACCGTCCGAAACGCATACTTGACCAGATCAGGCCTGACCGATGCTACCTTACCAACCGCCCATGTAACTTCCTTCCGGAGATCACGATTTTTCAGGAAGGACAGCAGTGCGGGGCTGAATTCTCCGAACAGCGAGGGATTTGAGCTTATGACAGTTCCCGCAGCCTCAAGAGCCCCCCACGCGGATGCACCCGGAGCGGCAGCGCTCTGCAACAGGTTTGATATTAATTTGCTGACGATATCGGGTCTCCTCACGGCCACTTCCGCGCCGACTTCTCCCAGCATATCAATGACCTGCCAGCGCAGCGCCTCATCTGTTGTATAGAGTACACGTTTTAATTCATTCATCACCCGCGTATCTTCTTGAGCAAGGGCGATCAACTCGCCGCGTCTGTTTTCAGCCGCATACTGGCGCACTAATTCCTTGGAAAATTTGCCGGAGCGTAATCTGGTCTTCGCGATGGCAACAGTCGCCTTAATTCTCTCCTCTACCCCATCTTTCGTCACCTCGTGGAAATGCTCGAACAGTTTAACAAAGACGAGTGCTCCCCTCACATAACGGTCATTGTAGACTATCTCCGGCACTACAGAATGGGTTATGATGTCGTAATTCCCGACAACCGCATCCGTGTAATCGTCTCCATATGAGAGCGAAAAGGCCAGGCTTTCATCGTCATTGCAGGCAAACAATATCGCCTCGATAAAGGCTGACCCCATATTATGGCCGGTCGTGTCATACGCATAGACAACTCCACAATTCCCACAGACTCCGATCGGGAACTCGACTATCTTTCTTGTTGCTAATTCCTTTGGCTGCTCGATCTTGCAGTAGCAGAAAGGGCAGCGGGGTTCTTCCGGCGTTGCTTGCATTATTGTCTCACTGTCTCCTGTTGTTTCCTCAATGGGTTATTCAATGAAATTCACTCCTGTCGGCTTGGGAGGGGATTTCGTTCCTGAATGCTCGAAATTCTAAACCTATATGATATTATAAGACATTGCTTTATTTTTTTTGAAAGGAGTTTCTCATGCCTATCTATGAATTCAGATGCCTAGCCTGCGGGAATGTATTCGAGTTTTTGAAACTTAAGAAGGAAAATGAAGAGGCTGCGATGAAATGTCCGGAGTGCAGTTCCGAAGAAGTCGAAAGAATATTGAGCACCGTCAATGCCGTGATTTCTTCAGGAGGGAAGAAGAGCACTCAAACCGTGAAGAACTGCAGCAGCGGGTCCTGCACGTCCTTTGAAATACCCGGTCCAACGAGATGATTCGATGTCCAAGGCTTATTATCGCAGGCCTTGGAGGTGATACCGGGAAAACTGCAATCAGTGTTGGTCTTTGCAGGTTCTGGAGCCGGAAGGGCCGGCATGTGGTACCTTTCAAAAAAGGTCCGGACTACATTGATATGGGCTGGCTGGGCTGGGCAGCCGGTCGCCCCTGCTATAATCTCGATCTGTTCATGATGGGCAGGAAAGAGGTGCTTGCCTCGTTCTGTCTGAACACTGCAGGAGCTGACATTGCCCTCATCGAAGGCAACCGTGGACTCTATGATGGTATGGATGCGCAAGGTAATGTGAGCACGGCAGAATTGTCAAAACTCCTTCATGCTCCTGTGATTGTTGTCGTTGACTGTACGAAAGTTACACGCACGGTTGCTGCACTCGTGCTCGGTCTGCAGACCTTTGACAGGGATGTCCCGATCAGGGGTGTGATTCTCAATAGACTCGCAGGAACGCGCCATGAACAGGTCATACGCGAGAGCATAGAGCGTTATTGCGATCTTCCTATCGTCGGCGCGATTCCGAAACTGAAAGATGCAACCTTCCCTGGTCGGCATCTGGGACTGGTGCCCTATCAGGAACACCCGATGGCTGAACAGGCCGTTGAGAAAGCTGAGGGAATTGTCTCCAAGTTCCTTGATACTGAGCTGCTGACCCGTGTCAGCCGCCAGTCCACACCGATAGATTTCCATTGCGAGACTCAACCGGAATACTCCGGCGAAAGAGTGACAATCGGAGTTGTCCGCGATTCGGCATTCCAGTTTTACTATGCTGAAAATATCGATGCGCTGAGAAAAGCGGGGGCGGAAATATTGGAATTCAGCGCTTTGACGGACGATCTACCTGCCTCTCTGGACGCACTCTATTTGGGCGGAGGCTTTCCCGAGACCCACGCGGAGATGCTTTCGAAGAACCACCAACTGAGGCGATCTGTCCGGGATGCCGCTGAGCAAGGGCTGCCTGTCTATGCGGAATGCGGGGGCTTGATGTATCTGGCCGACAATCTTATTTGGAATGACCAGACCTACCCTATGGCGGGGGTGCTGCCCATCACTGTCGGAGTCAGCAAGAAACCCCAGGGCCATGGATACACCGTCGTAGAGGTGGAAAAGGAGAACCCTTATTTCGAGGTGGGCAGAAGGCTTCACGGACATGAATTTCATTATTCTCATGTGCTCAGAATTGACGAAAAGCAAGGCCTTGCCCTTGTTTTCCGGATGATAAAAGGTCACGGCGTTGCCGATAATATGGACGGATTCTGCTACAAGAATGTCTTCGCAGCCTATACTCATCTCCATGCTTTTGGCACCGGCGAATGGGTGGAAGGCCTGATCAAGACCGCTCTCGAGTTCAAGAGAAAGAAATTTATTCCCAAATAAATTTTTTTTATTTGACCATGCTTGTGCCTTTGTATTACCGTTTATTACTCGTTGGAAAATATCTTTTTGTTGATTGAAAAATAATGTATTGCTGTGATATCATACGCAGGCTTGTTTTGATGGGAGATGTCTTCTATCAAAAAGAAACAAATTTTAATAGAAAAAGGAGGAAGAAAAAATGCCGTTTATTGAGTTTGAAGGACAGCAAATTGAAGTTGATGAGGATGGTTTTCTCGTTGACTGGCAGGTATGGAAAGAGGGCATGGCCCCGATCATGGCAGCACAGGATGGTATAGAACTCGGATCAGAGCATTGGGAAATCGTGAAGTTCCTCAGGGAATATTTTGTTAAGTTTCAGATTGCGCCGATGATCAAGATCCTTGTCAAGGAAATCGGAAAGGCCCTTGGTCCTGAAAAGGGCAACACGAAGTACCTTTACGAGCTGTTCCCGGGCGGACCTGCAAAGCAGGCTTGTAGATACGCCGGGCTGCCAAAACCGACCGGTTGCGTATAGTCAAAACATTCTGAAAAGCAAGAAGTCGGAAGTTCTCTCTTCTTACTTCTTGCTCTTCAATTTACTCGTTTAGAGTACCTTTTCAGACAGTATCTAATCTTGTGAAAGATGTCTGGTTTCAGGCATGAGGAGTTATGCATACGCTATATGAATTTTAAGGATCTCCTTTCAAAAAGAAAATCTGCGATCAGAAAAAAATGGTTCGATTATGTAATTGACGATTATCCGGCAGACTCTTCTGATTTCCTGAGAAAACAAAAAGATCGCTTTCTCAATCCCGTCGGGCAGACCCTCCTGGAGAACATCGGCGGCCTTTTAGACGAGATTATCCTTGATCCTGCTTCTGAAACCCTCTATCCATATCTGAACGATATTATCAGGATAAAGGCCGTGCAGAATTTCTCTCCATCAAAGGCTGTCTCCTTTGTCTTCCTTTTGAAACGTGTTGTCAGGGAAGAACTTGAGAGCGATATTGAAAAAAATAAACTCGCCGAAGAATTAAGATCATTTGAATCGCAACTCGATAAGCTTGCCATGCTTGCGTTTGACATCTATATGAAATGCAGGGAAACGATTTATGACATAAGGGTCAAAGAGATAAAAACTCTGACGTTCAGGCTTTTAAAGAAGGCGGACCTTGTCCGTGAGGTTGAAGAACAGATATCGGAAGTTGAAGCTCACACAGTACTAACTCAAAACATAAAGGGGTAAGAACATGGGACTTATTTTTTCGTTCTTCGCAGTTATCTCTCTTATAGTCATTGTTTTCATCGGAGTGAATGCCGCTAACCTCCATTACCTGTTCGGGGTTGTTATTCCTTATGCGGCTTTCTTCGCGTTCATTATTGGAGTAGTGTTCCGGGTATTGAAATGGGCGCGCATACCCGTACCGTTCCGCATTCCCACAACCGCGGGACAGGAAATGAGCCTCCCATGGATCAAGCAGAACAAGTTCGATAACCCCTCCACATCGTTTGGAGTATTGGTCAGAATGGCCATGGAAGTCTTCCTTTTCCGCTCATTGTTCAGAAATACCAAGATGGAGTTGAGGGACGGACCGAAGATTTCATACGGTTCTACCAAATGGCTCTGGCTTGGGGGACTGGCTTTCCATTACACATTCTTGCTGATACTCACCAGACATTTAAGACTGTTTATGGAGCCTGTGCCGGTCCTGATCAAGATAATTGAATCACTTGACGGTTTTTTCCAGGTCGGCGCACCGGTCCTGTATCTGACTGACCTGTTTTTTATCGGCGCTGTCACCTTCCTGTTCCTTCGTAGGGTTGTTGTCCCGCAGTTGAGGTATATATCTCTCGCCCAGGACTATTTCCCGCTGTTCCTGATATTGGCGGTCGGTCTTTCCGGCGTCATCATGAGATATTTCCTGAAGACAGACGTCGTGGGCATCAAGGAATTGACAATGGGTCTCGTTACTTTTAAACCTGTTGTGCCCAAAGACATCAATATCATTTTCTACATCCATTTGTTCCTCGTCAGCGCCCTCTTCATATATTTCCCGATGAGCAAATTGATGCATATGGCCGGTGTGTTTCTCAGCCCCACAAGAAATCTTGCAAATACCAACCGTGCGGAAATGCACGTAAACCCCTGGAATTATCCTGTCAAGGTGCATACTTATGAAGAATATGAGAATGACTTCAGAGAAAAAATGAAAGCGGCTGGATTACCGGTGGAAAAGGAGTAGACATGGCAAATCCAAAACCAGAAGAACTCGCTAAGATTGATCACAAGCCTCCCAAAACGGGGTGGATGGAAACCCCGACCGTATTCAAACCAGGTATCTTTCCCTATGGTTGCAAACCGAAGTCTCTTGAAACTGTCGGCTTCCCTAATCCGAGGCAGTGGTCTGTAAAGGATGAAGACTGGAAGCTGCCTGCAAACTGGCAGGAGATTTTCATAGAAGGGCTGCGGGAAAGAGTGGATAAGTATCGTTCTTTCCGGCTTTTCCTGGATATCTGCGTAAGGTGTGGTGCATGCGCGGACAAATGCCACTTTTATATAGGCGGCGGCGATCCTAAAAACATGCCTGTCCTCAGGGCTGAACTCCTGAGGTCTGTTTACAGAAAGTACTGCACGACTTCAGGAAAGGTGATGGGCAAGATTGCCGGAGCCAGAGATCTGGATGTCAACGTGCTGAAAGAGATCTGGTACTATGCGTACCAGTGCACCGAGTGCCGCCGTTGTTCTCTCTTCTGTCCGTATGGAATTGATACGGCTGAAATTACAATATTGGCAAGGGAACTGCTAAATTTGCTCGGACTGAACATAGACTGGATAGCAGGGCCTGCCGCTGCCTGCTGGCTGACTGGAAACCATCTGGGTCTGCAACCGCATACAATTAAAGATGCATTTGAAATGTTTGTAGATGACATTGAAACAATAACAGGAATCAAGGTGAACCCGACCTTTAACCGCAAGGGTGCCGAGATCCTGTTTGTCATCCCTTCAGGGAGTATGTTCGCCGACCCGGGTACCTTTACATGCATGGGAGAACTGCTTCTCTTTCATGAACTCGGACTGGATTATACATGGAGCACATTCGCATCCGAGGGTGGAGACTTCGGATTCTTTACCTCGAACGAACTTGCGAAGAGACTCCATAACAAGATTTACGAAGAAGCCAGAAGGTTGAAGGTCAAATATATAATCGGCGGAGAATGCGGGCACATGTGGAGGGTCTGGCATCAGTATCATAATACGTGGTACGGTCCAGTGGATTTTCTTGAAGAACCTGTCTCGCCCATCACAGGCACAAAATTTGAAAATGCAAAATCCAACAAGACCGTTCATATCTGTGAATTTACTGCCGACTTAATTAAGAACAATAAGCTCAAACTTGATCCGAGTAGAAATGATAACTTGGTCGTGACCTATCATGACTCATGCAACACTTCAAGGGGTATGGGACTCCTGGACGAGCCAAGATACATCATCAACAGCGTGTGCAATAACTTCTATGAGATGCCTCCGCAGACTATCAGGGAACAGACATTCTGCTGCGGAAGCGGATCCGGACTGAACGCATCTGAAAATATGGAAAATAGGCTGAGGGGCGGACTCCCGAGGGCAAACGCGGTCAAACACGTGGCTGACAAATACGGAGTCAATATGCTGGCGTGCATCTGCGCGATTGACAGAGCAGCCCTTCCTCCCCTGATGGATTACTGGGTCCCTGGGGTCGGGGTAACGGGCGTCCATGAGATGGTGGCAAATGCTTTGATCTGCAAGGGAGAAAAGAAGCGAACAACAGATATGCGCGGTGAGCCACTCCCGGGAATGGAGGGTGAATAAGATGTATAACGGAGGAAAAATAATCATTGGTCTGATCATCTTTGTGGGATTGGTGACATTTCCTTTCATACTGCGCAGCGATAAATCGGCTACGAAGCCTGAGCCTAAAGTTGATACCGCCGAGATACTCAAGCTGCCGGTGAGTGAAAGAACGTGTGTGGAGTCCAAAGACTTTATGAAGAGGGAACACATGCAACTTCTTAACCAGTGGAGAGACTGGGTCGTCCGCGACGGTCTTACTATATATACATCAACTGCAACCGGAAGGCAGTATACAATGAGCCTTCAGAACACCTGTATGGCGTGTCATTCAAACAAGGAGAAATTCTGCGATGAATGCCATAATTATGCGGCGGTGAAACCCTACTGCTGGGATTGCCATATCGCGCCGAAGGAGAAACAGTCATGAGCATGAACAGGAGAGACTTCATAAAAAAAGCAGGCATATCCACTATCTTGGGAATCGGCGGCTTGTCTGCCATGAATGGCCTGAGAAATTATGTCGAGGCATCACAGGTGACGGTGAATCCGCAAGCCCTGAAAGCCAAGAGATGGGGCATGGTAGTGGACATGTCCAAGTTCAAGACCCCCGAGGATTATCAGCAGTGCATTGATGCGTGCAATAAGGCGCATAATGTCCCTGCTATCGGAGACAAGAAGGAAGAAGTCAAGTGGATATGGACCGAGCACTTCGAGAACGCTTTCCCGACCCAGGAGCATGAGTACACGCTCGAGGATGTGAAGGAAAAGCCTTTCGTGGTGCTGTGCAACCACTGCACCAATCCCCCCTGCG
>Ga0187785_10000811_pt1 | contig 11176 bp, 10 predicted proteins | sample 0815_BV2_4_20_MG_FD_132466 | JGI IMG/M metagenome (GOLD analysis project Ga0187785, IMG submission 132466) | Tropical peat soil microbial communities from peatlands in Department of Meta, Colombia - 0815_BV2_4_20_MG | ecosystem: Environmental > Terrestrial > Soil > Wetlands > Peat | place...
AAGCTTCATCAGCGCGATGCGCCGCTCAAGCCCCCCGATCGCCGGAACTCCGGCCGTGCCGTTCTCCTCAGCGCCTGAGTCCGCGCCGAGGATTAGCGCTGCTTCCTCGTCCGGATCGCCGAGCGCCCTGATGCGGGGGAGCAGCAGTGCCCCGTTGGCAGCCTCGGCAAGGAACGCTTCGCGTAAGGCCCGCGCCGCGCGCCGCGTGGGGAGATAGATGGTGGTCAGTGGCAGGACGAGAGGGTCGGGCTTCGCGCCCCCGGGAAGCGGCAAGTCGCCGGCGAGCACAGCGCGCGCAAGCGTCGTCAAGAACGGCGCCGAAGGCGGGATCGTGTAGAGATTCTGCCCCGCTCTTGAGGGGTCAGGCACCTTCATGCTCGAAATTCGTTTCGGCCTCGGCCAGAGCCTCCGGCGTGCCGACATGCATCCAGATCCCGTCGAGCCGCATCCCGTAAAGCCTGCCCTTGGCCAACGCCCGGTCCCACAACAGGTTCAAAGAGAAACGGCCGTCGGGCGCGTCCTTGAACAGCCTCTCATCGCAGAGCGAGACGCCGGCAAAGGCGAACGGCACGACCTGGCGCTCGCCGCGGCGCTCGAGTCTCCCGTCAGGGGCCATGGAGAAGTCGCCCTTGGCGCCGTAGCCGATGCTGGTCGCAACGGGCGCGAGCAGAAGGAGACAGTCCATGGCCGCAGGGTTCCACAGCTTCAGCATGCGCGGCAGCGCGGGAGCGGCGCCTTCGCTCCACACCGAGTCGGCATTATGGATGAAGAACGGCCCGCGCCCGAGCCGTGGCAGCGCCTTCTTCGCGCCGCCGCCGGTGTCGAGCAGCACGCCGCGCTCGTCCGAGATGACGATCTCGGGCGCCTTGCCCTTACGCGCGGCAATATGAGCTTCGAGCTGCTCGGCGAGATAGTGCACGTTGACGACCGCGGTTTTCACGCCCGCTTGCGCCAGCCGGTCGAGCACGTGATCGACGAGCGGCCGACCGGCCAGCGGCACGAGCGGCTTCGGCATGCGCAAGGTCAGCGGCCGCATGCGCTCGCCGAAGCCGGCGGCCAGCACCATCGCCGTCTCGGCCGCGGCGCCTCTCGCCTCACCCATGGGGGCGCTCCCTTCTAGAGGGAAAGCTTAGGGAGGTCGCTCGCCTTGGGGAACTCGCGCGCGTAGAAGCCGCGTAAGGACGTAAGTGCAGGATGGGCGAGGTCGCGCTCAAGATAGCGAGCGACCCGCGGGATATGAGCGAGATAGCCGCGCTTGCCGTCACGTTTCGCCAGTCGGGCAAAGATGCCGAGGATCTTCGAGTTGCGTTGGGCGCCAAGCGTTGCATAGAGCAGGCGGAACTGATCGCTCGAGAAATGCGGGCTTTGCGCGTTTCGGGCGGCACAGTAGCGAGCGAGTTGTTCCCGTTCAAGCGCTTCCGGAACGTCGAGCCGGGCATCCTGGAGGAGCGATACGAGGTCGTAGGCAAGCGGTCCCCTAAGGGCGTCCTGGAAGTCCAGGAGTCCTGCCCGCTTCACGCCTTCGCGCTTGGGCAGCCACATTAAGTTGGGGGAGTGATAATCGCGCAACACCCAGCCAAGATCTGACTTTGCCGCGTCCTCGAGCAAAGGGCGCCACAGCGCCATGAACTCCTCGCGCAAGGCTTGCGGCATTTCCTCGCCGTGCAGTGCCGGCCAAAACCAGTCGATGAGGAGGGCCGCCTCGGTCAGCATGGCGTCGGCATCGAAATCGGGAAGCTGGTAGGGAGCATGGCCTTCAATTGGCAGCCGCTTAGGCGGCGGCGTCTCGGCAAGGGCGAGCAGCACATCGACGGCGCCCGCCCAAAGCTCGGTCATATCGCGCCGCTTGGCGACCTCGGCCCCGAACACGCGGTCGCCGAGGTCCTCGAGAACGAGAAAACCGCGATTGAGGTCGAAGGCATAGATCGCCGGCGCCGAGAGCGAGTGCTCGCGGAGTGCGCCCGCCACCGCCACGAACGGCGTCACGTCCTCTGCCAGATGCACCAGCGCCGAGTAAGGCTTGCCGTCGCGGATCGGTGGTCCGTCGGACTGGCGCGGCGAATTCATCAGGATGGCACTCCGCTGCGGAAGGGCGAGGCGCGCATAAGAACGCGTCGAGGCGTCGCCTTGTAGATAGCGCGCACCGGCCTCGGCGTAGGGGGTCTTGTCGAGGAACTCGGAGAGCTCCTGCACGCGCTCGAGCCTCGCTGTCCAGCTTTCGTGGCCGTGGATAACGATGCGGCGCATGTTCGGCGTTGCCGTCTCGTCCATGGCGATCGCGAGGCGGTCGGACGGGAGCCAACTTCCCGCGCGCTCGGGCCACTCGATCAGGAGAACGCCTTCGGCGAGCGCGTCTTCGAGGCCGAGCTCGCCGAGCTCGTCGGGCTTCAGCCGATAAAAGTCGCAATGGGTGACGACGAGCCGGGGCGTTTCGTAACGCTGCATCAGCGCGAAGGTTGGACTCGGTACCTCGCCATCGCCGCCGAGCCGGTCAACCAGAGCTCGCGCCAATGTCGTCTTGCCGGCCCCGAGCGGGCCCGAGAGCGCGACCACATCGCCGGGCTTCAAGGCGAGAGCAAGACGGCTCGCGATGATGTCGAGCCTGACCAGGTCGACATCGTCAAGAGTCCAACTGGTGCTCATCCCGCGCGGCTTGACTTGTAGCGCGGCTCGTCGAGGTGAGCCTCGCCCTTCTGATCGTGCGGCTTAGGCTCGTGGGTGAGCGGCAGGAGCACTTTGACGCGCGTGCCTTTCCCCGGGACCGAGGAAAGATCGACGCTGCCCCCGTGCAGCTCGGCGAGACTCTTGACCATGGACAATCCAAGCCCGGTGCCGCGATGGCGCGAGCCGTGTGGGCGGCTCTCGAAGCGTTCGAACACGGCCTTCTGATACTCCTCGGGGATACCGATCCCCTGATCCTCCACCGTGAAGGCGACCATTGAATTCTCACGGCGGCAGTTGACTGCGATCTTGCCGCTCGAGGGCGAGAAGCCGATCGCATTGGAGAGCAGATTATAGAGGATCTGCGTCACCCGGGCGCCGTCGGCGACGAACTGGTCGATGCCCGGCTCGATCGAGACGTCGAGCGTCATGTCGTTCTGCTTGAGCCGCTCGCGCACGCCGTTGGCGGCCGCATCGATCACCTCGCGCACGCTGACCGGCGAGAGGTTGAGCTCAAGCGTGCCAGCATCGATGGTGGTGAGATCGAGAATATCGTCGATGATGGCTCTGAGCGTGATCCCCGAGGCCAGAATATCGTTCACATATTCGCGCTGCTTGTCGGCGAGAGGCCCGAAGGCGGGGCTTGCCAGAAGCTGGGCAAAGCCGAGGATCGAGTTGAGCGGTGTGCGCAGCTCATAGGAGACATGGGAAATGAAGGTCGATTTCAGCCGATCGGCTTCCTCCAACGCCTCGTTCCGCTCGATCAGCGCCCGCTCCATGCGCTTTGCGTCCGAGACGTCGTTATAGGTCAGGAGAGTGCCGCCGTCGGGCAGCGGCAGCGCGGCGCAGGCGAGCACGCGGCCGTCAGGGCGGTCGATCTGGCTCTCATAGGGACGCCGCTCGGAGACGATCGCCGTGACCGCCGCCTTGGTCCGCTCCCATTCTTCGGGCGCGTCGTAAAGCGCGCGGCATGCCTCGATGATCTCCTCGATATGCGGCTGGGCATCGAGCCGCCGCGGGTTCAACTGCCATAGCGCGGCGAAGGCCTGGTTGTAGAGCCTGAGGCGCCCGTTCGGGTCGAACACGGCGACGCCTTCGCGCAGCGTGTCGAGCGTCTCCCCTTGCACCTGGATCAGCGCGTTGTAGCGGCTCTCTAGCGCGATCCGCTCGGTGACGTTCTCGTAGAGATAAGTCACCCCTCCGGCGCCCTCGCTGTCGGCGATCACGTGCAAGGTGCGGCCATCGGGAAGGTGCCACAAATCCTCGACCTGGGCGTTTGAGCCGTAGGAGGACAGCCATGTTTTCTTCCAGTCACGATAGTCGGCTTTTTCGGGTAGCCGCCGCCCCTGGCGCAGGCGGTCGAGGATTTCGCCGTCGCGCGGATGGTTGGATAGCCATTTCGTGTCGAGCTGCCACAGCTCGATATAGGCCTGATTAAAATGGGTGAGCCTCTGGTTCTGGTCGAACACGGCGAAGGCGGTGGCGAGCCGGTCGAAGCTCCTGAAGCGCGCCTCGACGCTCGGCAGCGGTTCCGGCTGGGCGCGTTCGCGCATGCTTGCCTGTGCGTCGAGAAGCGCACGTAACGAGGCGACCTGGTCCTCGAGCTGCCGGTGTTTGGCGGCAAGCTCGGCAAGCTCGAGCCTCCGCCCGAACAGGTCGCGCACCTTGAGCACGATAGTGTGCCCGGCGACGCGGCCATCGGCCTCGACAAACCGGTCGCGCAAGGTCGACAGCATGAGGTTGAAGGCTTCGCCCTTGTCGACGAGCGTCCGCAGCGCGAGATCGAGCGCCGAGGCGGAGGGCGCGTCGAGCCAGCCCTCGAAATCGAGCAGCGCATCCGCCTCGCGCGGCACGCCGAGGCCGACGGCGAGGTTCGCGACCAGAAGCTCCGGCTCGCCGCTCTCGCCGACGATGAGGAGCGCCTGCGGCTCGGCGGCGAGGATGGTCTCGAGCGTGCTCTCGCTCAAGCGATAGCGATCAGCTTCCGCCGCCGCTGCCGCTCTTGCGGCCCGGGCGCGCTCCGTGGCGCGCAAGCACGCGATCGCCGTACCGACGGCAAACGCAATGATGCCGAGATTGATGCCGAGGGTGAGGAGCGTGCGCGCGTCGAAGGCAGCCTCGTTGGTGGCGGCAAACGCGCTCGTGACGGGGAGCAGAAACGGGGCGATCGGAACGGAGACGCGAAACAGCACCTTTGGCCACCTCGATGAAGGTGCCGCCTTGCCCCCGCTTGTTCGCATGGTCGTGTTGTGCTCCACGCCGCCGTCCATGGCCTCGCCTCGCGCCGCAAACGCTGCCACAGACTAAAACGCGGGGCTCCCTCTGCCCCACGCGAACCTCAAGGCGAATCAGGGGTAGATTAGCTGCATCGCGGGACGTTGCCCACTGGGCTGCGCGCTTTGGTTAATCGCACCCCCGGGGCCTCATCCTTCGAGACGGGTCTTCGGCCCTCCCCAGGATGAGGAGGCGCCCCTCATGGTGAGGAGCCCGCGAAGCGAGCGTCTCGAACCATGAGGCCCGCAAGCGTCAGTAGCGGTAGGCTTCGGGCTTGTAGGGGCCTTCGACCGGCACGCCGATATAGTCGGCCTGCTCCGAGCTGAGCTTGGTCAGCTTGGCCCCGACTTTGGCGAGATGCAGCCGCGCCACCTTCTCGTCGAGCTGCTTCGGCAGGGTGTAGACCTTCTTCTCGTATTTGCCGGGATGGGTCCACAACTCGATCTGCGCCAGCGTCTGGTTGGTGAAAGACGCGCTCATCACGAAGCTCGGATGGCCCATGGCATTGCCGAGATTAACGAGCCGGCCCTCGGACAGGAGGATGATGCGCTTGCCGTCGGGAAACTCGATCTCGTCGACCTGCGGCTTGACGTTGTCCCATTTGAAATTGCGCAAGCCCGCGACCTGAATCTCAGAGTCGAAATGCCCGATATTGCAGACGATGGCGCGGTCCTTCATCGCCCTCATATGGTCGAGCGTGATGACGTCCTTGTTGCCGGTGGCGGTGACGAAGATATCAGCGCGGGGGGCCGCGTCGTCCATGGTGGTGACCTCGTAGCCCTCCATCGACGCCTGCAGCGCGCAGATCGGATCGATTTCGGCGACCAGCACGCGGCAGCCGGCATTGCGCAATGAGGCGGCCGAACCCTTGCCCACGTCGCCGAAGCCCGCGACCATCGCCACTTTGCCCGCCATCATCACGTCGGTGCCGCGGCGGATGCCGTCGACCAGGCTCTCGCGGCAGCCATAGAGATTATCGAATTTCGACTTGGTAACGCTGTCGTTCACATTGATGGCGGGGAACAGCAGCGTGCCCTTCTTCTGCATCTCATAGAGGCGATGCACGCCGGTCGTGGTCTCCTCGGTGACGCCGCGAAGATTGGCGGCGACCTTCGAGAACCAGCCGGGCTCGCGCTTGAGCCGCTCCTTGATCGAGGCGAACAGCACCTCCTCCTCATCATTGCTGGCCTTGTCTAGGAAGGCGGTATCGCCCTTCTCGGCGCGCACGCCGAGATGGATGAGCAAGGTGGCATCGCCGCCGTCGTCGAGAATCATGTTGGGCGTCCCGCCATCGGACCACTCGAAAATGCGGTTGGTGTAATCCCAATATTCCTCGAGGCTCTCGCCTTTGAAGGCGAAGACGGGGATGCCCTTGGCGGCGATGGCCGCGGCTGCGTGGTCCTGCGTCGAATAGATGTTGCACGAGGCCCAGCGGATATCGGCTCCGAGCGCCTTCAGAGTCTCGATCAAGACCGCGGTCTGAATCGTCATATGGAGGGAACCCGCGATGCGCGCGCCTTTGAGCGGCTGCTTGGCGGCATATTCCTCGCGCACTGCCATCAGGCCTGGCATCTCGGTCTCGGCGATGTCGATCTCCTTCCTGCCCCAGGAGGCCAAGCCGATGTCTTTGACGTGATAGGTCATGCCGCATCCACTCCGAGCTGACTGATAAAGATATAAAGAAGTCCTTATATCATGGCTGCCAGTGGCGGAGTCAAGCCCTCTTCCCGCCCATTTTGGCCGCTTAGTCCGGCTCCGGGAATAAACGTAAGCCTCCGCGAGTCTTGGGTGCAGCCACCCACATGCGCAAGTTTCCAAGTTGCGGGTAGACTGGCGAGAGAGCGAATTCGACCGGCTTGAATGTGGACCACCCGACCGATCAGACGCGCTTTGCGGAAGTTTTCCTGCCGCACCTCGTCGATGCCTATAGGCTCGCGCGGTGGCTCGCCGGGAGCGGTGCGGATGCCGAGGACATCGTGCAGGAGGCTTCGCTGCGGGCCTTCAAGTCCATTCGCTCCTTCGCCGGCGGCAACGCGCGTTCATGGGTCCTCACCATCGTGCGCAACACGAGCTATACGTGGCTCGCCAAGAACCGTCCGCGGGCCGTGGTGCTGACCGAGGACCTCGATCAGCCCACGCGCAAGCGGGTAGACCTGCCGGCGGCGGATGAGGAGGTTCCCACGCCAGAGGCGGCCCTGATCGCCAAGATGGAGGCGGAGGAGGTGAGGAGAGCGGTCGCCTCGTTGCCGCCGCCCTTTCGCGAGGTTCTCGTGCTGCGAGAGATCCATGACCTCGACTATCGCAGCATCGCCGAGATCATTCAGGCGCCGATCGGCACGGTGATGTCGCGTCTCGCCCGCGCGCGCAAGCTCGCTCTCAACGCCTTCCAGGGGAGCGCGTCATGAGCCTCTCAGAGCAGGACGAGCTTATCCTCAATGCCTATCTCGACGGCGAGCTCGGCCCGATCGATGCGGTGAGTTTCGAGCAGCGCCTTGCCGCCGACCCTGTCTTGGCCAACGAGGTGGAAGCGCGCCGCGCGCTGCGCGCGAGCCTTCGCGCCGGGCTTGCCGACGACGTGCCGTCAGCCGGGTTTGAACGCCGCATCATGACGCGACCGGCTATGCCCAGGGAAGTCAGGACGCGATCCTGGCACTCTCTCGCGGCCTCCCTCGCGATCGGCGCGCTCCTCGGCGGAGCGGTGACCTTCGGCGTCCTGAACGAGCAAGGCCGAGGCGATGTCGCCGGCGAGGTCGTGTCGGCCCATGTCAGGGCCTTGATGGCGCCGCAGCCGACCGACGTGCAGTCCTCGGACCGCCACACCGTCAAGCCGTGGTTTGCCGGCAAGCTCGCCTTCGCGCCGAAGGTCGTGGACCTCTCGTCGCAGGGTTTCCAGTTGGTGGGAGCGAGGATCGACGTGATCGGGCTCGAGCCGGCCGCCTCGCTCGTCTACAGCAACGGCAAGCACCTTATCAGCGTGATGGAGATGCCGAACGGCGGCACTCCCGCCGCGCCGCTCGAGACGCATTTCGAACGCGGCTATCTCGCTCTCACCTGGAGCGAGGGCGCCGTCACTTATTGGGCGGTGTCGGACATGGCGGCAGGGGAGCTCAGGACCTTCGTCAGCCTGTTCCAGGCGGGCGCTGAGATCTGACCGAGCCCTTTTTGCTGCCCGAAACCTCTGGGAAGTTCAATCTTCGGCTTGTTTCCAGCATCGCCTTGAGTCTAGTCAAAGACAAGACTTGGCCTGAGGTGCAGGAGGGGAGCCATGCTCAATCCGGATCGCAACGGCGTGCCGCGCGAGGTCTATGTCTGGGACCCGTTCGTGCGGCTGTTCCACTGGACCTTGGTCATCGCCTTTACCATTGCTTATCTCTTGACCGATGAGGAAGTGCTCAAAATCCATGTCTGGTCCGGCTATGTCGTGGGCGCCCTGGTCGTGGCGCGGGTAATCTGGGGCTTCGTCGGGCCCGAGCATGCGCGCTTCACGGATTTCGTCTATGCGCCGGGCGCGTCGCTGCGCTATGTGCGCGACCTCATTCTGTTCAAAGCCGAGCGCCATCTCGGCCATAGCCCGGGCGGGGGCGCCATGGTGGTGACGCTGCTCGTGTTCCTCGCCGCCACCGTGATCACCGGGCTGGTGGTCTATGGGGGAGATCAGCAGGCCGGACCGCTCGCCGGGATGTTCACCAAGGAGTTCGGCGAGTCCTTCGAGGGGGTGCACGAGCTTATCGCCAACATCACGCTCGCGCTCGTCCTTGCGCATATTTCCGCGGTGATCCTCGCGAGCTTCGTGTTCCGAGAGAACCTCCCGCGCGCCATGTTCACGGGCTACAAGCGCCCGCTCTAATCAGCCGTTGCCGCTAGCGCAGGAAGATCTGCATGGTCTCGAAGTCGAAGGTCACGGCAAACGGCTTGAAGAAATCGTGGCCGACCATGCCGGCGAGGTTGAAACCGAAACTATTTTCCCACGGGAACGGCCCATCGTAGAGACCCGGCACGTTGTCTTCCCGCATGTCTCCGAAGTAGAGCTGGCTCACCGTGTAGGGCACGATTTTCAGCGTTCCGCCCGCGCCTTGTCCCTCGTAAGCCTTATCTTGTTCGAGCTTGATGCCGGCTTGCTTGATAACCGACTCGGCGAGCTTCACGCCGGCGCCGGCGAGCCCGGTGTCGACGAACAGGAGCGCCGGCGGCGTGGTCTCGACGCGACCCCAGCCCACCATGAAGTGGTCGCTCGCAATCCAAAACGGCACCGCAACATTGTCGGCCGACGGCTCTGCCGCAAACTCTTCGCGGCTTTGCGCGGTCTTGCGGCGGAGGACGAGCTCGCCCTTCGGGTAATCGAGGGTGGCGAGGAAATGATAGAACAGAGTGGTGCCGATGACGCCGTCGATGCGCTTTACGCCGAGTCCCGCCGAGAGTTGGCGAAAGGGCAGCGTCATGATGGGCAGGTTGCTGATGGTCCAGTCGCCGACGGTGAGGGATTCGATGCGCGATTGCCCGACCTTGGCCTGCTCGCCGCCGGAAAACGTGCCTTGCACCTCGCCGAAGTTCGGCAGCCCGAGCTCCTTCGCGAAATCCGAGTCGAGCCCGACCTCGGAACCCCCCGTATCGATGAAGAAGGTGACCTCCTCGCCGCCGTTCACCCGCACGCTGACAACGGGGAGCGGGCCGGTGTTCACGAATTTCAGACGCGTGACTTGCCCCTCGCCGTGCAACTCATAAGGTGTCTGGCCCTTGAAGCTCTCCATCTTGGCGACGTTCAAGGTCGGATATTGCTCGATGACCAGCTTGTTGGTGGCGGCATCGACGCCGTCGAGGGAAGCTGCCGCCTGTTGGAAGTCGTCGCGGCGATAAAAGGCTTCGGCCAGCATGACCCTGGCGTCGGCATCGTCAGAGTGCAGGGCGATGGCCTTTTCCAGCCATCCTTGCGCGTCGTCGAGCCGGTTGGAAAGGAGCGCGATGCGGCCCAATTGCATGATGGCCGCGTAGTCCTTGGGGTCCCGAGCGGCAATTTGCGTGTAGATCTTGCCGGCTTCGGCGAACTTCCCGCCTTGGAAAAGCACATTGGCGGAGTCGATCGCCGAAGACGCCGGCTCGCCCATCGCGACATTCGCCGCACCAACAGGCGCGGCGATCAGAGCAAGTATGATGCAGATGCCGGCATATCTCACTTCATGTCTCCGCGATTTGCAGGATTGGGATGGCGGCCGCTTCAATCCTCTTCGCCGAAGCCTGACTCGACGAGGGCGATCAGAGCTTCGAGCGCTTGGGTGGCTTCGACGCCTTCCGTCTCGATGAGGATGGTATGGCCCTGGCCTGCCGCGAGCATCATCAGCCCCATGATCGAGGTGCCGCCGACGGTGTGACCTTCGCGCGTCACGCGGACATCGGCGGTGTAGCGGGACGCGCAGCGGACGAACTGCGCCGAAGCACGCGCGTGCAGACCTTTCTTGTTGGGAATCACCACCTCGGCGAAATAGAGGCCCTCGCGCGGCTCGCCCTCTTTGTCGCGCGGTCTGCCCACGCTAGTTTGCCGCGAGGATTTGGCTGGCGACGCTGATATATTTGCGTCCGGCTTCCTGTGCTTGCGTGATCGCCTCATCGAGCCCGCATTCGCCGCGCACGCTCGCGAGTTTTACCAGCATCGGCAGATTGACGCCGGCAATTACCTCGACATTGTCGTGGTCCATGGCCGAGATGGCGAGGTTCGACGGCGTGCCGCCGAACATATCGGTAAGCACGACCACCCCCCCGCCGCTATCGACGCGCTGGAGGGCGGTCAGCATGTCGCTCCGCCTCTCGTCGAGATCATCGTCGGGACCGATCGAAATCGTCTCGATCTGCTCCTGCGGTCCGACCACGTGCTCGAGCGCCGCGCGGAACTCGTGCGCGAGCTTGCCATGTGTGACGATGACGACGCCGATCATGTGAGTCCTTGAGTAGCCGCCCCCCGGCGAAAGGTCGCTATCTTTGTCATGAGAGGGGGTGAGCGCAAGTGCGTTCGTGTAACGTTAATTGGGAAGATCGCGCGTCGCCCACAAGAGCGCCATTTTCAACTTCAAGGGAGCCGACGCCTCGAACGGGTCGAGCTTGAGCACCCTAACGGGCACCCCCGCGATCACGGTCCGTTCCGCCGGCTCTGGCGGCATGCGAGGAACCTCTTTGGTCGCGACCAGATCGCAAACGAGCGCGAGTCGCGCCTCGGCAAGGGCAGGGACCTCGATGATCCCAAGCCCTCTGA
>Ga0187785_10000812_pt1 | contig 11136 bp, 9 predicted proteins | sample 0815_BV2_4_20_MG_FD_132466 | JGI IMG/M metagenome (GOLD analysis project Ga0187785, IMG submission 132466) | Tropical peat soil microbial communities from peatlands in Department of Meta, Colombia - 0815_BV2_4_20_MG | ecosystem: Environmental > Terrestrial > Soil > Wetlands > Peat | place...
AGTCGGGCTTGTCCTTGCCCTTCATGATGCCGGGCTTTGTTCGGAATTGCCGGCGCACTTCCTCGACAATAGCGCCGGCGGCACGGCCGACCGCGGTCATCCCAAGCGCGCCAAACAGATACGGCAGCAACCCGCCAAATAGCAGGCCGACCACCACGTAAGGATTGTTCAGCGAGAAATCGAGCTGAATGCCCTGGAAGTACGGGTGCGCCGACGCGGTCCTGGTGAAGAATTGCAGGTCCTGGTTATAGGCCGCAAACAGGACGAGTGCGCCGAGACCGGCCGATCCGATGGCATAGCCCTTGGTGATCGCTTTTGTGGTGTTGCCAACCGCGTCGAGCGCGTCGGTCGACTTGCGCACGTTTTTCGGCAAGCCGGCCATCTCTGCGATGCCGCCGGCGTTGTCGGTCACTGGGCCGAAGGCATCGAGCGCAACCACCATGCCGGCAAGCGCGAGCATCGAGGTCACAGCAATAGCGATGCCGAACAGTCCCGCTTGCGCGTAAGAAACAAGAATGCCGGCGATGATGACCAAAGCCGGCAATGCGGTTGCTTCAAGCGATACGGCCAGACCTTGAATGATATTGGTGCCATGACCGGTGACGGACGCTGACGCAATCGATCGCACCGGGCGGAAATTGGTACCTGTGTAGTACTCCGTGATCCAGATGATCAGGCCGGTCACGACCAGACCGACGATGGCGCAGATGTAGAGCGCCTGGCCTGTGAAGCGAGCCCCGGTGATCGGGCCCATGCCAACGAGTGAATCGGTAACGAACCAGATGGCAATGAGCGAGAGGACTGCGGACGCGATGAAGCCCTTGTAGAGGGCACCCATGATCGAGCGCTTGCGGCCCAGCCGCACAAAGAAAGTGCCGATGATGGATGTGATGATGCAGGCGCCGCCGATAGCGAGCGGATAAGTCATCATGTTGAGCAAAATGGGCGTGCCGGCAAAAAAGATCGACGCCAGCACCATGGTGGCGACCGTGGTCACCGCATAGGTTTCGAACAGATCGGCTGCCATGCCGGCGCAATCGCCGACGTTATCGCCGACGTTGTCGGCGATGGTGGCCGGGTTGCGCGGATCGTCTTCGGGAATGCCGGCTTCGACCTTGCCGACCAGATCGCCGCCAACGTCGGCGCCCTTGGTGAAGATGCCGCCGCCGAGACGCGCGAAGATCGAGATCAGTGAAGCACCAAAGCCGAGCGCAACAATAGCGTCGATGACCGTGCGGTCATTCGGCGCCATGTGAAGCGTGCCGGTGAGAAAACCAAAGTAGAGCGTGACCCCCAGCAGTGCGAGACCTGCGACCAGCATGCCCGTGATGGCGCCGGACTTGAAAGCAAGCTCGAGGCCGCCGGCCAGTGATTTGGTGGCCGCCTGTGCCACCCGCACGTTCGCCCGCACCGAGACATTCATCCCGATAAAGCCGGTCGCACCCGACAGGATCGCGCCGACAGCAAAGCCAACCGCCACCAGCCAGCCGAGCGTGAAACCGATGATCACGAAGATCACGACGCCGACAATACCGATGGTCGTATATTGCCGCTTGAGATAGGCCTGCGCGCCCTCGCGCACAGCCTCGGAAATTTCCTGCATTTTCTTGCTGCCGGCGTCGGCGCTCAGCACCGATTGGATCGCCCAGATGCCGTAGACGATCGCGAGCACCCCGCAGCCGACGATCAACCACAAAGTCGTCATGGTGGCCATTTTCCCCGATTTTATTGGTGCTGGCGGGACGAACGCTCCCGCCGGCGCCAGGAGCGTCGAGGATGGCCGCTTTAAGGGCGCTTCACCCCGACCGGAAAGCGCGCGGATATAGCCAAAAAGTTGCCACCTGCGCAACGGCGGAAATCAAATAATCAAAAGGGCATTCTTTGCCGCAGGTCGCGGCGGAAGTCCGGCCAAGTCCGGCCAAGTCCACGCAGATGCCTCACACGGCAGACGCCCTTGGCCGCAAGGCAAGCCACAAGAGCAAGGCGGCGGCCACAAAAATGGTCGGGAAGATAACCTCGTTGATGGCCGTCCAGCCGAATCTGGCGAGCAACTGACCGGAGGAGAATGAACTCAGCGCCATGCTGCCAAAAATGAGAAAATCGTTGAACGCCTGCACCTTGTTGCGTTCTTGCGGCCGATGGCACTGCGTCACCAGCGTCGTGGCGCCGATGAAGGAAAAGTTCCAGCCGAAGCCAAGCAGCACCAGCGCGCTCCAGAAATTCGCAACCGAAATGCCGGCAATGTTAATTGCGGCGGCCGCAGCAATCAGTAACAGGCCGATGCCGGTTATACGTTCAACCCCGAACCGCGCGATCAGCGAACCGGTGATGAAGCTCGGCGCATACATCGCCAGCACATGCCATTGAATGCCGAGCGTGGCATCGGTCACCGAATGACCACAGCCGACCATCGCCAGCGGCGCCGAAGTCATCACCATGTTCATCATGCCGTAACTCGCCATGCCGCAGGCAACGGCCACAATGAAACGCGAGCTGCGCACGATCTCGGCGAGTGGGCGGGCCGTGTTTTGCCGTGCGGCGGCGAGCGGCGGCACCTTGACGAATTGCAAGACAGCAGCCGCCACAAGTGCGCACGCCGACTGGCCGAGATAGCTCGCGGCAAACAAGTGTGGCGACAACAGATCCTTGGTGAAGATGACGAGCTGCGGGCCGAGCACCCCGGCAAACACACCACCTGCGAGTACCCATGACACGACTTTCGGCCGGTAGGCGTCGCTTGCAGTGTCGGCGGCGGCGAAACGATAGGACTGGTGAGCGGCGGCGTAGAGTCCGGCGCAGAACGTGCCGACCAGCAAAAGCCAGAAATGGCCGTTCATCACTGCTGCGTACGAAATCAGGCCCGAGAGAATTCCAAAGGCTGACCCGCATTGCAGCGCAAAGCGCCGGCCGAAATGACGTGCGAGCACGCCAAGCGGCAGCGTGCCGAGCCACATGCCAAATACCATGGCGGTCACCGGGACGGTCGCGAGGCCTTTGTCGGGCGCCAGCACTGCGCCAACGATGCTGGCAGTGCTGACGACGACGGTGTTGTTGCCGCCGGCGAGCGCCTGTGCGACCGCGAGCACAATGGCATTGCGGCGCGCAAGATTGTCATCGGGCACGGCGTGATGGAGAGGTTCGGCGACCGCCGACATGGACAGGCTCCCGGAAGGATCGCGCCTTCTAGCGACAATCATCCCGAATCGCCACTGCCGCGGGCGCAGAGCAGCTTTGATAGGAGCAACCTAACCCGCTCATTCCCGCGAAAGCGGGAATCCAGCGGCAGATCGACCTAAGAACTGGGTCCCCGCTTTCGCGGGGACGAGCGGCCGAGAGATCGCTATTTGTTGCGCCGTGTCCGGCCCTTGCCGGCAAACTCAATCGCGCCAGGGTGCCGAATGGTGGCCGCCCTCGCTTCCGCAAAGGTCTTGGCACCGATCTGGCCAAGGGCAGCGCGCAGCTCATCGATATAGAGGTCGATCAGGTACCCGGGACCCTCGTCGCCGAGCGCGCCCACTGCCCAGAGGAATGACTTTCCGGCAAAGGCCGCGTCGGCGCCCAGCGCCAGCGCTCGCATCACATCTTGTCCGCTGCGCACGCCGCTATCGAGTATAACGGTCGCCTTTTTACCGACCGCCGCAACGATTGCCGGCAGCACGTCGATCGACGGTGCCAGCGCTTCGATCTGCCGGCCGCCATGGTTCGACACCCAGATGCCGTCGATGCCGAGCGCCACCGCCTTTTCTGCATCTTTCGGGTGCAAGATGCCTTTGACCGCCATCGGGCCTTTCCACGCGTCCCGATAACGCTTGACCTCGTCCCAGGAAAAAGCCCCACCCATGCGGGCTCGCGCGTAAGCGATGATCTCGTTGGTGCTCGCTCCCGCCGGCGCGTAATCGCCGATCGTTGCGAAACGGGGGTAGCCATTTCGCAACAGCGCGAACATCCATTTTGGCCGCACCATCATTTCGTAAATCATTCGCATATTGGGACGGAATTCGTGCGCAAGGCCGGCGTAGGTTTCGCGTGAGCGCGTGGTGCGCACCGGAACGTCCAATGTGAGTGCGAGTACCTTGGCGCCTGCCGCCTGTCCCCGCCGAACCAGGTCGAGGCCGATCTTATGGTCGTCGTGCCAAAACCGATAAAGCTGGAGCCAGAACACATCGGGTGCGGCCTCTGCAGCCTGTTCAATGGTGGCCCCGCCGGCGACGCTAAGCGTGTATGGAATGCGCGCGCGTTGCGCGGCTTTCGCCATCAACAGATCGGCGCCCGGCCAGACCAAGGAAGGTCCGCCCATGGGAGCGATGCCAATTGGCGCCGCGTAGCTGCGCCCAAATAATTTAACATCAACAGGCGGCAGCGATGGCATCACCCCGTAGCGTGGCACGATTTTGACGGCATCGAACGCCGCCCAATTCTGCGCGACGCCGACGTCGTTGCCGGCACCCGTATCACCATATTCGAAGGCAAAAAGCGGCACGTTGCGCGGCGCGCGCCGACGCAACCAAGCGGAGGTCGGAAACTGCTTATGGTGTTTTTGGTAGTTCGGGAGCTGGCCGACCGGCGACACGGCCGCCCGTTTTGCCGTCATATCGTGCATGGCAATTTCCTGTTCTTGCTGTCCGTATTACACCCCTCCCGCCAAATTCAAAAGTGGCTGAACGCGAGGCGCTTGAACGTGAGCACTTGACCGTCGGCAAGAAGGCGCAAGCCTTTACCGCCTTTGACTTCGCCGATGTCCGTGACCGTGACGCTAACCGTCTTGGCGGCAGCCCGAAAAGCGTCCGCCTTGGCCACCGGCACTGTGCAGAGGATCTCGTAGTCGTCGCCGCCGGTCAGCACGGGCTCGAGCGCTGCGCGGTCCGCCATGATCACCGCTTTGGCCGCTTCCGAAAGTGGCACCCGCGCAGCATCGATATCGGCCGCCACCCCGGAGGCCCGGCACAGCTTCGCAAAATCACCGGCGAGGCCGTCGGAGATATCCATAGCAGCCGAAGCACTCGTGCGCACCGCTTCGGCGAGTGCGTTACGTGGTTGCGGCAACAGGTACCGGGAGACGAGGTGCTGGCGTTGCGGCTCGCTCAGTTTCCAGTCTTTGCCCTTACGTAGCAGAACGCCGAGCGCGGCATCGCCAATCGTGCCGCTCACAAACACGCGGTCGCCGGGCTTGGCGCCTGCGCGCCGCACCATCGTTCCTTCCGGCACCCCGCCAAACATCGCTATGGAAATTGTGATCGGGCCGGGGGTGCGATCGGTGTCGCCGCCAAACAGTGGGCATCCGAACAGGACGGCGTCGCCGCGCAGGCCCTGTGCAAACCCCTCGAGCCACCCCTCATCGAGCTCCTTGGGCAGTGCGAGCGACAGCAGGAAGCCGAGCGGCCGGGCGCCCTTGGCGGCCAAATCAGAAAGATTGACCCGTAGCGCTTTGCTTGCGACCGCCTGCGCGGCATCTTCCGGGAAAAAATGCACCCCGCCTATGATCGCGTCGGTTTTGAGCACAAGGTCAAATCCCGGCGGCGGCTTGAGAAAGGCGGCGTCGTCTGACAGGCCCAGCGCGCCCGGGTGGGTCGCAATCGGTTTAAAGAAACGTGCGATCAGACGGTCTTCAGCGGAGATTTCGTCGCCCGCAGCCATTGTCTCACCCGGCGGCGCGGTCGAATTCGGCGGCACGCAAACGCCGCGCGAGCTGGTCGAGCACAGCATTGACCATGCCGGTCTCGTCGCGCTCGACAAAAGCGGCAACGACGTCGGCATATTCCGCGACCACCACCCGCGCGGGGACGTCGCCACGGTGGATCAGTTCGTACGCGCCGGCCCGCAGGGCAGCTCGCAGGACTGCCTCGATACGCTTGAGCGGCCAGCCTTTCGACAAGGCTTCATCAATCAACGGATCGAGATCCCGCTGTTCGCGCACCACGCCGGAAACGATATCGCGAAAGAACGCGGCCTCCGCCGGCAAATATTGCGCCCCTTCGACCTCGCGGCCGATCCAGTGACTCTCGAACTCGGCGAGAATTTCGTTGAGGCCGGTGCCGGCAAGATCCATCTGATAGAGCGCCTGCACCGCCGCGAGACGGGCCGCGCCGCGCTTGTTCGCCTTACGCGCATCCTTGTCATCACGTGCGGCCCCGGCGCCCATCAGCGCCATGCCAACGTATGCTTGAGCGCAACCATTGTGAGCGCTGCGCGGGCGGCGTCGCCCCCTTTGTCGCCCTCTTCGACACGCGCACGGGCGTGAGCCTGTGCCTCGTTTTCGACCGTGAGAATGCCGTTGCCGACGGCGAGCCGCTCCTTGACAGAGAGGTCCATCAACGCACGTGCCGACTCGTTCGCAACAATCTCGAAATGGTGGGTGTCACCGCGGATGACGCAACCCAAGGCAACCACGCCGTCATAGGATGCTCTGCGCCGGCGCGCGGCGTCGAGGGCGATGGCAATGGCCGCCGGGATTTCCAGAGTACCCGGCACGGTGATCCGGTCGTAGCGTGCCCTCGCCGCGTCCAGGACCTGCGCCGCACCGCGCAAAAGCTCATCGGAAATTTTGTCATAGAAACGAGCTTCCACGATCAGCATATGCAGGCTGTCGCGTGTTTTCGTGCTGCGTTTCTTCTTTGTCATAACGCGATGTTCCTAGCTCGGCGGCGTGGTGGCAAGGGGGCCGCGCCTGACCAAGATGCTACTTCATCTCGGCTAGCCGCGCAGCGTACCGGGCCATCGTATCGACTTCGAGGTTGACGTCATCATCCTTGCGTAACGAACCAAACGTAGTCACTCGCAGAGTATGCGGGATGACAAGGACCGAGAACGTATCTCCTTCCACCGCATTCACCGTAAGCGAGATACCATCAAGCGCAACCGAACCCTTGGGCGCGATGAACCGTGCAAGGTCAGGTGGAGCGCGCAATGCAAGACGGGCGGTTTCAGGCATATCTTCCCGGGCCACCACCCTCGCAACACCGTCCACGTGACCGGCGACCAGATGGCCGCCCAACTCGTCGCCAAATTTCAAGGGGCACTCGAGATTGACTTTGGACCCGTGCCGCCAGCCTCCCACGGTCGTGACGCTCAAGGTTTCGTCCGCGGCATCAATTGCGAACCAGGTCCGACCGTCTTCCTCACCCGCGTCCACCACCGTCAGGCAAACGCCCGAACAGGCGATCGAGGCGCCCTGAACAATCTCGGCCCGCGAATAGCCGCAAAAGATCGTGATGCGGCGAACATTTCCTGCTGCTGGTTTGACCGAACGCACCTCGCCCATGTCGGTGACGATGCCGGTGAACATTAGAGTTCTGCCTCGTTCCCCGGATGCGGCGCAGCACGAAGCGGTAGCGAAGTGGTGCGCCGCTGATCCGGGGCCTCAGCAGACTCCGAATATGTATCGACCCCGGGTCTGCAGCGCACCACTGCGTGCTGCGCTGCGCCCGGGGAACAAAGGAGCGGTCGGCGAAAAGACACCATCACACCCGCACGAAGTTTTCGATCGTATCGGCGCCGAGCTTTTCGCTGCCGCGCGATGTGAGGCGGCCTGTCAAAACCTCCAGCGGCATTCCTTCCAGCGGGGCGATACCCGTCGCGCCGATCAGCTTTTCACCCCGGACCAGAAACGCTTCATCGACGAGGTCGGCATCGACGAAGCTCGCCGCGACGGTCGGACCGCCTTCAACCATAAGCCGGGTGATGCCCTGTTCAGCGAGCACTTTCAAAATCTGCTGAACATCGAGGCGCCCATTGTTTTCATCGACACGAAAAACCTTGCACCCTTTTTGTTGAAGGATTTCTTCCGCAATCGAGGATGCCTTGGGCGAAGTGAACACCCAGGTCGGCGTTTCCCTTACAGTGGCGACTACAGAATTTGACAATGGCAGGCTCAACGTTGCGTCGAGCACGATGCGAACCGGTGAACGCCCGAACATGCCAGGCAACCGGCAGCTCAACTGCGGATCGTCGGATAGTACGGTCCCTATGCCGACCAGAATTGCATCGTTTGCGGCACGCATTTGAAACACGCGCTCGCGCGCAGTCTCGCCTGTGATTGAAGCCTGCTTTCGGCCTGCGAGGCCCGCCTTACCGTCCGCCGAAATTGCGAGCTTGAGTGTCACGTACGGCCTGTTTTGCCCGATGCGCGTGACATGGCCCGCGTGCGCCCGTCGGGCCTCTTCGGCGCCGAGGCCTACATCCACGGCGATACCCTTGGCACGCAAACGTTCGTGCCCCTGCCCGGCCACTTCCGGATTGGGATCCTCCATCGCCGATACAACGCGCGCGATCCCGGCGCGAATAATCGCATCAACACAGGGCGGTGACTTGCCGTGGTGTGAGCACGGTTCAAGCGTCACATACATTGTGGCGCCCTGTGCATTCTTTTTTGCACGGCGCAGCGCTTCCACCTCGGCATGGGGCCTGCCTCCTTGCTGGGTCCAGCCGCGCGCGAGAAGGATACCGTCCTTGACAATCACGGCACCGACCGCGGGATTGGGCCAGGTATGTCCGAGATTGCGGCGCCCCAAAGCCAGCGCAAGCCGCATGTAGCGCTCGTCATCCGAAGGCGAAATGGGCGCGGCCTGCTCGTTCATTTGCGCGCGCCAGCCGCCGGCTGACTATCGTCTTCGCCTGACAATTCATCGAGCGCAGCACGGAAATCCTTGGCCTCACGGAAATTGCGATAGACCGATGCGAAGCGCACATAGGCTACATCGTCGAGCTCGCGCAAATGCTCCATTACGATCTCGCCGATAGCTTCCGAAGAAATCTCACTTTCGCCCTGGCTCTCAAGTTCACGCACGATCTTGGAGACTGTCTGCTCAATACGCTCCGGATCAACGGGGCGCTTTCGCAAGGCGATTTGCACCGAACGCATCAACTTATCGCGATCGAACGGCACACGGCGGCTGTTGCGTTTGATAACAGTCAATTCACGCAACTGCACGCGTTCGAATGTGGTGAAGCGGAAATTGCAGGTCAGACAAACACGGCGGCGCCGGATCACCGCTGAATCTTCGGTGGGCCGGGAATCCTTCACCTGGGTATCGAGACTTCCACAGCTAGGGCAACGCATAACGCCCCCGATCCTCAGTCCTGATAAATAGGAAATCGTCCAATCAATGTCTTAACTTTGTCGCGAACTGCACTTTCGACCAGCGAATCTTCTTCGACATGTTTCTGCGACAGTACGTCGAGCACCTCGACGATCATCTCACCGACCTGGCGGAATTCAGCGATGCCGAACCCGCGCGTCGTGCAGGCGGGCGTGCCGAGACGGATACCGGAAGTGACCGTGGGCTTCTCCGGGTCGAACGGGATGCCGTTTTTGTTGCAGGTGATATGCGCTCGACCCAATGCGGCTTCCGCCACCTTGCCCGTAAGCCGTTTCGGACGCAGATCGACCAACATGAGATGGGTGTCGGTGCCCCCGGAAACAATATCGAGTCCGTGTGACTTCAGGGTCTCGGCCAGCGCCTTGGCATTCTCGACTACGTTACGCGCATAGGCGCGGAAACCCGGCCTCAGCGCTTCGCCGAAGGCGACCGCCTTGGCCGCGATCACATGCATCAGTGGCCCACCTTGCATACCGGGAAATACTGCCGAGTTGAGCTTCTTGGCGATCTCTTCCTCGTCGGAAAGGATCACGCCGCCACGCGGTCCGCGCAGAGTCTTGTGCGTTGTCGTCGTGACCACATGTGCGTGCGGGACCGGCGACGGATGCACGCCAGCTGCGACAAGACCTGCAAAGTGCGCCATGTCCACCATCAGCAACGCGCCGACGCTATCGCAGATTTCCCGGAATGCACGGAAGTCGATGATCCTGGGATAGGCCGAACCGCCCGCGATGATCAGCTTCGGCTCATGTTCATGTGCGAGCCGTGCGACCTCCTCCATGTCGATCCGGTGATCGTCGCAACGAACGCCGTAGGGCACCGGTTTGAACCACTTGCCTGACATGTTGACCGGCGAACCGTGCGTGAGATGTCCGCCGGCAGCCAGATTGAGCCCCATGAACGTGTCGCCGGGCTTAAGCAGGGCGAGAAAGACTTCTGCGTTCGCCGAAGCACCGGAGTGCGGTTGCACATTGGCGAACTTGCACCCGAAAAGTTTCGTGACTCGCTCGATGGCGAGTCGCTCGGCAATGTCCACAAATTGGCATCCACCGTAATATCGTTTGCCCGGCAGGCCTTCGGCATACTTGTTGGTAAGCACCGAGCCTTGCGCTTCGAGGACCGCACGCGAGACGATATTCTCCGATGCGATCAGTTCGATCTCGTCACGCTGGCGGCCTAGCTCGCGTTTGATTGCGTCAGCAATCTCCGGGTCGACCTCGGGCAAACTTGCCGAGAACAGTGTTTCCACGTCGCTTGTGGGCTTGGGGCTCGACGTCGCCGACATCACGATCTCCTGGCGCCGGGAGCAGTTCGGCGCCGATCAGTAACCTGGGTCCGGGATTGGTCCGGCAATAGCATATCGCCCGGCACACGCCAAGCATTGGGCTGTGGAAGGGCAAGTGGCGCAATATCTAGGGGGCCCCGCATCGGCGGCTCTGGCCGCGCGAATAGGGAAACCCCGGCCGCGCGGGCGGCCGGGGGCAAGTCAAACTACTCGCAGTCAAACTAGAGGCGGTAGAGGATCTGATCGGTCCAGAACCGCTCCAGACGGTGCAGCGACTTGTTGAGCGTGGAAAACTCTTCGGCATTGATGCCGCCCACCTGCTCAACTGTCCGCACATGTTTCTGATAAAGACTTTCAATGATGTCGCGCACCTCGTGGCCTTTGTCGGTCAACTTGATGCGAACCGAACGGCGGTCAACGCGCGAACGCTGGTGATCGAGGAAGGCCATCTCCACCAGCTTCTTGAGGTTGTAGGAAACGTTGGAGCCGAGATAGTAGCCGCGCGTGCGCAGCTCACCGGCTGTCAGTTCCTTGTCCCCAATGTTGTAAAGCAGCAGCGCCTGCACCGAATTGATATCGGAGCGGCCGCGGCGGTCGAATTCGTCCTTGATGACGTCGAGCAGCCGGCGATGCAGCCGTTCGACTAACGTCAAGGCCTCCAAGTACTGTGGCCGAATGTGATCGAGCTGCGCCTCGCGTCCGGCGGGCTCGACCGTCTTCGCGACGGCTTTCATGTTCAACGCCCCTTGCGTTTTA
>Ga0187785_10000813_pt1 | contig 11132 bp, 6 predicted proteins | sample 0815_BV2_4_20_MG_FD_132466 | JGI IMG/M metagenome (GOLD analysis project Ga0187785, IMG submission 132466) | Tropical peat soil microbial communities from peatlands in Department of Meta, Colombia - 0815_BV2_4_20_MG | ecosystem: Environmental > Terrestrial > Soil > Wetlands > Peat | place...
CACGATTAAAAAGCCAAAAAATTTTATCATTGGCTTCCGTCGGTCTTATCATGTCAACAGGTTCGGATCTTTTTTCGCCGTACGAGGTAGGCGGTCTTACGGTGCCAAACCGCATCGTGATGGCGCCGTTGACCCGCAGCCGTGCGGTGAATGGGGGTATTCCGGGTCCGTTGACAGTTACGTATTACGCGCAGCGGGCCTCTGCCGGCCTGATCATCTCGGAGGCCTCGCAGGTCAGTCCGCAGGGTGTGGGTCGTATGTATACGCCCGGCGTCTACTCAGCGGCGCAGATCTCCGGCTGGAAGAAGGTTACCGATTCCGTCCACCGGGTAGGCGGGCGGATTTTCATTCAGCTCTGGCATGTGGGTCGGGTCTCGCATCCTGACTTACTCGACGGCGCGCTTCCTATCGCACCATCAGCGCTTCCCATTGAAGACTACGAAGCCTATATCCATACTCCTGGTGGAAAAAAGCCGATCCTGGTGCCCAGGGCGTTAGATGTCGACGAGATTCCGGACATCGTCGGACAGTTCCAAGGGGCGGCAGAAAATGCTAGATCTGCCGGTTTCGACGGTGTCGAGATCCACGGTGCTAACGGCTACCTGCTGGACCAGTTCCTTCGGAGCGGGTCTAACAAGCGAACCGACCGGTATGGTGGCAACGTGGAGAACCGGGCTCGTCTGCCGCTCGAGGTCGCGCAGGCTGTCATCGGCGTGTGGGGTGGTGACAGGGTCGGCTATCGCATCTCCCCGCACTTCACTAGATACTCGATGTCGGACGCCAATCCCAGGGAAACCTATTCATATTTAACGAAAGAGCTGAACCGTGCAGGACTGGGCTATCTGCATATGATAGAGTCACTGGGAGGGCGAGAGGCGCCCGTGCCATCGGAGGAACAGCTCGGACCCACTCTGCGAAGGATCTTCAGACGGACGTTCATGTTAAATGGCGGTTACGATCTCCGCAGCGGAAACGATGCCATCGCCCGCGGCGAAGCCGACCTGATCGCCTTCGGGATCCCGTTCCTGGCCAACCCCGATTTGCCTGCTCGCTTCAGGCAGAACGCACCGCTGAACAAACCGGACGTGGATACCTTCTACGTGGGCGGTGCGAAAGGCTACACGGACTACCCGGCCCTAGTTTATCGATGAGGGTTCACGTGAAGATAGCTTTTCAGGACAACGCGGAAGGACATGGTGGACCGAGACAGAATAGCAGGAAGTGATGGTGTTGGTCAACAATCGTTTGCAGCTGGGACTCATAGGGCTGGGAAAGATGGGGGGCGGCCTCGCCGAACAGGCAATTGATAAAGGCATTAAGGTCGTTGCCCATTCAAAGCACAGACACCCGGATATCGAGGTCGAAGGGGTGCATGTGGCAGATGACGACGCGTCGTTCGCGGGGATGTTGAAGACTCCGAGGGTGATCTATCTCTCTTTGCCCGCCGGACCGACGATCGACTCGGTACTGGGGGAGCTGACGCCTCACCTGAGCAAGGGCGACGTTGTGATGGACGGGGGGAACTCGTACTACCTCGATTCTATCCAGAGAGAGAAAGAAATGGCCGGAAAGGGCATATATTTCCTGGATTGCGGGACCAGCGGCGGCGTGATCGGCGCCCGGACCGGTGCTTGCTTCATGGTGGGTGGCCCTAGGAAAGGCTTCGATATCGTCGAGCCGGTATTGAAGGATCTAGCTGTAATGGGCGGTGTGCTCTATACCGGAGAGCCTGGCACAGGCCATTTCGTAAAGCTGGTGCATAACGGCATCGAGTTTGGGATGAACCAGTCGATCGGCGAGGGCGTAGAACTGCTCCGCCATAGCGGGTTCAACCTCGACATAGAGAAGATATTCGAGAACTGGTCCCACGGCTCGGTCATCAGGAGCTGGCTAATTGAGCTGATGGCGCAGGGTTTAAAGGAGCAGGACCTAGATGGGATACCCGCGTATGTTGAGGACACAGGAGAGGTAAACTGGCTGGTACAGGACGCCATTGACCGGGAGTTGTATATTCCTGTAATTTCATTGTCGATAATGGAGCTCTTTGCCTCTCGGGGCAGCGGACTGGATACCAGGAAGGCGATCGCCATGTTGAGGCACGGGTACGGTCGGCACCCGTTCGGTAAGGATGTGAAGATCGCTAAGGAAAGGGAAACTAGCAGGATAACGAAAATTTAACGTGAGTTGCCGACTTTGGAATAAGCTTTTCATTTGGAGGGTTCAGTTGCTGCAGCCTACCAGACATGGAGAAATCCGGGAAGAATGGGACGTATACAAGAGGCATACTCAGTCTGTCGATATGACCGACGATCTGGTCATACGCGACGATGAACTGACTTTCGTAACCCGACGGAACGGCGAGATACCGGTTACGGATAACTATGGGTACGGCCTCTATTACCACGACTGCCGGTACCTGAGCGGCTTTCTTATACAAGTGATGGGCGTGCCTCCGACCCGGATCCTGTCCACAGACGAGCGGGGGTTTCGGTCGACGCTTGTGGCCACCAACCCGGATATTACGGATTGCACAGGCAAACCGGTCGGGAAAGAGACTATCATGGGTACTCTGGTCGCGACTATTCACGGCCTTGTGGACCATTCCCACATCATTCGTAACTTCAATACGTTTGCAGTGACCGTGAACCTGACCTACGAGTTCGACGCCGACTTTCTGGACATGTTCACCATCCGGGGCATCGCCCCTCCAACCGCAGGCGAAGTATCGCCGCCCAGGTACGATGGCAGGAAGCTGACCTTATCTTACCGAGGAGAGGACGGGCGCCTCCGCAGCACATTTATTACCTTTGACCAGCCGCCCACGAAGGTAGAAGGGAAGATGTGTACTTTCGAGCTGAAGCTTGAACCGCACGGTTCCCATACGATAAACCTGAATATTTCCGTCGAAGACCTCAAACTGGGGCGTGAGCCGGAACGGCCGGTTAGAAACCCAGATCAGAGGATGAACCAGATCCTAAGGTCGTATGTGGTGACGCTCGAGTGCTGCAACAACATACCCACGAGCAACAATATTTTCAACACCGTTATGGTACGCTCGCTGGCAGACCTGAATATGATGCGCATGAGCATCAACGGAGACCTGTTCCACTCTGCAGGCGTGCCCTGGTACGACACACTGTTCGGCAGGGACAGCCTTATCTCGGCACTCCAGCTGTTGCCGTTCGATTCGGGACTGGCTAGAAGCACGCTGCTGGTGAACGCGAAGTTCCAGAGCGACAAAACGGATGACTGGAGAGACCAGGAGCCAGGCAAAATACTCCATGAGCTCAGGTTAGGCGAACTAGCTAACATGAACCTGATCCCTCAGACGCCATACTATGGCACTGTCGACGCCACGCCGCTATTCCTGATCCTCATGGCCGAATACGTGAGCTGGACTGGGGATATCGAACTTGCTAGGCAGCTGGAAGATAACATGGATCGGGCCCTGAGGTGGATCGACGTGTACGCGGATATCAAAGGCAACGGTTTTACCTATTACGCGGTGAAATCACCCTCGGGCATCTATAACCAAGGCTGGAAAGACTCCTTTGACTCTATCAGCCATGCCGACGGAGCGCTGGCGAAAAAGCCGATCGCCATAGCCGAGGTGCAGGGCTACGTATACCTGGCAAAAATGAGTATTGCAACGCTGTTAAAAGTACTGGACAGAGAAGGGGACGCCGACCGGCTTTATAGAGAAGCTGCCGACCTGAAAGAGCGGTTCAACCACCAGTTCTGGATGGAGGATAAGAGATATTTCGCCCAGGCGCTGGACTCGGAAGGCGTGTGCGATGTGATTTCGTCGAACCCGGCGCAATGCTTGTGGACGGGGATCATCGATCAGAAATACGCGAAATCCCTAGTTGACAGGATCTTCGAAGATGACATGTTCACCGAATGGGGCATACGGACTCTGTCCTCAAAAGAGCAGCGGTATAATCCCCTGGGGTACCATAACGGTACAGTCTGGCCCCACGACAACGCTATCATCGCCGCAGGCCTGAGAAAGTACGGGTTTATCAACGAGATGTCCCTTTTATTTACGGGCATGTATGAGGCTGCCAAAGCGTTCGAGAACTACCGACTTCCGGAGTGCTTCAGCGGTTTGACCAGATCTGAGTATAGCGTCCCTGTGAAATACCCAGTGGCTTGCAGCCCTCAGGCTTGGGCATCAGGAACCATGCCGCTCATGTTCCTCGCCAGCCTGGGCATAACTCCAGACGCTTTGAATAACAGGCTGATCATCGACAAGCCCCACCTGCCCTCTTGGCTGGACAACGTGCAGTTCAACAACATTAAGGTCGGTAACACGCTGACCGATCTCGATTTCAGGCAGGCCGAAGATAAAACGTTGGTCAACGTAGCTAAAAAGAGCGGGGACATCAATGTGGTCATAAGGAAGTGACGTCCTCCCACAGCTAAAGCCTGTGGACTTCCATCTCTTGCACACTCGCACCCCCCCATTTGAGGGGTGTTCATCTATGCTTTCAGCCAGTCATCCCAGCATCGAAGGAGCTATTGTAAGCGGAGTTGATGTCAGCTCAACCTCGTCACTGCACCCGTGACAGAAAATGTGCGAGTTACCATCCACCCATTTTCGTTCAGTGGGCGATGAGACGCAAACGTGGCAGGTTCTTGCTGGTATACCTTTCATCGACCATCTTGGGGTTTTACAAGAGATATGAGCGTAATACTTGTCATTCTTTTGACTATTGAAATCTGCCGCCTGGCACTCTTCAAGTTGTCTAATTATGATTTTTCTGTTGTCTTGTATCCTGAACACCTAATTTGGATACAAGCTTAATATTAATAGCCTTCATAATCTCATAAAAGTGGGCACACCCCTGTCATGAAATAAGTATTTTCACTCTGGACTATGGTTCGGATTATTTTTTTATCTCGCTGTATTTGGTATCATGCCTAAATGCTTAAACTGTCGATACGATCCTATCTTTTGCCGCTATCAGCAAGTTAGGGATGATTGCTGGCGATTGAGAATCGCCGAATGGGGCGACCATATACGCGAATATAAGCCTGAAAAAGAATGGGACTGTCCAAAATACAGTCCAGCGCTCTTTAAGAGTGCATTATAATATCGGTGAGCTGATAACATGCAATACCACCGTTTAACCTGATATTCCCATGGCTAAAGCCGGCGGGCCTTCTCTATCTCGCAGCCCTAAGATTGTAAAGAACCATCTACATTTTTATCGATAACTAGCGCAGAGCGGGAGAAAACCCCGACCTGAAGGGCGGCGTTGAACCGAGCCTCCCTGGCTCGTCAAGTATTTACGCGGAAACCGCTTAATACCGCCAGGTTATAGCGACGCCTTTGAGAGTCCATTCGTAATGAGCTGCGAGTGATGATGGTCGTAAAATATTTTTGTGGGGAAGCGGGGCAGGTCGGGGAGCGAGGGAAAATATAATGGGGGGCTGGGAATCGGTCTGGTCTGGAGAAGAACTGGAGTATGGGGGTTAGCACTTACCATCAATGTGGCGAGTGCTTTTCAATGGAACAGGAGGCTATGCCCTGAAGGGCATGGTAGTTCGCAGAGGCTATGACACTGTTAGTAGTGGACTGATCGGCTCTATTGCTATGGGTGGTATTCTTCGGCCGGTTGGTGGTCGAGTCGATCTTTTTGATCTGGCCGGTACTCTCGGCTTTTCGTATCTATGCAGAAACTTCCGTTCTTGGCATGGAGTTATATTCTATCGGGATTGTAGTCGGTTGCCAGTCCTTCATTCACCTGTACTTATAGAACCCTTCGCCGGTTTTGAAGCCTAGCTTCCTGCTATCGTAGAGTTCCATCAGAGTTCTGGCGGGCTTGAAACGCTCCTCGTTCAGGCTCGAGTATAGCGTCAATAGGATCATCACGCAGATGTCGATTCCGATGAGATCGGCGAGAGCAAATGGGCCCATGGGGTGGTTGAGCCCCATTTTCATCGCCGCGTCGATGTCTTCTTTCCGAGCCACGCCCGCTTCGTAAAGTCGCACGGCGTCGTTGATCTGGGGGAGTAGCAATCTGTTCACGATGAATCCTGGGGCATTGCTGACGGAGATGGGTTTCTTGTTGATGGCTTGGCAGAAGGCGATTACTCGGTCTTTGGTGGCTTCGGACGTGGAGGCGCCAATGATCACTTCGACGAGGTCCATTTTGGACACGGGGTTGAAGAAGTGCACCCCTATAAACCGTTCCGGCCGGTCCGTTGTGACGGCGATGGCGTCGATCGAGAGGGACGATGTATTAGTAGCAAAGATTGTCTCAGGGCTGCATACGCTTGATAGCTCTTTGAACACGGCCTTCTTGGTCTGGATCTCCTCCACGACCGCCTCGATGATGAGTTCGCAGCCCGCCAGATCCCGATACTCAGTAGTGATCGTCAGGCCCTTGAGGAGCTTTTCGGTGTCCTCAGTTGTATGGTCTTTGGAAAGCTTTTTGCTGATCTTGTCCTTCGATTTCGTTATACTGTGCTCAGATCTGGTTTTCAGTACCACTGCACAGTGGTTGCGCAGTAGGTATTCGGCGATGCCGAGCCCTAGGGTACCGGTGCCGATCACGCCCACTGTATTGTCGTCGGTCCGGTCGGCTGTGAAGTCTATCATGTCGCCGATCTCCTTTGCCTCAAAGGCCTTCCAGGTCATGCGGTTCCCGTTCCGGTCTTCTAGTAGGTATACGAAGTATGGGACCTTCTCGTTGCTTGTTGAGGGCACGAATACCTGAGTTGAACCTATAACTTTGTATTTTGACTCGCTGACCGTTTCGATCTCACCTTTGCAGAAGATGCACTGTTTGATTGGGTAGCTCCAGTACTTCTCGCAGCAGGGGCAGTGGTAGGTGATCATTTCAGTCCCTCCCAAGCAACGTTACAGCGGCGGTGCCGCCGATGCCGCCGATGTTTTGTGCCAATCCGATCCTGGCATCGCTGACTTGGCGGACGTCTGCTTCGTTCCGCAACTGGATCATCAGCTCATATAGTTGGGCCAGTCCAGTAGCTCCGATCGGATGGCCGTCGGCTTTCAGGCCTCCGTCCATGTTCACGGGGATGGAGCCGTCTCTGAGCACTTGGCCGTCCATTATCAGTTCGGGTGCTCTGCCGGGCTCGGAGAACCCTAGATCGTCCAGCGCGACGAGCTCGCTGATGGTGAAACAGTCGTGGACCTCTGCCAGATCGACGTCTTCTGGCCTAATACCTGCTTCCTGGTAGGCGAGATGAGCTGCTATCTTCGTGGCGGCGAATGATGTCATATCTCGGCGCTGGCTCGGGGAGAGCGTGTCGGTCGAGTACTGCGAACTGAGGATCCTAATGTCCCTCGGCGACCTCCTCTTCCGGGAGAGTACGAGTGCAACGGCGCCATCTGAGATGGGGCTGCAGTCGAAGAGGTTCAGCGGTGTGGCTACGACCGGGGATTTTCTGATCGTTTCGAGGGTCACGTCCTTGTAATAGAAGTGAGCCAGTGGGTTGGACCTGGAGTTTTGGTGATTGATCAGTGACACCTGCTCCAGCACCTCATGGCCGATGCCGTAGCGGCGCATATACTGTTGGGCGATGAGCGCGTAGCTGGCCGGGAAGATCATTCCGCTGGCTTGGTCCAGCTGCCGATCTGAGGCCATCGCGATGGCTTCGGTAATTCCGATGATAGGCCTGCTGTTCATCTTCTCCACGCCTAGTACCATAACCATATCATAGTGGTCCAGCGCAAAGATCGCCTGCCTGAGCGCGGTACTTGAGGAGGCGCATGCGGTCTCTACACGGACGATGGGCACGTTGGTTCCCGGGAGCAGCGAGGCCACAAGCGAATTGAGGTGGAGCTGGCCATTTAGCGGCCCTCCTATGAAGTTCGACACAAAGATGGCGCCTATGTCCCGTACATCCGCGTTGGCATCGTCGATCGCACTGTTCATCGCCTCATAGGCCAGTTCTGGCATCGTCTGAGGCAGCACACCGAATTTCGTCCTTCCTGCACCTGTAATGTACATATTTATCCTTATACTCCGCTCATTATCCAAACAGCACGTCCCTGATCGGCCTGAACTCGAAAGCGTTGAGCAACGCCTCGAGCTTGTTCATCGACGAGTTGATCCCGCAATAGGCTTCGAACCGGTTGATCGCCGGCATCTGGAGCCGTGGTGTCCTGGGGTAGAGTTCCCATGGATGTATGTACAATATGGCGGGCCTCGTCCGGTTGACCCTCTCTATTCCCCACTTCAGGAAATCCCGCGGCAAGAGCCGCAGGTAGAATCCCCCTGATATGGGGACTTTAACCCCCAGCTTCAGCACTGTGGCCGGAAACTCCACGATCCTGCCTTCAGGATCATGCTTCGCAATATTGGCACGGGACGGCCGGTATATGCCAAGCGGGGCTTCCGGAACGCCGTATAGCGTTGTCTTAAGGGGGAAAATGCTCGCATCGTAACGGAACCCATGACGCTCCAGTATATCGAACGCCCAGGCTGTTGAGTGGTTGATCGAAAAGTTAGGAGCTCGGAAGCCGATGGGCTTTTCCCCGGTAATAGCTTCCAGCATCCTCACTGACCGTACGATCTCCTGTTCGAACTTATCCCTGCCGAGTTCATGGAGAGTCCTGTGGGAGCACGCGTGAGAGGCGATCTCGTGGCCCCTATCATAGATCTTCCTGATCAGATCCGGATGTCTCTCCGCCACAGTGCCGAGTACTGAGAAGGTAGCCCTCGTCCGGTAACTATCCAGTAGGGCCATGAGGGGGATGACAGATTCCACGATCTGGTCTTCTTTCTCTTCCGGCAGGTAGCCGGTGAGAAAATCATTCGAATGCCATTCCTCCAGATCGACCGCCAAGGCATTATGCATAGGCACCTACTTCTGGTCTCTATCCAGCCTCTTGATCACTTTCGCCGGGTTACCCCCGACTATAGTGTAGGGCTCGACATCCTTGATGACCACGCTGCCCGCGCCCACGATGCTATTCTCGCCGATGGTTACGCCGCAGAGCACTATGGTGCCTGGGGCTACCCAGGCGCCCTTCTTGAATATGGTCGGTTTTACTATTCTGGGGTAGTACCGCTGCTTGATTTCATGGGAGCAGGTCGGATTCGAGTGGGCGAAAACGAGGGTTTTCATGCCGATGCTGACGTAATCCTCAATGGTGATCAGTCCCGGGTAGATCTCGTCGATCGTCACGCCAGGTCCGATATAGACATGCTTGCCCACTTTAACACCCCTGTGACGCTGAAGCGTAGCTGCGAGGCCGGGGTGAGGAGAAACTTTGGCGACCGACTGCAATGTCCAGTTTTTAATATACGATAAATAATATTTAAGCGTGCCAGTCGTGCCTTTATATCCATAGAACTCCATCAACTCGCGCTTGTTGATCTCCTCCGGGTCATTCTCTATCAAGTCTCTACTCTCCTAACATATGAGTATAAATCGTATCCTATATAAAGACTGTTCATATTTATTAATGTAAATTTACATGTACGAAATTTAGTACAATTATAAAAAATAATGCGTTGTGTAAGATCAATGGTGTATCGCACATTTCTGATTGCTCAGATCATCCGGTGGCTATACATACGTTTTGTAATATATACACGAGAACAATTATAGATAAATCAAAATCGCTATACATAAGAGAAACCATATATTTATTATAATAATCTATTTGATAACATGAAAAATCATATTTATAAAAAACTCAAAAGTATCTAAACCGTTAACAACCGTCACACATATTCCGCGATTGTCCCCAAGTTTATCTGGAACACTCTAATAAATTTATGCACATCGTCCTCAGTTTTTGCATGATCTAAACTTCCCCCGTAGGAAGTATCTTTTATCATCGCGAGAGCGCAGAAAGGCGGAAGACCCCCACCCCCCTTCAGGTGGGGTGGATAGCCCCACAGCATAACACTTTCGGCACACGATAGATTCAAGTTTCCAGAAGAATAGCGAACAACATGCAACTATCCTAGTATCAATTCTACCCAACCAGGAAGTCCAGGACAGGATAGCCGACGCTATGAGCAAGTGCAGGTTCAAATACAACAAACCCTGGAATGTACCAGAGCGGGGAAAATTAACAATGTGTATGATGCGTGTAACACGGTCGCCCAAATCAAAAAAGATCACACCAAACTGAAGTCGATGTATAGTAAGGTGTTACAGCGTACCGGCAACCATCTTTTCAACAACATTTCGATGTTGGCAGAGTTGAAGAACGGGTTATAAGATTGGTAAACTTAAGTTCAAATCGGAGTATGGTACCGGAGATTAGAATAATCAGAGCGGTTTCAAGTTTAACCGTGAAACGGGTGAACTGGAAAGCAAAATCGGTGCTATCCGATTGAACATGCACCGTGGGCTGCCTCAAGGTAAAATTAAGGGTGTGCAAATAGTTAAGCAAGACCGATAAGTATTATGCCATATTTCAGATTAGTGTACCTAACACCATTATTAAAACTGGAAACAACCGTATCGGCATTGATATGGGTGTCAAGACGTTCTGTTATGATAGCGATCGGAATCAGTTTGAGAATCCGAAATTTTGCAAGAAGTTAGAATCAGATGCGGTGGAAAGCCTTTGCGATTTTGATGGTCTTTGGTGTGTGCCGGGCAGCCCTTACAGAAGTATGAATGGCGCGTTAAACGCTATTCGATTTGCTAGAGAAAACAATATCCCGTTTATTGGAACGTGTAGTGGATTTCAGCATGCAGTCATCGAATATGCGCAACAGATTGGGATTAACGGATATACATCACGCCGAATCTGATCCGGATGCTTCAAACTTATTCATCACGCAATTATCCTGTTCATTAATGTGGGAAACACGTAAAATCTTCATAGATAAGGATTCGATGGTTTATCAATTTTACAACAAAACTGAGGTTATCGAACGCTATAATTGTAACTTCGGGCTGAACCCGTCATATCAAAAATTGATAGATGAAAGCGGTTTTAAAACGGTCGGAATAGATGAAAATGGAGAGGTGAGAATACTTGAATTAATCAAAAACAGATTCTATGTCGCCACATTGTTTCAACCACAACTAAGTTCATCGCCAACGAATCCACATCAGATAATATCAGCATATCTGACATACATAAAAAATACGAGTTAAAATCCGTAGTCATTGGTTTTCAGCAAAGTTTA
>Ga0187785_10000814_pt1 | contig 11125 bp, 8 predicted proteins | sample 0815_BV2_4_20_MG_FD_132466 | JGI IMG/M metagenome (GOLD analysis project Ga0187785, IMG submission 132466) | Tropical peat soil microbial communities from peatlands in Department of Meta, Colombia - 0815_BV2_4_20_MG | ecosystem: Environmental > Terrestrial > Soil > Wetlands > Peat | place...
CCGGAGGTGTCCAGCAGCTTCTCGGGATATTTCTGCCTCAGAAAGCGCAGCAGCGCGTCTCCGGACGACGGCGCGAATCCCAGGCCGAAGCGCTTCATCGCTTCGCGATCCAGGCCCCGGTCTTCCAGGTACGCCGCGGCAACTTTGCCCTCGGCGCTATCGTGCAACGCGCGAGAAAAGAAAGCAGCGGCTTCGCGGTGCATCTCCACCAGTGCCGCGCGCTGCTGGTTCTCGCGGCGTTCTTCCGGCGAACGCTCCCGCGGCTTGGGAATCGCGATCCCGCACTTTTCCGCCACCGTGCGGATCGCCTCTGGAAACGTCGACTTCTCCATTTCCATCACGAACTTGAAGACGTCGCCCCCGGCTCCACAGCCGAAGCAGTGATAAATCTGCTTCACCGGATGCACTGCAAAGGAAGGAGTTTTTTCCTGGTGAAAGGGGCAAAGACCCGTGAAGTTCGCCCCGGATTTCTTCAGCCGGACGTACTCGCCCACCACGCGGACAATGTCCGCCTGCTGCTTCACCCTCTCCGCGAATGATCCCGCTTCCGCCAACGCTCACCCGTCGCTTCAGCTTGGAAGAATCTGAAATCCCAAGGCCACCTGACTGAAATGGGAATCTGCTGTCAGTATTTTTGTCACTTTGAGCTCGGTCATAATGATCATCGTCGTCAGGTCCGTGAACGAGATTTTTGGCTTGTCTGCGAATCGCTGGCGCAACGAAAACGCCTGACGGAACCGTTGCTCGGTCACGGGCTCCACTCGTACAAAAGGCGAGGCTAGGATGCCATTCGTGAATCGGACCGCCTCTTGGAAGGGACGGCGCCGAAAGAGCCTGGTAATTGTTTCGTCAAGCACGAAGTTGGACGTCAGGATCTGACCCGACCCGGCTCTCACCTCGCTGTAACACCGTAGGCTGCTTTCGTGAAACCTTTCCAAGCGATCCTCGAGTGCAAGCCATCCCCAAGTATCGATAAACAGCTTCAAGAAGGGTCGTCTCCGTAAAGGTCCCCATCGATATCACCCGTCAGATTCCCGTCGGCACCGATCCCGATAACATCGAGGAACGGGTCCCGCTCGTCGCCCAGAGCGATCTTCAAGCCCTTCAGGGTCTCAGAAGAAAACACTCCGTTTTTCACGGCGTCGCGGAATAGCGCTACGAAATTTTCTTCTTCAATCACCAAATGCACTCGATTGTGTCGGCCATTGCGGTTCTTGCAAAATCGCAAACCTTCCCAGGTCTTGCCGTTCAGAGCGAACATGTTTCGCTCGATGCGCGCCTGTTCGGAATCGTCCCAATCAAAGGTTCCGACTGCGCGCTGCTCGACAGTCGTCATCTTCTCCTTCTTGACTTTTGCCATTTTGTCTCCAGTAGCTTTTACTAGTGTACTACTAGGGCGTAGTAGACTGCATTGAAAATCAAACCACCCAATCCCTTAACTCAACTATCGTAATGGCTTCGCCGCCCCGGTCCGGCTTTTCGTGCGCGATGCTCTCGACCAGCGGGTGTGACGCCAGAAACTCTGCGAGGCCGCGCCGCAATGCCCCCGTCCCGTGTCCGTGAATGATTCGCACGGCCGGCTTTCCTGCCAGCGCCGCTTCGTCAATGAACTTATCCACGCGCCGCGTCGCTTCCTCCACCGTCGACCCGATCACGTTGATTTCTTCTGCGTTCGATTCCTCGCTCGGCTCGGCGTGTACTGTAACTCCGCGCGGCCGCCCCACGCTCGTAGCTGGCGTGGCTGTTTGCTCATCGGCTTGGATGCCCACAATGTCGGTCAGCGGCACTTTCATGCGCATCGGCCCGGCCTCCACCTCCGCCCAACGTCCATCGTGCCTGCGAAAAATAAGAGGCAGCTTGAATCCCTTCACCACCACTCGCTGTCCCGCCGCCAGCGCTTCGCTGGCCACGGGAACAGGAGCACCCTGCGCTGCGACGCCCAAATCCTCCTGTGACGACGCCAGAGCATCCACAACGGCCGCATCCGTCTCCGCTCGAGCATCGCTCGAAATCTTCCCCACGCGCCGCCCCGACTGCTTTTCGATCTGCGCGCGCAGCGTGCGATCCTTCACATCCGCAACGAGCCTCTCAATCTCGCCCTCCATCCGCTTCTGCGTTGCGTCGAAACTCTTTTCCAGCTCGCTGATGCGTTTCTTTTGCCGCGCAACCCATTCTGTCTGCAGCGCGCGCCGCTCCGCTTCGAGCTGCTCCAATTCCTCACGCGCCTCGCGCTTGATCGCCTCCACCTCATCCCGGCTCCGATGCAGGTAGGCTATTAATTCGCGCGCCTCGCGCGATTCCGGTGAAAGAGTGGCCCGCGCGTGATCCACGATGTGCGACGCAAGGCCCAGCCTCCGCGCGATTTCCAGCCCGCTCGATGTGCCCGGAACTCCCACCAGCAGCCGGTACGTCGGCCGCAGGTTTTCTTCGTCGAATTCCATTGCCGCGTTCACAATTCCTGGCGTCGTGGACGCGTAAGCCTTCAGCCGGTCGTGATGAGTCGTGGCAAGCGTCAGCGCACCAAGCTTTCGAAACTCTTCCAGCAGTGCTACCGCCAGTGCTGCGCCCTCTTCCGGTGCCGTCCCCGTCCCCATTTCGTCCACGAGAATCAGCGAACGCGCCGTGGCTGTCTCCAGCATGGATTTCAGGTTCAGCATATGCGCCGAAAACGTGGATAAATCGGCAGCGATCGATTGCTCGTCGCCGATATCCGCAAGCACCTCGTCGAACACCGGAAGCTCGGCCTTTTCCGCCGCCACCGGAATCGACGACTGAGCCGCCAGCGCCGCCAGCCCCACATTTTTTAGCGCCACCGTCTTGCCGCCGGTATTCGGTCCGCTCACCACCATCACCGTTTCCGAGCCTCCCAGCGCCAGCGTCAACGCCACTGCCTTCCGGCTCTGCGGCCGCAGCGTATTTTCGAGCACCGGATTGCGCGCCGCCTCCAGCCGCAGCGAATTGCCAGCTGAAAATTCCGGCATCACGCAATCGAACTCGCGCGCGAATCGTGCCCGCGCGAAAATCGAGTCGAAATGTGCGATTCCTCGCGCCGCGGCCTCCAGCGGATCCCGATCCAAGCGGACGTGCTCGGTCAGCTCAGCCAGGATCCGCGCAATCTCCGCCACCTCTTCCTCGCCGAGTTGCACCAGCCGGTTATTCAAATCGATGGCTTCGAGCGGCTCGACGAACACCGTCTGCCCCGTCGCGCTCGCGGCATGGACCACGCCGGGCACTCCGCGGCGCTCGCCCGCCCGCACGGGAATCACAAAGCGATCGTTGCGCAGCGTGATGTAGTCCTCGCCGCCCGGCTCGCCACGCGCCCGCAGAATGCTTTCCAGCGACTTGCGGATTTTTTCGCGCCCCTGCTCGATACCGTTTCGAATCCGGCGCAGTTGAGCCGAGGCATCGTCGCTGATGTCTCCGTTCGGCAGGATCGCTCTCTTGATGGAAGTAAGCAGGTGCCGGAAGTCTGCCAGGGACGCAGCGCGCTCGGCGAGGCGCGGGAATTTTCCGCCATCACCTTTGAAAGTTTGCCGTACACCGCTGGCTGTTTCTCCCAGCGACGCCACGTCGAGCAGCTCCGCGCTCGTTAGCACCGACGCCGGCACAGCCAAACGCGCCAGCCATGGCTCGGGGTCTGCCAGCGATCCGAATCCGAGTTCTGCGCCGGGGCGCAGATACTCCACCGCCTCACGGATCAGCGCGAACTCAGGATCGAGGGCCGCCACCTTCTGCTGCGGTTCCAGCCCCTGAATGGTCCGGTGCCCCGGCGCGCAGGTCGTAAATCCGCTGACGATTTCCTTCAGCTTGTCGAATTCGAGAAGTCTTTCTGCGTGGCGGGACACAAAGCCCTCAAAAGCAAATTGTAGCCCGATTCAGTGTGGAAATTGGAGCCGGCCGAAAGCCGTCCTCTATGGGTGCTTCTCGCGCGAGGCTGGCGCGCCGAGCGTCTCGACCATTGCTGCCGAGATGGCGTCGATCGCCGATATAGCGTCGTGTCCGCGCTGCGTATTTTTATCCACGAAGATCGAAAACACGAGATATTCGCCGCCCGCCGTCGTGGCAAAACCCGAAAGAGCGTGAACATGCTCGAGCCCTCCCGTCTTTGCCTGGATCAATCCCGCTGCAGGAGTTCCTTTGAATCGGTCCTCGAGTGTTCCATCCGCGCCCGCCACCGGCAGCGTGCCCAGAAAATCCGCCCCCCAAGGCTGCTGAATCGCGTACTGCAGCAACCTTACCACCGCTTGCGGCGTCACGAGATTATCGGCCGATAGCCCCGATCCGTCGCTCAGCACGGCATCGCCTTCAGCAACCCCGATCGATTTCAGAAAATCCTGTTCCAGCTTGAGTCCAATTTCAGTAGAACCGATACCCGTCTTCTCCCGCGCCACCGTGCGCAGCAGAAGTTCGGCGTGCAGGTTCTGGCTGATCTTGTTCGTCACTCGCACGCTTTCAAGAATCGGATGCGAAACGTGCTCGGCCAACACAATCGCGTTTGAAGTGGCATTCGCTGGCTGCGCCGGCAGTTCCGCGGGTAACAGGGCCGGCGTTTCTCCTGGCTTCAGGGCTCGCGGCGGAGGCCCCTCCTCCACGCGGGTCTTTCCTGTGATTCGAACTCCTCGCGCCTCAAGTAACCTCCTCAGCGTCCGCGCGCTTGTTTCCGCCGGGTCCGTCATCGCCAAATCGAGTTTCACGGGAGCATGCCCCAACGGCACCGAACCGCGCAGCAAAATAAAATTCGGTCCCGGCTGTCTCACTACGGCAAGCTCTGGTTCGCTTCCTGCCGCGCTCGTCGTTATGTTTCTCGTAAAGCCTGGCGCTGCATCGGCGGGGTCAATAACAACCACCGCCGGATCCCCCGCGTTTGCGCCGGGGGACATTTCGATCGAGACGGTATTTTCGTTGAACGCGATCGCTGTCACCGGGGCGCCGAAGCTGAAAAACAAATCGCCCACGCTCCATCCCGCCGGGTAGGGATCAAACGGTATCGCGCGGTCGTCCACCACAATATCCCCATCGACTTCCTTCAACCCTCGCGCGACCGCTGCATCCACCAACTCGCTCAACACTCGATCCGTCGGGCCATCACGCTGAGCTTTGCGAACATTGCTTGCCGCGTCCTCCCGCTCCATCTTCCCCGCAAACGGGAATTTCCGGTTCGACACATCCGGGTCGCCGCGCGCAACCAGCGTTAGGTCGCCGCTCAGCTTTCCGCCGGAAGTCTGCGTGCCGCTGGACTCAAGCGTGGTCCGAAAGCGGTAGCCGGTTCCAAGGCTGGCCAGCGCGAAAACAGTGGTAAAAAGCTTGGTGTTGGATGCGGGGGTGAAGAATCGCTCCGCATTCAGGTTAAAAAGCGTCTCTCCCGAATCGCGATCCACCACCAGGACGCCCCAATCCGCTTTTCGTTCTTGAGCTTCGCCAAGAATCGCTTCCACGCGTTCGCGCAAGAGTTTCACATCGGCGCGGGCCGTAGCTTGAGCTGCCGATTGTTGCGTCGAGGTCCCGGACTGCGAGCCCGTTTGCTGGGCTCGCGCGGAAAAGGCACTAAGGATGAGTCCCATGGCCAGTAGCAAAAGCGCGATCCCACGGTTTCCGCCACCTCGTGATCCGATGCGTGAGTGCGGACGGGACTGCTGGGGGCGTGCAAGAAGGATAGGCATCAGGTCACGGCGCGCAATCGCTACGAGCGCGCCTCATTATATTCCTGTATTCGTGCTTCCCGTTTCGTTTGCTATAGTCTTTTGCAGACAGCGGCCTTACATTCTAACCACGCCTGACCATCCCAAGGAGGAATCAACTCGATGAGAAAAGCCTGGCATCTCTCGCTCGCCGCACCGCTCATGGCCATGCTGGCGTTTGCAATCCCGGCACCCCTTAGCGCCGCGGACGACACCAAGGAAGTGGACCGTGTCGAAAACGCCGGCAAGGTGGCGCGAGAAATCATGAATATCCCCGACGACATTCCGCAGAGCCTGCTCGACAAGGCCGATTGCGTAATCATCCTTCCCTCTGTTCTCAAAGCCGCCTTCATCGTGGGCGCTAGCTATGGCCGCGGTGTGATGAGCTGCCGCACCGGCGATAGCTTCCGTGGTCCCTGGGGCGCTCCTTCCATGATGGCGCTCGAAGGCGGCAGCTTCGGCTTTCAACTGGGAGGTCAGGCCACGGACTTCGTCCTCCTGATCATGAACGAGCGCGGGGCCGGCGCCATCCTGAGCAGCAAAGTGAAACTCGGCGCGGACGCCGCCGCGGCAGCAGGACCGGTGGGTCGTAACGCGCAGGCCGATACCGATGTCACGCTACGAGCGGAAGTTCTCACCTATTCCCGTTCACGCGGCCTGTTCGCTGGCGTGTCACTCGAGGGCTCCACTCTCCGTCCGGACAACGATGCGAACGAGAAGCTCTATGGCAAGAAAATTTCGGCGAAGGACATCGTCCTCCACAAGGCTGTGCCGGCTCCTCCTTCGGCAAAGGTCTTGCTCGCGACGCTGACCAAGCACTCGCCGCACCACTCGAAGTAGTTTCGCAGGGATCCCGCGCTGGCGTGCTTTGCTCCCGGCGCGGGACGCCCCGCCCTTCCCAGCCCTGAGTATCCCTGGCCCTACCAGCCTCCCATTGACTTTTGACCATTACTGACTTAAAGTCATATATGAACAGCTGGTCAGAATGGAAATAAAAACTCATCACTCTTCGGACCTCCCGCAACGCCGCAGCTCCTCCACCCGCCCGCAGGGAGGCCGGCGTGAACGGCGACGCCTCGAGACTCGCGACAAGTTGTATCGTGCCGCTCTGGAACTGTTCGGCGAGCGTGGATTCTTGGAAACTACTGTCGAGGACATCACCGAGGTCGCCGATGTAGGAAAAGGGACCTTCTTCAACTATTTTCCCACCAAGGAGCACGTTCTTGCCGCCTACGGTGGCGAGCGCATCGCCGCGGTCGAACGCGCGCTCGATCGAGCCCGCTCCACCACAGGTTCCGTCATGGATGTTTTGGGTGATCTCGCTGCAGATTCAGCCGGACAGTCTCACGAAAATCCCGCGGTTCTGCGGGCCATCTACGCGGCGCACGCTTCGTGCGGCCCGGTGCGCGCCGAGCTGCAGAAGCGAATGCGCAGCAGCAGGAAAATGCTCGCGGACATCATCTCCCTGGCCCAAAAGCGCGGAGAAATCCGCCGGGACGCCAATCCGATCGAGCTGGCGCGCCTGATTCAGAAAGTGGTCATGGGAGTTGCGATGGCTTGGGCCCTCAGCCCGGAAATGCCTTTGGAGGCCACGTCGCGAGCGGCATGGGACCTGGTTTCCGCCAACCTGCGAGCCGGTGCGCTGCGGAGTACAAAACGGAAGCGAGGTTCCAAGGCCTAGATCGGGCCCCCCGAGCTGCATCCTCTGGCCCGGCGCCTTGAGTCGTTAGGGAGCCAAATTCATCCATTGTGGTAGGCACTCATAGCTCGAGAAGGAGAAGTTTCCAGTGAACAGCCGGTTTGCCAGATTGTTCCTCATTTTCGTTCTTTTCCTGCTCGGTGCAAGCCAAGTTTCCTTCGCGCAATTGGCCCAACCCGGATTGCCCGCTCCGCAGGCCGGTTCAGCGGCAAAAGCCGGCAGTTCGACGAGAAGCGGGCAGAATCCCGCGCCGCCTCAGGCCCAAAGCAGTTTCTCCGGTAGTGTGCCCGGAAAATTCGTGCCGGGCGTTCTTCCCATCTCGCTCGAAGATGCAATCGATCGCGGCCTGAAGCAAAATCTGGGAGCTTTGCTTTCCAGCCAGGACGTTCAAGCCGCTCGTGGAACGAAATGGCAGGAGCTGAGCGCCTTGTTGCCCCACGTGACTGCGTCTCCTCTCATCGATGTATCGCAAGTGAACCTGAAGGAGTTCGGCTTCTCGTTCAACATTCCGGGGCAAAACATTCCCTCGGTCGTGGGCCCATTTGCTTACTTTGACGCGCGCGCTTTTCTCAACCAGCAGCTCTTCGATTGGAAAGCCATCAACAAGACGCGCTCGGCGCAGCAAAGCGAAAAAGCTGCGCAATACACCTACAAAGACGCCCGCGATTTGGTCGTCCTCGTCGTTGGTTTCAACTATCTCCAGGCGATTGCGGACGCCGCGCGCATCGAGACAGCTTCCGCTCAGGTCAAAACCGGCCAGGCTCTCTACGATCAGGCCAACGACCGCTTTAACGCCGGTACGTCTCCGGCTATCGACGCGCTGCGCGCCAAAGTCGAATTGCAAACCCGCGAGCAGCAATTGATTCAGGCTCGAAATGATTTTGCGATTCAAAAATTGACGCTGGCCAGGGTCGTCGGACTCGCCCCCGGCCAGCAGTTCGAATTGACCGATAAGTCGCCCTACACGCCGCTGGAGGGAATCACTTTGGATGGCGCCCTCGCCCGCGCTTACGCTCACCGCTCGGATTATCAGTCCGCGCTGGCCGATGTTCGCGCCAGGGAATTCTCACGCAAAGCCGCGGTTGCCGGCTACTTCCCGTCGCTTTCCTTCGCCGCCGATTACGGAGTCGCCGGCCAGCATGCTTCTTCGAATCACGGCGTCTTCGATGTGCGCGGCACCTTGAATATCCCCATCTTCCAGGGCGGCAGCGTTCACGGCGACGTCTTGAAAGCCGACGCGGAGCTTCAGCAAAGCAAAGACCGCGCCGAGAATTTGCGCGCGCAAATCGATCAGGACGTGCGTACCGCCGTCTTCAACCTGCAATCTTCCGCCGATCTGGTAGCTGTGGCGAAAAGCAATATTGACTTGGCCGCGCAAACCCTCACCCAGTCGATCGACCGCTTCGCGGCGGGCGTCACGGACACCGTGGAAGTCGTGCAGTCCCAGGAAGCCGTGGCCAGCGCCAATGAGCAGTACATCTCCAGTCTCTATAGCTACAACTATGCCAAGATTTCTCTCGCTCGCGCGGTTGGTGAGGGCGAGCTGGGCGTGAAAGAGTATTTCAAAGGAAAATAAACATGGCACAGCGCACCGAAGTCGAAGTACCGCTCAATCCTCCTGCTGCTGCAGAAACTACGCCTCCCAAGACGGAAACGCATTCCGCCGCGCCTCCGCCCTCCGAATCGGTGCGCAACCGCCTGCGCAGAAACCCCGCAACGCGCTGGTTCTTCATCGGCGCCATCCTTCTGATTCTGGTCGGGGGCTTCTTCGCCTGGCGTTACTTCATGAGCTACGAAAGCACCGATGACGCGCAGGTCGATGGCCACCTGCAGCCCCTCAGCGCGCGCATTTCCGGCTACATCATCCACGTCAACGTGGACGACAACCAGCAGGTGAAAGCCGGCGCTGTCCTGGCAGAGATTGACCCGCGCGATTACCAGGTGGCCCTGGATCAGGCTCGCGCGAATCTTGCCGATGCGGTGGCCCAGGCAGAATCACTCGGCATCAACGTTCCGATTACCTCCATCACGACCAACAGCCAGACCTCCGCCACCGAAGCCGACGTGGAAAACGCGAAGGCGGGAATCGCCGCCGCGCAACAACAGTTTGACGCCGCAAAGGCGCAATTGGCCCAAGCCCAGGCGAACGACGTGAAAGCTCAGGACGATCTCGTCCGCTACAAGGCGCTTGTTGACAAGCAGGAAGTCTCCCAGCAGACCTACGATCAGGCCCTCGCCGCTTCGCGCGCCAGCACCGCTACCGTTGCGTCTGCCGCCGCTTCTGCCTCCGCCGCAGAACAGCAGATTCACCAGTCGCGCGCGCGCTTGCTGCAAGCGCAAGCGAACTGGCGCGCTTCTCAAACCGGCCCGCAGCAGGTGGCCTCTTCCAGGGCCCGCGCCCAGGCCGCTCTGGCAACCGTGGCGCAAAAGAAAGCGGCCGTCGAACAAGCCGAACTCAACCTTGGCTACACCAGGATCGTCGCGCCCGTGGACGGCATCGTCTCCAAGAATGCCGAGGTGGGCATGAATGTCCAGCCCGGCCAGCAGCTCTTCACCATCGTTCCTCTCAACGAAGTGTGGTTCACCGCCAACTTCAAAGAGACCCAGCTCAAGTACATGCGTCCGGGGCAGAAGGCAAAAGTCCACGTGGACGCCAACGGTCGCGACTACAAAGGCACCGTCGACAGCATCGCCGGCTCCAGCGGCGCGCGCACCAGCTTGCTTCCGCCGGAAAACGCCACGGGCAACTACGTGAAAGTTGTCCAGCGCGTGCCCGTCAAGATCGTCCTCGATCCCGGCGAAAATAAAGACCACTACCTTCGTCTGGGCATGTCCGTCGAGCCAAAGGTCTACGTGAAGTGAGTATCAGCGCGGCCATTCCGGCGCCGCGCGAATTCGAGCGGCCCGCAGTCAACCCTTGGATTATCGCGCTTACCGTCACACTGGCGACGTTCATGGAAGTCCTCGACACCAGCGTGGCCAACGTCGCGCTACCGCACATCGCCGGCGGCCTCTCCGCCGGTCAGGACGAAGCCACCTGGATCCTCACCTCCTACCTCGTTTCCAATGCCATCGTTCTCCCCATGAGCGGTTGGTTCTCCTCTCTCATCGGCCGCAAGCGCTTCTACATGTCCTGCGTCGCGCTCTTCACCATCAGTTCTTGCCTCTGCGGCTTTGCGCCTTCCCTTGGCTCGTTAATTTTTTTCCGCGTGCTGCAGGGTGTTGGCGGCGGCGGCTTGCAGCCCAGCGAACAGGCTATCCTCGCCGACACATTCCCTCCCAGGCAGCGCGGAATGGCTTTCGCCGTCTACGGCATGGCCGTCGTTCTCGCTCCGGCCATCGGTCCCACGCTCGGCGGCTGGATTACCGACAATTTTTCCTGGCGCTGGATTTTCTTCATCAATATTCCCGTCGGCTTGGTTTCGCTGTTTCTCACCAACCGCCTGATTTCCGACCCCCCTTACATGAAACGCGACCGCAAAGGCTTCCGCATCGACTACATCGGCCTCGGCCTTCTGGCTCTCGGCCTCGGTACGCTGCAAGTGGTGCTCGACAAGGGCCAGCGCGACGACTGGTTCGGCTCGCATTTCATCGTCACCATGGCGGCGATCGCCATCGTTTCCCTGGTGGCCATGATTATCTGGGAATGGCGCCACAAAGATCCCATCATTGACCTGCATCTCTTCCGTGAACGCTCCTTCGCCATCGGCAACCTGCTCATGTTCATGGTCGGATTCGCCCTGCTCTC
>Ga0187785_10000815_pt1 | contig 11123 bp, 6 predicted proteins | sample 0815_BV2_4_20_MG_FD_132466 | JGI IMG/M metagenome (GOLD analysis project Ga0187785, IMG submission 132466) | Tropical peat soil microbial communities from peatlands in Department of Meta, Colombia - 0815_BV2_4_20_MG | ecosystem: Environmental > Terrestrial > Soil > Wetlands > Peat | place...
CGGAGCCTCTGCACCGAATTATATAGGGATTGTCACAAGTAATGTCGGTGTTGATTACGTGAAACGATTGGACGATTGTCATTGCAATGACATGATCGGACCACAGGTATGCGGGCCAAAATGATGAGAAAATCCGACACAATTTTCGACAACTACAACAACAGGGTTGACCGGATGCACCAAGAAGTTCGGCGGCCATATATTCATCAGTCTGAATGACTGAACCAGCAGGTCATTAGTCGGAAATCGGTCGGATCGCCCGGCGGTTTTAGCTTGACAGGCGAACCGCAATTTCATAAGTTTTGGAAGTACAGACCATTTCCCGCATTACTTCGTCACCGAAAAAATTCAGTCCATCGTCGAGGAGGAACCGGCATGCCAAAGAAATTCTGGGATGAAAAGTTCGAGACTATGAACGATTCCACGATGAAAGCCTTTCAGACGGAAAAACTGAAAGAGGTGCTACAGTGGGTCTACGACAGAATCCCCTTTTACACAAAAGCCTTTGACGAAAAGGGAGTGAAACCCTCGGACTTTCAAAAAAGTGAAGACATTGCCAAGTTTCCCTTTACGGTGAAGACCGCGCTCCGTGACAATTATCCGTTTGGACTGTGCGCAGTTCCCATGTCCGATGTAGTCAGAATCCACGCTTCTTCGGGAACCACCGGGAAACCCATAACGGGTCCGTACACCGCGCAAGATTTGGACCAATGGACCGATTGTATGGCTCGGGGCTTATGGGCTCAGGAGGTCAGGCCTGACAGCATCATTCAAAACGCTTACGGCATGGGATTGTTTACCGGCGGTCTCGGATTTCTGCAAGGAGCAATGCGGATCGGTTGCGCGGTGGTACCTTCAGGCGCAGGCATGACTGAACGGCAAATCATGCTTATCCAGGACTTTGGAACCACGGCACTGTGCTGCACCCCTTCATACTGCCTGACCATCATCGAAAAAGGGGAAAAGATGGGGGTCGACTTACGGAAAACAGCCCTCAAAACCGGTCATTTCGGAGCGGAACCCTGGACCGTGGAAATGCGCAACGATATCGAATCGAGAAGCGGCATCCACGCATACGAACATTACGGCCTAACGGAACTCATGGGACCCGGTGTTTCCTTTACCTGTGAATATTACAACATCCATATCAACGAGGATCACGTCTTCCCGGAAATAGTGGATCCCGGAACTCTGGAACCGGTGGACATGGGCGAAGAAGGCGAACTCGTTTTTACCGCCCTTCAGCGAAGGGCCATGCCGATGATCCGGTACCGCACACGGGATATCTGTACGCTTCGAAGAGAAACATGTGCGTGCGGCCGGACACTTATCACGATGGATAAGATTCTGGGGCGTTCCGACGATATGATGATCATCAGCGGAGTGAACGTGTTCCCGTCGCAGGTGGAATCCGTTTTGATGGAATTCGAGGAAGTGGAACCCCTGTATCAGATCCGATTACGGAAAAAAGGGTACATCGATCACATTTCCGTTGAAACCGAGGTGAAACCGGCAATCTACCAGGCAGGTCAGGAAAAATGTGCCGAACTTGCCAAGAAGATTTCGGCAAGAATCCTGCAAGTAATCGGAATAAACGTTCCGGTCACGATACTGCCTCAAGACACCATAACACGCAGCGAAGGAAAGGCACGCAGAGTCCTTGACGAGAGGTAGACAGACGACTCGGCCGGAACCTTGCAACGGAATTGTTCACCTGGGAAAGAATTTGACAGTCAACGCGAGGACGTGGAACGACGAAGCAATCTCAGTTTTGGTTAGTAAGAATGGGGGGACACTCTTTACTAAAGAGGGTCCCCCCCGATTTCACGTATTTGAAACGCATTGGTATCATTACGAGTTTGGATACGAAATAAAGGGTATCAGGCGAGGACAAGAAGCGCCTTCCGACGCTGAAGCCGCTCGACTACACGGAGGCGTGGTCCGGTCTTTTGTCTTCGAATCCGGAAGTCTCTGGAGCATCCGCTTCTTCAACGAGGCTTTGATCCGGCAAGAACAGTTCCCGATAGACTTCCTTCTTTTGGACTGTTTCGAACGGAGTGGATCGAGCCAGAATTTCCCCGTTTTCCCCGTAAACGTCTATGAAGCACTTGGAGTTGAGCAATATTCCGGAAATTCTGAATTCCCCGGCCGCGTCAGAGTACGCTGAACGGGAAAATTGTCCGTTTCCGCACGAGCACTTCACTAGATGGCCGCTAACCGGTTTCCCGCCAGGCTCCGTCAATACCCGGCCCTGAACCAGGCATCCTTCGGGTATCATTCTGAAATTGAAACCTTCTATCTTGCCGGACTCTATGGGAAGCACCAGAGGCTCCCGGCTCTCCATGATGAAGCCTCTCTTGTAGCCGTTCAAGGTATACTTACCCGGTTCGTTAATCAGGACCCTGAATTCGCCCGTGTCCTGTGCGGTCCGGCAGGATTGGCCCGTCCGATTGCCTTCCTCATCCGTCAAATACACGATTACCGATGGAATACCGTTGCCCTCAAGGTCTTTGACCGCTCCGGCGACGACAATCTGTTCCTTTTCTCGGCGTTCCATTTCCTCCGGGGACGGAAAATCCACCGCTGAAGAAAATCGGAAGTCAGAATGCGGCGACTTGCTTACCGGCTTACTGTCGAGAATTCGAGGAGCTCCTGTCTGACTGCCCATGGTGGACGCAAAGTTGGGGATAGGATGATTTATTCCTTCCAGGGGGGTTGGTGTGTGCATTTGCGACACAGAATCTTTGGTATTGAGAATGCGCCTGACGCCGACAATGCCGTCGTCCGGAGCCGGGGTTGTCTGAGGTCTTGCCTTCATGGCGGTCCTGGGGCCGCCCCGCCTCAGTCCCTTGATGCCCGTGCTTGGCTCCGTGTGTACCAACCCGTTGATGAGCCGCAGCGCGGAAGAAATCGGCCACGTGCTGTGAGTGATCCATCCCTGGAATATCAGGTTCGTTACAGACAGGGCAAATATCAAAAACAGTATGAAATATGCTGCCGGATGCAAATGAGTGACCGTGTAGAAAATGCCCATACCGTTTTCACCGGCCACAGGGGGCGCGGCGAAGCACAAATCGGGAAGCAGGGTCATCACGGTCAAGACCGGGAAGATCATCAGGAAATGGTCGAGCACACCGGCAGTTGCGCTCGAAGCGTACCGACCGGTCATGTGGGATGATGACGTGAGAGATCGATTTGTTGGATGCAATGCGTCGATTTCTCCTTTTGTGCGCTTTCCCGCAGGGTTTTCCTCGGTGAGTGCTGAAACCGTGCACTGACTGGATCATGTATCACTCGGAAATCGGAAAGTAAACAAAAAATGGGTTTTCACCGCATCCATTCGGCTACGGATGGGAAGAGGCTGTCATTGCGCGCGCAGCGAAGCAATGTCCGCGTTTGAGTATCGAGATTGCCACGCCGTCTCATACGAATGCGCTTTCAAAAAAGTAAGATTGGTGGGACCCTCTTTGTAAAGAGTGTCCCACCCAAACCCCCTCCCAGAAACTTCTAAGGGATTCTCGAAATTAGTGTCGGTTAGTGTAACCTTGAAAGTGGAACATTGTCATTGCGAGGGCAAAGCCCGAAGCAATCTCCAATTAACCAAAACAGTGATTGCTTCGTCGTTCCACTCCTCGCAATGACATGATTGGATCGTGGGATTGTGGGCGAGAGTCAAGAAAGAATCCGACAGAATTTTCGAGTGCTAAAAGCACTTGAGGTGGGGTTCGGGGAGGAACGTCTTACAAGAAGTTCCTTCCCGATTTCACGTATTTGAAAACGCATTGGCATCACTCCTCGCAATGACAGAGGTGCGGCACTTTCGCCGAGTCACTGGATGATTACCGAGAAACTGTTTTTTGCTTGCAAGAAGGCGCTGTTTTTATTATAATTCTTCCACAAACCTGCCATCGGGAACATCACGTGAAACAAAAGCTCCTTGTCCTGGCATTGCATGTTGCCATTGCTACACTGCTCTTCGGCTGCGGCCAGCAAGCAGAAACCGGTATAACGGCCAGTATCCGCGTGCCGGCCCACATGAACGGCCCGGTTTATGGAGATATGATCGTCATGGGCAGCATTGCCGATTGCTGCGTTCTGCTGCCCGTGCTGTGCACGGACAAGCCCAGCACCAGGATTACGGACCTTATTTTCAACGGGCTTCTGAAATACGATAAGGACGCCAACCTTGTCGGAGATCTGGCCGAAAAATGGGAGATGTCCCGGGACAAATCCACGATTCGTTTCCATCTCCGCAGGAACGTCAGATGGCAGGACGGCAAACCGTTCACTGCACATGACGTGGCATATACTTACGGCGTGTACGTGGACCCGAAAACCCCCACTGCGTACGCTTCCAGTTTCATGAAGATTCAGGAGCTCCGGGTCCCGGATGATTACACCGTGGAGGCGATTTATGCGGAGCCGTATGCACCGGCCCTTGATTCGTGGGTAATCAATAAGATTCTCCCCAGACACCTTCTGTCGCATCAAGATATAACCACATGTCCGTCCCGAACAATGCCCATCGGCACCGGGCCTTACAAGCTGCGGGAATGGAAGGTCGGAGAGAAAATAGTACTGGACGCGAATCCAGACTATTACGAAGGCAAGCCGTTCATATCACGTGTGCTTTCTCGAACGATTCCGGACACTGCCACGATGTTTCTCGAACTGAAAACGGGCAAGCTGGATTCCATGCAGCTCACACCTCTGCAGCACACTCGACAAACGGAAAGCGACTGGTTCAAAGAGAATTTTACCAAATACCGGTACACGCCCTTCGGCTACACCTATCTGGGGTACAATCTGAAAGATTGGAAATTTCAGGACAAGCGCGTCAGGCAGGCGATCACCTCAGCTATCGATAGAGAAGGAATCGTCCAAGGAGTGCTCCTGGGTTTGGGCCAGGTTGCCCATTCCCCCTATAAACCAGACACTTACTATTACAATGCTGACGTAAAAAAATGGGACTACAATCCGGACCTCGCGCGAACGCTGCTCGAAGATGCCGGCTGGAAAGATACGGACGGGGACGGCATCATTGACAAAGACGGCAAACCCTTCGAATTCACCATCATCACGAATCAGGGAAACGATTTGCGCAAGAATGCGGCGGTAATCATTCAGAATTATCTCAAGGCCGTCGGGATAAAGGTGAATGTCCGGGTGATTGAGTGGGCGGCTCTTATAAAGGATTTCCTGGGAAGACGGAATTTCGAGGCTTTCCTGTGTGGGTGGGCTTCGGAAGTGGATCCGGATGGAATCAACCAGTGGCATTCTTCGAAGACCGGGCCGAATCAGTTCAATCACGGCCACTACGAGAACTCAGAAGTCGACAGATTGCTGGAGCTTGGAGTATCCACGTACGATCCTCCGGAACGAAAACGTTACTACGATCGTTTTCAGGAACTTCTCGCGGAAGATCAACCCGTAACCTTTCTTTGGGTCGACACTGCAGTGCAGATCGTTCACTCCCGATTCCGGAATATTCAACCCGCGGCCATGGGACTGGCTCACAATTTCGAGAAATGGTACTCGGCGCCAGGGCTCCAGAAATACGAGATTCACGAGTAATTCTCACGCGCTTTGACAAAAGTACGATTGGGGCGACCTCTGTGTAAAGGCTCACCCGCCCAAACCCCGCGTCGGGCATCAGAAAAAATTTCGGGTCCAACCGATACTTCCTCAAAAATTGCCAAACTCAAAAGAGCTCTTTGAAAAAGGCTTTCATCGCCTCCCAGGAGCGTTTGTCCGCCTTTTCATCGTAGGCCGCTCCCTTGGACTTGTCGTTCCCTGCTGCGGGGGTGGTAAACGCGTGCACCGCATTGCCGTAGATCACCATCTGCCAGTCCACGTGTCCGTTCCGCATTTCCTGCTGGAAAGCCGCCACCTCCTCCGGCGGAACGAAGGGATCGTCAGCTCCGTGAAGAGCGAGCACATGCGCTTTAATGTTCTTTGCATCCTGTGGAGTCGGTGTCGCAAGTCCGCCGTGGAAACTGACCACTCCGAGAATGTCTGCGCCGCTGCGGGCCAGTTCCAGCACCACGGTTCCTCCGAAACAATATCCCATTGCAGCCACCCGGTTCGGGTCCACGTTGTCGAATTTTCTCAACCGGTCCAGACCGGCTTTGACGCGGTCGCGCATGAGCTTACGATCGTCTTTGTACTTCTTGGCCAGCGCCCCGGCTTCCTGTGAGTTTGCCGGTTTGACGCCCTTGCCGTATATATCCGCAACAAAGGCCACATAACCGAGCTCCGCAAGTTTCGCCGCTATGGATTTATAGTGATCACCGAGCCCCATCCAATCGGGAACCACCAGAATACCTGGAACTTTCCCTTTCAGGCCTTCCTTATAGGCGACGAATCCTTCCAAAGGCGTGCCGTTCTGCTGATAATCAATGGACTGCGTGTGAACCTGAGCGAATGACAATGCCGGCATTAATACGCTCAGAACGAGCATAAGGAGAAGTTTCATGTACGCCTCCAATTCCCTTTTTCGAAGCAATAAAATTCCGTCATTATTTTCAGATGCACACAAATTCGGCCGGGATTCGCGAAATCGATTCCGCATGCGCAATAGCAGCATATCGATGTTCGCTGAGGAAGTAGCAGAATTGGGGAAGCGAGGAAGTTCTCAGCAGACGCACGTGAAGGTTCTTGTGGTGGGATTCGGGGAAACGCGCCTCACGGGATGGGTTTCCCCGATACCTTTTCAACAAGACATTACAAACGACTGGCCACCAGTTCGGTGATATCCATGACTTTCATCTTGACTTTCTTTTCCTTGCGAGCCCTGGCTGCCGCCTGGTTGAAAGAGCCTTTACACGACGGACAGGCCGAGACCACCACGTCCGCCCCCAGGTCCACGGCTGAAAGAAGCCTTTTGTATGCTATGTCTCCGGCGAGAGCATTATCGAAGCCCTTCATTCCTCCGCCTCCTCCGCAGCATTTCGCCTGAGCACGGTTCAGCGGGAACTCAAGAAGCTCAACACCGGGGAGTCCCTTGATGACGTTCCGGGGAGGCTCGTACACGCCCATGTGGCGGCCCATATCGCAGGGATCGTGATAGACAACTTGGAGTTCCTTTGCATCATCCCTGAACGTCAGCTTGCCCTCTGCGATGAGCTTTTCCATGAGCTCCACTACGTGAAGCACGGCAAAGCCGTTGTCGCCTCCATATTGAGGGTACAGGTCGCGAAACGTCTTCAAGCATCCCGCGCACGATGTAATCAATTGCTTTGGTTTGTACACGGCCATGCGGTCCATATACATTTCCCTCACCCGTTTGAAGGTCTGGGTGTCACCTACGAGATACGCGAGATATCCACAGCAGGTTTCATCTTCCGAAAGGGCCCCGTAATTCACCCCTGCAGAATCCAGGATCTGGACGAGAGCCGGAATGATCTTGATATCCTGGAAACTTGTCACGCATCCCATGTGGAGCACAGACTCCGTCTCGCCGGGAACCGCTTTCTTGTAGCCTGCCGGATAGCTGTCAGCCCTTTTCTCAGGCGCGGCCAAAAGCGGGTTGGCAGCATCGATCATGGACGCGAGAGCCGGTTTGAACACCTCCGGCAAATAGCCCATGTCTACGAGCCGCTCACGTGCGCTCCTTACGATAGCGGAAACGTCTACCTGCGCCGGACACACGGATTTGCAATTCAGGCACATCATGCACTGATACAATCGTTTTGCCAGATCTTCCGACGGCTGGAGATCGCCCAGCAGCATATTGAAGGCCAGGGTAACTCGTCCTTTCGCGTTCAGCGATTCGAGGGTACTCTCCCCGAACGTAGGGCATCCGGCCCTACAAAATCCGCATTGAATGCACGCGAGGATTTCATTGTCCACGCCTTCGGGAAAATGCTCCACTTTGTCGGGCCTGGTGATGTACTTCTGAAAAGTATTTTCGTCGAGGATATCCCCGATGGCGTCATCGAAACCCATTTTACCCGGGTTGAGGATGTTGTTGGGATCGAGCGCCTTTTTGATGTCTTTCATCACATTGAGAGCTTCGCCCAATTGCCGGCCGATGTATGGGGACTTTGCCATGCCGATGCCGTGCTCCGCGGAAACGGTGCCCTGGTATTTCAGAGTCATATCGATAAATTCCAGCGCGATGGACTTTACCTTGTCCCATTGTTCCGTGACAGTGGGATTCATAATGAAGGTTGCGTGGAGGTTACCGTCGCCGATGTGTCCGAACGTGGCCACGGGAAATCCGTATTTGCTCCCGATGGCCTGAATTTCGGCAATTGTGCCGGGTATCTTGCTGATGGGAACGCCGAAATCTTCCACCAGGGGAACCAGACGATATCCCGGCTGAAGGCGGCTCATGGCAGGTACCAGACCTCCTCGGGCAGCGAATAGTTTTGCCTTCTCGACGGGGTTATCCGACCAGATACTGTTCAGGCCGCCCACGGAGCTGCAGATTTCATCAATTTTTTCGATTTGCTCCCGTACAGCGCTTTTCGGTCCGTCGATACCCATAAAAAGCTGACAATTGACCTCTTTGGGAATGTCCATTTTCAAAGCGTCCCGGGCAACATCAAGGCAGACGTTGTCGAGTATTTCGCAGGTGGCAAGCTCCAAGCCCGAAGTAAATATTTTCTCCACCGCTTTGCCCGCGGTGGGCACATCCGGAAACGACACCTGGGCAAACGCCTCGTATTCGGGCATGGGCAGTATTTTCACGACAGCCTCGGTGATAATGCCAAGAGTCCCTTCGGAGCTGGAAAACAGATGGGTCAGATCATAACCGGCGGAGCTTTTGGGCGCTATGTCCCCGGTCCGGATGATGCGCCCATCCGCCAGTACCACGGTCAGCGCCTTTACATAATCCTTGGTGGTGCCGTATTTGGCCGCCCTGACACCACTCGCATTGGTCGCAATCATTCCGCCTACGGTGGCAATGGCCGCACTCCCGGGATCCGGTGGAAAGAAATGCGTGGGAGCAAGCCTGGCATTGAGCGCATTGCAAATGACACCCGGTTCGATGATCGCGTAACCGTCGGCCTTGCTAATGTCTTTGATCGCGGTCATTTTGGTGAAGTCCAGGACGATTCCGCCTTTGACGGGGAGAACGGCACCCGTTACCGAAGAGCCTGTCCCTCGGGCCACGACGGGAACTTTTTCGGAATTCGCCAACGCCATGATCTGAGAGACCTGTTCAGTGCTGACGGCAAAAACAATCACGTGAGGTATTCCCGCATGTATGGACATGTCGCGGGAATATGCCAAGCAATCCACGGGGGAGGCGCTGAAATTCCCTGCGCCGACCACATCCTCGAGCTTCTGGATAAACCCCATTTCTTTCTCCTCCTGGGACGGACTCTGCACGATGTATGACGATATTCAGGCATGTTTACACGGACCGACGGGCAAGCGGAATCGACACGTTTTCGATTTCTGTTCATGATAGCGTATGATCGGACACAAAGCAAATGTTCGTGGCGAGCAAGGAAATCCTCCCGAACAGATGGGCCTCATTACCATATGGATGAGAGGAGGCCTCTTGGCGAAGGCTTTTGGTATTCATTATACTGAATTGACGCACAAAGGCTCGAAGCTCCTCCATTCCCCCGAGATTGATTGTTCTCGTTTGACTTGCAACAGTATCCTTGCCGGAGATTTCTTCCATGAGGGGAGAAGGAATGGCCGGATTCAAGGTAAAGGGAAACCCATCCGCCGAACCAAGGGCGTTAGAGAAACGGCTGCGATGCTGATTCGGACGGATTATCGGGAATTGTTGAAAAAAACGAGAACCCTTGTTTACTTCGCAACGTCCGTGTGATAGTAATATCAGATTGAGCTGAGAATAGCCCTGAGATCTTGTTAGGAGGAAGACAAGAGTTGGCATTCCCTACCGAGAAAAAGAAAGACATTATTGAGAAGCACAGGCTTCACGAGAGTGATACCGGTTCACCCGAGGTCCAGATCGCGCTCCTGAGCGAACGCATCGGCTATTTGACCGAGCATTTCAAAGTCCACAAGAAAGATCATCATTCGAGGCGCGGCCTGTTGAAGCTCGTCGGCCAAAGAAGAAGATTGCTGGACTATTTGAAGGCAAAGAGCGTGGACCGTTACAAGACGATAATCACCGAATTGGGCATCAGAAAATAGCGCTGACTCCCCCTCGGAATTACATTGCGCCCCTCGATTCGGGGGAGACGCAGACAGTGAGGTTTCTGAAAATTATGGTGCATACCACTAGCTGCACTGTTTCCGCAAAGACAATTGAATTTGAGACGGGACGTCTGGCCAAACAGGCCTCCGGCGCGGTGTTGGTTCGTAGCGGGGAAACGGTTGTCCTGGTTACCGCGGTAGCCGAAAAGGAAGGCAGGGAAGGGATCGATTTCTTTCCTCTGACCGTGGACTATCTGGAGATGACGTACGCGGCCGGCAAGATACCCGGCGGCTTTTTCAAACGAGAAGGCCGGCCCACGGAAAAAGAAATCCTGACTTCCCGATTCATCGATCGTCCAATACGACCCTTATTTCCCAAAGGATTCAATGCGGAAACACAAATCATCGCGACTGTGCTTTCGTCCGACGGCGAGAATGACCCGGACATGATGGCCATAAACGGCGCGTCCGCTGCTCTTCACCTGTCGGAAATCCCTTTTGAAGGCCCCATAGGCGCAGTTCGGGTAGGCAGGGTAGACGGGAATCTTATCGTCAATCCCTCACCCCTGGAGGATACGTACTCGGATTTGAATCTTATCGTCGTGGGATCTCGGGAAGGTATCGTCATGGTTGAAGGCGGTTCCGACAAAGTATCCGAAGAAGATATTCTGGAGGGTATATTCCGAGGATATGACGAAGTGATGAAAATCGTGGAGGCGCAGGAAAAACTTCGGGAACTCGTGGGAAAACCGAAGCGCGAAGTGCAGCCCTCATCCGAGGATGCTGATCTTGTCAAGAAAATCAGAGACGAGTACGGTCCGGAAATCGACCAGGCCTTAACGATCCCTGCGAAGCTGCAGCGTCACGAAGTGCTCCAACAGATCTACAGCAAAATAATCGCATCGCTGGGCGAAGAAAGCGTCGCCAGGCGTGGAGAAGTTTACGGATACCTGGAGAAGATCGAAGGCGAATATCTGCGGAAGATGATTCTGGAGAAA
>Ga0187785_10000817_pt1 | contig 11113 bp, 14 predicted proteins | sample 0815_BV2_4_20_MG_FD_132466 | JGI IMG/M metagenome (GOLD analysis project Ga0187785, IMG submission 132466) | Tropical peat soil microbial communities from peatlands in Department of Meta, Colombia - 0815_BV2_4_20_MG | ecosystem: Environmental > Terrestrial > Soil > Wetlands > Peat | place...
CGACGGGGACGAACACCGCGAAGAGGATCAGGACCGCGAGGCCGAACTGGAGCGCGAGCAGCAGCGGCAGCAGACCGACCACCCAGGCCCACCGCCGCCTCCGAAGCACCGAGTCCTCACGCAGGAGTCGCTCGACGAGCCACGGCATGGCGGCGCCGTAGCCGGCAGCGATCGCGACGAACATGGCTACGGCGAGCGCCAGCGGCGCCAGCAGGTTGAAGTCCAGACCGTTCGGGGAGAGCAGACCCCCGCCGGCGACCAGCCCGAAGAGCAGCGTCATCGCGGGGACGCGCCAGCGGCGAGGGATCCAACCCCGCACGATCAGGTAGAACACCCCGCCGGCCATCCCCAGGAAGGCCGTCACCCCGAGCAGGAAGATCGTCTGGGCGGAGACCACGCCGATCGTGAACCCATCGTCGGTCTTGATGCCGCGCAGGGTGGGGTCCGACGTCAGCCGGAGCACGAACATCGCGACCCGCCCGCCGACGCCGCCGATCAACAGCCCGCACGCGAACCCGCCGGTCACGCCCGCCGCGAGGGTCGCCCCCGGCCCCGCGTAGACCTCCTCGAACTGCCGCATCCGGGGACTATCCCTGGCGGCCCGTCGTGACGCAACCTCCGATCGGAGGAACCGTCGAAGAGCCGCGTTGCGCCGCACCAAGCGCGGGGATAGCTTCGGGCCGGACGTGACGAGGGAGAGGATCTCCTGGCAGGGGAGGCTCGAACGAGCTACGACGTGATCGTCGTGGGCGGCGGCAGCGCGGGATGCGTGATGGCCGCCCGTTTGTCCGAAGATCCTTCCCGCTCCGTCCTCCTGCTCGAGGCCGGGCCCGACTACGGGCCGTTCGCGGACGGGCGATGGCCGCCCGAGATCCTCGACGCCGGCCAGATGCCGTTCGGATCGCACGACTGGGGGTTCGAGGCGACCGAGGCGGACCGCGCGCGGATCCTGGGCGGCTGCTCGAGCCACAACGAATGCGTCGTGGTCTGGTCGGCGCCGGGCGACCACGCTCGCTGGGCGAAGATCGCCGACGAGGCCTGGGGTTTCGACGCCCAGCTGCCGTTCATCCGCCGGGCCGAGGACACGATCGGCGCCGCTGAGCAACCGCCGGAGATGCTGGCCGCGATCGACCCGATCGTGCGCGCCTGCGTCGCGGCCGGCTATCCCGAGCTCGACGCGTGCAACGGTCCGGTCTGGGGCGACGGCGTCGCGTCGATCCCCCGGAACGTCCGCGACGGCGTCCGTTGGAACGCGGCCTTCGCCTACCTCGACCCGGCCCGCGACCGGCCGAACCTCACGATCCTCGACGAGGCGCTCGTCGACCGGGTCGAGCTGCAGGGTGGCCGGGCGGCGGCGGTCCACGGCGCGCGGGGCGGCGATCCGTTCCGGATCGAGGCCGGGGACGTCGTCGTCTCCGCGGGCGCGTACGCCTCCCCGGCGATCCTGCAGCGCAGCGGGATCGGGCCGACGGATCTCCTCCGGGGCCTGGGGATCGAGGTCGCGGCGCCGCTCGAAGGGGTCGGCCGGAACCTCCGAGATCACCTCGGGGTGTCCGTCTCGTGGGCCGGCCCGGCGGGAGAACCCCCCGCGCGCGACGGGTTCCTGTACGTGATGCTCCGTACGAGCAGCTCGTTCGCGATGGACGACGACTGGGACGTCCACGTGATCTGGGCCGAAGGTCCGCTCGAGGAGGATCCGTCGCGGCCGGGTCTGTGGGCGTTCGCGTTCGCGCTCGATGCGACCTCGGTCGGAACCGTGCAGGCGGTCTCCGCCGATCCGAGCGTCCTCCCGACGATCACGCAGCCGTGGACCGATCCGAGCGACCACGACCTGGCCGTCGTCGCGGAGGCGGTCGATGTGGTCCGGCGGGTCGCGTCCCAGCCACAGCTGGCATCGATGATCGATCACGAGCTGCAGCCCGGCCCCGGCACGACCGTCCCCGACTGGATCCGCGCCACCGTCGGTGGGTACTTCCATCCGGTCGGGACCTGCGCGATGGGACCGGTCGCCGATCCCGCCGCGGTCGTGGACGCGCGCGGCCGCGTCCACGGGGTCGAGGGGCTGCGGGTCGTCGACGCGTCGATCTTCCCGACGATCCCGCGCGCGAACACGCACATCGCGACCCTCGCAGCCGCGGAGTTCTTGGCGGCGAGCATGCGCGAGGACGCCTGACCGCTGGTCGAGATCTACGCCGTCGTCAGCCCCTCGACGGGCGGCAGGAGCATCAGGTCGCGCCGGGAGTGCAACGCCGTCTTCCGCAGGATGTTCTGGACGTGGGTCGCAGCCGTCGCCGGCGCGATGCACAGGCGCTCGGCGATGTCGTCGGTGGACAGGACGCCGCGCTGGATCAGGTCCAGGACCTCGAGCTCCCTGATCGAGAGATCGGCTTGCCGGGCACGGGACTCGGAGGGCAACGCGTCCGTCAGCGTGTGAACCATCGCCTGCGCGCGTGCCAGGTCGATCCAGCACCGGAGCCACAGCGTGACGGCGAGCGCCGCGACCAGGACCGTGATCGTGGCGCGCACCGCGGATACGGGGCCGAGGATCAGGTCGCCCCACCCCGCCGACGAGGGGTCGCCCTGCATCCCGACGTGCACCAGATGCTGGACGGACGTGATCGCCAGGAGCGCGCAGGTCGCCGCCGCACCGCCGCTCGCCAGCCGGAACGCTCCGCGCGGTCCCCGCCGCGACGCGCGGCCCAGCCAGGCGACCAGGCCGAGGAGCAGGAGCGTCGCCGCTCCTTCCATCACGATGATGTAGGCCCGCACGCTCCGTCCTCCCGTTGAAGTTGCGCGCATCCCACCCTAGCCAGGGTCGGAGCGGCGCGCTACTCAGGGCCTCCCAGCAGGTGGTCGACCCCGGCGAGCTCGTCGTTCGTGAGCGTCCAGCCGGCGGCGCCCGCGTTCTCTCGTATCTGTTCGGGCTTCGTGGCGCCCGCGATCACCGAGGCGACGGGCCGCTTCGCGAGCAGCCATGCGATCGCGAGCTCGGTCAGCGAGCGTCCCCGCTCGCGCGCGAACCCCTCCAACGCTTCCACCCGGTCGTACACGCGCTCGGTCAGCAGCTCGTCGGCCCACGCCGGGTCGTTCGTCAGGCGGGCGCCCGTGGGGAGCGGCCGGCCTCGCCGGTACTTCCCCGTGAGCACGCCGCTGTCCAGCGGGAAGTAAGGGAGGTAGGCGATCCCGAGCTCCTCGCACGCCGGGAGCACGTCCCGTTCGTCCGGACGGTGCAGCAGGCTCAGCTCGTTCTGGACGCTGACGAAGGAGACCGCTCCGTCCGCCGCGGCCTCGTCCGCCTCCCGCAACTGGTCCGCGGAGAAGTTCGAGCAGCCGATCTCGCGCACCTTCCCCGCGCGGACGAGCTCGCCGAGGGCCGCCAGCGTGTCTCCGATCGGCGTCGTCGCATCGGGCGTGTGGAGCTGATACAGGTCGATCCGGTCGGTCCGCAGGCGCCGCAGGCTCGCCTCCGCGGCCGAACGGACGTACGAGGGCTTCGCGCCCCCTTCTTCCTCACGGTCGATGCGCATCCCGCCGAACTTCGTCGCGAGCACCACGCGATCGCGACGGCCGCGCATCCATCGGCCGATGAAGGTTTCGCTCCGGGAGCCCCCGTAGTTGTCCGCGGTATCGAGGAACGTCACCCCGACCTCGAGCGCCGCATCCAGCACCGCGCGGGTCGCGTCCTCGTCGATCCGCCTGCCGAAGTTGTTGCACCCGAGCCCGACGACGGGGACCTCGAGCGATCCGATCGGCCGGGTGTCCATGAACGCGATGGTAGCTGCCGACGGAGAGCGGTTGCGGGAGAGCAGCACTACAGGCCGTTCGGTAGCTGCTCCCGCGCCGATCCCCCGCGAACCATCACCGTTCGGTATTGCCGTTCCCCGGTACTCGCCCGAGGGTCGTTCGATCCAGAGCCTCGGGAGGGCATCGTGAAGCTCAAGAAGGCACCGCTCCGGATCGCCCTCGTGGCGTTCGCGACCGTCTCCGTCGTCTCACTGATCCCCGCGGGGTCCGTGGCCGCGGCACCGTCGAACACGGTCCTGAACTGGAACGCCACCGCGGTGGCGGCGATCTTCAACGCGCCCACCGCCGCCACGCCCGGCGCGGGGCAGGCCCCGACCGTCGGCGTGATCAACCTCGCGATGGTGCAGGGCGCGGTGTACGACGCGGTGAACTCGATCGTCGGCGGGTACGAGCCCTACCTCGATGTCCCGAAGGCGCCCCGGGGAGCGTCGGTGGACGCTGCGGTCGCGACGGCGGCCCACGACGTCCTGGTGAAGGTGCTCCCGCAGGTCGCGCCGTTGACCGATACGACGATCCGGAACGGGATCCTGGCCAGGATCGACACGCAGTACCAGAACGAGCTCAACGCGATCGCGCCGAGCGTCTCGAAGACGCAGGGCGTGAGCGCGGGTGCGGCGGCCGCCTCGGCGATGCTCCTGGACCGCGTGAACGACGGCCGCTATCCGAGCACCCCCTTCAGCTTCACGCAGGGAACGGGGATCGGTGCGTGGCGTCCGACGAACGGCGCCAGCGACCCGTTCGCGTGGGTGGCGCACGTGCGCCCGTTCACGCTGCGGAGCACCTCCCAGTTCCGGACCGACGGCCCGAACCCCGTGAACAGCTGGGCCTACGCGAAGGAGTACGCGGAGGTCAAGGACCTCGGTGCGGCGACCGGCAGCGGCCGGACGCCCGAGCAAACGGCCCTGGCGACCTTCTACATCCCGAACCCGGTCGAGATCTTCAACCGGACCTTCCGGACGATCTCCACCTCGGAGTCGCTCGATACCGCGCAGCAGGCACGGCTCTACGCGATGCTCAACGTCGCCGGCGCCGACGCGTTCATCAACTGCTGGGATGACAAGGAGCACTGGCACTTCTGGCGCCCGGTCACGGCGATCCAGCTGGGCGGCAGCGACGGGAACCACAAGACCGAGGGGGACCCGGCGTGGCAGCCGTTCATCTCGACGCTGCCCGGGCCGACGGCCGGGACCTTCCTCCCCACGCCGCCGTACCCCGACCAGCCCTCGGGCTACAACTGCCTGACGAGCTCGATGATGAACACCGCCAAGGGCTTCTTCGGGAACGAGATGACGTTCACGGTCGAGCGCACGCCGGGCGGAACGGCACGGACCTACACGCGGTTCACCGACGTCGTGCGGGACACGATCGAGGCTCGGATCTACCTCGGGATCCACTTCCGGACGGCGGACGTCGACGGCGCGAACCTCGGGAGGAACGTCGCGCGTTGGGTGGCATCGCACGACTTCGAACCCGTGTGTCGACACCGCCACTGAGAGGGGCGCGCGCCTAGGGTGACGGGGGCGCGAGGGTGCCGGTCCCGCTCCGCGGGACCGGACCCGGCGGTCCGCCCAGCCGGATCGCGACCAGCGCGACCAGGGGCAGCGACATCGCCGCCAGGAACACCAGGACGACCGTGCTCGTCGCGTCGGTGCCGGACATCACCGTGTGCAGCGTCGCGAACGCGAACACCGGGAACGACAGCCAATGCGCGCGGCGCCACCATCTGCGCCGCATCCGTTCGCGCAGCAGCGACGTGATCTCCACGGCCAGCAGGAGGTAGAACGCGACGATCCCCCAGGCGACCGCCGTCGGGTGCCACCTCGCCAGGAACGGCACCAGCACCTCGGTCAGGCTGAACCGCGTGTAGCCGTCCAGCAGCAGTGCGCCGACATGGACGACCGTGAACACGACCGCGAGCGCGCCGAGGCGGCGGTGCATGTCGAGCAGCCCGTTCGGCAACGGGTGGCGTCGGAGCAGTCGGGTCGACAGCGCCAGGCCCCACACGATCGACGCGGTCGCCATCCCCCACGCCATCAGACCGCCGGCGCGGGCGACCTCCCACGTCAGGCTCATGCCGCCGCCTCCTGCACCAGGAACCGTTCGTATCCGGCCGTCCGCCGTTCGCGCCCGTCGTCGAGCACGAGCATCCCCTCGACGCCGGCGGCGGCGAGGAGGCCGCAGCCCTCGAGCCGCCCGGCCAGGAACGCCGCCTTCGCCAGGACCTCGGCGATCCAACCCTGCCCGGCGATCACGGTCGCGCTCGCCACGTCGCCGCTCGCAGGCCGTCCGGTCGCCGGTTCGATCAGATGGTGGCCGCCCGGCAGGACGCGCCGGGTCCGCGAGCTGGTCGCGACCGCGCCCTCGCGCAGCGACAGCACGCCGCGCGACGCGCCGCCGAACGGATCTTCCACGTCGACGCCCCACGCGAGCCCGTCCGGCGCGCGTCCGCTCGCGCGCAGGTCGCCACCGACGTTCACGCAGATCCCGTCGACACGTCCCCGGAGCTCCCGCACGACGATGTCGGCGGCCAGACCCTTGCCGATGCCACCCGGATCGAAGCCGACCCCCGCCGGCAGCCGGACCAGTCGGGCGACCGGATCGACCTCGATCAGCGGCGCGCCGAGCGCCCGGTCGTCCCGCGGCGAGGCTCCCGGCCGGATCCGCGCGTACGTCCGGTCGTAGCCGGCGCGCACCACGGCGCCGAGCACGGTGGGGTCGAAGCGCCCACCGGTCAGGCGAACCCCATCGAGCGCGCGCTGCACGAGCGCGACGGTCTCCGGGGAGACGCGGACCGGCGTGCCGGCCAGCGCGTTCAGCAGGCTCACCTCGCTGGTCGCGCGGAACCGGCTCCATCGTGCCTCCAGGTCGTCGATGCGTTCGCGGGCGCGCTCGAGCGCCGCGGCGGCCGTCCGTGCCGAGCCCGCCACCGCGATCACGTGCACGTCGGTCCCCATCGCGGGGAAGCGCTGTTCTGCGCGCATCGCGATCACCCGGTCCCGCCGATGCTCGACCCGCCGGTGCCGGTGTTCGGCGGCACGACGCCGCCGTTGCCCGGAACGGCCGGCGCGAGGCTGCTCCCCGGATCGGTGATCGTGCCCCACTGCGAGCCGGGATCCGTGACCGATCCGTCCGGGTCGGACCGCTGCACCGGCTGGTTCGTCGTCTGGGCGATATGGGCGTCCGCGGTGCGAACGCCGATCGCCCATCCGATCCCGACGCACGCGACGGCGCCCACCACGCCGGCCGCGGCCCGTCGTCCCCGGCCGGGGCCGGCCTGCCTGCTTGGCTGCGTTTCGGACATCCGTGCCTCCCGCCTCGATCCGTTCGCTCGGCACAGTCGACAGCCCGGAACTGGGTGAGGGCTCCGCGGAGCCTGAGGGTTCGCTGAGCGCGGGGCGGCGGGGCGGCCCTGGAGCATCGGGCCGAACGGCACGCGTGATGTCCCTCGCGACGGCGGATGCTGGATGGAGGGATGTCATCCCTTGGAGCGAGGGGGTGGTTACGATGCCGGTCGCAGATCCGACGTTCACCTGGCAGGAGGCGTTCGCGGCGTTCGGGATGATCGCCCTGTGCGCGTTCCTGGTCACCTGGGTCCTGACCGACGTGCTGAGGGTCCGGCGTGAGCCGTTCATCGCGATGCTGCTCCTGGTCGCGCTCGGACTGGGTGCGGGCTACCTCGCCTGGTCCGGAACTCCCTTGAGCGAGCTGGTGCGGTCCGACGTCGGCTGGGGCGTGGCCGCGGGGCTGATCGCCGCCGCGATCGCGCTGCCGGCGGTCCGCAGGCTCCCCCCGCACCCGCATGCGACTGGCGGGAAACTCGTTGGCCTGATGGTCTGGGAGGGGGCCGTCTATGGGGTCGCCGAGGCGATCCTGCTGGCCACGCTCCCGGTCCTCGCGGTGTGGCAGGGCTTCGCCGCGCTCGGCTGGACGGCGGGCACGGTGGGGAAGATCGGCTCGGGAGGGCTCGCGATCGTGGGCGCCCTGTTCGTGATCCTGGTGCACCACCTGGGCTATGCGCAGTTCCGCACCGAGGCGGGGATGCCGCAGCTGCTCGGCGCCCTCGGGGTCTGCGGGGTGCAGGCGATCGCCTTCCTCGCGACCGGGAGCGTGCTGGCCCCGATCGTGGCCCACATCGTGCTGCACGGACAGCTCTTGGTGCGGGGTGAGGAGCTCCCACCGGCCGCAGCGCCCACGAAGGTCGTCCCGGCGTAGTTCCGGGGGCGTGATCGGGTCAGGCCGCCGGTGCGGGTGGCGGTGCGGTCTCGGCGTTCTTCCGAGCGTGCCGGAAGCCCAGGAACGCGAGCACGAACAGCGCCACCGCTGCCACGAACGCGACGATCGCGCCGTAGAGGGCGAGCGTGCCCATCGTGGCGAACGCGGAGCCGTACAGGAGGAGGCCGCGCAGCGTCTCGCCCTGGAACAGCGTCGCCCGCTGCCCCGACAGGGTCTCGCACTCGGTGGACGTCGCGGTGGACGGATCCGAGCACGAGGCGATGTACGCGCCGCTGACCTCCGAGTAGGTCTTGCCATCGGCGACCTTCGTGAGGTGGAAGGCGATGAAGTGATCCGCGTAGGCCTTCGCCTGGTTCCCGGTCGTCATCTGCTGCCCCGCGTACGGCTCGAGGGCCGCCTTGTCCTCGGCCGGCAGGTCGGCGAGACCCGTCTGGTCGGTGGGCATCGTGATCTTCTGGGCGGCCAGCTGATCGTGGACCTCGTTCGTGATGTAGCGGTTGGTCCACAGCAGCAGCCCGGCCCCGATGAGCAGGACGACCGCGAGGATCAGTCCTCCGATCGAGATGAGCCGGTCGAGCGTTCCACGCATGGGTCCCCTCCCCTGGTCGGCGGCGTGCGGCAGCCTCGTTGCGGCGCGGTCCCTACCGACCATGCGCTCGCGCATCGTACCCCATGAACGCCGACCCGCCCGCGCGTTTGCGGGGATCGAGGGTTCGGGCATACCGTTGTGGCGCAAGGTCCTCAGAGAGGGGGAGCGCCATGTCGCGGAACGGCGACCTGCACCTGACCAAGGAGTGCTCGGAGTACACGGGCGAGGCCGGGAGCTTCTGCACGATCACCGCGTCGAACATCGAGGAGATCACCGTGGGCTCGAAGGTGATCTACGCGCTCGGGGCTGCCGACGGCACGCTGGATACCGACATCACCCTGGACGACGGCTCCGGCGACGTCGCGAACGGTCACGTCGTGCTGGACCTGGCGGCGGACAAGGGCGTCGTCACGTTCGCCGGCGGCACGGGTCGGTTCACCGGGTTCCAGGCGCACGCCGACGTCACGACCGACGCCGAGCAGATGTGGCACTGGGAGGGTACCTACAGCTTCGAATGACCTCCGGGCTCCCCCCGGGCTTGAACGCGAGACGGGCGTAGACTTTCCCCTGTGATCGCAGAGATCTTCGGCATGGACGGGGTGATCGTGGCGGTGATCGCCGTGGCCGTCATCTTCGGTGCCAAGCGGCTGCCGGAGATGGCCCGCTCCATCGGGCGGGCACAGGGTGAGTTCAAGAAGGGCGTCGCGGAAGGCCACCGTGATGAGCCTGCAGAACAGCCGCAGGACCAGCCCGCCGCCCCGAAGGAACCGCCGGCTTCGACCGGCGACTCCTCGGCCTCCAAGTAGCTCCCGGATCAGTCTTTCCCGCCCCGGGTGGGGGACCTCGCAAGGCGACGGCACCTATCTCGTGCATGCGTCGGACGTCCACGTCTGGGTGGAAGTCAGATCCGCCGGCTACGGCTGGCTTCCCTTCGAACCGGAGCCCGGAGCGACGCGTCCGTACGCGCGCGAAGAAGGCACGTACCTGAACCCATGAGGTGGGTGTTCCGCCTCATCTCTGCGGTGCTTCTTCCTGAACCCAACGTGCCCTGCGTCACGATCGGTAGACGTGCGGCATCTCGCCCATCGCCTCGAACGCGTGGAAGGCGTCTTCCCAACCGGCGGCGGTGAACGGGAACCTCGAAACGACCGCGAAGTTCTCGTCCCAGATGTTGAAGGACGTGGTCGCACCCTTCGCGGAATATCCGAGGCGATACGGGCCGGCGCTGTAGAGGAACTTCAGGGTCGCGTCGACGACCGGCATCGGCTGCGGCCACGGCGCTGCCCGACCGGCGGACTCGTCCGGCTCCTCGTCGGCGTCTCGCCACCGTCGCGACGGTTCATCGAGCCACTTCTCTCCGTCCCCAGAGTCGGTCCACCAGCGTCCATCCCGGTAGTCCCACGCGGGGGACTCCCGTCGGCAATGCGGGCAGACGGAGGCGTCACGGCGGATCTCCTCCTTGCAGAACGGGCACTCACGAACGACGCCGGGTCCCGGCGGTGGGGAGACCGGGGGGCGCGCGGCCCCGGTGTTCGCGGGGGGCGCACCGAGTGGAGGCGGCACCGCCGGCGCGGTTGGTGCCGACGGCGCGGGCGCTCGTGGCATCGGCGGCGCTGTCTGCAGCGTCGTCTGAGATGGCTGCGCAACCGCGACGTAGATCAGCCCGAGGAATCCGAGGAAGAAGCCGAGAGCGAAGCCGGCTCCCGGGGAGCCGCCCTTCTGTGACCAGATCGCTTGCGAGATGAACCCGAACGCGAGCGCGTAGACGATGAAGAAGAGGAAGAAGACCCCCATCGCAGCCCCTCTGCTCGGTCCTTCGTCGGCTGATCGAACCTAGCACCCGCCTCCAGCCGGCGCGAGCAGAGATTGCGGTAGATGAGGGTCCTCACTACGCTCGCGCTTCATGGAAGCGGACCGGACGAGGCACCCTCGGGTATCGCCCACCGTGAAGCAGTGGGTCGGTTGGGTCTTGACGGCCGTCTGGATCGCCGGTGTGGCCTTCATGATGGAGATCCTCCACACCCCCCTGTGGGGACCGATCGCCCTGCTTGCGGCCGTGGGCGTGGTCGAGCTCGGGTTCTACCGCTGGAACGAGGGCCGTTGGCCGGGGGTCGCCGACGAGCCCAAGGACGAGGCGGGCTCAACCGCCGGCTGAGCCCGTCGTGGCCGCCAGGAAGACGGCGCGCAACGAGTGCGGGCGCCCGCTCTGCTGGACCGGCCCGCCGGCCGTGATCTCCTTCCACCGAGCGTCCATCGCGTCCCATCCGTCGTCGACGATCGGTCCATGGTGGTGCGCCGGTCGTTCGCACCGGACCTTGCGCGCGGGCCTGTTCCGGTCATGCGAACGCAGGAGGATCGGCTCTCGCCGATCTCAGTCGTAGTGGCGGGCGTTCGTCCAGATCGTCGGCCAGGGCTCCTTCGGATCGGACACGATCCAGATCGGCAGCCCTTCCTCCTGGTTGTCCACGTTCCAGGGGTTCGTGATCG
>Ga0187785_10000820_pt1 | contig 11087 bp, 12 predicted proteins | sample 0815_BV2_4_20_MG_FD_132466 | JGI IMG/M metagenome (GOLD analysis project Ga0187785, IMG submission 132466) | Tropical peat soil microbial communities from peatlands in Department of Meta, Colombia - 0815_BV2_4_20_MG | ecosystem: Environmental > Terrestrial > Soil > Wetlands > Peat | place...
AAGTTTTCACTGATTAGAAACCCGGGTTCACCATGCCTCGCAAATCTCTGAGAAAATTTTCAAAAGTTTCACTCTCTGATGAGTATTCATATACTAGGAAGTAATGCGCGTGAAGACCATCCTAGCAAGCGAGCATCATTCGAGAACTGTGCATTTGTCTGCTTCCCTCTTCAGACGTCCCCCGAGAAACTCGCGGTCAAATTCTCTCAACCACTCAAAACATTTCCGCACGCATTGCGCAGCGACCAAGAAATACTGCCACTGACAATCATCAGGATTCCAACCGTTTTCCGCTATATTGGCGTCAACTCCGAGAATCGTAATAGGCAGCATGACTATCATCAAGTTTTTCAGAAACGGGGCATAGGGTCTTAATCCCTGGGATTTGGGAATCATAGCTTCAACGGCGAGAACTAGGTCCTTGTGGCTCCGGGATTTGAGATAGTCTTCCCATTTCCTCACGGACCTGTTCTCTTCCGTCAACCATTCTTCAACGAAGGGGAAAATCACTTTGTTCATTTGATTGCTCTCTCTGCACAATCCTGTGATCTGACTTAAGGCCCTTCTCCGAAAGTTCCACTTCTTGTGCGTCCGTCATTCCATTCCGCAACCGATGCGCAAGGATCTGCCGTTAAAACCTGTATTTCGCTGAAAACAGCGAAAACGCTCCTTTTCATGATCGCGTGCCAACCACATGGAACAACCAACTGATCACATCCATTGAGCCGTACCCGATATCTCCAGGCGCTTCGCTCGTCGATGACCTAGGGACCTGGCAGTTAAGGTTCTTGAATTTCCCAAGTATTCCTCCCTCCCAGTCATAGCTCCTTACGCCTTCTTAGGTGCGACTCATGAATGATCTTCAGCAGGTTGTCTATGGAAACTGGTTTCACGATATAATTTTCGTCAGGCAGTTCAAGACCCTGAACACCCAGATCTGAAACTGATTGACCGGTGAGCATGATAATTGATAAATGGGGACACTTCTCTTTCATCTTTCGATGCGTTTCCACACCATCCATTCCGGGCATCCGGTAATCAAGAATCGCGACGTCAAAATCCTGGACAGATAATAGCTCCAAGGCCTTAATCCCGCTCGTTACCCCCACCGCATCGACGCCTCGATCCTTCAGACGCTTAACCAACGAATCTATAAAGTCCTCCTCATCATCTACCAGCAGAATCCTGAGTTTTTCCATTTCAACGACCTCCCGGCAAGGGTAAATGTCGGAATAAGGTTACTTATGGGCTACGTAGACGGAAGGCTAATGCAAAAAATGGCTCCTCCGCCATCGTTACTCATAGCGCTAATCGTCCCACCGAGCTGAGAAATGATCCCGTGGCTTATGGAAAGGCCGAGCCCTGTGCCCGACCCGAGATCCTTGGTCGTAAAAAAAGGGTCAAAGATCTTTTCCAGTATTTCTTTGGGAATGCCCGGACCATCGTCACCGATTTCAATTCTCAGTTCATTTCGACTGTGGCTCGTTCGTATGTTTATCTCGCCTTTCTTTCCGATCGCATCGATAGCGTTGTTCACGATGTTCAGAAAGACTTGTTGAAGTTGGGCGGGGTCGGTAGTGGTCCGCGGGAGCTTGGGATCATAATCAGTGTGGATGCTTATATCCCTCTGGTGCGCTTCATGCATCAAAAAACCAATGGTTTCGGATAATACGCCATTGACATCCGTCATCTCTCGGGTGGGATTCATCCGACGCGCAAAACCGAGAAGTCGATGTACAACAGACCTGCATCGCTCCACTTGGCGTTCAATTTTTCTCACGCAGTCTTCGCATTCCTTGAGGTTCGCATTGTTAACGGTATCTTCTTTCCGGAGAACATCTCCCATCCACCCTGCAGTGGCATCGATTATTGCCAAAGGATTATTAACTTCATGTGCGACACCTGCAGCCAACTTGCCAATTGCTGCCATCTTGCTGGAATGATGGGCCATCTCATCACTCAAGGCCTTTTTACGTTCCATCCGAATGAGTTCATTCGTGAGAAACCGAGTTGTCAACAGTATTGCAATTGCAATGAGCAAAGCCCCCGCTCCTAATGCCAGAAAAACCACTCTCTGAGCCACATAAATGGGCTCCAACTCCTCTTCGATGTTGTCCTTGAGCACGACAATCCACTTTGGTTTTGTAATTTCGCTCGTCGCAAATATGGTCTCTTCACCCTTAAAATTAATTTTCTCCACTCGTGTCCCATCCGCTGACGAAAAGTCTGGGGAATGTGCCCTTTCCATGATCTTGCCGCTTGACCGGGTTCCAGTCTGGAGAATATTCTCCCTATTCACGATGAAAACGTCATCTTTCGACCCCAGCTGTCCTTGTCGCAGTATTGAAGAAATTGTATCGGAATTGATAGTGGCTCGCAAAATCCAGACTTTATTTGTATCTGAAGTTGCCACAGCTATTACCATATGAGGTATTTCCCGAAATCCAGGAAATACGTCACTTATGTACACATGGGAGGCCATCACGGCTTGAAACCATTCTTGATCGGCGTAGTTGACCGATTTCAGTTTCTCATAATACGGTCCCACATAGCACAGCTGGGTACCTTTTTCGTCGATGACGTTGAGATCAATGATGTGCTTCGCTTTCGACTGTATAACATTGAAGATTTTGTTGAGGTTCGCCTGATCTCGTAATTGTTCGAGTGAATGTGTTTCCGATATGATTCGGATTTGATCCACGCACTTGTCGAGAAAAAGTTCTATGGCCGCGCGTCTGTTCTGGACGATGACCGCGTCTGCCTCAATCACCTTTTTGTCGTAGGCAGAATCATACTGATAGTGTATGGCGACTCCGATCCCAACTAGGGGGATCAAGGAAAAAGCAAGCGTCACTGCCACGATTTTTCTTCGCCACGTATCCGGGTAGCTTGAAGACATAGATTCTCCCTGAATGTTACGGTCAGCTAAGTCTCGCTGTGCAGCCATCTCAAGACTGGCGATTACAGTTGTCTGAAGCGCGTTGTCTTTGGATCGCTCAACACTATTTTTCGCGATCGCAACTCACCGAAATCAGTGACACCATAGCCTAAAGGACAGGTTTGCTGCCATCTGCCGTTGGTCATCCGAAACCTACCCCAGTATTTTCTTTGCCAAGGTCGGGCGTGCAATGCCCAAGAGCCTTGCCGCTTTCGATTTGTTTCCTCTGGATTGGATCAGCGCTTCATGCACTACCAACTTTGTAAATTGCTTCGTTAGGCTGCGCAGAAGATGGTTGCCTTGAGTCAAGCCAAAATTGGATCGTATCCAATTCTGCATTATTTTAATGGCATCTTCATTCTCTTTTCCAAACAAATGTCCGAACTCATACTCTACGGAAGACATTGATATTCCCCTTTGAACTCAGCGTTGCCCGATCTGCACACACGAACATGCTCTTCCCGAGGCAAAAGCGATTGCTCAAAATCAGCTCTAGGGTCAGGTCGTGTTGCATCAGGTTTCCATTTACGACTGTGATTCTGAAAAATCCCGCAATTTTGCTCCATTTCTCGCCTCCAGATTGGGCCTGGTAACCCAATAATTCCATGCGGTACGGTCTGTTCTAATTTCTGTACCAGGATTAAATATCTGAAGAATGTGGAATGGGGCTCAAATCAAAAGTGAGACAGTTCGAGGGAGCGTGAGAAGTTGTTTTCCATCCGAATTCAAGCGCTTTGCTCCGTGCTGACCTTTGTTATTGGAAGGAGCCAAACAAAGATCAAGAATCAAAGTCGCAAACGAGGCAGGAGCATCTTCGTCATCGTTATCATCATCAGGGTCATCCCCGACGGTCATGTTGGGGGAGGGTATGTGAGAAGATTCAGAGTGATTATTCAAGCAAGGATAGTAATCCGATGGGGATACGCTTAGGTCGAAGGCCCACACGATCCCTGAGTATTGGGCTACAGCCAGGCAAAATAAGGCAGTAATAAGTCGATATGTAGAAATTGGCCTGGATCTCATTTGCTTAGACCTGAACGCGATCATGGTACCGCTGCTCGGTGGATCGATTTGAGTAGAAATCCGACAAAAACTCGATGTGAGTATCCCCCATCCGCGCGCCCGAACATGGGGTGCTCAGCGAACGAGTTTCTGAACTGCTTAACACACCGAAATCATTCTGTCGTGGCTCGTATCTAAGCAGCTTAAATCCAAGCAGCCGCTCAAACGAGCACAATTTGTCTTGCAAATTCGCGGCCAGAGACATCGCGTTACCATTTTTTTTACTTATCGGACTCTTTCGCACGGGGGTGGATGGACGGCAAAAATACTCGCTCGCAATAAAATGCCCTCTGTCTCTGGGCCTTCATGAAAATCTTTTATACAAGCAGGTGGCTTCACTTGTTACACAGGGGAAATAATTGTCTGACGGCAAAAAAAATTTACACAGTGTAAAATATGTTGACACCGCGTACAGAACCGGACTGCGGACATAGCTTCGACCTGGACGATAATTTCTGGATTTGCTCGGCGGTAGGCATTACTCTTTCCCTAATCTTGGCTGCATATTTCACGTATGTGTCTATTGATAGTCGCCGGAGTGATTATATTGTTCGCACCACGAGGAAAAGATAACCTGAGAATGCTCGCGTCAATGAGGAGAGCAATGAGGACGACGGGAAATTCTCGAGATCGGCCAGATGACCAGATCACTTTTCTTACCTGGTTGACCTTCTTATTACCATTAGGTGTTTTTCTCCTCCTCGTTCTGCTTTGGGGGAGATGACGGCTGAATCGCTTTGCGAAAAAATCGACGGCAGATCCCGGAGTCAAGCATGATACAAAATCGTGGCACATTTTCGTTGGGGAGGTCGACATGAAGACGGCGACAATAGCGGCATTGGTATCTTTGGTCCTCGTAATTCCCTCTCGTGCTTTTACACAGGGGCCGCCACCCAGAGGTGCACGTGAAAACTTCGAGACCAGAAAAGCAGAGATATTAAAAAGAATCGACGAGCGGTTGGCACGTCTCCAACAGATGAAGTCTTGCATCCAGGCGGCATACACTCGCGAAGACGCCAGGGCACAGGCCAGGTGCGCTTTGCCGGTACCACTATTTCCGATGAGCAACAACTTTTCTCGTTTGTCTATAAATTCTCCCTTCATGAGCTCCCTGACCAGTGGTTCATTTATAGAGGGCTGAGCCTTGAAAGCAAAGGTAACAATGGTCTTGATCACCTGGAATGATACCTCTGAATTGGGGGCTACTCCAAACAAAAAAAAGACTTCGTGATTTTCCATTGCGTCAATCATCTCAGCAACAGCCTTCAGATAGATTACTTCTTTCTCAATTTCGCGAAATCGACGCGAGTGTTTGCCCTCGTGATTCCTCCATCACATATTTCTACTGGCCATATTGACGAATGACCTCAAGGCGCCTGACATGCGTTGGGTGACTTAATTTGAAATCACTCTGCAAAGGCTTTTTCGATCTGGATCTCTTCTTTGTGTCCAAAATAACCTTTGGTGTAGGTTGTGACCCGGGCGTCGAATTGAATGACATCTCCGTTTTTCAGTGGAAAGAGTGCCTGAAAGCCTTTCGTATAATTAAACCAGAGATGGTCACAGACCACATTGCCCTCTACGTCTCGAATGTCCTTGAGCAATATAGTAATCGTCGCCAGCCCGCTACGATATGATGGTTTAGTGCCGCTACGCTCAAAAGTGCCGCAAAAGGTTTTTCGTTCTCCGTTTAGTTTCCCAAGAGTCCTCCTCATTGCCTTTCCCTTCCTGGTCTTTGTGAGATGCGGCAGCTCCAGGTATGGTCCCGTGTCTGGGGCAGTCAATTCAGATCTCACTGACCTGTTTGCTCAAAGAATGACGGTGGCCGAGCCGACTTGCCTCATTTCTCAATCGTTCATGCCCCCCGCCAGTGTCCGCGCAAGCCAGATGACCTCGCCGAGAATTCGAACATCATTCTCATGGTATTCCTTTGTTGGGGATCCCTTCCTATTCTCACTCACCACGCGCACCTTATCGCTCTTGATCGTCTCAACTCGCCTCACGACAGCTTTCTCATCCGGTAGATGGACTACATAGATGTGACCCTTTTCGATCTCAGTCTTTGAGCCGTCTACCAGTACCATGTCACCGTCTTGAATTGTCGGAAACATGGCATTTCCGCGGACCGTCCACAGGAAACATTCCTTTCGGCTTGACGTCACACGGCTCAACCAATCCCGTCGAAAATGGTACTCTTTGCTTTCCCAGTCCTCCAGTAAGGCGAAAACCGGACCTTCCGACGAGAAATCATGCGCCTCTGAGATTGATACAAAATCATATTCTTTTTTGAACGGAGATCCCATGAGCTTCAATTCTTCGCTCATCATCCAGTCCAACCGCGCTTGCGTTCTATTGCGCGTGTAAAAATTCGTTAGAGATGCTCTGAGGTCTCTAAACTTTTGTACCACTTCCAAGAGTTCAGGGTCATCTGTCGGCACCGCTTTTCCTGCTGCTTTCTGATCTTCTTGTTTGGCAGCTATCAATTCTCCAGAGCGCTTTATCTCTTCCACTCGCGAAAGATCACCCTGTGACTCTGGTTTTACCATCTCTTGTTTCAATGCCGCTTCATACTCTTCTTTGGCAATCTGTTCCCAACGGCGCAACTCCAGCTCATGGGCCAAAATCGAGAGTGGAGGAAAAGCTTGACCGTATTCCAGCCATTCGCGGGGGGCATTCAGTTTTTGGGCAATTCTTCGCAGATGCGAATCACTCGGGTAGAAGCGGCCTTCTTCCCAGTCGCGAAAGGTTCGGTAGGGAACCCCAAGGTCATCATTCAACCATGCTTTTTTCGTCCGTGCCGCTGGCTTGAAAGAAAGAATTCTTGCGGCTATTTCTTCCGCTCGCAGTAGGTCTTCTTTTGAGCCCATAGGTTTCCTCTTGACAGTGGGTGCGAGGTGTGACACATCACACCTGAACCATTATAACACAAAAAAATTACCATTGAGGTATCAAAGTTGAAAGGAGATTTTGCGATGCCTAAACCGCGATGCACAAGGGCGATGCGAAATATCGGGTTCGATGAGAAAATTTGGGGCGAGCTGGGCGAACTCGCCCACGACCGAGACGTATCTGTCTCTCACCTGGTGCGGGAGTTCGTCAAAGAGGGGCTTGAACGAATTCGAGAGACTGAAATCAAGGGAGCAGAGCGGAGTGTGTGAGACGAACTCACGAACGAAATGTGTAAAAATTCGGATTCTGCATAGTCCGTCAGACTACGATTTAATTGGTTTGTTGGCGTGTTCAGATCATTGGAGACAGTATGTCAGATCCACTTCTAACACCTGATGACGCTGCAGCGTTTCTCAGAATTCCCGTGAAAGGGGTACATGCCCTCTGCCGGGCCGGGAAGCTGGACTTCATTCGCGTCAACGGCAAGGAACGCCGTTTCACCAACGACATGCTTGAACGATATGTCCAGGTTCAAACGGTGAGCAGGAAGAAGCCGGTTGACACAAAAGAGCCGAAGGAAGTAATTTTGACCCCAAAGACTCAACAGCGCGGGGGGAATAAGTCATTCGGTTCGACCAGGACGGATCTCTTAGAGGAGATGCGTTCATGGCACTAGCGAAGCGTGGCGATCTGTATCATTTACGGATTCGACCATTCCCGGGGACACCCTTGATAGGGGTGAAGACCCCAGCACGAACCAAGCAACAGGCGAGACAAATCGAAATGGCAGTTTTGACGGCATGCAGCACTCGCGATTACCGGGGGCTTGATCCAGTTTCCCGCGAGGTCTGCGTGTGCATGTTCCGCAATCAAGGCTGGGAACTGCCGGCCGATTTGTCTGGCGCCGAAGAAAGGGGACCGAGAGAAGAGTTGACGTTGTGGAAAGCGACCGAACTGTTTCTCAAGGATCCAAGGATCAGGGACAAGCCAACGAGGAGAAGATACGAGTATTGCCTCGTGCATCTTGCGGACAAGCTTGGAAAAAACAGACCTGTCAAATCTCTGTGGGTTCCAGATCTGGAGCAATACCAGGACGACAGGCTGAAGGAAGGGGCCGCAGCCGCAAGTATCAATTGGGAACTGGCCACACTTTCCAAAATCTTTGGCGTCCTGAGTAAACATCAGCTTGTGAAGGACAACCCGGTTCGCTTAGTGGAAAGGCTATCCACAAGAGAAAGCGAACGGCAAGTCTATCTAAGCCGCGAGGATGTTTGCACAATCATAGAGAAATGTCCCCAATGGTCGCGACCAATCATTCGAACAGCCTATTATACGGGTATGAGACGCGGAGAAATTCTGGAACTGACCAGAAACCGGGTTAACTTGAGTCGTCGCATTATCACCTTGTCTCCGGCTGATACGAAAGAGAATCATTGGAAACGAATTCCGATTCATGAAGACCTGGTTCCGATTCTGCACGAAGCTATGAAGGTTTCCTGTCTCGGAAAGGAAATCGTTTTTCTGCTGCAGGACGGCAAGGGGATCAGACCCCTGGGACTGGAAACCTTCAAGAATATTTGGCCGCGTGCCTGTAAAGCATTGGAACTGGAACCCCCGCTGCCACGGTTCCATGATCTCCGGCATACGTGGAGAACAAATGCACGACGTTCCGGCCTAAGCGATTCCATTGCTGAGTCAATCCTTGGGCATTGGTTCAAGCAGAAAACCGTCAACGAGAGATATGGCCGCATCAGCAATGACGAGTTGGTCGCTTTCATTGATGGAATGACGTTTGACCACGGGGAGACAGAGATTTGTGGTGGCTCAGGGAAGCGGGAAAGAGCTGTGTACAAAATGTGTACAAACGCCGAAAAAACTGAGGGTGTACAAGAAAATCAGGAAGTGGCCGCTAACCTATCTTCCTGATTCCCCTTGATATTCGTGGTCGGGACGACTGGATTTGAACCAGCGACCCCTGCATCCCGAATGCAAAGACAACCCTAAATAAAACAAAGCTTTGGCCGAATACTCAACGATTTCAATACAGGTTGGTTTGGTTCAGTCCATTTGGATCCACAGTGGACCAAAAAAATGTGAACAAATTGTGAACAAGCTTTGGATGAGCAGGCGTTGGAGAGTTTGGACGTGCACTTCGAAAGTCTTCTAATAAGGATTATGGCTTCAGCTTTCCCAAGCCTCTGGCTTCCAGCCACAGTCTGATTGCACAATTCAGGCTCTTTTCCGGGTCTCCACATCGCTTCATTCTCTGCATGAGACCGTCGTGCAGATGCATTCCTTCCATACTCATGAGGCAGTTTCCGGTCCATTCCTCTTCAGAGGGATTACGCCCACGTTGATTTACTGTTTCGTTGTTCCGGGTGTCTTCTGGTAACGATAAGTAGTATTCCACAGCGTCCCGAACAAAAGAGTCTCTCTCTTCTGGTCGCAAACTAGCATAGTCGCTTCTCACGAATGTCGGATAATATCCTTCTCTTATTCTGTCCATTGTCTATCCTCCCAATTCCACAATTTGTGGAATTTCTAGCCAGAAACTTAGTTTTTTTTGGACCGAGGTCAATAGTAGAGATTTGATCCCGACGCCATTCAAAGGCACTGTGAGAATCGAAATAAAAAAAGAGGCGTGATGGTAGAAGGAATGTTTGCAAGAACCCCACGAGGAGCACCCAAAGGCAGACAAGGAGAGGTAACCATCGGCAGTCACAAGGGGTTTCGAACCACATTGTCTCCGCCGTGAGAGGGAACTGACACAGGTTGGAGAGAGAGGCCGGATATGGCTGTAATAGCGCCGTTAAACGATTTGGCGATAATTGGCCTTTTGCAGTTGACGGTTCTTTGACGGCTTTTATGTCGATTTTTGCAGATAGAGAACCGTCAAAGAACCGTCAAGGGAATAGGAGGATGATCTGAGAGATAATTTGGTGATTCTTGCCTTTGTTCTATCGGTGGGAGCGCTATTTCTAGAGGTGATTCCAGTCACTTATCCGCATGGGCCTCCCCCATGCTGCGGGGGCGGGCTGCCGCCATTCGACTTTTAGAGCAAGACCTATCCTCGATGAACAACAACATAGGAAAATTGATCGATCCGATTGGGACAACCGAGCGCCACTTCGATTCGTTATGAATCGAAAAAATGTAAACAAATTATGAACAAGTTTTGGCCAGGATACTCGACAGCCTCGTCCCGGCAGGAACTCAATACAGGAGCCAGACCGTAAACTTCTGGGGCCATTCAATAGCGCACAGCACATCGAAAAATAAATAAAACTATCACATACGAATTTTGTGGCATTCAGTTCCTCAGTCTGTAGCATAGGGTTTAGAATGATTGATTCGAGGTTTTAATTGATATGAATTTGTTGAATCTGAACGAGATTTGTGATCGGCTCCAAATCAGCCGATATACGTTACATCGATGGCTACGATCAGGCTGCTGCGACTTGCCCCTCAAAAAGCTCGGGGGTCGAACAGTATGCATGCAACGTGATCTTGAGGAATGGATGAATCGTTTGCCGGTGCATCCACAGGTGAAAGAAGATGAATGATGGACAGCAGTTTGAACACGGCATCACATGCAATATCAACGAAATTGAAAATGGGCCGATTTTTTTATCAGCAATATCAAAGTATTACTGGGGCAAGATCGCACAGCGAGCCCAATCACGTGGAGACCATGGAAAGGTATACCCTCAATGACTAAGAAGGTAATTGCGAAATTGGAAGATCCTGTTCGTCAGGCTATGTGGAATGACATTGTCAGAAAATGCGAGGATTGTGCATCAGATTCTGGCGTTTCGGGAGGACGGATCCGCAGCAGAGAAAACCCTGTACCAAGATGCATCGGCGGCCAACTGAATACCGGCCGCGCTTGCTCTCTGTATCATGTCAAGCCCTGGACGACCCCAAAGCAGATGTTCCGAGCCATTCGATCAGAGTGTCATTTCTGCCTCAACGGGAACAAGTGCCCGACGTCAATTACATTTATGCACTGACGACAATTACACTTGTGCATGTTGATGGTTGATATCCAGGTCGGGTATTGGCGACCTGGTCCGGCACTCTAATCCTCCTTGTCGACCTCTGGCTTGTTCCCTTGGCTGAGGGCCTTTTCGGTCCGGTAGCTGGAGCCGTTGAGTTCCAGGATCGTGCAATGGTGGACGATCCGGTCGATGGCCGCCGC
>Ga0187785_10000821_pt1 | contig 11084 bp, 12 predicted proteins | sample 0815_BV2_4_20_MG_FD_132466 | JGI IMG/M metagenome (GOLD analysis project Ga0187785, IMG submission 132466) | Tropical peat soil microbial communities from peatlands in Department of Meta, Colombia - 0815_BV2_4_20_MG | ecosystem: Environmental > Terrestrial > Soil > Wetlands > Peat | place...
CCGATGATCGACGAAATGAAAAAGCCTGTCCCGACCATGGTCATTGGCAGGCCCATATTTTCATAGATGTAGATCGCAAGGAACGTGTTGACCAGTGATGTGCCGAGCACGTTGATGATATTGGCAGTAAAAAGGGTCCATATCTGCCGGTCGAAATATTTCAGTGAGCTTCTGGCACGAGCAACTGTATCCATGTAATCACACCACTTTCATGTCCACGATCAAACTGGCGGTTAGCCGGTCTTGAGCGAAATCATCCGGACTGGGGCCGGTTATCGAGACCCTAAGCTCTGAAAGATGCCATCAGCACCATGATCAACCCCTATTATGGTATTATCGACTTCAGGAGCTGTCTTTGTCAGGAGGTAGACGCCATGAAAAACAGGCCTGGCAATCCCTCTAAAGCTGTGACGGGTATGACGTTTGATCTCATTAAAGTATCTATTCTTGCGTATTACTGATAACGGTCATGCAATATTATGGTAATTGGTCAGGGGTCTGGAACTGGTTCGTCGGTTGAATTGGGTGTTAAAGATCGGCTGGATTGGGTGTTAACGATCGGATATGTTAGACTGGAGTGATCTCCTTTTCAGCGGCTGACCGGTGAAGATAAAGGCGCAGCATTATACAGTGCTGTATAACTTATAAAATGTTGAGAAATAAAAATATGTCCGGAGGCCCTTCGGGACCTCCCGGGCATGCGATTTTACTGCTGCTTTCCCCGGTTGATCAGATCCCTAACCTTTTGTCCGCCTTTGTGGCCGATCTGGACGTAGAAGTCGTGGCCATGAGTCCTCTTTGTGGTCTCTCCACCCTTCCTTCCCGCTTCTCTAACAGTCATATCTCCACGTTCTTCTCTTCTAGCCATAGGTATCACCTAAACAACTTTTAATATATAAGATAATTAATTTTACTTGCGTAAAATGTGTACTAACTATGCTAAAAGTAAAGAAGAATGTAAAAACCCTGTCGATGCTATGACAATTAGAATAAATACTTAAAACGCTCGTTACTTAATTATTATGTACACAAAAGAGAAATGTTGGTTATATATGATTATATTCGTATAGAAAATCGTGATGCGGGCCGGTTTTATCGATAAAATGGTGAATAGTTATCAGGACATAAGGCTGACTAGGATGGGCAGGGTGATCAACATGTAAAAGCCTGCGTGAATCAGGGCAGAGCTTAATAGGCTCCCGCTCTTAAGTGTTGCCCTACCCCAGTAGTATCCAGTCATAGCACCGATGATGAATATTGCCGGCAACAAAGTGATCTCACCAGTGATCGTGTAGAATATCATGGCCTCAAAGGCTCCAAAAACGACGGCCTGAATGATATTCCCCTGTGATTCGCCGATGATATTCATGATCCTCGACATCATCAGTCCTCTGAACCAGAACTCCTCCACAACACCCGATAGAATACCGAAAACGATCACCGATATGGTAAGTTGTAGCAACCTATCCGGTCCCATTGCTGCTCCTCCGAAGATCAGGTATGCGGCCCCGGTAGCAAGCAAGATCGATAACGCAAAAGTGATCACTCCCAGCATGACAACTTTAGTATCCCCTAACGTTAGGAACATCTCTTCAGGTGGAATTTTATCTAGGTATACGATGGCACCGATGATGACCAGCGATACGATAGCGTTTACTGTTCCAACGGTTCCAGGCCAAATCACCGGTCCGATCCGGGTGGCATCGATGATGCTGAGGGATGTCAGACATTCCCATGCTAGGGAAAAGGTGGAGAGGCCTAGAAATACGTATATCAGCGCCGAGAACTCCCTTTTTCTCTTATGTGTCCCGGCCCTCACTGTATATGCGAATACCAGAAATACGATGACTAAAAACGCCGATAAGATCAGCGAAATCAGGCTATTATCCAGCCGGGTCTCTATGAGGAATACTGTATACAGCCCTGCGATCAGCAGGACGATCACCAGTTCGGGTGTGAACTTAAGCTCCCCTGTCGATGTGCCCTTCATTGCTGTACCTTTTTTCGGTTTTCGTGCCCCGCCGGTAATCTTGCTCATTTATACCTCTGGAAAATAACGATCAAAAGCATACTGAATGCATACCGAATATCGGCAAATGGGCATAAATAGTTTGGCCTACCTACCGGTTTTACTTATTTATTTTCAGCGCAGATACTTGAAAGGAAAAAAGAGGCCCGAGCGGGGTCTCTTTTATCCAACTTCTATTTCCATACTTCGTCGGTTCTTACCTTGGCCATCATTTCTACGGGCATGACGAAGATCTTGCCATCCCCGAATTTGCCCGTTCGGCCGGCGACCCGGATGATCTCGACGATCTTTTCTACATCCTTATCCTCGACGACGATCTCGATCTTAACCTTCGGCAGGGTGTCGACCTCGATCTTTTTCCCGCGATATTCCAGGGCGATCCCCTTCTGTTCGCCTCTGCCTTTCACATCGATTATGGTCATCGCGATAAAGCCTTTTTCTTCGAGGGCTTTTTTCACATTATCTAGCTTTTCCGGCCGGATCACTGCTTGTACCATCTTCATATGATCACCTTAGTTGAATGCTTAGTTGAATGCCCGCTCTCCGTGCTGGGAGAGGTCTAGGCCGACATATTCTTCCTCTTCCTTGACAGTCATGCCAATCGTTTTATCCAGGATGAATATCAGGACGAACGTTATGATGAACGCGTACGAGACTGATACGCATGCGGCGATGATCTGATGGGTGAGCTGGCTTATCCCAGCGTCCATTTTCCCCGCTAGCAGGCCTGGGATCAGGCCTATGTAGTTCGCTTGGACTGTCGCCGTAGCGAAGATGCCTGTAGCGATAGCACCCCACAGGCCTCCCATGCCATGAACTGACCAGCAGTCGCAGCTTTCGTCCAAGCCCTTCTTCATGCGGAAGAGCATTGCGAAGTAGCAGATGACCGATGCTACTATACCGATTGCCAGGGCACCCCAGATGTCAACAAAGCCCGATGCTGGGGTGATCGCAACTAGGCCGGCCACCGCACCGCTGGCGAAGCTGAGGGAAGCGGGTCTGCCATTGCTCCAGCTGAGCAGCATCCAGGTTAGGGCTGCTGCGGCAGTAGCGGTATTGGTCACGACAAACGCGCTGGCTGCAAGACCGTTTGCTGCTATTGCGCTGCCGGAGTTGAATCCGAACCAGCCGAACCATAGTAGCGAAGCGCCTAGTAGCGCTAACGGGATGTTGCTTGGTTCCATCAGATCTTTCCCGAATCCAACCCGTTTGCGGATTACCAGGGCGATCGCCAGCGCCGAGAATCCTGAACTGATATGTACGACTGTGCCGCCCGCGAAGTCTATGGCCCCGAGGGAGGCGAGCCATCCGCCGCCCCACACCCAGTGGGCGAGAGGGTCATAGACCAGTGTAGTCCAGAGAAGTCCGAATATGATAAACGATGAGAGCTTGACCCGTTCAGCAAATACTGATGTGACGATTGCCAGCGTAACCGTGGCGAACACTAGCTGGAATATCATGTAAGCCAGCGATGGCACTGTCAGGGTCACGCCGGCGATCACTGCCTCGTTCTGTCCTACACCGTTAAGCCCCATGAAGTTAAGGCCGCCTATGATGCCCATGCCGTTTAAATCAGGGGCAAAGGCCAGGCTGTAACCGAAAAGCACCCACTGGACACTGACCAGAGCGAATGCGACAAGTGATAGAGTGATCATATTTACGATGTTTTTTCTCCGGACAAGCCCTCCATAGAAAAATCCTACGCCAGGGGTCATGATCATGACCAGCGCTGTGGAAGCAAGCAGCCACGCCGTATCTCCAGAATCTATTGCCATTTCAGAACCTCATATAATTTATTGGGATATCTCGAAACCCAGGGTTTTTTGATGTGTGGGGTGATACCTGTCCTTTGACTGGTGTCAGGGCTGCCGGCGATATCGCCGAAACATGGCCTGTGTACCATGTCCTGATCCTGTCAGGAGCTTTTATTTTAATCACCAGCATCACCGTAGGATATGCTATTCCTATATTGTATATTTATAGTTTACCATTAAGTTAATACCTTAATTGCTCTTAAAATGTATGAAAAGATATGATCTCTTAAATTTTAAGCTAGAATCTTGAAACTGGCTTGCATTAACTGCTATTGGTTTTTAGGACATAATTTTGTTGATAAATTATTGATGTGATGATTTAAGCATTTTAATAAACATCTAGTGCGATTTTATGTTTTAAGACAAATGTAGATATGGTTATATATGATGACAAGGCAATATACTTCCTGATGAAATCGCCTATTCGGGTAACCATCTCATTTGATGAGCAAACGTTCGAAAACTTTGAGAGCCTGAAGAATGAGCTGAAGGTCTCTCAAAGTGAGCTCATCAGAAGGGCCATACGGTTCTACTTCGAGAATCGCATGACTCTGGCTAACGGAAACCGAGAACGGACCAAGGAATATGTGGATATGCTGTCCGAAGGCGAGCACGTGATCCTCGACATCGATCACTGGCTGCTGCTCCTGAAGATGGTGGAAAGCTCGACAGATCAGGCCGAATTCTGGAACACCCACCGGGAGATCGCCCGATCTCACGCAGAGCAGTTAAGCAAAAAAGTGATGACTCCCGAAGCGCTTCTTAAAAGACTGGAAACCTGCAACTTTTTTAAGATCAGTACCAGCAGCTCCCCCGACGAGTACACGCTACTGACCGGCCCCGGGACACAACGGCGCTTCATAAGGGAGTTCCTGGAAGAGACCTTCGCCAATATGGGATTCACTGCCATTATCAAGGAGGATTACTCCAAGCTCCGGGTCATACTGAAAGAGGGCGCGGGGAAAAAAGGCTAATTTCTCAGAGCAGACTATTACAAGAAACAGGCTGATCCTCGGATCAGCCTACTTCCATACTTCGTCGGTTCTGACCTTGGCCATCATTTCTACGGGCATGACGAAGATCTTGCCATCCCCGAATTTGCCCGTTCGGCCGGCGACCCGGATGATCTCGATGATCGGCTCCACATCTTTGTCATCGACGACGATCTCTATTTTGATCTTCGGCAGGGTGTCGACCTCGATCTTTTTCCCGCGGTATTCCAGTGTGATCCCCTTTTGTTCGCCTCTGCCACGCACCTCGATAATGCTCATGGCATTGAACCCTTTTTCCGAGAGGGCTTTTTTCACATTATCTAGCTTCTCCGGCCGGATCACTGCTTGTATCATCTTCATCGTAGCACCTCAATGGTAGGCCTGCTCTCCATGCTGGGAGATGTCGAGGCCGACGTATTCTTCTTCCTCCCGGACCCTCAAGCCTATGGTCTTATGTATGATCTTCGCGAGGATGAACGTTACTGCCACTGAATAGACCAATACCACCAGCGCAGTTAGTAATTGCTTTAGGAATAGGTCTGTGTGGCCCTCCATAAGTCCGGACGCGCCATTTACTGCTGCCACCGCAAAGATTCCAGTAGCAATAACGCCCCATAGCCCGCCCATGCCATGGATAGACCAGGCGTCCAGACTCTCATCTAGTCCCTTCTTGAGCCGGAAGAGTAGAGAAGCATAGCAGAGTACGCCAGCAACGACGCCGATGACGACCGCTTCGAGGGGCCCGACATAACCCGCTGCAGGGGTGATCGCAGCCAGCCCCGCAAACGCGCCGCTGGCGATACCAAGGGAAGCTGGCCTGCCGTCTTTCCAGCTGAGCAGCATCCAGGTTAGGGCGCCAGCCGCCGCTGAGGTATTGGTCACTATGATCGCATTGGTCGCCAGCCAGTTGGCCCCAAGCGCACTGCCGCCGTTGAAGCCGAACCATCCGAACCAGAGCATGGCCACGCCTATCAATGTGATCGGAATGCTGCTCGGCTCCATCAGGTCTTTTCCGAACCCGGCCCGCTGCCCAATGACTAGCGCAACGGCCATGGCAGAGAAACCGGCAGTAATGTGGACGACTGCGCCGCCCGCAAAGTCCACGGCTCCCAGCTGCGCCAGCCAACCGCCGCCCCAGAGCCAGTGAGCAACCGGTATATAGACCAGCGTAGTCCAGAGAATCCCGAAGATGATAAATGATGAAAGCTTGACCCGTTCAGCAAATACCGATGTCAGGATCGCCAGTGTGACTGTGGCAAACATCATCTGGAATAGCGCAAAGGCAAGCGTCGGTATCTGATATTCAGTGCTGCCAATAACCAGCGTACTCGTGTCCACCCCCTTGAGTCCGACATAGTTCAGGCCCCCTATAATACCATGGAAGTCCTGGCCGAAGGCCAGGCTGTATCCAAAGAAAACCCACATGAGACTGACTATCATAAATGCCACGATTGACATGGCGATCATCGATACAATGTTCTTCCTGCGCACCAGCCCGCCGTAGAAAAATCCTACGCCAGGGGTCATTAGCATGACCAGCGCAGTAGAAGCGAGCACCCAGGCAATATCCCCAGAGTTCAAAGCCATAATATCACCAATGAACGGTAATGACCTTGCATTACACGTACGTACAGGTCATGAATATCGCTCCTATGATCCAACGTGTCTCCAAAACCCGTCTGTCCGGAGCTTTTCAATCGTATGTCAGCCGTCGGCTGCTGTTTGCTAGTCCAGCAGGCTACCGGAAGGAAACTTCTTTCCCACATATACATACTTTACCAAGGAAGTCTATTTCTTAACTAGTACTATTTATATCATACGGTCTCATACAGTTTAAGAAAAATTGTATTTTATGGGCAGGGCTTAACTAATTTACTTTTGATTTTTATCTCTGTAATTTATCGTGGGTATTCATCGCACTACACACATGCATTTTATATACTAATCATTATATAACTATATGTTGTATATCCGTCACAATGCATTACAACACCAGAGAGGAAGCACATGAAAAAGGCCGCCGAACAAGTATATAGAAAAGATTTGAAACCATTTGAAGGCAAGACCAAGGTACCCTTAGCTCTAACAGATAAGATTCAGCTTACCTTACTGACCGGCTACTACCCTAAGGATTCTGCCGATCTCAAAAAAGCACAGGCAAAAAAGGTTGCTCTACTATTTAGCGATTTCGTGCGACAGGCTCGCCAGAGCATACATATCGCGATATATGACTTCAGACTCGAGGACCCTGAGGCCGGGATAGTCATCGATGCACTTAATGATATATCAAAATCCGGAGTCGATGTAAAGGTCGCCTATTTTCAGCCGAGTAAGAAACGCGAATTAGTATCTGATTTCTCGCGCTATGGCGGCGATCCGGCTCCTGAGCCGGACAGATCATTTTTAGAGCGGCTCAGGAAAAATGTTCAGTTCAAGGCGATAGTCGAAATCGGCGTAGAACAGCTGCCGTCCGACGTCACGCCGCTGCCGATCGAAGCCGGCGGCCAGCTGATGCATAGCAAGTATATTATACGCGATGGACTTTCCCCCTCAGCTGCCGTATGGACGGGATCAGCCAATTTTACCACCGATGCCTGGAGTATCCAAGATAACAATATCGTCACCCTTGAGTCACAGGACCTTGCCGGTAATTACGAGACGGACTTCGCCGAGCTATGGGCTACGGGACGAATCGCAGGCACCGGCAAGAACGATTTTGGGGAAACGAATATCGATTGCATCGCCACGGACGTAGATTTTGCCCCCGGCGACGGACCTGCGATGGATCTTAGCATAGCAGGTCATATCTCGAAGGCCGACAGCGAAATACTGCTCTCTTCGATGGTGATATCCTCGGGGACTGTTTTGGGCGCCCTTGTCGATGCAATGGAACGGGGCGTGAAGATCACGGGCGTTTATGACGGCCCGCAGATGGACCAAGTCATTAAAGATTTCGAAAAAAGCACCCACGGTACCGGCCAAGCCAAAATCTTGCAATGGAACACGATCAAGGGTAACCTAGTCCCCAAGCATTCCACGCCATACAGTCCAAACGGCACTCACGATTTCATGCATAATAAGGCGTTAGTAGTCGATCAGCGAGTCGTAGCGACAGGAAGCTATAATTTTTCTATGAACGCAACCCGAAACGCCGAAAACATGATTACTATGTATGATCAGGCCATAGCAAGTCAGTATAAGGAGTACATTAAAAGTCTCATATCCAGGTACGGATCGTCTTAACAAAGGAGTGGCTGCAAGGCACAAATTTTTTTTACTTTTTCACATCCGGCCTCGAAAACACGCTGAACCGATAAATACGGGTGAAGTTGCATACAGGACAGACAACAGTACCCACGTGCTCATCGATGACGATCTCCTGTTCGGCATCGTTCAGGCAGTTCGCGCATCTGGTCATCTTCTTGAACCGCCAGACATCATATTTTCTTTTCCTGTTGCTCAATTCAAAGTCCTCCTTTTTCTCAGCGACCAGAAACGATCTGATAATATAATGCCGTTCAGCTCCGCAGTTCGAGCAAGTGACGATGATATCGTTCGGCGTGATCTTGATCTGTTGCGATACCTCTTTCCCACAGTTAAAGCATCGGCTTTCCCTGCTGAAATCCCAGTCACTAACCACTGATTTGTCCGCCATAATACTCATTAAATCGTTACGGGCGTTATATTATCATCCTTTTCATACTTATCAAACGGCCGAGACCTATTATGCAGCGCCCGAATCCTGAATGCAAGCCTTTACATATATATAGGATCCACGACCCGGCTGATCTCGACGGTAAACGCCCTCCAAAAGGCCGGATGTGTGTACCCGATAGCAGCGATTTATGGTAAACGAGCACGGGCTAGAGAAAACAGTTGTTTCAACGCCGTGCTGAATAGAGTCTCGTTGGCTAGTCAGGGATTTAGCCTTTAACCGTTCTACTCGTCTTATCAGAACAATCCCCTATCAAGCACAACACAACGATCATTTCGTCCCCGGTAAATCGGACACGGACAACGATCAACCCGATCCCGCTGAGTACAAAACCTCTCGAGAACAACTGTACGAAAATCGCGTAAAAAAATAAAGACGGTGTTACCGAGCATACGGCGTGGGCCCACGTACAGGAGTTGATGACATCCGCCGTCCGTTTGGTATGTGGGGGGAGATCGCCTGTAAAGCAACCTCCCTGTGCTTCTTATCTGAATACCAGCATTGTCGATGTCTGGTTTATGTGGCCGATGTATTCCTCTCCATAAGTGCTGAAACCGATGGTCGGTATGCCGGTAAAGAGGTTTCCATAGGCTTCTGTCTGCATCTTCTGCTCCAGTTCCAACGTCCGGAGGATGCAGTGGAAGTTGATAATTCCAGCGATGGGACCGATCGATTCAGCCTTGGCGAGCGCTTCTTTCGTATCATCGACGATGTTAGTGGATTCCAGCAGTGACACTTCCATGTCCTCGGGGATATGGCAGTAGAAGGCAATCCGCCTGTCATCAAGCCGCTGCGGGCTTCTTACATACGGCTCATCACCGATGATCAGGCCCACTGGGTTGTGCATGAAATGGTTCGGGGCTTCCGCCACGGTAGTTCCTACAGCCGCTGCATATGCTTGTGCAGCCGGCTTGCCATCGAACTCGATAACCTGTCTCGTGGCTTCGTCTGCCTTTGTCACGACCAGCTTTTTATCGAGCACTTTGAAACTCTGGGTCTTGATGATATCGAAACCATTCTTCACTTGGAAAAGCGCCAGAAGTGCGGCGTTAGTATAGGATTTTCCACCATAGTACACGCGGGTTTCCTTGAACTTGAGATCGTCGCCCGCCGAGCCTCCGATAAACGTGATATCGGTAAGGTTGCCGATCTGGTTCATAATGTCTTCCTCTTTCCCGCTCAGGCCGTCGATAAGTACCATGCCGATGTAATTCGAAATATCCATCTGACGCACGGGTATTTTAAAGTGATTTTCGAACGATTTGAATGCAGACTTCGCATTCACACCGCCCTTGATATTTTCGAGGATGGACACCTGGACATCGCTCACTATTTCCGGTCCCAACGCCATTGCTACGACCGAGTTTTTGATCATTCTTCCGCTGGAGATCTCCCCTGCTGTCGTGCAGCCAAACACCGTTACGCCTCTGAACTCATCCTGCATTTTCTTTCCGATGGAGGACTCGAATTTCGACGACGCGAAGAAGATCAGAACCTTTGCGGTGAACCCTTTCAGTTGGCTGCTGATGTCTGAAACTACTTCGTCAGCAGAACTTTTGGTAGAATAAACGGATTTCAGTTTCATGATATTATCAGCTCCCTTTAAGATAACTCCTTGGCTATTTCTTCCAGTTTCTTGATGACGACCGGGTCGTCTTCGGATGTCATTGTGTATTTATCGCAGTTTATCCCCTTCATAATCAGCTTGGCACGTACGAAAGGCACTAGAGCGGCATTGCCCTTCGATCGTTTTTCGACGATCTCGTCGATCATTTTCTTGATCTTTCCCGTCATATTAACACCGTTTTGTCAATTAAAGAACCGGTGATTTGATGTTTTATAAACCTACTCTTAGGAAATGGTAATTAGTAACAAAAGCATTGGAGGCACATCACAGGCTTCATGATTGCTCAGACACGATCCATCTGATTCAGCGGAATAACACTGCCGTTCTGATTGCTCAGGGCGAGGTGAGACAGCAGATGAGCGCTGTGCTGTGTCAGAATATGATTCCCAGTGTCCTCATGAACGATTATGTGAGCAGTACCGTTAAACTTGGGGAGGAAAACGAACGGGGCGAAAGCCCTAGCTTATTAGTATGAGACTTTTGCATTCCATATCGGCATGCATTAATGTATTTTTGTTTTTGTACCTTTTTCTAAAGGTTATATTTAAGGATCTTTTGAAAAGGATTAGGAGTTTTTATATAAATATAGGTTCGTTTGTTCTCATTTCTAAACGGGAACGCCGCAACAAGTAAGCATTTTTAGAGCAACCTCAAATTAACAAAATTTTAATTGTATAAAAATGGTTAACCCATGGCAGAACAGACATCATAATGACTGTCTAATAACGAGAAAAACCAAAACGACACTGAAACACATCGAAACTAGTCATGCAAGTCTCTATGTATGTCAATAGTTTTTTCATGTCCATACCTGCTCATAGATTCATTCTATCATTGCCGGCGCCTTTTTACACTTCAAGAGGCATCAGTTCATCTGGAACTTCGTATACTTCGTATACTTCGTATA
>Ga0187785_10000822_pt1 | contig 11083 bp, 12 predicted proteins | sample 0815_BV2_4_20_MG_FD_132466 | JGI IMG/M metagenome (GOLD analysis project Ga0187785, IMG submission 132466) | Tropical peat soil microbial communities from peatlands in Department of Meta, Colombia - 0815_BV2_4_20_MG | ecosystem: Environmental > Terrestrial > Soil > Wetlands > Peat | place...
ATATACATTTGTCAAGGGTTTTGAAGGGGATGTACGGATCCGATGCAGGCCTCCCGCACCACCGGCAACGGCTGGTTGAAGGTCTTCAACTTTAGGCGGTTTGCCCTGACCCTTTCTGTTGGGATCATGGGGTCAACCCTGATTTGTGATTTTATCGTGCTATAAAACTAACAAAAAAGCGCATTGAACAATAAGGATGAAAATTAATCACAATTCAAGGTTTGACCCCATGATGTTCTTTTTTCTTGTAAGGATAGATAATATGGGGTAACATTTTGGGGTCATAAAATGGGGAGATGGCAATGATCCAGAGCAAAATCCAGATCGACGAAAAAGATTTCGAATTTATTAGACAAGCCTGCAAAGATCTTTCCTACAAAAGTCTCAGTGAATATATGCGCGAGGCTATTCGAGCCAAAATTAGGGAAGATCGCAAAAAAATTAAGGCGCTGAAAAGAAACCAAGCCATGGCCCAGATAGGCCGGGCTCGTCACGAAAATCTTTTTGAAAGTCTCGAAGGGGAAGACTTTGAGGGCCGGTGAGGTTTACTGGGTCAACCTGGATCCGACTGTCGGTGATGAGATAAAGAAAAGAAGACCGGTAGTAGTTTTAAACGGCGGCCACGAAAAGCATCTCCGTTTGGCCATCGTTGTTCCCATTACTTCCTGGAACCCTGCCTGGGAAAATAATCCCTTCTTTGTCCTCCTGGAACCAACAGCCAGGAACGGCATCAAAAAAAAATCAGTGATCGATTGCTTCCAGGTCCGGGCGATCAGCCATCAACGGTTTCTGGAAAGGGCTGGAATGATAACCTCAAACGAGATCTCCCGGATTAAAAAATCTCTGGCTCTTATTTTTGATCTCGATCCCGAGGATTGCGAATAAAGTTCCATTTAGTCAGGCATTCTGGGGCATGCATAGCCTGCCAGGGACAGTCGCCCTATGATAGAGTATGAGGAAAGACGTAGAAACCCTTAAAATATTAAATTCAAAGTGAAGCGATATGAGCACAAAGATCGGCATCATCGGAGCCGGGCCGGGCGGTTATATCGCCGCCATCCGGGCGGCCCAGTTAGGGGCACAGGTTGTAGTCATTGAACAGGAAGCCCTGGGTGGCACCTGTCTGAACTGGGGCTGCATTCCCACCAAAACCCTCAAGACCACGGCTGAAGCCCTGGAGCAATTGCATCGGGCCAGGGAATTAGGCATTGATCTGGAAGGCGGGTTCCGGCCGAATATAGAGCGGATCATGGCCAGAAAGAATGCGGTGGTTGCCCTTCTGGCCCAGGGGATTCAAAAAATTTTTGAGAGCTATAAAATTCAGTTCCTTAAAGGAAGGGCCCTCATCCGGGATCCCCGGAACATTGTGGTTACCGGCCCATCCGGGGATCTTCAGGAAATTAACGTCGATCAAATCATAATCGCCTCCGGCTCACAGCCCCTGGAGTTTCCGGCCTTTCCCTTTGACGGCCATCACATCCTCTCCAGCAGTGACGCCCTGCTTTTAAAAGAAATCCCTGAATCCCTCCTGATCATCGGCGGTGGTGTGATCGGCTGTGAATTCGCCTTCATCTTCCGCTTATTAGGCAGCCAGGTCACCGTGGTGGAGGCCCTGCCGCGGGTTATCGGCCTGCCTTCCATTGATCCCGACTGCTCGACCATTATCCAAAGGGAGATGAAAAAACGGAAGATCAACCTTCTCTTGGACAAAACCGTGGAAAAAACCGAGGTTCAAAACGGCAGGGTCCGGGCAACCCTCGGTCCCTCCCCTTTCTTAAAAGAGGTCAAGGACAAGGACCGCCAACCCATCGAAATGGATGCGGGAAAAGTGCTGGTGACCATCGGCCGCCAGTCTAACGCCGCGGCCCTGGGGCTGGCAAAGCTGGGAATGGAGCTGGATGAAAAGGGGTGGATCAGAGCCGATTCCTACTTAAAGACCAACATCCCAGGAATCTACGCCATCGGGGATGCCCTGGGACCGTCCAAAATCATGCTGGCCCATGTGGCCTCGACCGAAGGGATCATTGCCGCCGAAAGCATCATGGGCCATCCACGGGAGATGAGCTACGACGTCGTTCCTTCGGCTATCTTCACCTTTCCGGAAGTATCGGCTGTGGGGTTGACTGAATTCCAGGCCCGGGAAAGAGGTCATGAGGTTCGTTCCAGCAGCTTTCTTTTCAGGACCCTGGGCAAACCGCAGGCCATGGGCGAAATCGTCGGACAGGCTAAGATCGTCTCCGATCAGGGGACCGGGAAAATCCTGGGGGTTCATATCGCCGGCCCGCACGCCACGGATCTCATCGCCGAAGGGACCCTGGCCATGCAATTGGGGGCAACGGTGGAAGCGTTGGCCCGAACCATTCATGCCCACCCGACCCTGGCCGAAGTCCTGCTGGAAACGGCCCACAAGGCTATGGGGTCGGCCCTGCATGGGTTAAAAGAACCGTAAACCAGGAAACATTATACGTTGGCAATAAACTGTCTCATTTCCTCCTTTTCAGCATCCTCAATGCAATAGCGCGTCCAGGGGATCGACTTCAACCTTTTTATACTGATCGTCCGGCCGCAGGCCTCACAGACTCCAAAGCCTCCAGAGGCTATCTTGTCCAAAGCCCAATCGATCTCCGCTACCTCGCGTCTTTCCACCTTATCCAGGGAAGGGTAAGGGTCGCTAAGTTCCAGTTCTTGGGCGTTCTCCTCAGGTTCGATCTGGCGTTCGCTGTCATCCTTCCAGCGCGATTCCTGATCAACTACTTCATGAAGGATATTTTGCCTTCTTAAAAAAAGCATTTCCTGAAAATTCTTCAAATCTTTTTCACTAAGGTGTTCCAGACTCTCAGTTCCTTTATTATTAGGATCGTTTTTTGCCATAGCTTCGCTCCTGTTAGAATGAATACGTTCTCCTGCCGTTTTTCAAAGTCTCCAGGCTGCGCATCTCAACCCGCAGGGAACCGCCGGCTCGGACAGCATCCACTTCACCCCATTCAATCAGACGATACATCGCCTTTCGCCCGACGCCCAAATATCGGGCCGCCTCCGAAACATTCAATAAGGGCGCCGAAACAACTACCTCCATTTCCGCTTCTTTGGCCGCCTCATCCCTTTCAGTCAGACCTTCTTCAATCAGGCCTTTTTTAAAGACCCGGTTATTTTTTTTAGGATTCATGCATTAACCTCCCTGATTTTTTAAAATTATTTGAGGGGTTAAAGAGTGCAGAAGGATTCGCGGGGACAATAACTTGGTAGTAGAAGTAATCCGCATCAGCCTCCTTGTCACCTTGCGGTTGCGGGCTTTCGGTTGAGGCTGGAGGGAACGAACGGGTAAGGGATGCACCTTTACCTCCATCATAAATTCAGTCTATACCGGAAGACCTGATAGTCGGAATGGGTTGAAACCTGTATTTCCGGTGGGAAAACTTGTTATTTTAGCCTTTCAGGGTCAGGCCTTTTCGAGATAAAACGGATAATCAGGAAGGCCAGGGCGGCCAGGAAGGCAGCCGGTATGCACACCAGCCAAAGACCCAGTCCTACTGAACGCTGATCGGCAATATAACCAATCAGGACCGGCGCCAGAGTCGCCAGGGCATAGCCCGCAGTGGTAATCAAGCCGAGGGCTAATCCTTTGGAATCGGCAAAGATCAAACCGGTTGAAGTCCAGAGGGCGCCCATGACCCCCGAACCGATAAAGCCGCCCAGAAGAATGGCTAACCCCTGTAAGGTGGGTTGTCTGATTTCCAGGGCCAGGATCAGGAATAGCGTCAGAATCAGCCCGCTCACTGTTCCCACCTGATGGTAACCCTTTTTATCGGATATCCAGCCCAGGACCGGCCGCCCGACAAACTGACCCAACCCGTATAAACCGGCCATCATCCCGGCTGCGGCCGTAGTCATTTTCAATTCCAACTCCAGAAAGGCCGGAAACCACATGGTGAATCCGAATTCGGCGGAGATCTGAAAGGCCGCCACAAACCCCAGGAAGATCAGCACCGGAACTCGGCCTGATTTAAAAAGGCCCTTTTTAAAATAAGAACCGGATGGGATGGTAGTCTCCATCCTGGGCCAGAACTGGACAAGCAATCCGCTCAGGACCAGCCCGGTTACTCCAGCCGCCCAGAAGGGACTTCGCCAGTTTCCGGTTGTATTCAGCAGCCAGCCGGCCAGGGCCGGCCCGACAAACCACCCCAGGGAAGACCCGGAAGACATGAGGGTTAGAAAAAATCCTGGGCGTTCCGTGAAAAGCGCCAGAGTAAAGGCCAGCATGGGAATAAAAAAGAAGGGTTCGGTCACGCCGGTAAAAAACCGGGCCACGAATAGCTGGTTGGAGCTTTGGGCCAGCCCACAAAAAATGGTCAAGCTGGAAAGGCCGCTAAGACCGAAGAGGATGGCTTTCTTGCGGCCAAACCGGTCCGACAGCCAGCCGGCCAGGATGGGTGACAGCATATACCCCATGATGGAGGCCGAGCCGATGGTTCCCACCGCTGTTTTAGTGATTTGAAATTCTTTCATCAGGGCCGGAATGATGGGCCCGAAGATCCAACGCTGGGTGAAATAAAGGACCATCCCCAGCCAGCCCAGGACAAAAAAAATCAGTTTATTGCGTACAGAACTATCCATGGAATTTTAAGAAGATTAAAGGTGGTTTGCCATACTCAGATGGAAAGAAGCAGATATCTGAAAATAAAAACCTGAGAGATGCAATTTGGCATTTTCCTTCAAAGCAAAATCTTACTCACGCCTCACGCCTCGTGCCTCATGACCTAATCACGGATAAACCCCCCGCAACTTGGTAGCCTGGGCCACCCGGCCTACCCCCAGAATATAGGCGGCCGTCCGCATGTCCACCTTATGCTTTTGCGCCAGTTCCTGCACCTCTTTAAAGGATCGGATCAATATCTTCTGCAAACGGTCGGCAACCTCCTCTTCACTCCACAGCAGTTCCTGAAGGTTCTGGACCCATTCAAAATAAGAAACGGTCACCCCGCCGGCGTTGGCCAGGATATCGGGAACCAGGAAAATCCCCCGGTCAAAAAGAATTTCATCGGCCTCCGGAGTGGTCGGGCCATTGGCCCCCTCCACCAGAATCCGGCAATGCAGCCGCGAGGCATTGCTCTCGGTGATCTGATTCTCCAGAGCCGCCGGCACCAGAAGATCACACTCCATTTCCAGCATTTCGGCATTCGTCAGGGTCTCTCCTTGAATCTCCGGCGTGATTAAACACTGATAACGGTTTTTGCAGGCCAGGGCCGAATCGACATCCAGTCCCTTGGGATTATAAACGCCGCCTCCGGAATCGCTGATGGCAATAACCTTTGCACCGGCCCGATAAAAATACTGAGCGGCCACGCCCCCCACATTGCCGGCCCCCTGAATGACCACACGGGCATTCTCCATCGGGATTCCCCGGGCCTGCGCGGCCTCCAGGGCGGTGATAAAAACCCCCCGGCCGGTGGCCTCATGACGTCCCACGGACCCGCCCAGTTCCAAAGGTTTGCCTGTGACCACTCCGGGAACGGCATGTCCTTTGAGAATACTGTAGGTATCCATAATCCAGGCCATGACCTGGGGGTTGGTGTATAAATCCGGGGCGGGGATATCGCTTTCCGGTCCGATGAAGGGAGAAATTTCCCAGGTGAAACGCCGGGTCATACGTTCGACCTCGTTTTGAGACATCTCTTTGGGATGGCAGGTGATGCCGCCCTTGGCCCCTCCGAAAGGGATATTCACGACCGCCGCCTTCCAGGTCATCCACATGGCCAGGGCGCGCACCTCATCCAGGTGCACATCCGGGTGAAAGCGGATCCCCCCTTTCGCCGGGCCACGTGTATCGGAATGAACTACCCGAAAACCGGTGAAGATCCGCAAAGAACCGTCATCCATCTTGACCGGAAAATGGACGATCAATTCCCTTTTGTTGACTTTCAGCTTTTCCAAAAGACCAACCTCCACTTCCAAATAAGGGCGGATTTTATCAACCTGCGTCTGGGCAATCGTAAAGGAATTTATTTCCGACATAATCCCCTCCATTCAGACGGTATTTTATTCAATGATGTTTATTTTAAACCCTAACGACTATTCCCTCCAGGAAAATATTATTGAGGCCAGGTCTTCTGGCCTGATTGAAAATAGTGGGCCTGTGTGTTAAATTAATAATTTTAGAAAATTCATCTTTTACAGGTTGCTCAAAAAGGTCCAGTCGGCCTCCTTTGGAGGCTTTTTAAAGATCGGCAGAGCCGATCGGCGACAAGGCGCCCGAAGTTCCAAGGAGTGAGACGTACATAATAGTACGTCGCAATGACGGGAAAGAGGGCAACTCCGTAAATGGGTCTTTTTCAGCAGCCTGGAGGAATGTTATGGAATCCGTTGTTATCGAAGGCGTTACCCTCTTTCTCAGCCATCCTGATAATCTCTCCCTGGATTGGGTTGGCCGTACCGATCTGATTGACCAGGTTCTGGCCGCCTGGCTGGTATTGGAAGAAAAAGACCTCCCCTTGAATCCCCGTTTGATCGGAAAACCAGGAGTGGGTAAAACCACCCTGGCCTATGCGGCGGCCAGGAGGTTGGGGCAGGAGATCTATTTCTATCAGGCCACTATGGATACCCGGCCGGAGGACTTGATTGTCACCCCGGTGATCGCCGACCAGGGGAAGATCCATTATATGGCCAGTTCCCTGGTAACGGCCATGATCCGGGGAGGGGTTCTGATTCTGGATGAAGGGAACCGCATGAGCGAAAAGAGCTGGGCCTCTCTGGCCCCTTTGCTGGACAACCGCCGTTATGTGGAATCCGTGGTGACGGGCCTGAAAATTCCGGCCCATCCGGATTTCCGCTTCTGTGCCACCATGAACGATGATGCCAGCACCTTTGAATTGCCGGAATACATTCATTCCCGCCTCCAGCCCCAAATCTTTATTGATTTTCCCGAACCGGAAGAAGAGCACCTCATCTTGAAGCGGAACCTGCCTTTCTCTCCGGAAGATATTCTCCAGTATGTGGTCCATTTTCTGCAGAGGGCCCATCAGGCCCAGGAACGGTACACGGTTCGTGACGGCATTAACATTGCCCGCTATGCCCTGAAACTGCTGCAGGGTCAAAGCCTGCTCAAGGAAGGGCCGACGAAAGAGCAGAAACTTGACGCCCTTCGCCTTTCCGTGGATATGATTTTGGGGGAGAAGGCCCTGGAGTTCTGGCCCTGGTAAGCAATCAGGAATGATTCGAAAATTTTAAATTTTTTCGTAACACTTTCATTTTTTCTAATTCGCAGGCGAAGGGTTAGGGTTGTTGATAAGCTTCCCGGCCTTCTTCATCACCGATTCCACTAAAGAGTTTCGGATTACCTTTCGAAATTCTATTGCCTCCCGGGTATTACCGAACCGGATAAAATCCTTTTTGACGTAAGGCCAGTCACGGGCGACTTCCTTGGCCGCGGCGGCGTCCCAGTCGGCCATCCGGTCCGAAACAGGATCAAAGGTTACAAAGGGCATCTGGACAGGCAGAATGGAGAAGATTGCCCGGCCCTTCTCCAAACCGACCCGGATCACCGGATAGTGAATGGCCATCTGACTCAAAGGATCCAGAAAAATCCCGCCGTAAAGGACCCGACCACTCACCTTAACCAGAAACCCTTTGGCATACAGGGGCATTTCCAAGGGGTTGCCATATCCCTCCTTTTCCTTCCAGTTGGCCATTCCCCGAATATAGGGCCGCAGTTCCTCTTTGGCAGGGAGAACCCCCAGCAATCGCTGGGTGGCCTGGTCAGTCAGGGCAATAGCCTGTCTGAACCACAGATAGGATGCTATATCTTTTGTTTCAAGAACGAAGAGGCTTCCGGATGTCTCCACCTTTTCCAGTAAGGGCAGGGCCTGCGTATAGGTGTAGCCAAGTTTCAGGTCGTACCAGTCCTGTTTCAGAATGACCAGAGAAAAACCATCAACGGGGTCCGAAGAGGGTTGGCCGGTTCCTCCAAAGACCGGAGAAATCAGAAAACCAATAATCAGGATGCAAAGGCTAAAACCCGCAGAAAGGGATTTCATCTATTTTAGCCTTTCCTTTATAGCCCGGATCAACGGCCCGTCTTCCCTCCAGAGTTGACAACTGTCGACCAGGTAGGACAGCCCCGGGATTTCCTCAAAAGACTTGGGGGCAGGATGAGGCCTACGGCTCTGGTGGGCCCAATAACCGTGCAGGGCCGCCGGCCCCATAGCCAGAATCAAATGCATCATATGGCTGCAGCCTTCCACGCCGGCCAATCGTTTGCGCACCTGATCGCTGAAGCCGGAAACAATGGGCAGCCCGATGATTTTCTTGACCGCATCGGCCACGGTGGGACAGAGTTGATGAGGAACCGTCGGCATCTCCGCCTCGGCATCCAGAATGGTGATGGGACGTCCGCCCAGGAGCAGCCGGACACACATCCAATGAACTACCCCCGGCGGACGGGCACTGCCGTCCCGGTGGTATCCGAAAATCAGGCGCTCGTCCCGGAGCCAGCCTTCGACGATGACCTGTTCTTCGTTTAAAGGATAGGTGCGGATTTCCAGCTTGCGTTCATGAACCGGGGCTTCCCGGATCAATTCCTTTAAAGGTGCCATATCAATGCTTCCCTATAGTTTGGAATGATATAAATCCCAAATTGCTTTTCAGACTAAAAATTAAATTTCGGTTGACAATTTTATACCTTATTTGTAAGCCAAGGGGAAAGGATATTTAATCCAGGGAAAACCGAAACCTAATCAATCATTAAGATGACGAGGAAATCCAATTAAGTGAAAGAAAAACGAATTGACAGACTTAGAATTATGAGCCGCGCCGCTCGTTCCGGCGTTTATTTTTTCATGATTATTCTCACAATTTTTTTATTTAATTCTACCTCAAATGCGTCCATCCCTACCGCCTATCAGGAAAAACAGGAGGCCCTGGTGCGGCTGTTAACCGCCCGTGGCTTTTCTGAACAAGAGCTCACCCCGGTTTTCTCAGACAGCCGGGTTACTATCTACCCGGGAATTGTGGGACGAAGTGGAAAAGGGTTGGATTATCTCGGACGACGCTTTGGGTTGTTGACCCAAAAATCGATCCAGGAGGGAAAAAAGATTCTTCAGGACAACCGCGTACTCCTGGGACAAATTGAAACCGCTTTCGGGGTGGAAAAGGAAATCCTTGTTTCTATTTTTCGCATCGAAACCAATTTCGGTCGGGTCAAAGGAAATGTCCTCATATTCAACAGTCTCCTGACCCTGGCCCTGGTTGAAAACCGACGCTCAACCTGGGCCGAAGAGGAGTTAGCCAATCTCCTTTTGATATGCCGGGAGACTCAAAAAGATCCTCTGGAAATCAAAGGGTCCTGGGCCGGGGCCTTCGGATTGCCCCAGTTTGTCCCTTCATCCTATGTGAAATACGGAGTGGACGGCGATGGAGACGGGGCGATTGATCTTAATAACCGCTCCGACGCCCTAGCCAGCATGGCCAATTACCTGAAGGCCTTCGGCTGGTCAGAAGATGATCCTGCCGCCAAGAAACAGGCTATTTATGCCTATAATCATTGCGACAGCTATGTCCAGGCGGTGCTGATTTATGCCCGGGCACTCAAAAAAGACTCAAAGCCGACCAAAGCAAAATCTCACAAGGCCCTTCCTAAAAAGAAGAGCAGGCGCACCTGATGGTTTCGTAAAAATCGACGAACGCCCAAGAAGGTCTTTCCCGAACAAGCGGGAATCCGGGCTGATCAGAACTTACTTCCATTTTCACGGAATGACGAAATCTAATTTCCAACCCAACCGTCACCCTTCAGTCGGCTTCGCCGACCTTAACAGGAGACCGGCAAAGCCGGTCGGAGACGAAAGCCGGGGTCCAGAGATTTGTCATTTTATCTTGTCGGTTGTCTAAACTAATATGAAGCCCTTATTACCTCGGAATCACCGGCAAGATAACTTGTGACGGATAAGTCTCATTGTGCCAGATCTTCTGTTCGGCCGAAACCATCTCTGCACTGGTATATCCGGATTGCCCGGTGTTCAAATTTCGATCAAAGCGGGGGAAATTGCTGCTGGAAATCTCCAATCCGATGCAGTGACCGGTTTGAAACAGATTACTGGTGGCCCAGAGATCGATGGAATATTCGTAAATCTCCCCGGGGTTAATCAGCCCCCCCTTTTGCCCATTTCTGAAACTGGCCCGGATGATCCCATCGGCTAAATTATAGACCCGGCCATCCGGATAGATATCTACCAGCTTGGCCGTAAAATCCGTATCTACCGCCGAGGAGGCGGCAAAGAGCTTCACGATAATCGGCCCGGTGATTTCAAGAGGGTTCTCCAATGGAGGGGTCTTATAGACCAGCACATCCGGGCGTTCCTCCACCAGAACCTGATTGAGAGGCCCTCTCATATAGTTAAGGGGCATGAGGATGTTCCCGCCCCGGGTCGGCACCGGATTTTTCGGGTCATAGACAAAGTGATCCGGTTCTTCCCGACGGGGGGAAAGGGGACTGAGGCTTCCATCTCCACCAGAGGTATTAGCCTTGCCTTTGCTGTGCAGGTAATAGGGAATATATTGGGTTCTCGCCAGGGGCCATTCCTGTTCATCCCGCCAGCGGTTCTCTCCCATGACGAATATTTTTACCGGGGCCTCCTCCGTGATTCCGTTCTCCACCCCCTTCAGCCAGTAATCAAACCATTGGGTATGGAGGGTGGTGAAATCCCTTTTCAGCTCCAGCAAAAACCCGGAAGCCGCTGTTCCGTAATTCAGCTCGGCCACACAGGGATAGAAGCCGGCATGGGCCCAGGGTCCGATCATCAGACGGGAGCGCTTCCGGGCCGTTTCCGTTCCCGCCTCCCTTTTTATTCTTTGAAAATGGTCCAGATCCGGCCCGAGAAGAACATCATGCCAGCCGGCCGCACAAAAGGCCGGGACCTCCAGGGCCGGGCTTTTGACCCGGACGCTGATGTTCTGATGATAGTCATCGTAGGTTTCATGGGCCAGAATATCCTTGATAAAGGATCCGTAGCCGTTCCCCAGTTTCAGCCAAGGGGACTCGGCCAGGGGCAGGAAACCATAGGCCTTCTCGATGTGATCGATTAAGTCAACTAAC
>Ga0187785_10000823_pt1 | contig 11082 bp, 7 predicted proteins | sample 0815_BV2_4_20_MG_FD_132466 | JGI IMG/M metagenome (GOLD analysis project Ga0187785, IMG submission 132466) | Tropical peat soil microbial communities from peatlands in Department of Meta, Colombia - 0815_BV2_4_20_MG | ecosystem: Environmental > Terrestrial > Soil > Wetlands > Peat | place...
ATCGATCCTGACACCGCTATTGATCAAATCAATCTTCAGCAAGAGCAGCTCGCACGCGCTACTGCATAGCCGCCCCCCGTATAGAATCGGGCAGCATAGGACACGGGGTAGAGGCCTATAATCTACAAGCTCTACAGAGCTTGGATTCCCGTTTAATCGACTATCGCCTTCTGTTCCTTCAAACGATGGCAGCCCCTTCCTAGAAGGGTGAGGCCGAAACCGGCCCTCATCATCCTTTTACCATAAATGATGCGAAAATATTATATCCAATAAGTGCATTAAGAACTCTGCATCGCGGCTAAGGCAACGCGCCGGTAGTGTAGCGGTTATCACTGTGGCTTGCCAAGCCACAAACTCGGGTTCGAGTCCCGACCGGCGCACTGGGTTTTTGGAAATGTTTTGAGAGAATTCCCTTGATGGCAGCACCGAAGGGTATCACCGCTACAATCATTTTGAGAAGGGTTTCGGACTAGTACAGCTTCACATGGGTTATTGGCCGGGCGCTTGCATTTGTGCTGTCGGACAAATACGATCGCTGTGTATGTTACAGATTTCTCAGATACTCAGGTGCCTCACCAGACGACCGCTGCGCTATGCCAGAACACAGATTCCGCGGATCGCACAGATAAACACAGATACTATGAAAGGCTCCTGTCTATCCGTTATAATAAGCTTTTTAACGTGATAGGGCCACGCGGTGGGTAAGCCTACAGCCTCACAATGGCGTACCGCAGTACGAAATCTGAAATGATAAGCTAACGACTGAAGCCGCTGGTGGTTAATAGAGCAAGTAATATATTGAAGTTATCCTATTCTATGTTGGGTGCACTTATGAAGATCCAGGTAAAAACCAAGACCACTATTGAAGGTGAGACGTACGATGACTATAGTAGTAGGCTGGAGATGCCCGACACGATGGATTTTGACATTCTCGTGGATAATGGCGGCCTGGTGATCAGCGCATTGAACGAGGTCAGCGACGGCAACGGCAAGAAGCGCGATATCGCAGTAGAGATCGCTCTCGATCGAGCGATCAGTTTGAAAATAGCAGAGGCTTGTAAGGCTCTGCCCAAGCTGCCAAAGTAAGATTTTAACCCCCAAGGATGCTATCTGAGGGACTACATTTATCGACGGCCGTGCAGGCTATTCTGACGATCATATAGCCAATATTTTTAATTACATTCATCATACAGAACACGTACAGGTTAGTGAGCCGCTTGAAAAGCAATTCTGTCTCCGTTTTATATACTACAGATCCCGTGGGCGGGCCAAAAAAAGCGCTGGATATGATCCATGCGTCGGATATCCTTGATCAATACGATCGTATACTAATCAAGCCAAACTATGTGAACAGCAGCCATCCATCAACCGGGGTGACCACGGATCCAAAGGTGATCCGGGGAATCGTGGAGTATCTGCTGGAGCACGGATGGGACCACAGGGAGTTCGCTGTGGGCGAGGGAGGCATGGCTAGCATCGATACGATGCACTCCTTTGAGAAATCGGGCTTGATAGACGAGCTGAAGGGTTACGGGGTAAAGCTTATCGACCTTAACTCGGAGCCGCACGAAGATGTGAAGATCGAGGGCGGACGGTCGCTAAAATCAATAAAAGTCGCCCGTTCCTTCGTCGAATATGATTGTATCCTGTCCGTGCCGAAGATGAAAATCCACTGCTGGTCGCTCTCCACCCTATCCATGAAAAATATGATGGGCGGCATTCTACCCAAGGGCATTATGCACGACGATCTGGCACAGAAGATCGTCGACCTTAACCGAGCGTTCGGCCCGGAGCTGACAATCATTGACGGGATCATAGGATGCCAACGCCATGAGCTGGCATGCGATCCCATCGCATCTAACGTGATCGTAGCAGGCGAAGATTTCGTCGCCACCGACGCAGTAGGCTCGTTCCTAATGGGCCTATGTCCAGAGGAAGTACCCTACCTGGCGCTGGCGAAGAAGGCCGGGCTGGGGGAAAATGACATGGACAAGATCAGCTATGTCGGTGAGGAGATCAGCAAACTCAGAAAGCACTATAAAATGTGATAAAACAACCCTCATCTCAGGCTAAACGATGATAAAGATCGATGGTTCGTCCAGTAAAACAAAGGATTTATCACCAAGGGAACGCAGAGAGACGGAAGACCCACCCCCTTCAAGGTGGGTGGATAGCCCACAACATAACACTTTCAGCACACGATAGATTCAAGTTTCCAGAAGAGCAGTGAACAACGTGCAACTATCCTAGTATCGATTATATCCTAACCAAGAAATTCGAGGCTTGATAGCTGATGCTATGAGGAAATGCAGGTTCACATACAACAAACTCCTGGAAATGTACATAGACTGGGATTAACAATGTGTATGATGCGTGTAACATGGTCACCAGATCAAAAAACAACCACCCTAGACTGAAATCGGTGTATAGTAATGTGTTGCAGCGTACTGGCAATCACCTTTTCAACAACATTTCAGTATTGATAGAGTTGAAGAAACGGGGTTATAAGATTGGTAAGTTGAGATTCAAATCTGAGTGTGGGTACCGGAGATTAGACTACAACCAGAGCAGTTCAATTTGACAGGGATTTCAACGCGGCGTCGAATATTCGGAATGTCGGTGTGGGTCTCTGGTTAGAAGGGCGTGGAGCATGCCGGTTTTCCTTCAGAGCAGATAGTCAATACAATCAGCGAGAGCCGATTGCAAACTATCAGCCGTGAATCAGGAAGCCCCATCCTTTAAGGACGGGGTAGTTCACTTAGCGAATGGACTGGAGATCTTGCAGTCTATCCAAAGATGGCGCCCATCCCTTCTGCCGCCTCTTCCTCTTCCTTATGGATGGCATCGAAGACTTGCTGCTCCTCGTCGCCAGCGAGCCTCACGAACGGGATCTTCGACTCCGTAATCTTCCTCTGAGCTTCGGAGAACTTATCCGCCGATGCAGCCTTAATATATAGGTAGAAGCCACTGTCCTTATTCGTGCCCAGCAGCTTTGCCTCCCGGTCGACGGGGCCAAGTCTCTTGAAGAACTCGTCCTCCAGGAGCTTTTCGACTTCCGGCTTATTTTTACTTTCATAGTAGTATGCTGCTTCCATTATTACACCTTACAACTTGCTTAATATTCTATGCCTAATGTCATAGGCGGTTAATATAGCTATGCTACCATATAATATGGTGAACTACCTCGTCTAAAGGGCAGGGCTTCCTGATTCACGGCTGATAGTTTGCAATCGGCTCTCGCTGATTGTATTGACTATCTGCTCTGAAGGAAAACCGGCATGCTCCACGCCCTTCTAACCAGAGACCCACACCAGCACTCAAAATGTCCGGTGCTGCGTTGAAATCCCTATCCAACTGAACATTACAGTACGGACAGTTGTGTATTTTATCTTTCAAGCCTTTATTGACTATGTTTCCGCATACAGAACATTTCCGGGTGGTATTCTCGGGGATCCACCTTGATTAGGTGTTTACCAACACCATCAGCCTTGTAAACCAGCTTATCAAAGAAATCACGCCACCCAGCATCCAGGATGTTACACTTCAGAGTTTTATGTGCTTTGCCTGATAAATTTGGGTTCTTGTAATTGTTATTTCGCAGCATTCCAAGCACTTCGAGGTCTTCTACAATGATGATATCATAATTGTTGGCGTAGTACCTTGGGATTTGGTGGTTGCGATTATTCCTCTGATCCTCCTATGTACTCGTGCAGTCGGTAGTTCGTGGTGCAGATTCAAGTGTATGACGCCTATTTTGATTAGTTTGAGCTCGCCGGTTTCGTGAAATTTAAAGCTGGATTGATTTAATCTAACCTTATAACGGTACTCTGATTTGAACCTGAGCTTGTCAGTATTACATCCTCTGTTCTTCGACTCAGTCAGCACAGAAATGTCGTCGAAAAGATGATTACTGGCACGCTGTAAAACTTTACTATACACCGATTTCAGTCTATGATATTCATTCTTGATGCGGGCAGCCATGTTACAAGCATCATACATCGTGTTGATTTCTGTGTTCCGGTACATCTCCAAGAGTTTGTTATATGTGAACCTGCACTTATCCGTAGCGTCGGCTATTTTCCTGGATGTTTTGATTTGGGTAGAATCGGTATTTGTATGATAATTGCACCGTTTTTGGTTTATCCTGTCTTGAAACTTAAGCTTATCGTATATAGGCTGAAAGTATTATAGGCGAGGGGTTACCATCCTCGTCCTTTAGGCCGATGTCTCCCGTTCCTCCGCACTCCACGCTGATAAAAGATCGCATTAGTCGAAAGGCAGGCTATCGGTATTGCCTAAGATTGGAATTACTCCGATCGGCAGCGTATCTTTTTTATTCTTGTAGTGCGTGCAACTCATAGGGTTACTGTATGAGGATCGGTCAAGTCGCAGCGATCTATTCAATCATTATCGGTGTCGCGATGCTTGTGATGTGGGCTGCCTTTCTGGCAACTGGCCGGGTGCCTGAGCTGAATACGGCTTTATGCGAGATCGTCTTTCATATGGTGGCTGAGGGTGCTACGGCGCTGGCGCTGATCGTCGGAGGCTGTGGGTTGCTGGCGGGCGAAAAGTGGGGATTACAGGCATATATGTTATCGATGGGTATGCTGCTGTATACGCTTATCATGAGCCCTGGGTATTCCCTGCAGCGAAATGATATGATAATGGCTGGCATGTTTGCGGCCTTTTTCATCGTAGCCATCGTCCTCGTTGCGTTGAGCTTCATCAGAACAAGCGATTATCTGTTGGAAAGTCAATAGCCAGCGACTTACTATAGTTGTTGGCTTGTGGGAAGTTTGCTCGTATGCGAGCCTTATTTCTCTGTGGACTATTGGATTGGCGACTATTGATGAGGCTGCTACCGGTTATTCGTCTTACAATAGGTCGCCGGCTACCTTTATTATTATGTTTAGACTGCCGTTCGCATCGGTGTTAAGCGGTACATCGGTAATGCTTTTGTACAGTCTGCATGAGCCTGTAGTTCTCATCGTCCTTGCAGTGGTGATAATTCTCGTGATACTGGAGATACTCGTCATTCGTCGGTATTACCGGCGAGCATTCTTTAAAGTCTCGTACGGGCTATTATGTAAGCTTCTTTCTTCTTGGATCTAATCACTCGGACCGGGTCGAGCTTTTTCTGTTCCAGCAGTCGCAGAAAAGGCTCGATATCGTTTATTTTATCCAGTTTTAGAACTTGGAGCGCTCGTCCGTCTTCGTTAAGTAGCGGCAGGTAGCGTGACAGGATCTCGATCGACATTGAAGGCTCTATCGTCATATCATTCAGGATAATATCGAAGTGTCCTAAGGATGATGGATCTAGCTTGAAGGCGTCGCCGAAGATCACTTTCACGTTCTGATGTTTTTCTATGACCGCTTTGAGCGGCGCCTTGAACTCTTCGCTGAACTCGATGCCGACGACCTCGCGGGCGATAGAGGAGGCGTATATCAAGAATCCGCCAGCGCTGGAGCCTATATCAAGTACTCTATCGTCTGGTTTGATTGTCTCGTATTGTTCTTGGATGTCTTTGAGCTTGAAATAACCCTCCGGCTGGTCCTCTTCGGCGATCTCTATCCTCGAGCCGGGCTTCACTTGCTTTGCGGGTTTGGTGGTGATATCGCCGTTCACCTTGATCATGCCTCGGTGAATGAACCGCTTTGCCCGGCTTCGCGACGCGAGAAGGCCTTCGGAGACCAAGTATTCGTCCAGTCGCATATTTGAGAGCTTTGGCATCTGGAATATTAAACTTTCCTGGGCCTACATTTATTGTGGTAGTCGAAAACGAGCCCGTTTAAATTCCATTGTTTTGTGGAAAAGTCTATTATGGCGCATCTAAACGCCCTCTCGGGAATTTTTCAGATCATATTTCGACGAATGTCGAAAAAAATTTTAAAAATCTCACAATGGTCAAATTTCGAGCTCTGGTGACGAATAAATATATATGTTATGCGGGAGTATATGATTTAGAGCTTCCTGTAACATAAAACAGGCTTGATGATTGCCCATTTGGAAGCTTTATAACACGGATTGAAATCATTAAAGATATAAATAAAATTTTTTAAAAAATATCGTGAGGAATAGCATACAATGTCAGACGAAGTCCCGGCAGAAACTTACGACGCTTCGAGCATCCAGGTGCTCGAGGGACTGGAAGCCGTAAGGAAGAGGCCCAGCATGTATATAGGCTCCACGGATTATCGGGGCCTGCACCACCTGGTATACGAAGTGGTCGACAATAGCATAGACGAAGCGCTGGCCGGATACTGCAATAACATCAATGTTTCCATCAACCCCGACGGCAGTGTGACCGTGATCGACGATGGTAGGGGTATTCCGGTCGAGATCCATGAAAAGTATAGGAAACCGGCGCTTGAGATAGTCATGACCATGCTCCACGCGGGCGGCAAGTTCGATAATCGGACCTACAAGGTGTCCGGAGGGCTGCACGGAGTAGGCGTATCGGTAGTGAACGCACTCTCAGAGTACTTAGAGGTCGAAGTGCGGCGAAACGGCAAAGTATATTTCCAGAGGTACGAGGGGGGCAAGCCAGTTTCCGAAGTAAAGATCATTGGCGACTCGAAGCACACCGGCACCAGAACCACATTCATGCCGGACAAGTCGATCTTCGAGACCGTTGAATTCCAGTTCGACATCCTCGCCAACCGGCTGAGAGAACTCGCCTACCTGAATAAGGGTATAAAGATCTCCCTGACCGATGTGGCCGCCCAGAAATCCCAAGAGTTCCACGCTGAAGGCGGAATCATCCAATTCATCGAGTACCTGAACCAGGACCGAACCGTACTGCACCCGAAGCCGATCTACTTTGAGCGAGAGAAGGACACGACCAAAGTCGAGATCGCTATGCAATACAATGATAGCTACAATGAGGTTATCCTGGCGTTCGCGAACAACATCAATACCCATGAGGGCGGCACCCACCTGAGCGGTTTCCGCGCGGCACTAACCCGGACAGTCAATGACTATGCAAAGAAGAACGGCATGCTCAAGGGCGATATGGTGCTCTCCGGCGAAGACATCCGTGAAGGTCTGACAGCGATCATCAGCGTCAAGCTCACCAACCCTCAGTTCGAGGGCCAGACGAAGACCAAGCTAGGCAACAGTAACGTCAAGGGCATCGTCGAAACGATGGTCGCGGACGGGTTGAATGATTATCTGGAGGAGAATCCGACCGATGCCAAAAAGATCATCGAGAAGACCGTCCAGGCATTTCAGGCCCGGGAAGCGGCCCGTAAAGCGAGGGAGCTGACCCGGCGAAAGTCGGCGCTAGAGGGCAGCACCCTGCCGGGCAAGCTAGCAGACTGCTCAGAAAAGGATGCGAGCAAATGCGAGCTATATATCGTTGAGGGAGACTCGGCAGGAGGCTCGGCCAAACAGGGCAGAAACCGGCTCTTCCAGGCGATCCTGCCTCTCCGAGGCAAGATCCTCAACGTCGAGAAAGCCCGACTGAACAAGATCCTGGAGAGCGCCGAAATTCGGGCGCTGATTACCGCGCTGGGCACCGGCGTCGGAGAAGAGTTCGCGCTGGATAAAGCTCGGTACCACAAGATCATCCTCATGACCGATGCTGACGTGGATGGTGCGCACATTCGCACGCTGCTTCTCACATTCTTCTATCGCTACATGCAGCAACTGGTGGAAGCAGGCTACGTGTACATCGCCCAGCCCCCCCTGTTCAGGGTGAAAAAAGGCAAGGAGGAGCGATATGCATATAATGAAAAGGCGCTGGCGGAACTCCTCGAGAAAATGGGGAAGGGCGGGGTCTCAGTAAACCGCTACAAAGGCCTCGGAGAAATGAACCCCGGGCAGCTCTGGTCTACAACGATGGACCCGGAGAGCAGGACCGTCCTCCGGGTAACGCTTGAGGACGCGGTCGAGGCTGACCGGACGTTCACACTACTAATGGGCGATAAGGTTGAACCCAGGCGCAACTTCATCATACAGAACGCGAAATTCGTCAGGAACCTGGATGTATAAATATGGCTACAAATAATAAAACGAATCAGGAAACCGTTTTACCAGTAAAGATCGAAGAGGAGATGAAGAAGTCCTACATCGATTACGCGGTAAGTACGATGAGCAGGGCCCTCCCCGATGCTAGAGATGGCCTCAAGCCGGTACACCGCAGGATCCTTTATGGCATGTACGAGATGGGGAATACCCACGATAAGCCATATAAGAAATCGGCGAGGGTAGTGGGAGACGTCATGGGTAAATACCACCCGCACGGCAATCTGGCGATCTACGATACAATCGTGCGGATGGTACAGGATTTTTCGCTACGCCACCCACTGATCGATGGCCAGGGCAACTTCGGTAGCGTTGATGGCGACAGCGCTGCTGCCGATCGTTACACCGAGATCAGGATGGAGCGTATTTCGGACGAGCTACTGGCCGACATCGACAAGGAGACCGTCGATTTTGTCCCGAACTACGACGAGTCGCTTAAAGAGCCGTCGGTACTGCCGGCACGGCTGCCGAACCTGCTGATCAACGGCTCATCAGGCATCGCAGTGGGCATGGCAACCAACATCCCGCCCCATAACCTCTCCGAAGTGATCGATGGTATTGTGGCGCTCATCGAAAATCCCGAAATCCCGCCTTCAGAGCTGATCAAGTTCGTCACCGGCCCCGATTTTCCCACCGGAGCACTGATTATAGGCCGGGAGGGCATCAGAGAAGCATACCTCACCGGAAGGGGTTCAATCAGGGTACGAGCGAAGGCCGAGATCATCGAGGAAGGCGGCAGGAACGTCATCGTCGTCACCGAGATCCCCTACATGGTGAACAAGGCCAGGCTGATCGAGAACATCGCGGACCTAGTGCGGGATAAGAAGCTTGAAGGCGTATCGGACCTGCGCGACGAATCGGACCGGGATGGTATGCGCATCATCATAGAGCTAAAGAAAGGCGCGAATGCCAACGTGCTGCTGAATCAACTATACAGGCACACACAACTGGAGACGACATTCGGCGTCAACAATCTAGTAATGGTGAACAACCAGCCGAGGACGCTGAGCCTCAAGCAGACCCTGGAGTGCTACGTCAGACACAGGCAGGTGGTCGTCACCCGCCGGAGCGAGTTTGAGCTCAAAAAGGCCAAAGCCAGGGAACATATCCTGACAGGGCTGCTAACCGCGCTGGATCACATCGATGACTTCGTTAATATACTGAGGAAGTCCGCCAGCGCAGATGATGCAAAAACCGTATTCATGTCGAAGTACAGATTATCGGAGGAGCAAACAAAGGCCATACTAGACATGAGGCTCCGCGGCCTGACCGGCCTGGAACGGGAGAAGATCGAAGATGAGCGCACCCAACTGCTTAAGCTCATCAAGCATTTGAAACAAGTGCTTGCCAGCCCGAAGATGGTGCTAGACATCATCAGAAATGAGCTGCTTGAGCTCAAAGAAAAATACGGGAACGAACGCAGAACCATGATCAGAGAGAGCGAGGGCGAGATCGCCGATGAGGACCTGATCCCGGTGGAGAACGTGGTCGTCACCATATCTAACACCGGGTATATCAAGCGAATGCCGGTCGACACCTACCGAACCCAGCGTCGCGGCGGCGTAGGGGTAGTGGGCATGGAGACCAAAGAGGAGGACTTCGTCGTCGATCTCTTCGTAGCATCGACCCACGATAACATCCTGTTTTTCTCCAACAAGGGCAAGGTATATTCGCTCAAGGTATACGAGATCCCGGCTGCTGCCAACCGGCAGACCCGAGGCAAGGCGATCATCAACTTGATCAACATTGAGCCGGGCGAGGGGATCAACGCTATGATCCCGATCAGGGAGTTCGATGACCAGCGCTTCCTAGTCATGTGCACCCAGGAAGGCACCATTAAGAAGACCGCATTATCTGCATTCCAGAACATCCGTTCCACCGGCATAATCGCCATCGGCCTCGAGGACGGCGACGAGCTGATCTCGGTCAAGCTGACCAACGGCACTCAAGAGGTTCTCATCGCCACCAAGAACGGCAAGTGTAACCGATTCTCCGAGATCGAAGTCCGAACCATGGGAAGGCCGGCGATGGGCGTGATCGGCATCCGCCTGACCGAGAATGATAAGGTCATGGCCATGGAGATCGCTAACCCCGGGCAGTCGGTGCTGACCATCTGCAAGAACGGGTTTGGCAAGCGGACCCCTATCGACGAATACACCGCCCACCATCGAGGCGGTCAGGGCATGATCAACATTAAGACCACCCTGCGCAACGGCGCTGTAGTCGCCGTGATCGGCGTCATGCCTGACGATCAGATCGTAATCGCCAGCAGGGAAGGCATGATGACCAGGATGAACGTGGCCGATATCCCAGAAATTGGTAGAAATACCCAAGGCGTTAGAGTAATGAAGATGAGGCCAGAAGACTCAGTGGTCGCAGTGGCCAGTCTAGTGACGGAGAAGAAGGAAGAGGAGATATAAGGATCGCCGGTGGCGGAGAAGAAGGAAGAGGAGATATAAGGATCGCCGCCTTTGGTGGCGATCGCTTTTATACTTATAACTGAAAGAACCATGCGAGCGTAAGGAACTGAAAAACCACAAACTACACTAACACCATCAACTCCCTAATATCACCAAACACGGCCAGCAAAATAGAATGATGGCGGCAGCGTTCTCATTCTACGGATGGCTGTCGTGTAATGGCTTGCATGGGCAAGCATAGAAACATTTTCTGTTTTAATTTTGCCCCTTATGGCCTTAGTGACGCTTATTCGTGTTTTAAGGTCGTGTTCTGGCGACCCTTCGGGTATCAACCGGTGATTTAGTGCGGCTCGTTTTTGGCCGCGGACCAGCGAATTCGAGTTTTAGTATCCCTCTAAAAAAATTGTTTGTGCTTCTGCGCTATCCCACGATAAACCCTAAAAGGGTGGATTATACTTTTCTGAAACTATTGATCGATACTCAAACGACAAAACCAGCCACCTGAGAAAGTATATGATTATCATAACAGACACTCAGTACAACAGCGCGGTTATACTTCTTCTTCAAGTGCCAGTTGCCCGAAAAAGAAGTTCGCAGCAGGTCAGGAAACTTTAAATATCCATAACGTACATAAGA
>Ga0187785_10000824_pt1 | contig 11081 bp, 11 predicted proteins | sample 0815_BV2_4_20_MG_FD_132466 | JGI IMG/M metagenome (GOLD analysis project Ga0187785, IMG submission 132466) | Tropical peat soil microbial communities from peatlands in Department of Meta, Colombia - 0815_BV2_4_20_MG | ecosystem: Environmental > Terrestrial > Soil > Wetlands > Peat | place...
GGCATCTCCGGGATCGGCGCCGGCTGGCCTTGCAGCGGCGAGCCCTCCTTCCGCAGCGACAGGAGCTCCTCGTCGCCGAAGTCGCCGATCATCTTCAACGTCGCGTAGAGCGCGGGTGCCGCGTGCCCCTTCGACAGGATGAACCGGTCGTTCCCGCCGAAGTCGGGATCCTTCACGTCGAACCGCAGGTGATCGGCGAACAAGACGGCCAGGAGGTGGGCGGCCGACATCGAGGAGGTCGGATGGCCCGACCCGGCGGCCGTCGTCGCACGGATGCTGTCCACCGCGATCTGCGCGGCGAGCTCGTTCCACAGCTGCGTTCGGTCCTCCACGGGGCCTCCGATCCGGCGGGATCGCCAGCCTACCGCCGGGGCGTTCGAGGGGTCGGGGACCGTTGCCGCCGAGGTAGCCTGGTGCCCGTGAGCGATGCGCCCGACAACTTCCGGGACCTGGGGGTCTCGGTCGCGGTCGTCGACGCGCTCGGTGCACGCGGCATCACGACGCCGTTCCCGATCCAGGCGATGGTCTGGGAGGACGCGCGGGCCGGCCGCGACACGCTCGCCCGGTCGAAGACCGGCTCCGGCAAGACGCTCGGGTTCGCGGTCCCGATCGTCGAGCGGCTCGATCCCGCGGCCGAGCCTTTGCCCGCCGCGCTGGTCCTGGTGCCCACGCGCGAGCTGGCCCAGCAGGTGCGCGGGGATTTCGACGCGATCGCGCGCGCGAAGGGCCTGAAGGTCAAGGCGGTTTACGGCGGTACGCACGTTCGGGAGCAGGCCAAGGGCGTCAACGTCTCGCACGTGCTGATCGCGACGCCCGGCCGCCTCGAGGACCTGGCCACGCGCGGGCTCGTGAACCTCCAGGGCGTGCGGATCCTGGTGCTCGACGAGGCCGACCGGATGCTCGACATGGGGTTCCAGCCGCAGGTCGATCAGATCGTGCGGCGGCTGCCGAAGGACCGACAGACGATGTTCTTCTCGGCCACGCTCGACGGCGCGGTCGGCCGGATCGCCGAGGTCTACACCCGGAACCCGGTGCTGCACGAGGTCGGCGGCTTCGACCGCGCCGTGGTCGAGGAGGCCGACCACCGGTTCGTGCCGGTCCCGGCGCACGAGAAGCTCACGAAGCTGATCGAGCTCGCGAACGAGCAGGCCGGGCTCACGCTGGTGTTCGTGAACACGAAGCGCGCCGTGGACGACCTGGCCCGGGGGTTGAAGGGACAGGGCCTGCCGGCGCTCGCGCTGCACGGCGACATGCGCCAGGAGGCGCGCGATCGAGCGCTGAAGCGGTTCGCGCAGGGTCACGTGGGCGTGCTGGTCGCGACCGACGTCGCGGCGCGGGGTCTGGACCTTGACGACATCACGTTGGTCGTGAACTACGACGCGCCCCAGGACGACAAGGCGTACGTCCATCGGGTGGGACGAACGGCGCGCGCCGGCCGCACCGGCACCAGCATCACGTTCGTGACGCCCCAGCAGCAGGGCGACATCTCTCGGATGGCGGCTCGCCTCGAGCTCCACGAGGAGTTCGAGCAGGAGGGCATGAAGGTGGTCCCGCCCCGCACGGTCTTCCGCGGCGGCCCGAAGGGACGGCGGAGCGCGTTCCGCCCGCCGAAGCGGCGGTGACCGTGGGCGGCCTCGATCACCTCAAGGACGAGCTCGCGGCGCTCGAGGCCGACGGCCTGCTGCTGCATCCGCGGACGCTCGACGGACCCACCGGCGCTCGGGCGTCGTTCGACGGCCGCGAGGTGATCAACCTCGCCTCGAACAACTACCTCGGACTCGCGAACCATCCGCGGATGAACCGAGCCGCGTGCGAGGCCGCCGAGCGCTGGGGCGCCGGTACCGGCGCGGTGCGCACGATCGCCGGTCAGATGACGCTGCACCGCGAGCTGGAGGAGCGCTTCGCCGCGTTCAAGCACGCGCCGGCGGCACTGATGTTCCAGTCCGGGTTCACGGCCAACGCCGGGACGGTCGCGGCGATCCTCACGAAGGAGGACGTGATCGTCAGCGACCGGCTGAACCACGCCTCGATCATCGACGGCGCGCGGCTGTCCCGGGCAGAGATCAAGGTCTTCGAGCATCGCGACGCCGCGCACGCGGAGCACCTGCTGGCCGAGACGGCGCGGCCCGGCCGGCGTCAGCTGCTGATCACCGACGGGGTGTTCTCGATGGACGGCGACATCGCGCCCTTGCCGGACCTCGTCGAAGTCGCCGAACGCCGCGGCGCGATCATGATGGTGGACGACGCGCACGCGAGCGGTGTGCTCGGCGCCGGCGGGGCGGGCACCGTCGACCACTTCGGGCTCCACGGCCGCGTGGACATCCAGGTCGGCACGCTGTCGAAGGCGATCGGCGTGCTGGGTGGATTCATCGCCGGGCCGCCGCACCTGATCGAGTGGCTGCAGAACCGCGGCCGTCCCTACCTGTTCTCCACCAGCGCGCCGCCTGCCGTCGTGGCCGCCTGCATCGAGGCGCTCGACATCATCCGCGACGAGCCCGAGCGGCTCGAACGGCTGTGGGCGAACACGCGCCGGTTCAAGGACGGCCTGCACGGGCTCGGCTTCGACACCGGCGACTCGGGAACGCCGATCACGCCGGTGATCTCGGGGGAGGAGTCGGCCACGCAGGAGCTCGCTCGGCGGCTGTTCGACGCGGGGGTCTTCGCGCCGGCGATCGTGTTCCCGACCGTGGCTCGCGGCCGCGCCCGCGTGCGCACGATCGTCACGGCCGACCACACCGAGGCCGATCTGGACGAGGCGCTCGCGGCGTTCGGGCGGGTCGGCGGGGAGCTCGGGCTACTCGGCGGGTGAGCCGGCCGCGTCGTCCACTGCGTCGGCGGCGACCTTCGCTTCGATCCCGCGGATCATCAGGTCCAGCCCGAACTCGAACTGCTCGTCGGGGTCGCATTCGGCGAAGTACCGGCCGAGCGTCGCCAGGACCGGGAACGCGTCGGCGGGGATCGCGGCCGCCTCGTCGCCGAAGCCGCCCTTGGCCCGCTCGGCGAGCGAGCCCCCCTCCATCATCACGAACCCTTGGATGTAGCCGCCGAACGCGTGGAACGCTTGCACGGTGTCGCGGTCCGACAATCCGCCCTCGTGGATCAGGCTCAGGGCGAACTCGGTCGGCCGCAGGGAGTCCGGGGAGGCCGGGTCGGGCCCGTCGGTCTCGGCGAACAGCCGCATCATGTCGGGATGGGCCTGGAGCAGCCGGCGCCAGGCGCGTGCGCCCGCCTTCGCCCGCTCCGCCCAGTCGCCCTCGCGTTCGGGGAATTCGAACCCACCCATCACGCGGTCGCAGATCCCGCGGAGCAGGTCGTCCTTGTCCTCGACGTGGTTGTAGAGGGACATCGCCTCGACGCCGACCTCGCGCGCGACGCGCCGCATCGTGACCGCGTCCAGGCCCTCGGCGTCCATCACCGTCAGGGCCGCGTCGATCACGCGCTCGCGGGTCAGGCGCTCCCGCCCCGGACGTTCCCGCGACTTCGTGGTAACCATGGTTCTCCGAACGTTCACGGACCCTGGTGCGGATCCGGGTTGACACACTTACGGTGTACGCATATCCTCCGTACACCGTAAGCATACACCGTACGTCAATGCGTTCCGGCAACATCGATCGGCAGGGGGGCATCGGTGAGGATCAATCCTGAGTCACTGGCACGAGCCAGCAGCAAGCACCCGTGGCGGACCGTCGGCGTCTGGGCCGTGATCCTGGTCCTCGGCTTCGCGGCCTCCGGGATCCTGCTCAGCAACGCGCTCACGACCGACTTCGACTTCACGAACAGTCCCGAGGCGAAGACGGCCAAGAACCTCCTGGACGCGAAGGCCCTCGAGCAGAACGTGATCCCGGAGACGTTCGTGATGACGGGCGGCGCGAACGCGGTGCAGGACCCGGCGTTCGCGCAGCAGGTGAACGCGGCGCTGAACGACCTGCGCGGTCTGGGGCCCGACGTCGTGACCACCGTCCCGGCGTCGTTCCCGATGTCGGCCGCGACCGCGAAGGACCCCCAGCAGGCGGCGCTCGGCCCGATCCCGTCCCAGGACGGAACCGCGGTGCTGTTCACCGTGATCCTCGCCGGCAACGCGGATCAGACGAACGCGCACGTCGATGCGTTGAACCAGATCCGCGAGAAGTACTCCGACGGCCGCACCACGATGTACATGCTCGGGCAGCCGACCTCGACGGACGATTTCAAGAAGATCTCCGAGCAGGACCTGCGCAAGGGCGAGACGATCGGCATCGTCGTCGCGGTGATCGTCCTGCTGATCGTGTTCGGCTCGGCGATCGCCGGCGTGACGCCGATCATCATGGGCTTCTTCGCGATCGGCGTGGCCCTCGGCCTCGTCGGGCTGATCGGGCAGGTCTGGAGCTTCAGCTTCTTCGTGCCGAACCTGATCTCGATGATGGGGCTGGCCGTCGGCATCGACTACTCGCTGTTCATCGTGTCCCGGTTCCGGGAGGAACGCGCTCGGGGACGGGACACGCTGGAGGCGATCGGGAGGTCCGGAGCCACGGCGAACCGGGCCGTCTTCTTCTCCGGTGTGACCGTCGTGCTCGCCCTCGCCGGCATGCTCCTCGTGCCGACCACGATCTTCCGGGGTCTGGCAGGCGGCGCGATCCTGGTCGTGCTGGTGTCGATCGCGCTGTCGATGACGCTGCTGCCGGCGTTGATGGCGCTGTTCGGCGACCGCCTGGTGAAGCCGGGCCGGATCTTCGGCCGCGGGCGCACGCTCGAGCACGGCCGCGACGGCGGGTTCTGGGACACGGTGACCCGCGGAGTCATGGCGCACGCCGCGACGTGGCTGATCCTGACCGCGCTGTTCATGGTCGCGCTCTCGGTCCCGTACTGGGTGCAGCGCCACCCGAACGACTCCGGACACGGGATCAAGACCGGCCTGTCCGGCATCAGCACGATCCCCGACGGGGTCCAGACGAAGCAGGCGTTCCAGGTGCTGGTCGCGAAGTTCCCGAGGGCGGGCCAGCAGTCGACGGCCGACATCGTGATCCCGGGCAAGGCCACCGATCCGTCGGTCGCCGCCGCGATCCAGAAGCTCGAGTCGGCGGTCGGGCAGGACCCGGACTTCGGGCAGCCGACGCCGCCGCAGACCAGCGCGGACGGAACGATCACGCTCGTTCGCTTCCCGATGGCCGGGTCGGCAACCGACGCGCAGAGCGAGGCGGCGGTCGACGCGATCGGGCGGATGCGTTCGACCTACGTGCCGCAGGCGTTCGGTGAGGACTCGGGCGTCCTGGTGGGCGGCGACAGCGCGTTCGTGAAGGACTTCTTCGACATCTCGAAGCACTACACGCCGCTGATCATCCTGCTGGTGCTCGGGCTGTCGTTCGTGCTGCTGACGGTCGTGTTCCGTTCGATCGTCGTGCCGGCGAAGGCGATCGTGATGAACCTGCTGTCGGTCGGCGCGGCCTACGGCCTGATCGTGCTGATCTTCCAGAAGGGCGGCCCGAGTTGGGCCGGGTCGATCGCGCACTTCTTCGGCTTCACACAGGTCGACGCGATCGAGGCGTGGCTCCCGCTGTTCCTCTTCTCGATCCTGTTCGGGCTGTCGATGGACTACCAGGTGTTCCTGCTCAGCCGGATCCGGGAGGAGTACGACAAGACCGGCAACAACGCCGAGGCGGTCGCCTACGGCCTGCGGACGACCGGCGGCATCATCACCGGTGCGGCCGTGATCATGGTCGCGGTGTTCGCCGGCTTCGCGAGCGGGCGCCTGACCTCGCTCGAGCAGATGGGGTTCGGCCTGGCCGTGGCCGTCTTCCTGGACGCGACGCTCGTTCGGTCGATCCTGGTTCCGTCGGCGATGAAGCTGCTCGGCGACGTGAACTGGTACCTGCCGAAGTGGCTCCAGTGGCTGCCGAAGGTCGACGTGGAGGGTCACTCCGCGGCCGAGCACGTCACCGTGCCGGACACGCCCGCCGAGCTGGTCGAGGCGGAGACCGGCGGCTCGGGCGAGTAACGCACCGGTCGGACCGGGTGGGGGCGGCGGCGCTCCCACCCGGAACGACGGTCTTCAGCGCAGCCGTCGCTGGGTCGCGTCCCCCCGGAGCTCGCGCAGCACATCGCGCCCGACCCACCGTGCGCCGGCGGATCCGCTCGCGATCGCCTCGGCGAGGATCCGCTCGGCCTGCGCGATCGCCGCCGCGTTCAGCGTGCGGTTCCGTTTCCCGATCTGGCGCAGCGCCCAGCTCACGGCCTTCTTCACCTCGTTGCGGTCGTCCTGTGCGCCGCGCCGGATCAGCGAGAAGTAGCGCGCGAACGCCGCGTCGCTCGCGCGTCGGTCCGAGACCGCGCGCCGCGCGATCATCGCGAACGCGATCCGTTTCACGAACGGCTCCTCGCGGGCCGCGAACGACCGGATCGTCTCCTCGCGCAGCGCCGTCGCCGCGAACAGGTCGGCGGCCGAATCGCCGACGTCCCAGGAGTCGACGTCGGCGGCCCAGCGCTCGATCCGCGCCCGGTCCATCGCGACGGGGTCGGCGACCATCGTGGCCAGGTAGCGGGCCTCGTGGATCCGGGTCCGCCACAGGCCGTCGGCGAGCGCCTGGTCGGTGCCGGCGCGCTTCGCGATCCGGCGGATGTCCGGCACGCTCACGCCCAGGGCCCGGTCGGTGCGGATCCCGACGTGGGCCATCCCCGGCAGGCGCGAGGGGTCGGCGACGGCCCGGAGCGCGGCGGTCGCCTCGCGGACGTTCATCGACCGGCGCTCCACACCGCCAGCGTACGTCCCTGGGAAGATGGTCCGATGGCGCGGCTCACCGACGGCACGCCCGACGCGCGGCGCATGCTCGCGTTCGATCTGGCGGCGTTGGTCGTGTTCATCCTGGTGGGGATGACCTCGCATCACGACGACGCGGCCGCGTCGATCTTCCTGCGGAACTTCATCCCGTTCGTCGGCTCGTGGCTGGTGGTCGCGTGGGCACTCGGGACCTACCGGCCGCCGACCTCGGGAAGACTGCTCGCCACGATCGTGCTCGCGATCCCGCTGGCGGTGCTGCTGCGTGTGGCGTGGGTGGGAGAGCGCGACCTCGGGACGGCGCTGACGTTCGCCGGGGTCGCACTGCTGTTCTCGACGTTGTTCCTGGGGGTGGGCCGGCTGATCTCCGACGTGATCGGCCGGCGCTCGGGCGCACCGAGGGCTCAGTAGCGGTCGTCGTGCGTGCCCGGCAGGGGCGGGTCGTTCTGGGTCCGGATCGGACGGCCGACCTCGATCGTGCTCCCGCCGGCGTTCGCCTCGCGCTGGATCTTGCGCCACTGGTGCCGCACCCCGAAGTACGCGATCGCCCCGAGCGCCATCGTCGTCAGCACGATCACGAGGACCGCCACGAGCGCGATCTTGAGGACGAGCCCGAGCACGCCGGCGAGCGCCGCGAGCACGAGCAGGAACAGGAGCACCAGCACGCTACCTATCCTACGGCCGCGGCCGAGAACCGCTCGAGGAGGCCGGCCATGCGGCCGGGGTACTGGATCGGCAGGTCGTGCACGCCGCGGATCCAGGCGACCTCCAGGGGCACGCCGGCCGTTTCCATCGCGGCGACGCCGGCCGCCTTGCTCGCGTCCCAGGCCGGATCCTGTCCGCGCGCGAGGATCGCCATCGTCGGGGTACGGAGCCGGCGGTACAGGACCGGCGGATCTTGCTGCCAGATCGCGTGCAGGATCCGGAAGTGGTTCGACCGCGAGAGGCGCGGATGGATCCGGTCCTGCGCGTCCACGCGCATCAGCGACAGGAACAGGTCCTCGAGCTCGGGCGTGACCGGCACCGGCGAGGAGCGGCGCATGCCGGCGCGGAAGTCCTCCAGCGGCATGCCGGCGAGCGCCGGCGGCGCCAGGCGCGACTTGAAGGCGGGCCACGGCTCCTTCCCGTCCGGCGGCGCGACGCCGCCGTCGATCAACGCGAGGCCGCGGAGCACCCGGGGGTGCGCGACGGCGAGCTCGAGCGCGGCCATCGCGCCCCATGAATGGCCGGCCATGATCGGCCGCCGCAGGCGCGTGCGCCGGAGCACCGCGAGCCCGTCGGCCACCACGTGGTCGAAGCCGTAGCCGCTCGCGGGCTTCCCCGACAGGCCATGGCCACGCGCGTCGTAGGTCACGACGCGGAAGGTGCGCGTCAGGCGCGGCAGCATCCGGTCCCAGATCCGCTGCGAGGAGGCCAGCCCGTGGTGCAGCAGGAGCCCGGGCGCGCCGGGGGTGGGGCCGGCCAGCTCGCGGACCCGCAGGCGTACGCCGTCGGCGCCGATCACGTCGAGCCACCGCTCCTGCATACTGCGCGGCATGGTACGGGAGGCCGGATCGACGCTGGCCGCCGACGCGAACGCCGGCGTCGTGGCGATCGTCACCGGCGGCGGCACCGGCATCGGCCGCGCCACCGCACGCGAGTTCGTGCGAACCGGCGCCACGGTCGCGATCTGCGGGCGCCGGCCCGAGCCGATCGCCGCGGTGGCCGAGGAGCTCGGTTCCGAGCGCTGCTTCGCGCGGCCGTGCGACGTGCGCGAGCCCGACCAGGCGGCGGCCTTCCTCGACGAGGTCGCCGACCGCCACGACCGGGTCGACGTGCTGGTGCACGCCGCCGGCGGGCAGTTCGCGGCGCCCTTGGAAGCGACCTCGACGAGGGGCCTCCGGGCGGTCCACCGGCTGAACGTCGACGCGGTCTGGGACCTGACCCAGCGCGTCGCCGAACGGTGGATGATCCCGCAGCGCGCCGGGGTCGTGGAGTTCGTGGGGTTCAGCCCCCGGCGCGGGATCCCCTCGATGGTGCACTCCTCGATGGCCCGCAGTGCCCTGGAGACGTTCGCGTCGGGGATCGCGCTGGAGTGGTCGAAGTACGGGATCCGGGCGGTCTGCGTCGCCTGCGGGCTGATCCAGACCGAGGGTGTCCTGCAGTACGGAGGCCAGGACACGGTCGACGCGTTCGCCGGGTTGATCCCGATGCGCCGGCCCGGCACCGCCGAGGAGGTCGCGGCCACGATCGCGTTCCTGGCGACCCCGGCGGCCGCCTACATCACCGGCTCGACCGTCCTGGTCGACGGTGGCGCCGACGCGTGGGGCCTCGGTGAGCCCCCGCCCGAGCTGGAAGATCCCCCCGGCCCCGCGTAACGCCCGGCGGGCGTAGGCTCACCGAACGGCAACACGAGGGAAGGGGGACAGATGTACGGAACCGTCGCGAAGATGGTCGTGAAGTCGGGGAACCGCGACGCGCTGCGGGCGGTCTTCGACGAGGATCAGCGCAAGGTCGAGGGCTTCGTCGGCACCTATACGCTGATGGAGAACGACAGCGACAACGTGTGGCTGCTGGCGATCTTCGAGGATCGCGCCACCTACGATGCGAACGCCGACGACCCGGCGATGCACGAGACGTACACGAAGTACCGGGCGCTCCTCGAGGGCGACCCCGAGTGGCACGACGGAGAGATCGAGCACCAGCAGATGTGAAGGGCAGGGCCCCCGGCACGCCGGGGGCCCTGATCTTCCCTCGATTCAGCCGGCCGTCGCCGCCGAGCTCCGGCTCGGCGTGCGTCCGCGAGGCGCCGCCAACCCCGCGCCGATGATCCCGACGGTCGAGACCACGATCAGGGTCATCGCCGCCCGCAGGTCGAAGGCCGTGGCGATCCAGCCGAAGATCGGCGGGCTCCACACGAACCCGGAGTAGCCGACCGTCGTGACCGCGGCGACGCCGTTCGCCTGGTCGCCGGGTGCCGCCTCGTCCACCAGGCCGAACGCGGCCGGCGCCGCCGAGCTGATCGCGAACCCCATCAGCAGGAACGCGACCGCGACCACGGCGGTGCTGTCGGTCAGGGCGGCGATCGCGCCGCCGACCGCCGCCCCGGCGCCCGAGATCACGATGGTCGCGCGCCGTCCCAGACCGAACAGCACGCCGCCGGCGAACAGTCGCCCCAGGCACAGCGACGTCGAGAACGCGGCGAACGCGACCGCGGCTTTCACCGCCGAGGCGCCGAGCTGGTCCTGCAGGTACAGCCCCGACCACGTGTCCATCGAGCCCTCGACGAGGAAGGCGAACGCCACGACCAGCGCCGGCACCCACAGCGCGGGATGCCGCGTGAACGCCGACAGCGAGAACGTCGCGGTCTCCTCCTCGGGTGAGCCGCGTTCGAGCGAGCCGCGCCGCGCGTTCCACCACGCGGACAGGAACAGCGCGAGTCCGGTCGCGGCGATCCCGGTGCGGTAGTCGATCCCGGCGGCCACCACGATCCCGCCCAGCAAGGCGCCGGCCACGCCCCCGGCCGCGTAGCTCGCGTGGAGCCACTGCAGCACCGGCCTGCCGGTCGAGACCTCCACCCGCTGGGCCTCGACGTTCAGGAACACGTCGATCAGCCCGTTGCCGACCCCGACCAGCACGAACGCGATCCAGAGCGCGCGGGTCGGGAGCACGGCCATCGCGATCGCGGCCACGCCGAGCGCCATCAACGACACGGCGACGAGGGCGCCGAGCGGGTACCGCGTCAGGCGCGGCGCGACGAAGGCCATCACGAGGACCGCGACGATCGACAGCAGTGCCAGCAGAAGGCCGTTCGCGCCGTAGGACAATCCGTGGTCGCGGTTCAGCTCGGCGACCAAGATCACCCAGGCGCCCCAGTACATGCCGAAGGTCGCGTAGCCGGCCAGGAGCGCGGGGATCCGGCGCGACTCGCCGGGATCGGCCGCGACCTCCGACGGGGGCGGGGTCCGGAGCTCCTCCATGGCGGGCCATCATCGCATCGCGCCGGTGCGGCGATCGACGGATTGACCTGGTTCGGAAGGCGGGGGGTAGACTCGCGCGCACGATGGCAGGCGGAGAGGTCCAGCTCGTCGATCTGGTCAAGCGGTTCGCGGAGTTCACCGCGGTCGCCGGCATCAACCTCGACATGCCGTCGGGCGAGTTCTTCTCGCTGCTCGGCCCCTCGGGCTGCGGCAAGACGACGACCCTGCGGATGATCGCGGGGTTCGAGCGGCCGAGCGAGGGCCAGATCCTGCTGGACGGGGTCGACATGGCCCAGATCCCGCCGCACAAGCGCAACGTGAACACGGTCTTCCAGAACTACGCGCTGTTCCCGCACCTCACGGTCGAGGACAAC
>Ga0187785_10000825_pt1 | contig 11067 bp, 12 predicted proteins | sample 0815_BV2_4_20_MG_FD_132466 | JGI IMG/M metagenome (GOLD analysis project Ga0187785, IMG submission 132466) | Tropical peat soil microbial communities from peatlands in Department of Meta, Colombia - 0815_BV2_4_20_MG | ecosystem: Environmental > Terrestrial > Soil > Wetlands > Peat | place...
GGTCATCTGGATACGCGAACCGTCCTGCATGGTGGCATCGAGAATGGGTTCGGCAATCGAGATGTACTTGCCTGCACGCTGGGCCAGTTTCGTGACAAAGGAGTCGAGTTCCTCAGCTGTATGGTAGGCAAGGGTAGTCTTCATCGACTCATAACTGGCATGGAAGGCAAAAAGCGGTGTGTGGACGCCATCGCAGGATATATCCTCGATATACTTGTCATGCATGATGGGATCGATGAGACCGTCCCCAAGGAAATCCTTGTACATGTTATAGTGAATTTTCTCACGCTGGAGTGGGGGCAGTTTGAGGCCGAAGTCCTGCATGATCTCGTTCGCAGCGGTCCGTAACTTCTGGCGGGCATCCTCCTTGGAGATATCCTTGGTATTGATGTCGAGGGTCTCGAAGAGCCGTTCCTTGAGTTCCTTGAGGAGGTCCTTCTCGGGATCCGTCAGGATGGGTTCGATGACCTGGTACGTGTATTCGTGGGTGGAATGATCATAGATAATGCGGATGTACGCATAAGGTTCGTTGACCGGGTACATCTCCATCTCCTCGATTCCGGGTTTGGAATCGAACGAGAGATCCACGAGCGGACCGTGAATCTTCGGGTCGTACTCTTCCTGTTCTGCGCGGATTGCCCGGAAAATGGAAGAAAGACCTTTTTTCGCTACCGGTTTCAGTTTCTGCTTCTCGAGTGCAATTTCATCGTCAATATCGAGATCCTTGAACCCTGCCGTGGAGAACTCCTTCTTCCAGATCTCGGAGAATTCTGCCGGCAGGGCGCTGCTGCCCGTTCCCTCAAAGGAATTGATACGCCCATGCAGGTTGATCTCGTCGATCTGGAAGGTTGCTCCTTTCGGGAGGATCAGGCCGGAGATGTCGGATATCTGGTCCACCGAAATGATCTTTTCGTCGGGCTCTGACTCGCGGGGCGGCTCTTCTTTCAGCACAGCAGCGAGTTTTTTCCCGGGTTTTTTCTTTCGGAGTGCATCGCGGGGATCCTCATCGATGATTTCGACGGCTGGCTCCGGTTCCGCCTCAGGCTGGCGGGTCCGCTGCGGGGGCTGTTGCCGGGGGGACGCAGCAGGAGGAACTACAGTAGTCGCTGCTGTAGCTCCCCGCCCCAGGAATTTTCCCAGCGACTCCCTGACGTCTTTTCCGCTGGTATCGGTTGCGGGTGCGGGTTTCGGTTCCGGTGCCCTGACAGGAGGGGGCGTCTCTTCAAGGAGGTCATCGTCGACAAATTCAGCTGATTCTTCCGGTGCAGGGGCTGCCTTCCGGGGAGAAGGCGTTGGTTGCGGGCGTGATGGCGATGCGACAGGGGAAGGAGCGGGAGCGGTCTTCGCTGCCGGAGCGCCTTTCGAAAAGAGCTTCCCGAGCGACTCCCGGATGTCCTTACCGCCGGCATCGGGTACAGGAGCCGGAGCGGGTTTTGGTTCCGGTGCCTGGCGCCTGGTCAGGTCCTCTGTCAGTTCTTCAGCATCGAAGAACATATCCTCGTCCGGGGCTGCAGGAGGAACGGCCGGGCGAGCCTGTTGTGGCGGAACGGGGGTAGCGGGAGCGGCATCAGGCTTGTCGACCATGCCCAGTTTTTTCATCAGTGCAGAGAAATCGCCGGCTTCGGACGGGGCAGGGCCGGGTGCCTGGGCAGGTGGCGCAGCAGGTTTTCCGACAGCCTCTTTCTTCTTCCCCCCCAGTATCTTCATGAGAGAATTAACATCATTGAGCGTATCGTCATCTTCCTTGTTCACGACAGGTAACCCCCCGTTGGAAAAGCGTTCTTCCGAGTACGGTTCTATTTATGGTAAAAGATAATTTTGCACGTGAGTATATCTAATCTCCGTTTATGGATCTCTTATGATATAAAAATGATTGGAAACTGGAAAAAGGCGGCAATCGTGTCAGAAAGGTGAATTCCTTGTTGTAACCCCATTTACTGGCATACTTCAGACTGGATGCTTTTGAGGACTACGCGGATCAGTCCCAGCTGCGCATCAGCGGTGGTAAAGACACAGAGGAAGAGATCGCCGCAGGGTGCAATAATAAATTTATTATCGGCCGTTTCGAGGATCATCTGGTCAAGATGGCCGATGTTCATCTCTTCGGCAATCTTGGTTCCGGCCCGCATGAAATCTTCTGCTGATGCTGCCACGTGCTCGAAGTCGGCATCGCCAATCGACTGGACCGGGAACCCTTCGAAAAATGCCGATACGGCAATGACACCCGGCTGGCTGAGGATCTTTTTGAGTTTGCTCCTGTCGAGGCGGTTGGGTGGGGTAACCGCCGGCTCTTCCGGTACCGGTTCCGCTTCCTTTGGTACGGGGGCTTCCCCGGGCTCTTCTTTCTCCGCTGTGATCAGAAGGCCGGTCTCACGACAAATGGCCAGGGCGGAGTCGAATTCGGTGTCATTATAGCGCCGGAGACGGAATTTCTTTGCCGTGTCGCTATCGCCGGAGTCCAGAGTCATGTAGGCAAGAGCGGTCTTGCCGTGGAACGTGTCGGCCCCGGCCCGGAAATATGCGGCCACCATCTTTCCCTTGTCGACGAGGATGAAACCGTTTCCGGGGGTAGTCTTGATCTCGATGGCCCCACGGAAGACCATCAGGTCCTTGATGAATCCCTCATCCTGAGGATTGGTAATGGTTCCGCCATCGGTCCCTGCAGGTAACTTCATAAAAAATAAGGAGGTGCGGATCAGAGCGCTGCTACAATGCGTTCTTTATTCTTTTTCAGTTCGTACCGGATTCTTCCGACGTTTGCCGTGGTATCGGCAACGAGGGCGATCAGTTCATCCGCGGATAACGGTGAAAGGATGATGGGGCCTTTTTCCAGCTCAACCAGCATCTGGGAAAGTTCTCCTTTTCCCAGGGTATTGCCCATGGCTTCCGATGTCCCGAGACCGGTTGAAGCCATAGCACCGAGCGCCTCGATATCGACCTTGCCGGAGACCGCACTCTCAATGACAAACCCGTCTCTTCCAACGACTACCGCAGCTGATACCCCTTCCACTTTCAGAAACTCCTCTAGCAATGGTTTCAGCATCTTTTCACCACTTATAAATGTATCTCTCGTTCTTTTTCTATTAAAAGGTTAGTCTTGCTTTTTTACGCGAGCATACTGCAGATTCAGGGAGCGGGATGACGGTTTCCGGATAAATCGTGCAGGAAATGCAAAGATCCCAATGAATCGGCCTCCTTTTCTGAGGAATATCTCCTGACAGAACCTTATGATCCAAAAGAAACTATATAGTGCAAAACCGCTAAACTACACTTAATGCAACTCCCGAGAGGCACATTCCGTGAAATCAGGAAAAATGTGACGATTGAGAGTCTCTTAGCCGATATCGAGCAGGAACGGTTTTCCGGCGTCTCCACGATCTCTTCCGAGACTATTGCAGGGACCCTCGTTTTCAAGACCGGAAAGTGCATCCTCGTCAAGTTCCAGAACAAGAGCGGGGACCGTGGGTGGGACGAACTCAGGAAAGTCTCTTCCGAAGAAGTCGATGTGGCCCTCTCCACGCTCGACGATGCCCAGATCCAGCTCTCCCTTGAGTTCAATAAGTCCGGTCGCCTGACCCGGGGGACTGCTCCGACTCAGACAATTCCCCAGAAAACCGTTATTCCTGTCCATAAGACCCGGGCAGCCCAGCCCGTTGAAAAAAAACCGGCGGCGCCAATAAAACCCGTGCCCCCCCGGGTCCCACCAGCGTCCCCGGTCCGACCGCCGTTTTCTCCTGCAGCAACGGTCGTGACCCCGGAGCAGAGAACGGTTGTACTCCAGAACCGTCCCCCTCACCCCCCAACCGGCGTAAAACCCCCCACACCTGTTCCCCAACCACCGCCGGTTCTGGTCCACCGGAGAGAGGTTCCCCCGCAGTCCGCACCGGAACCGGAACCTGCAGAGCCTGAGGAGGCCACCAGTTTTGATGAGGATATCGACACATTCGACACGATGGATCTCGAGAATGTGACCGACAAACTTCGCACTGACTGTAAATCGATGATCAAGGATCTTAACCTCGACCATCTGCTGGATCGCTGAGCAGCAACCTTCCGGAGGGATTTGAAAATCGCATCGTTATTACCCGTTCCAGAGAACCTGGCACTGACCGTGGCAATCGTTATTGTCGTCATTGTCCTGATCTGCACCGCTGTATATTTCCTGCGAAGGTCCCGGAACGCGGGGAGGACCATGTACCACGAGGAGGAACAGCCGGATTTTGACTATCATTCTGCTATCGGGACGGCTCCGGTCCCTGTTCCATCATCGTCGCCCGCCCGGAAACCGGCTCCGAAGTCCGTTTCAACGAAACCAGCCCAGGGTACAAAGAAAACCCCGCAATCCATTCCGGCCAGCGTTATGGAAGGGAGGGATATCACGGAGTGTTTCGGCCTCCTGACAAGAAAATTTTCCCTCGATTCATTTACCCTGGCAACATGCGACGGGCTGGTCTTTGCATCGTCAGGGGGGGTAAATGTACCGGCGGATGCAGCCAGGTACAGCGAGATCTTCTGCAACGATCCGCTGTCCGAGACTCCCGGGGTGACCCTCTTTGGGATGGACCATTCCGGCTCCAGCCTGGTGGGAATCATCCGTACACCTCAGGAAATCCCCCGGAACGTTCTGGATGCCATTGAGAACGATACAAAAGCTATTTTAAACAGATGGATATAACACGAATATGCGGAACTCCAGCAATCTTATATAAATACAATAGCAATATTGATTACCACAGGGTGTTCGATGGTCAAAGTATACACAATCGCTTCCGGAAAAGGCGGTACGGGAAAGACTACCGTTTCGGTTAACCTCGGAACGATGCTCGCCCAGCTGGGAAAAGAGACCTACCTGATGGATGCAGACATCGGGATGGCAAACGTCGGTTTGATCCTTGGTCTCCAGGATGCCCCGATCACCCTCCACGAGATCCTGGCAGGGAAAGGCAATATCAACGATGCTATCTACGAGGGACCCGGGGGCCTCAAGGTTATCCCGAGCGGGATCTCCCTCCAGGGATTCCAGCAGGCAGACCCTGATAAGATCCGGGACGTGATGGGAGAGATCATCAAGCGGTGCGAGTTTTTACTGATCGATGCCCCTGCAGGGATCAGCAAGGACGGTGTAGTGCCCCTCGCGGTCGCCGATGAGGTCATCCTTGTCGTGAACCCGGAACTCTCATCCATCGTCGACGCCCTGAAGACCAAGATCCTGACCGAAGTTGTCGGCGGCCACGTCCTTGGCTCGATCATCAACCGCGTGGACCAGGACAAATCCGACATCATCACCAAGAAGATGGAGAAAGTGCTCGGCGTCAAGGTCATCGGGATCATTCCCGAAGACACAAATGTCCGCAGGGCATCGTCGGCAAAGGTCCCGATCGTCGTCAAATACCCGACTTCTCCGGCATCGAAGGCCATCCGGCGGATTGCATCTGACCTGGTCGGCGTAGCCTACAAAGAGGAGAAGACCGCAGAAGTGAAGGAAGGCTTTATCGACCGCTTCACCAAGGCTCTCTTCAAGAAGCAGTCGGAAAAATAACCTTTTTCCATTCCCCAGGGAACCGTTTCATCAGAATTCAGGATCCCCTGTTTCATCCTGCCTGAGCATCGCAGGCTTACGCCGTGCGTTACAGCTGAATAAGACACCATAAGAGAGCAGGCTGGAGGGAATGCTCAGGCTCACTTTTTTGCCATCTTTATCTGGTCGAGGGTCTTTTCCTTGATGTGAATGAACACCCCGAGGAGATCATTCTGGTCGTCCTTGACCGGCCGTATGATAACGCTGCACTTGCGTCCCTTGCCGGTCGTCGTTACGACTGCTGTATTGAATTCGTAGGTGACCACCAGCATCTGTTTGACCACTTCGACGATAGGATCGGGCACCTCTTCATTGGTCATATCGTTGATGATCATCAGCACCTGCCGCCAGTGGTGCATCAGGATCCTGCGTTCAGGAATGTCCAGGAACCGGGCAGCATAGGGGTTGAAAAAGATAATCCTTCCCTGGGTATCCGTTATGATGACCGGGTCAAGGAGCGCCATGATCTTCTTGGGATCGCCGACAGGGTATTTTTCCAGATATTTCTTCCGGATGCCGTGATTGTAGAGTGCGAGCTCGACATTCGAGATGAGGTCCCGGTCGGTAAAAGGTTTGAGGATGTAGCCGAGAGGCTGGGCATTCTTCGCCCGCTCGACCAGGAAATCATCGCAGAGACCGGTGAGGAAAACAACGGGAAACTGGAAAAGCTGGAATATGAACCCGGCTGCAGTCACACCGTCCATCTCCCCGGCAAGGCTGATATCCATGAGGATAAGGTCCGGCTCGAGTTCGGCGGATTTGATAACAGCTTCCTCACCGGAGGCAATCCTGCCGATAACACCATAACCCCGTTTTTCCAGCATCGCAGAGATGAGGTTTGCAATGATTTCATCGTCCTCGACGATCAGGATACGGGGAATCGGTGGCATGTTTCTCCGGCTGGATTATCCTAGTATTTAATATACTATGCTAAAAAAGTATGTTAAAAAATGATATTACTCTTTTTTGTTCGTGACTGTGAAGACGCAGTGCTCGTCTCCCTTGGACTTGCACTTGATCTCTTTTGCCTGCACCTTGATTCCGAAGGATCCCTCGATGATGCCGGCGAGGAGCCCCGCCGTACAGTAGCAGACATTTTTGCCGGTATTGCCAAATGATTCCGACTCTACCGTGTGTTCGAGCGTCATCGTCTTGGTCTTGGTTGCCTCATCCCACTCGGTCTTGATCAGGTTGAACCATCCCATCTGTGAGTAAAAGGTAAAGGCCATGTTGGCAAGGGTGTTGGGGTTGGTGATTCCCATCTTCTTGTAGTGTTCCACGTTCTCTTTCCCCATGTCCATGTAGGCCCGGTAATTGACACCGCTTGCCGGCGCTTCGCCCATGGTCTTCTTCAGCGAGTTGGTCATCGACGTGAAGATAAAGCGGGGCATCATGACGACCGGTTCATCGATCAGCTGGATCTTGCCTTCCAGGGGTTTGTGCTCGATGAATTCGGTGATCGCCGATTCTCCCTTGACGATCGCTTCGGCCTTGAACTTCCAGCTGGGCTCGACCTGGTCGGCCACGAACTCGCAGTACTCATCACCTTTGGCCGAGCAGGTCTTCTCCAGGCAGAACCAGGTCTTGCCCGTGACTGCCTTGAGCACTCCTTCGATCCATCCCTGGTGGATACCGCAGACCGGCATGTTCCAGTCCTTCATTACCTGCGACTCGAAGGTGTGTTTGGTCCGGAGGATAATCCGCTTCTCGCCTGCTTCGACCAGCTCGAACGGTGCCCCCCAGCCCTGCTGGTGCTGGAGCTTGAAGACGAGCATCAGGAACTCCGCCGGTTTCAGGTCCATTCCCAATTTTTTCAGCAGGTTGTTAAGCCCGACTGAGCCTTCGCCGACGGAGCGGAAGAGCTTGCGCACTGCCTTGACTGCCAGTTTCTTGTTGAGGTTGACCTCATACATCTCGTAAATTGCCTTGATCAGATAGTTCGGGTTGCTCGCGGTTTTTACCCCGAAAACAGTATACATGCCCGCGAGCGGATCAAGCTCAATGTACGGGGCGATCGTCTTGTCGCCCTTGATCAGCGCCTCGAAGTCTTCACGTCCAATCTTCATAAATGTTTGATCTGTCATTCTCCAATTAAAGGATTTCGTCTTTTATAATTTCTTTTGAATCTCATTGCCGGTGAATGAAATGAGAAACCGGCCCATGGAAAAAAGGTGTCAGATCTCCCGGATTACCCGGGAATGGGCATCGTCGAATTTGATGTGGAACGTCGTGATTGCACCGGCGCGGTCCCTGATGATGCAGTCGTACTTGTCATGCAGGAGCCTGAACCCCACGCTGCCATCCTCCGTAGTCACATCGGAACAGATCATCTGGCCGTCTTTCCGTATGGAGACCCGGATCCCGTTCTGCGGCACATTGTTCCGCGCGGTGACGATGGTAAGAATGCCGAGGCCGTCACTCTTCCTGCCGATCTCCGGGACCACGGTCATGTCGGTCTTCCGGAGGTGCCCTTTCTCCAGGATCCTGCATCCCATGACAACCGCTTCGACAAGGTCCCTTTTCACATCGTACATCCGGAACACTTCGTTTCCCGAAAGAAGCATGACTGCCTTGTCGCCGTAAAGGATCCCCTTCTCATCGACAAGGATTGCCCCTTCGGGTTCTCCGTCAATGAAGGCGAGATCGAATTCCCGCTCCCCTTCCCGGGCAACTGCAATTCCGTCCATGCCCTTTGACGAGGCGAAGGTGAGCAGCTCTGCAAGACGGAAGGAGCCGTGCTCCCGGGCGCCTGCAAGGATCGTTCCGATAAGTTCCTGAATCTTCATACCTGGATCATCCCCGGCGAGGGCTGCCCGTCCGGCAGGAACGCCGTTATTGTCAATCCTTCAGTATATGAGTTGTTCGTGTAACATCTTCTTATACATTTGCGGGGTTTCCTTCGTCGTTCATCGCCATGCATAAGTGCTCAGGGGAAAAAACGGTATAGTGATTTATGGTATTGTTCTATCCCATGGTGATCTCGGCGGTCGCGGTCCTTGCCACCCTGATCTATGCCTCCCGGCTCGACATCAGGGACCGCCGCGTCCCGTTCATTACCTGGCTCCCGATGCTCGCTACAGGTATCTGCTGCACGGGGTACCTGCTCTGGCAGACCACGACGAACGTCAGCCTGGTCTGCGGGTATCTCTCCCTGGTTGCCAGCTTCCTCTACCTCGACTACCTGGACAACCGGGGCAGGACTGATTCTTATGGCCTGACGGGATATTACCGGAAAGAGTCGATCTTCCCTTATCTCGCCCTCGTCCTTGCCCTTCCTGCGCTGTCCTGGTTTGTCCTTACGCCGTCGGTCAACGTGCAGCTGGTACCCTGGTTCGCGATGTTTGCCGGGATATTCGGGTACGTCTCCTACATGGAATACCAAGGAAAGTTCGATGAGAAACCGCAAAAGAAAAAGAAGAAGAACGAGATGGATGTTGCAGGAGCTATCCACCGCTGGTACTTCGTCCTGATCATCCTCATCTATGTGGTGACAAGTCTCCTGATGCTGTTCAGTCCCGGCACCGGCACCGCACCTGCCTGGGGTAATCCGGCGGTGACCATCCTGCTCCTTGCCGTCTTCTGCGGGGTCTTCTACACCTTCGGGAGGACGCACATGTTCGGCGGTGCTGATGCATGGGCGCTCATCTTCATCTCGCTGTGCGTACCAACGTTCCCGTTCACTCCCCTTCTCGGCGATCCGCCGCTGGGTTTCCTTGCGTTCTCTGTCCTGATTAACGCACTGCTGCTGAACCTGGTCGCACCGCTCGGGATCTTCGTCATCAACCTCATCCGTGGCAACCGGGCGCCGCTGATGTACCTCTTCTTCGGATTCCCGGTGAAGGGCGACCAGATCCAGAAGGAATGGGGATTCGTGATGGAGGATTTCGGGGAGAACAAGGGAACCGTCACCCGGAAGTTCATCGGGTTCCGGGACGCAATAGCGCGGATGTACTCCGGGGAGGGCAGGGTGTATACGAAGGACCTCCGCGAACACCCGGAGCAGTTCACCAGAGAGCTTGCGATGTACCGTAAGGCGGGAACGGTATGGATCTCCTATGCGGTCCCGTTCATCATCCCGATCACTGCCGGACTCATCACTGCCATCATCTTCGGGGACTTCCTCTTTGCCATCATGAAGATCGTTGTGAGGGGATGATCCATGCTGCAACTGAAATACGCAGATGGTCTGATCCCGGTGATCGTTCAGGATGCCGGAACGAAAGACGTACTCATGATGGCGTGGGCAAACGAGGAGGCGGTCCGGCTTACGCAGGAGAGCGGGTATGCCCACTATTACAGCCGCAGCCGAAAGAAGCTCTGGAAGAAAGGCGAGGAGAGCGGCCACTTCCAGAAAGTCACGAGGATCCTCACCGATTGCGATGAGGACTGTCTCATCTATGAAGTCGAGCAGACGGGCGCCGCCTGCCACACGGGCTACCGCTCCTGCTTCTACCGTACCCTTGACGGAACAATCGTGGACACACAGGTCTTCGATCCTGAAAAGGTATACGGGAAGAAGGGGCACTGAAATTTTTCTTTTTTTTGTTCCGGAGAGAGCCGCAAGAAGTAATATTTTCGTGAGCGCTATGGGCCGGAGCGTTCACCGTTCTTCTTCGTCCACCTCAATGATCTCCACCGGGCAGAGGTCCGCGGCTTCCATCGCACAGGCAGCGAAGTCCTGCGGTACCTCCCCTTCGGCCCGGCTCCCACAGAACCGGTATGCCTCGACGAGTTCGGAGTACTCATCGCACGGGTTCTGGCCGAAGACTTCCGGGCAGATGTTCCAGCAGGCCCCGCAGCGGATACAGGAGCACCGCTCGATCTTTACGTACATGGTGCAGGAGAACGTTTATCCCCTGCACCTATAAAAAAAGACTTCCTTTTGCAAGACTGTCTGAAAAGTTCCCCTTGTCCTAAGAGAAATCCGCGGTGACAGGCTGCTGACGGGTCATGGGCAGGGCTGCGGAGAGCCCGGGCGAGTTCCGGTCGAGACTCCGCATTACCACGTCAAGAAGGCAGAAGAAGGCTGCAGCCTCGACCGGGTCCCGGAAGAGTGCCAGTTCTGTGTCCGTGCGCCGTTCGAGGAGGTCGGTGATGTACCTGCCATACGGCTGTTCATCGATCTTCAGTGCCCGCGTGGTCTTCTTCCACCGCAGGATCAGCGGGTCCAGTTCCATTCTTCGCATGCTCCAGCCATCTGGTTGAAGCTGATATTTAAGGAGCTCCCGGCACAGTGTGAAAGTGATGGCTGCCCGTCACGAACGGGTGAGCATCCGGTAGACCTTCTCCGGCAGGTACCAGCGGACCCATCCCCGTCCTTCCACGTACGTCCTGACGATGACGGCAATAAGAATGAGAAAGAGCCCGATCGCCAGGACCTCGGTATTGGCAAGGTGGAAGAAGTTAGCAGAATAGCTCTCTTCGCTCAGACCGGTCGGGAGCCAGGCCAGTCCCGTTTTCTCGGGATACAGCGGCCAGAGGTACATATA
>Ga0187785_10000826_pt1 | contig 11049 bp, 12 predicted proteins | sample 0815_BV2_4_20_MG_FD_132466 | JGI IMG/M metagenome (GOLD analysis project Ga0187785, IMG submission 132466) | Tropical peat soil microbial communities from peatlands in Department of Meta, Colombia - 0815_BV2_4_20_MG | ecosystem: Environmental > Terrestrial > Soil > Wetlands > Peat | place...
CCGACGGTGGCGACGAGAATCACGGGCGCCAAGGTCAAGAATGCGGAGACGATCCACGTGATCGCCCGCATGCCGACGAAATCGATCTTTGTGTCCGGCGGGATGAAATGAAAGCCGCGAAACATGCGTTCAGTCCTTAAATCGGGATGAGCTGAGGCCGCGTCCAGCGTAACCAATAGGCGACCATGAGCCGGGTCAGGGTGATGGCGGTGAACATCGAGGCGAAGATGCCGATGGTGAGCGTGACTGCAAATCCCCGCACCGGTCCCGAACCGAGCCAGAACAACACCAGCACCGCGATCAGCGTGGTCACGTTGGAGTCGATGATGGTGATGAGTGCCCGGGAATAGCCGGCATCGACCGCGGCATAGGGAGACTTGCCGGACCTGATCTCCTCGCGGATGCGCTCGTTGATGAGCACGTTGGCGTCAACGGCGATGCCGATGGTGAGCACGATGCCGGCAATGCCGGGAAGGGTCAGCGTCGCTCCGATCAGCGACAGAACGGCGAAGATCAGCACGATGTTGATGAGCAGCGCGAAATCGGCGAACAGACCGAACAAGCCGTATCCCGCCAACATGAAGATCATCACGAGCGCCAAGCCCATCAAAGCGGCTTTCTTGCCGGAAGCGATCGAGTCGGCGCCGAGGCTTGCGCCCACGGTGCGCTCCTCGATGACCGTGAGCTTGGCCGGCAGCGCGCCCGACCTGAGCAGGACGGCGAGGTCGTTCGCCTCTTGAACGGAGAAGTTGCCGCTGATTTGACCGGTGCCGCCGAGGATCGGCTCGCGGATCACCGGCGCCGAGATCACCTTGCCGTCGAGCACGATGGCGAAGGGCAGCCCAACATTCTCCTGAGTCACGAGCGCGAAGCGCTTGGCGCCGGTGGCGTCGAAGCGGAAGGTTACCACAGGCTCGCCGGTGCGCTGATCGAACGCGGCCTGCGCATCGACGAGGTTCTGGCCGCTGACGAGCACTTGGCTCTTGAGGACATAGGGAATCTGAGGTGACCCCGGCGGAGCGCCGCTCGGAGGATTGCCGTAGACGAGCTCGTCGCCGATCGGCACTTGCTTGCTCTCCGCCACCTGCACCGCGTTGACCGACGGATCGACCAGCTTGAACTCCAGCTTGCCGGTCTCGCCGATCAGCTTCTTCAGCCGCTCGACGTCAGAGATGCCGGGGACCTGGACGAGGACGCGGTCACGTCCTTCGCGCTGGATGCTTGGCTCGGTGGTGCCGAAGGCGTCGACGCGCCGCCTGATGGTCTCGATCGAAGCCTGGATGGCGTTGCCCATGCGGTGGGTCATGCCGACATCGGTGATGGTCAGAGAGATACCGTCGGTCCCGTCCTTTGCGACGTCCATGTCGTAGCCGGAGAAACCCGAAAAGACGTTGCCGCCGACCGGCTGGGCGAGCTTGCGCAGCTCGTCATAGGCCTTGTCCACGTCGGCGGCGTCGCGGACCTTCACCGACACCGAGCGATTGGCGACATTCAGAGTGAGATCGGTATAGCCGATGCGGGCGCGGCGCAGCGTTTCGCGAATGTCGCCGCGGGTGCTATTGAGCCAGTCCTGGACCATCTCCTTCTCGTCGATCTGATAAAGGAGATGGGCGCCGCCTTGCAGGTCAAGGCCGAGATTGACCTGCTTGTGCGGAAGCCAAGCCGGGAGGCGCGCCATGGTGGCGGCGGGAAACAGATTGGGAAGTGCGAACAGAATGCCGGCGATGACGACGCCGAACACCAAGATCATCTTCCATCGTTGAAAGTGTAGCATGAAGCCTTGAAACTCCGGTCAGGCTCGCGGTTGAAGCATCGGCATGTCGCGCTTCATTCCGACGCCGCCTTGTCCTTTTCTTTATCCTTATCCTTGGCCTTAGGGGAAGTCGCTGCTTCTCCCTTGCCGCGCACTTCGGAGATGGTTGAGCGCAGAATCTTGATCTTGACGCCTTCGGCGATCTCGACCTGAAGCTCCTGATCGTCGACCTTGGCCACCTTGCCGATGATGCCGCCCGAGGTCACGACCGTGTCGCCACGGCGGACGCCCGCAACCATCGCCTGATGCTCCTTGAGCCGCTTCTGCTGCGGCCGGATCATCAGGAAATACATAATCCCGATGATTAGCATGGTCGGGATGAGCAGGCTATTCAGCATGCCGAACGTATCCTGGGCGGCTTGAGCGTAGGCGAATCCGGTCATTGCTCCTGTCCTTTGCTTGGCTTAAGGATGGCCGCCCCCGGCCAACGGCCCTTTCCCAGGCCTTATCGCGAAGTGGCGCGACTATAGCGGCCAAATATGCCTTTGCAACGGGCGTGGACCATGAACTTTCAGGAACCGATCTCGGGGCTTATCGAACGCATCGCCCGCGCGCTCGAGCGGCTCGGACCGCGTGAGCCCGAGCTACCGGACTTTGCGGGGAGCGATGCCTTCGTCTGGCATGCCGAGACCGAGACGTTCCTTCCCGTTGTCGCCGTCAACCGCGTGCCGCTCTCCCTGCTCAAGGGGATCGACAACATGCGCGATACCCTGCTCGCCAATACCACGCGCTTCGCTCGCGGCCTCCCCGCCAATAACGCGCTGCTTTGGGGCGCGCGGGGCATGGGCAAGAGCTCTCTCGTCAAGGCAGTCCATGGCGAGGTCGGCGGCGTGAAGCTTGTCGAGATTCATCGGGACGATATCGCCTCCTTGCCGTGTTTGCTTGGGCATCTCCGCGCAGAGCCAGGCCACCGTTTCATCTTGTTCTGCGACGATCTTTCCTTCGAGGCCGTCGACACGTCATACAAGTCGCTGAAGGCGGTGCTCGAAGGCGGCATCGAAGGTCGCCCAGCCAATGTTTTGCTCTATGCGACTTCGAACCGGCGGCATTTGATGCCGCGCGAGATGGTCGATAACGAACGCTCCACTGCCATCAACCCCGCCGAGGCGGTCGAGGAGAAGGTGTCGCTGTCGGACCGCTTCGGGCTGTGGATCGGCTTCCACAATTGCAGCCAGGACGACTACCTCGACATGGTGCGCGGCTACGCGGAGCATTATGGGCTTTCGGTCACGCAACAGGAGCTCGATCGGGACGCGCTCGAATGGGCGCGTACGCGGGGCAGCCGGTCGGGGCGCGTGGCCTGGCAATTCATCCAGGACCTCGCCGGGCGGCTCGGCAAGCCGCTCTAATCAGTTGCTCGCCGCTTCGCTGCTCATGAACTTGGTGGGATCGACCGGGCGCGAGCCCTTGCGTAGCTCGAAATGCACCTGGGGCTGGCTGACCGATCCCGTGGCACCCGCCTTGGCGATGATCTGGCCGCGCCGCACCTTGTCGCCGCGCTTGACCAGGATCTCCTCGTTATGCGCGTAGGCCGACACCCAATTATTGGCGTGGCGGATCAGAACGAGATTGCCGTAACCCTTGAGCTCGTTCCCCGCATAGGCGACGACGCCGTTCTCGGCGGCGAGCACAGATGTTCCTGCAGGGACCGCGAGATCGATGCCGTCGTTATGGCCGCCGTCGGGCCTGGCGCCGAACTCGGAGATGACGCGGCCCTTCACCGGCCAACGGAAGCTGTTCCCGGACATGGGATCCGGCGTCGGCAATTGCTCGTTGGTCGCAACGCGGCCGCTTCCTTCGCCGGTGATCTCGGGAGAGGCCGCCGCCTCAGTCGCGGGCTTCGTCTTTTGATCAGGTTTATTCTTGGCTTTGGCTCCGTTCGCCTGATCGTCCTCCTCCTCGGCGAGCGAAGAGCCCTGACCGGGGCTGCCCTGCCCTGTTGAAGCTGCACCGGGCGCCGTGATGGTCGTCGTCTTGACCACATGGACTTGCGGCTCGGTCGCGCTCGCGGGCTTTGTCTCCTTGGGCGCGTTGGCGGCGACATTTTGCTTCGTTTTGGCCGGAACCGCGAGCACTTGGCCGACTTGCAAACTATTGGCGCGGAGCTTGTTTCGCTCCATCAATGCCTTCTGGCTGACTCCAAGCTTTGCGGCGATCGAGTAGGGCGTGTCGCCCTTCTGAACCTTATAAGTCTCGCCGGTCGGCGCGGGTGACTGAGCCTCTGCGGTCTGCTGAGCCTTCGCACCTGCCGCCGCCGTCTGCTGCTGAGCCTTGGCGCCCGGGATGACGAGCTCCTGACCAATATGCAGGCGCCCGTCACTCAGATCATTGGCGCCCATGATGGTCTCGACCGGAACGCCGTAGCGCCGCGACAGCACCGACAGAGTGTCGCCCTTGCCGACCTTGATGTGCAGACCGGCGACCGGTTTGTCGTCACGCAGCGCGCTCTCGCCATGCGGGGCGATGCCCCCGGAATAGGTCGCGCGCGCGATGCGCGAGCGGTCCGGCGGGGGGACCGGAGAGTAGGACGCGGGCTTGGGCGTATAGTCGGGGGGCGGCAACGTCGTCCGGGCGACCTGCCCTTGGTAGCTTCCTCCGGAACTATAGACCGACTCCGGCGGCACGGGGATTGACGAGGTCGTGGCGGGATCGGCATTGCCCTCGCCTGAATTATTGTCCGTAAGGTTGAACGAGGGAAAGTCGAAGCGCGACATGCCCGAGCTACAGCCGGAGACGCAGAGCGCAACGCTTGTCGCGGCGACAATTCTCCAAGCGCCGCGGCCGAAGCTTGACCAGAACGCCTGACGCATACTCCTCAAGTCCCTCAACTCCCGCCGCTTGCTGAGTAAAGCGCGCGAGCGGTTACCAAGCTGTTAAGACTCTTTGCGTGCGCTGGCTAAAACGACTCGCTTGCCAGGAGCTTAGGCGCCGCCGGGCTTGGTGCTCCCGCGGCTCTTCCCCTGGCGTGCCGTGAGCCCTGCCCTGCCGTGCACCAGCGGCACGAAGCGCACGGGGAGAAGCTCTATCCCGCTTAAGCCGGCCTCGCTCTTGTCGATCTGAACGAGCATCTGAGTGTCGCGCGTTTCGCCCAAGGGAATGATCATGCGGCCGCCGATCTTGAGCTGGTCAATCAGGGCGGATGGAGCCTCGGGCGCCGCCGCCGTGACGATGATGCGGTCGAACGGCGCCTGCGGCGGCCAGCCGAGCCAGCCATCGCCGATGATGGTGGTGACGTTGGTGATACCGAGTCCGGCGAAACGCCGGTCGGCCGCCTTCTGCAGCTCGCGCCAGCGCTCGACGGTGTAGACGCGGCGGCAGAGATGCGACAGCACCGCAGCCTGGTAGCCCGAGCCGGTTCCGATCTCCAACACCTTGTGGCGCTCGTCGAGCTCGAGATGCTCGGTCATGAAGGCGACCACGTAAGGCTGGGAGATGGTCTGGCCGCACTCGATCGGGAGCGCGATATCCTTATAGGCGTGGTCCTCGAAGGCCGGATCGACGAACAGCTCGCGCGGCACAAGCTCGATGGCACGCAGCACCTTGGTGTCGCGGATGCCGCGACGCCTGAGCTGCATGATCAGCTCGATCTGTTCCTGGGCCCTCGCCATGTCTCCCACCCCTTTCCGAGGTGGCGCGCTAGTATCCGACGATTCTCAGCCCCTGTCGCAAAGACTAATTGCCATGCCTGTCCAAGATTTTGGCGAGCTCTGCTCGGGTCTTGCGGTCGGTATAGTCGAGACAGAGCGGCGTGACCGAGATCAGGTTCGAGCGCACCGCCCAGAGGTCTGTGCCTTTGGGCGGCTTGGCGCTGCGGCGCTCGAAGCCGATCCAATAATAGGCCATCCCGCGCGTATCGAGGCGATCCTCGATGCGGAGGAGGCCTGGATTGCGCTGACCCTGATCGGTCGCGACCGATCCTTTGACCTCACCAGGCGCGCAGGCCGGGAAATTGACGTTGAGCACGATTCCTTCCGGCCAGCCGGTGTCGAGCAGCTTGCGCACGAGCTCTGCGCCGTGGCGCATCGGCGTCTCCCAATTAGGCGCGCCCGCCTCCGCGCTCCCTTCAGCCTCGAGTGCGAGGCTCATGGCCATCGACGGGACGCCGAGCAGGGTGCCCTGGATTGCCCCGGCGACCGTGCCCGAATAGGTGACGTCGTCGGCGAGGTTCTGCCCGCGATTGACACCGGACAGAACCAAGTCGGGCGGCTCGTCGCGCAGGAGGTAGCGCACGCCCATGATCACGCAGTCGGTGGGCGTGCCCTTGACCGCGTAGCGGCGCTTGCCGAGCTCGCGCATGCGCAAGGGCTCGGCAAGGGTGAGCGAATGCGAGGCGCCGCTATTGTCGGTCTCCGGCGCCACCACCCACACGTCCTCGGTGAGATCGGTCGCGACCTTCTCGAGAACGTCGAGGCCCGGCGCCTCGATCCCGTCGTCGTTGGTGATGAGAATGCGCATCGTTACGTGGCGGCGGCGATCTTGGTGAGGCCGCCCATATAGGGCTTGAGCGCGTCGGGAATGCGAACCGAGCCGTCTTCTTCTTGGTAGTTCTCCAGCACGGCGATCAGAGCGCGGCCGACGGCGACGCCGGAGCCGTTCAGCGTGTGCACGAACCGCGTCTCCTTGGCGCCCTTGGGCTTGTAGCGCGCGTTCATGCGACGGGCCTGGAAGTCGCCGCAATTCGAGCAGGAGGAAATCTCGCGATACATCGCTTGCCCCGGCAGCCACACCTCGATGTCGTAAGTCTTCTGCGAGGCGAAGCCCATGTCGCCGGTGGAGAGCACCATCACGCGGTAGGGAAGCCCGAGCTTTTGCAGCACCGTCTCGGCGCATTTGGTCATGCGCTCGTGCTCCTCGGCCGATTGCTCCGGCGTGGTGACCGAGACGAGCTCGACCTTGAAGAACTGATGCTGGCGGATCATGCCGCGCGTGTCCTTGCCGGCGGCTCCAGCTTCGGCGCGGAAGCATTGCGTGCCGGCGGTCACGCGCATGGGCAATTTCGACTCGCCGACGATCTCCTCGCGCACGAGATTGGTCAGCGGCACTTCGGCGGTGGGAATGAGCCAATACCGGTTCTTGGCTGACCGAAAAGCATCTGCGAGAAGGACGCCATCCCGATTCAATCGGTACTTTGTTTCCGTAGTGCCTGGGCTGGTTTCAACTGGCCCAGAGACTCGCTCCCAATACTCTTCACGAGGTGCAAGTCGATCAACAAAGTCGATCCAGTCGTCTGGATCGAGAGGCCCGTGGGTGGCGAACTGGTCGTCAACAAACTTCGGCAGTTGGGCGGTGCCGAACATGGTGTCGTCGCGCACGAGGAGCGGCGGGGCGACTTCGGTATAGCCGTGCTCGCTTGTGTGCAAATCGAGCATGAACTGAGCGAGCGCGCGCTCGAGCTTCGCCAGCGCCCCCTTCAGCACCACGAAGCGCGCGCCTGAAAGTTTCGCCGCCGTCTCGAAATCCATGAGGCCGAGCCCCTCGCCGATCTCGAAATGCTGCTTTGGCTGAAACGAGAATTTCTTCGGCTCGCCGAATTTGCGCAATTCGACGTTGGCTTCGGCGTCGATCCCGACCGGCACGTCCGCCGCGGGATTGTTGGGGATCGTTGCGAGCAAAGTCCGCAGCTCGTCATCGAGCCGCTTCTCGCCGGCCTCACCTATCTGGATCGCGCCCTTGAGCGCAGCGACCTCGTCCATGAGGCGCTTAGCGGCTTGCTCGTCCTTTTTGGCCTTGGCCTGGCCGACCTCCTTGGAGGCGGCGTTGCGGCGCGCCTGCGCCTCCTGCAATTTCTGAATCGCCGCGCGGCGCTGTTCGTCCAGGCTCAGAATCCGATTCAGGATCGCTTGCGGATCATCGACGCCGCGATCGGTCAGCCCCTTGAGAAAGGCGCCCTGGTTGTCGCGGATCCATTTGATGTCGAGCACTGGCTATTCCTCGGCTTAATCGAAGGCTCCGTATAAGGCCCTCCCCGGCCATTGTCATCGCCCTGCTCATGTGCTCTCTCCCCTTGTGGGAGAGGCTGAAGAGTTGAGGCCTTTTCGACGCCGCGCCACGCGAGCGTCGCGGCTCACCCCTCACCACGCGCCAAATGGCGCGTGTGCTCTCCCACAAGGGGAGAGCGGGTGTTTGTTGGACGGTCACGGCAGGCATGCGCATACGTTTCCGCGACGCGGGATGCGCCCGGGGCATGAGGGAGACGGCGCGCCGAAAGACGCAAATCTGGTAGCTCGTGCCTTGCGGCACGCGGGCGCCTCTCGGCGCGCCGTGCACGGCGTTTACGGCAGCGGACCCCGCTTGACGATTCCGGCAACGCGCCGGGTCGCTTCGAGCCAGCTCCTGGCGGGGACTCCTAGTGGTCCCGGGGGGAGCTCCGGTGCCGCCCGAGTGCCTTGTTGCGACAAGAACCGCGGGCGCCGCACCCCGTCCCGCCTCGACGCACGCCTCGCGAAGCGCCCTTCAAGTGGACGAGGTGAACCGGAGTCTAATCGAACCTTGAAGCGCGGGGATAAGTTGCTCGGCGCTAACTCAAACTACAGTCATGCCCGGCGTTGTGCCGGGCATCCACGATTGAGAGGCCTCGCCTCAGGGCAAATCGTGGATGGCCGGGACAAGCCCGGCCATGACAAGTTAGGCGACGCGACGATCGACACTAACTGAGGCAAAGCGAGCCGAGGAGCGGGAATCGAGCTATGATGCGGCCGTCAAACCAGGGAGGCGTCCATGACAAGCCTAAAGCTGGTTCTTTGTGCGTTCGCAGCCGTACTCGTAGCCGGGCTTCTCGTCTGGAAGGCTGAGGCAACGCCGCTGACCGGAGCGATCGATCCTTCCGCGCTCAGCGGGATTCACTCTCCGGTGATGAAGGCCGGGTGCGTCTTCGGCACCACGAGATGTCCGGCCGGGACCAAATGGTCCTGCTCGGTTACGCAGAGCCCCAAGGGCGACAGGAAATTCTGCCATTGCAGACCCTGCTAGTGCATTTTTGCTTGGCTTGAGCCCGCAATCATCTCGAGCCGCGTAAGGAGACGATCGCAAGCCGGCCGTCGGTGCGCCAGGGATCGCCGCCGCCGTTATGGCCTTCGCGCGCCTCATGGAAGCTGTCGAGCCATTCCACCGATTGCGCCACGCCAGCTTGCTGCAATTCGCCGGCCAAGCGATCGCGCTCCTCGTCTACGTTGGCCGCGATGTGGTGGGTGACTTGCCCAGTGGTGTGGCTCAGGCCAACGCTCATGTCGTAGGTCACGGCACCAAACCAGCCCTGGCGCCCCTCGTAGAGCTGATCCCACAGCCAGAAGCGGACATGGTGTCGCTTGCCGGGGCCGCCCTTAAGCGGCTGCTCGAAAGCAAGGTCCTGTTTCCGGCCGAACAGGAAGAGATTGCTCACGGGCGCATCGTCATCACGCCGATGCAGGACGGTGTCGGCGGCGATGCGCACGCTGCTCGCCAAGGTGATCTTGTCGGCGGGAAACCAGCCGGCTTTCGTCAGGCCGCGGATAAGTTCGCTCTCGCTTCCCACGAGCCCGATATTGATCGGATCGCCGGGATGGCCATCACCCGTATTGGTCAGCCGCGCCGGTTGAGAGAGGAAGGGATGGCGGCGATAGTGGCGGACCCAGAGCTTGGGGATGATCAGATAGGCCGCGACCGCCCAGACGAGCGTGATCATCAGTAGCGTCTTGGTGTCGGGAAGATGCAGAAGATGCTGCACGTGTTCGCTTAGGCTGGTTTGCCCGAGGGCTTGGCCTTCGGGCTTGCGGCTGATTGCGCGGCAGTCGTGCTGCTGGCGCGCTGCTTCTCGGCGAGCTTCACCGCGAAGATGGACAGCTCGTAAAGCAACACGGTGGGCAGCGCGAGAGCGAGCTGGCTGATCGGGTCCGGCGGGGTGAGCACGGCTGCGACGATGAACACGCCGAGGATGGCGTAGCGCCGCTTGGCTCTGAGATCGTCGGCGGTGATGAAGCCGGCACGGGCAAGCAGGGTGAGCAGCACCGGCAGCTGGAAGCAGATGCCGAAGCCCAGGATCAGCGCCATGATCAGCGAGAGATATTCGCTCACCTTGGCAGTGAGCTGGATATGCACCTGGTTGTCGCCCGTCTGCTGCATCGACAGGAAGAACTTCATGGCGAGCGGCATCGCCACGAAATAGACGAGCGCAGCGCCGCACAGGAACAGGATCGGCGTGGCGACGAGGAAGGGCAGGAACGCCTTGCGCTCGCTCTTATAGAGCCCGGGAGCGACGAACATGTAGATCTGCGAGGCGATCACCGGGAAGGCGATGAAGATCGCGCCGAACAGGGCGAGCTTCACCTCGGTGAAGAAGAACTCCTGCGGGGCGGTGTAGATCATCTCGATCGGCGCGTCGCTGCCGGCCGCGAGCCGGTAGGGAAAGAGCAGGAGGTTGTAGATCGGCTTGGCGAAATAGAGGCAGACCAGGAAGGCGGCGAAGATCGCGAGCAGAGACCAGATCAGCCGGCGCCTGAGCTCGATCAGATGCTCGATGAGCGGCGCCTTGGTGGCCTCGATGTCCTCATGCGTCACGGCTTGGGCTCCGCCTTGGGTGGCTTGGGCTCTGCGGACGGCTCCGACTCTGCCTTGCGCTTGCGGCTTCTCGGCGTCTTCGCGGCGGGCTCCTTCGACGCTGCCGTCTTGGACTTGGCGGCGCGCTTACGCTTTGGTGCGACCTTGTCGGGAGCAGCCTCGGCCGGAGCGGCCTCCGCGGCCTCGGTGCCCTTTCCATTTGTCTGCGCCGGCGCCGCAGCGGGCGGAGGACTCGACACCATGATCGGCTTGTCGATCGGCGCCTTGAGATCGACTCCGGGCGTCTCATCGCGCACGCTCTCGATCGCCTTCTTGACCTCCTCCATCTCGGTCTCGCGCATCGCCTCCTCGAACTGGCGCTGGAAGTCCGAGGCCGCGCGGCGGAGCTTGCCGGCATATTTGCCGAAGGTGCGCATCAAGGGCGGCAGGTCCTTGGGACCGACGACGACGATCGCAACGACGGCGATCACAAGGAGCTCAGACCAACCGATGTCGAACATGGACGTGATGTAAGGCCAAAGACGGGATTGGCGAAGAGCCTTGCCCGAAGCGGGAGCTTAGACTAGCCCGATTTCTGCTTGCGCGGCGTCTTGGCGCGGGAGGCGGTCTTGGTGGCGCGGGGCGCGGGCGCCGGCTCCTTATGCTCGATGACCTTGGGGGCGGGCTCGGGCCCTTTGGCCGGCTCCTCGTCGTCGGCCATGCCC
>Ga0187785_10000827_pt1 | contig 11046 bp, 10 predicted proteins | sample 0815_BV2_4_20_MG_FD_132466 | JGI IMG/M metagenome (GOLD analysis project Ga0187785, IMG submission 132466) | Tropical peat soil microbial communities from peatlands in Department of Meta, Colombia - 0815_BV2_4_20_MG | ecosystem: Environmental > Terrestrial > Soil > Wetlands > Peat | place...
GAAGCTGCACACGGGCCGCAGCCGCAATGAAATGGTGGCGACCGAGTTTCGCATGTACGTAAAGGATGCGGCGCGGGGGATTCGGCTCGCGATCGGCTCGCTCGCAAAAGCCATCGCAACCCAGGCCGCAGAAAATATCCGCGTGCCGATGCCCGGCACGACGCACATGCAGCACGCGCAGCCACTCCTGCTCTCTCATTGGCTGCTGGCGCACGGCGAATCCTTTCTCCGCGATGCGGAGCGAACCGCGGACGCCGCGAAAAGAGCGGACCTTTGCCCCATGGGCTCCGGCGCGCTGGCCGGATGCGCGTTTCCACTGGACCGCGCTGCGCTTGCCCGCGACCTGGGATTTTCCGGCATAACGGCCAACAGCCTGGATGCCGTGAGCGACCGAGATTTTGCGCTGGAGTTTCTCTTCGCGTTGTCGACGCTAGCCATGCACCTATCGCGGCTGGCGGAAGACGTGGTGCTATTCGCTACGCCCGAATTCGGGTTCGTCGAGCTGCCCGACGAATTTTCCACGGGCAGCAGCCTGATGCCGCAGAAGAAGAATCCCGACGCGTGGGAACTCATTCGCGGCAAGACGGGCCGCATTTACGGCGCCTTGACGGCACTTCTGACGACGTGCAAGGGCCTGCCTTCGAGCTATCAACGCGACTTGCAGGAGGATAAGGAGCCCGTCTTTGGGGCTCACGACCAGGCCCTGGCAATGGCGCAAATTGCGGCCGCAACCCTTGGGGCTACGCGATTCAACGCCGCCAGGTTGTGCGCCGCGTCGCAGGACCCTGCGCTTGTGGCCACCGAGCTGGCGGACTATCTGGTTGCGTTCGGCGTGCCGTTCCGCGAGGCGCACGAGATAGTTGGCAGGGTTCTTCGCGCCGCGGAGCAAGGCGGCAAATCGATCCGCGAGATGCCGCTCGAAGCGTTGCAGAAATTCTCGCCCGCGTTTGGGCGCGATTTGGGAACCGTACTTACGGTGGAATCCGCGCTAGCCCGGCGTGCAGTCGCCGGCGGGACCGCTCCCGGGGCTGTGCGCGCGGCACTCGAGAAATTCAAAGCGCGTGTGGCGGATCTGGAGGAGCGCGCATGAGATCGCGACGCGCAAAAGTGGATGACGCACGCGCGATCTATGAGCTAATTGCGCAATACGCGGAGCAAGGCTTGTTGCTTCCGCGTGCCGAGGATGAGATTCGTCGGAACATCAGCCACTTTCTCGTACAAGAAGAAAAGGGCCGAATGATCAGCTGCGTCTCTCTGGAGAATTACGGTGCAGACCTGGCCGAGATTCGCTCGCTGGCCGTCGATCCGGCGTGTCGCGGCCGCGGGACGGGCGCGAAACTGCTCGTGTTTGCGCTTGCGGAAGCAGAACGGCGCGGCATTGCTCGCGTTTTTGCGGTGACGCATGCTCCGGAGTTCTTCCTGCGCCAGGGTTTTGAACGAAGGTCTCGGCACGAGCTCACCGAAAAGATTGAGCGCGATTGCCGCACCTGTTCGAAGCGGCGTTCCTGCGACCTTGTCGCCGTGGTCGCCACGGTGATACCGGAGCGCATCTCATTTCCCGTTGTTGGCGATTCGGCCACTCCTGTTTCCGCCGCATGAACTCCAGCGTAAGAGCTGCGGACATCCCTCGCGGATTCTCCTTTTCCAGTGCCGCCTGCGGTTTGAAAAATTCGGGACTCGATCTCGGACTGCTCGTAAGCGAGACGCCCGCAGCGGCTGCCGCGATGTTCACTACAAATCGGGTGCAGGCAGCTCCTGTCCTTGCGTCGCAGGTTCATTTAAAGCGAGCGCGCCACAAGATGCGCGGGATCATCGTGAATTCCGGCAATGCGAATTGTTGCACCGGATCGCTCGGAGTGGCCGCAGCGGCCACGGCGACCCTGAAGGTCGCGTCGGAACTGGGCAAGCTTCATCCGTCGCAAATCCTGGTTTGTTCGACTGGTGTGATCGGTGTGCCGCTGCGCGTCCAGAAAATCCTGAAAGCGATTCCGGCTTTGGTTCGCGGGCGAACCAACAGGCCCGAAGCCTTCGCGCAGTTCACGCGGGCGATCATGACCACCGACACGCGCCCGAAGTGGGCCGCCGGTACCTGTCGAATCGGCGGAAGGACTGTCAGGATTCTCGGATGTTGCAAAGGCGCGGGAATGATTCAGCCGAATATGGCAACGATGCTGGGATTTCTTGCCACGGACGCAGCGATTTCTCCATCCATGCTGACCCGCTCCTTGCGCAGCGCGGTCGCCGGCACCTTTAACGCAATCACGGTGGATGGCGATACATCCACGAACGATACCGTTGCGATCCTCGCGAATGGCCAAAGCGGAGCGCGCCAGATCACGAGTAACAATGCCGGCTTCCGAAGCTTTTGCTCCGCGCTCGAGAAAGTGTGCCGTGCGCTGGCTCTGAAGATTGTGGAAGACGGAGAAGGCGCGCAGCGGATCATTGAGATTGAGGTGCGCGGCGCGCGCTCAGACGGCGCGGCGGCTCAAATCGCGCGGACGATCGCGAATTCTCCTCTGGTGAAAACGGCCTTCGCGGGCGCCGACCCCAACTGGGGCCGCATCCTGGCAGCGGCGGGGCGCGCGGGAGTGGCGTTTGACTTCGAGCGCGTGGACATCAAGCTGGCTGGAATTCTGGTATGCCGGCGCGGATGCGAGCACCCATTCTCCGAGCGCATTGCACACAAGAGAATGCTGGCGAAGTATGTTCCGATTGTGGTGGATTTGCGTGCGGGCCGCGGGAAAGCGCGGATGTGGACCTGCGACTTTACGAAGGAATACGTGGATATCAACGCGAGCTACCGCACCTAAAGACCACGCGCACGGATCGGACTAGCCTTCCCACTCCCACTCTGAATATTGCTCACGAAGCTTCAGCTTGAGCAGTTTTCCCACCGAGGTTCGAGGAAGCTCATCCGTAAAGACGAACGCGTCGGGCAACTGCCACTTCGCAAACTTGGCGGCCAGGAAGTCGCGCAGATCATCCGCTGTTACCTGCGCCCCGTCCTTTACGACAATCAACGCGAGCGGCCTCTCCTGCCACTTTGGATGAGCCACGCCGATCACAGCGGCCTCACGAACTTTGGGATGCCCCATCAACTCGTTTTCCAAATCCACGGAACTGATCCATTCGCCGCCCGATTTGATCAGATCCTTGCTGCGATCGACGATCTTCACGTAGCCCTCGCAATCGATCGTCGCAATGTCGCCCGTGCGGAACCAGCCGTCGCGAGTCCAGCGATCCGCCGTTTCCGGAGATTCGAAGTAGCTCGCGGCCACCCAAGGGCCGCGAATTTCGAGTTCGCCGAACGTGGCGCCATCGCACGGCGCTTCCCCTTCCGCCCGCATCACGCGAAGCTCGACAAACGGAGCCGGCAAACCCTGTTTCACGCGGACCTTGTATTTGTCGTCTTCGTTTTGATGAACCATGGTCGACTTGAGCGCTCCCGTGGTAGCGAAAGGAGTGGTTTCCGTCATGCCCCAAAGATGCGTGACGTGAAATCCGAAGCGATCCATGCGGCGCAGAAGTGCCTCGGGCACGGCAGAACCGCCACAGATGATGTTCACGGGATGCTCGATTTTCCAGCGTCCGGGGTCTTTTTCCAGGGCCACGAGAACGTTGAACCACACCGTGGGAACCGCCGTGGCGAGGGTGACTTTCTCCTTCTCGATCAAATCGAGCAGGCTTTCCGCATCGAGATGGGGCCCGGAAAAAACCAGCTTCGCGCCCACCATCGCCGCCGCAAAGGGTATGCCCCACGCGTTGGCATGAAACATCGAGGATCCCGGCAATACGACCTGGTGGTGACCGATATTGAAGCCGTCGGCCAGGCACAGCGCAAAGCTGTGCAGCACCAGCGCGCGATGCGAATAAGCCACTCCTTTGGATTTGCCGGTCGTCCCGGAGGTGAAACACATGGCAGCCGCTTCGTCTTCTTCGATCGCGGGATATTCAAACTCGTCGTCCGCGGCACTGAGAAAATCCTCATAACTTTCATGCGCTTGCGGAACCGGCTGCCCGCCGAAAGGCACCACGAAGACGCGCTCGAAATGAACCTGCGCGCGAAACGATTCGTAGACTGGCAGCAAGACGTCATCAACGATCAGGTACCGATCGCGCGCATGACTGGCGATGTAGGCCAGCTCTGCGGGATGCAGGCGGAGATTGAGGGTGTGGAGAACGCCACCCGCTGCGGGAATTCCGAAATAGGCTTCGAGATGCGCGGAGTGGTTCCACATAAGGGTCGCCACGCGGTCTCCGCGCGCGAGCCCGGCGAGCTCCAGCGCACGTGCCAGGCGGCGCGCCCTTCGGTAAACCGCGCCATAGTTCGTGCGCGCGATGGTTCGATCGGGGCGGCGCGAGACGATCTCGACTTGTCCGTATAGCTTCCCCGCGCGCTCGAGGATCGGCACGAGCGTCAGGGGAAAGTCCATCATGGTTCCGAGCATGGAAATCTCCGCAGGCCTTGGGCGCATCGTATCACCGAAAAGAAGCCAGGGGTGCTGGCAAAGGCGTTCGACCCGGGAAGAGCCGGCAGACACAAGGCCCGCTGGTAACGTTGGGTCGTGGAAACTGCTTCTGGCGACGCGCTTGTTGACTGCCGGGGGTAGTTGCCGCAAGATGCAGGTGCGTTCCGGGGGACGCCGCCGGCCAGCGGGCCCAAAAGCTCTTTTTTTGCGCTCTTGGAAGGGGGCTCACGTCCGCTCCTCGGGCGTGTTGCATGTCCCGTCCTATCGGGACCAGGAGAATGGCCGTGAAGAAACTCTACGTTGGGAACCTTCCGTTCAAGGCCACTGAAGAGCAGGTGCAGGCGCTGTTTGCGGAAATCGGCGTTCAACCCGATTCGCTCACGTTGCTTCGCGATCGCTTCACCGGGCAGCCGCGTGGTTTTGGTTTCGCGGAAGTCCGCGACGATGGCGAAGCAGAAAAGGCGATTGCCGCACTCAACGGCAAAGAGTTTCTCGGCCGCGCGCTCGTTGTCAACGAAGCTCGTCCCCAGCGTGAAGGCGGTGGCGGAGGAGGCGGCGGGCGAGGTGGCGATCGCGGCGGTGGCGGTGGTGGACGCGGCGGTGGAGGACGTGGTGGCCACGGAGGTGGCCGCGGAGGCGACCGTGGCGGTTATGGGCGCGACCGATAGTTGATTTGCCGCTTTGCGCTAACGAACAACCGGCAGATAGTCTGACAGTCAGGCGATAGCGGAACGCTCTTGGTCCGTCTCGAGAGTCCGCGGCTTAGGCGGAACGATTTCGACGTCCCCGTTTCTGTAGTAGAACCGCTCGAGGGTGGTTTCGCGCACACCTTGTGCAACCAATCCCGCGATGTCCAGGTTGGATTCGGCTGCGTCCAGATCCTCGGGGCTGGCGTAAAGAGCCGGCGTGCGAGGCATGAAAACCGGGCAGCAATCGTGGAAGGGCTCTGAAGAAATCTCGTAGGTGCCGATTTTTCGCGCCGTGGCGAGGATTTCCATTTTGTCGGAGCCGATCAGCGGACGAAATACGGGCATGCGCGCGGCTGCCTCGACGGCAACCAGATTCCGCAGCGTTTGCGACGCAACCTGCCCAAGGCTGTCTCCTGTGACGAGCGCCAGCGATCGGCTTCCCTTCGCCAGCACCTCGGCAATCCGCAGCATCATCCGCCGATAAAGCAGTACACGATAATCTTCCGGCGCGTAACGCACGATTTCTCGTTGAATCCCCTCAAAAGGCACGCGATACAACCTGGCCTGAAACTGGTAGGGCACCAGCTTGCGCAACAACTCGCGGGCGACGTGCAACGAAGATTCGCCAGGCCGTGCACCGGTATTGTAGAAGTGCCCGAAGCTCAGGTGCGCCCCGCGCTTCATCATGTGATAAGCAGCGACGGCGGAATCGTAGCCGCCCGAAAGCATGCACATCATGCGGCCTGCCGTATTGGCCGGCAGTCCGCCGGTGCCCGGAATGCGCCGCGCGTAGACGAGCGCCGGTCCGGGCGTGATTTCCACATAGCAAGTGAGGTCCGGGTCGGAGAGCTTCACGCGAACTCCTCGGCCGCTCTCGCGAAACTTATCCAGCAGGTAGCGCCCCACCACGGAATCGATTTCCATCGACGTGTGGGGAAAGGACTTGTCGCTGCGCTTGGCACGCACGGCGAAGGTTGCAAATTGCAGCGGTTCGACTTCTTCCCACGCAGCGCGGCAGAGGGCCTCCATGTTCCGCTCAACCGGCCTCGCGACCGCGTAGAAAGCAATTCCAAGAACGCGGTTGACGCGCTCCATGGCGTCTGCCAGAGAAGCTGTCTCGCCCAGGCGCACGATGAACCGGTCGCCCGGCTGCTCAATTCGCCGCACTGGGATTCCCTCGAGCGCACGGCGAAGCGCCGTGAACAATTTGCCCAGAAAGAACCGGCGGTTGCGGCCCTTGAGCCACAATTCGTGATAGTGGACGACGATAACCGGGCTGCTCATTCTCTATAGTTTAGCGTCTCAGCAACACACGAGCCACATTACCGCACTATTTCTTTGGTGGACTTGTCTGCTTCGTCGAAGTATAGCAGCGATTCTATCGAGGCTCTTCACGAACGCTTTTCAAGCAACGCGGCCGAGGCCATACAGAGAAATCCCTATGGTCTGCGAGTGCGTAACAAGCGATAACTCACTCGATACAACGGGTGTTCCGGCGAGACTTTCCACTACAGGCGGGGTTAATATCGGCAGCGCTCCTGTCCCCGGAGCCGAACCGTAGGAACGCAAAATGGGAAGCGACCGAAAGCGCCGGCGCTGCATCCATATCTCTGAACTCGGGGCGCACGGAGGACTTCATGTGGAATCGTAGAGATTGGGACGACTTCTTCAACATCGTACGGAAGCGCTGGCATACTCACCGCCCGCCGCGGCCGCTGGATCGCTCGGGACGCCGGTTGGCTCCGGCTGAAGGGTACAGTCTTGCAGAGCTGGATGATGCAGGCATGAGCATCGAGCAGGCTGAGATGCTGGGCCTTCCAGTGGATGCCGGGCGAGTGGGCTCCTACGGTCCCAACGTATCCTCGCTGCGCGAGTTTTTGCGCGCGACCCGCTCTCGCATCTGACCCCGAACTCGCAAGGTTCACAGGGGTGCGTTTTCCTTGAAAAAATCCGCGCAGGGGTGTGCGTTTTCATCGTAAGACAAGAATTGGGACCTCTAGGAACTTAGGCGACTAAGAAGAAGTGAAGTGGCGCCCGCGATGAGCGCCCCGCTGATCACGATTGCCTCCCAGGCGATTCCAGCCGAAACCGAAAGCACCGCCGGCGCTCCAAATGGCAGGAGCAGTGCCGCCAGCGCCGCTTCGCGAACTCCAATCCCGCCTTGGGTGATAGGAAGCGCTGCTGAAAGCTTCGCCAGCGGCCACGCAAAAAGCCATACGCGAAACGGCATGAATAGTCCGCATGCCTCTGCAAGCGCATTGTTCAAAAAAATGAAAGCGATTTGACCCGACAACGAAAGGATCAGCGCCGCCATCACTGTTCGCGGGCGGCGCGTCATCGAGCGGGCTGCGATCCTCAGGCGAACGAAGCGGCGCCGCATGCGATAAGAGAATCGTCGCACCGGAAGGAATGCCACTATCGCAGCGGCGAAGATAACTCCCAGCACCGTCGCTACTGCCAGTAGGAAGAAAATTCGCCGGTTCTTTGCGCTCAGCGCACCGGGCACAAGAAACGCGCCGGCACTCGCCAGGACTCCAAGCGCCACCAGATCCACTGTGCGATCCACCAGGCTCCCCAGAAGCACGCCCGCTTTGCTTCGTCCGATTCGCATCGCCATTCCCGCGCGTACCAGGTCTCCCCCAATTAGGGATGGGAGAAACAGAGAGCCAAACAACCCGGCGAAATAACAACGCGCTGCTTGCACCCAACTCATACCCGAGCCTGCCACGTTCACCATCAGCCGCCATTTCGTCACCCCGATGCAATGTGTGGCGAGGTAGCCGGCCAGGACAATGATCCACAGCCGTGCATGAAGCGCCTCGAGCGTCCCCCATATCTTGCGTCCGGACAAGAACCGGAACAGCAAGTAGAGAACAATGGCACTGCCGCCGTAATGCAGGAGAGTCTGCAGCACGACGCGTGTCCGATTTTTTTGCGGATTGGTTGTTTGGGTTGCAGCGGTCACAGGAGGTTTGCTGGGACATTATGAAGGGTGGCGGCTCATGTCACAAGGACGGCGAATCCGGTTGCAGTTCTGCGGCTAACCCATTAACGTAATCCACTCGTTTTTGGCCCGCGAGGGCGGATTCGAGATTGCGCCGCGCGAAACGGCTCATCCTGGGGAGCAACGTGAAGAAGAAAATTCGTGCGGTTCAGTATGGTGTTGGGCCCATCGGCGCGTCCATCGTGCGCCTGATGCGCCAGAAGGCTGCCATCGAAGTCGTTGGGGCGATAGATAAGGATCCCGCAAAGGCTGGGCGCGACCTCGGTGAGATCGCGGGCGCATCCGATGCTCCTTGGGGCGTAACTGTATCGCCCGATTCCGCAAAATTGCTCGCCAAGCCCGTCGATGTGGTAATCCATTCGACGTCCTCCTACTTGCCTGACGTGATGGACCAGCTTCTCGAATGCCTCAGCGCAGGTTGTTGCGTGGTTTCCACCTGCGAAGAGCTGGCATATCCCTACCGCAAGCATCCCGACCTTTCCACGCAGCTGGATGCCGCTGCCAAGGAAGAGGGCGTGGCACTCGTCGGTACCGGCGTGAATCCGGGTTTCGTGATGGATAAGCTCGTCCTCACGCTCAGCGCGGTTTCGCAGCAAGTCGAATGGGCCAAAGCGGTACGCGTGGTGGACGCTTCCAAGCGCAGGCTGCCTCTGCAAAAAAAGATTGGCGCCGGCATGACGCCCGACGAATTCCGCGACCAGGTGAAGGCCGGCGTAATCAAGCATCACGGCCTGCCGGAATCGATCGCCATGGTGGCCGACGGCCTCGGGTTCGAGTTGGACGATATTTCAGAGGCGATCGAGCCGGTTATCGCGGATGCCCGAGTGAAGACCGAGTTTCTCGAAGTTGCGCCCGGGCAAGTGGCCGGCGTGCATCAAATCGCTCGTGGAACGAAAGGCGGCGCGGAAAAAGTCTACATGGAGCTAAAGATGTATGTCGGCGCGAAGGACCCCGGCGATTCCGTTGAACTCAAGGGTCAGCCCCCGCTTTCCCTCGTCATTCCCGGCGGGACTCACGGCGACGTAGCGACCGCGGCTGTAGTCGTCAACGCAATCCCTTCGATTTTGGCGGCACAATCGGGCCTGCGCACGGCGCGCGACCTGCCATTCAGCTTCTTTCCGTCCGCCCCGATAAAGTAGTGCGAGGTGCTCAGGACTTGTTCCAATAGCGCGCGACGGCCGCATAATCCGGGTCATCTTTCGACGCGTCTTTCACCGCGCTGTACGTCGCAAACGCGGCAGTTCCCGCCGGCAGCGAGATCCCTTTTTCTTTTGCCAGCTCGAGCGCCAGCCGGATGTCTTTGTGCATGAGGCGGAGCGGAAAGCTGGCTGGAAATTCGTTCTTGAGCATGAACGGAGCCTTGACGTCCAGCACTCCCGCCCGCGCCATGCTCGACTGCATCACCTCCACGAGTTTCTCGCCGCTTATCCCTGAGCGCGTTACAAGCTCTAGCGCTTCGGCCAGCGCCTGCACTTCGAGGGCGAGAAGCAGGTTCATCGCCAGCTTTACGGTCTGTCCGGCGCCATTCGGTCCCAGCAGGAAAAACTTCTTGCCCATCGCCTCAAAAACCGGCTTCACGCGTTCGAACACCTCCGGCTTGCCGCCGATCATGAACACCAGCTCGCCCTTTTTTGCGCCCCAGTCGCCGCCTGTCACTGGTGCGTCGAGATAGTCCGCGCCCTTTGCGGCGCAGGCTTGCGAGGCGCGCCGAGCCAGCTCCGGCGAAACTGTGCTCGAATCAATCATGGTGGTTCCGCTGCGCAAGGTTTGGAGCGCTCCTTTAGGGCCCCACAAGACCATCGCCACAGCCGCGGGGTCGCTGACCATGGTGATCAGCACATCGGCGTGTGCTGAGACGTCCCAGGGCTCCGCTGCCAGCCGGGCGCCTTCGCTCACCAATTCATCGGCGCGCGATTTTGTGCGGTTCCAAACGATCAACGGAAATCCCGCCTTCAACAGGTTTCCCGCCATGGGCTTGCCCATCAAGCCCAACCCGATAAATCCAACGGTCGGTTTCATTGGATCCCCCCAAGGAGAGATGCACTATAGCTGTGTCTCGACGCAAAAGCGTCGTCAAGTTTTCGGAGTCACGCTAGAGATGGCTTGCTGAGGCTTAACGACGCGTTTTGTGCTGCACGGCTGGAAGTGTGGCTGGTGTTTGGGCGCTTTGGTGAATCTCGACAAGGCGAATTACGTATTCGTAAGGGATTTCGATGCGCATGGTCTTCTTTCGCTCGCCCTGCGAAAGAGTTTCTTGAATAATTACGGAACGCCCGGTGTCTGCAGTCACGACGCCGACGGATGTTTGGTGGATCTCCGCCACTCGATACTGCGCTTCGACTCGTTTTCCTACAAAGGACTTATAGCGGCTCATACATAATCCATTTCAGTTATTATTCAAAAGACGGTCAATAGTACAGTAGTTTTATATACGGAACGGTAAATAAAGTAGCGTTTTTTTATGTCACTAATAGGATTGGGGACGTTAATGAGAGGGGTGATGAGTTGATGCCGACGGTTCAGTATGAATCGCAACCGTTTCTATCGTGCGTGGCTCCAGGTCGCCGATTAACGCTAAAACGATCGGTGCCACGATGCTGAAAGCGAAATAGCTGAAAACGATCGGCAGTACCCACGCCAGCGCCCACGAATCGTGCGCATAGCGTTTCGAAGCGGCCCACCAAACGATCACAGCCGCGATCAGTCCCACGAACGCTGCGATATACCGGCTCAACATGGATACTTCGAGCGGCTTGCCGCAGTTCCCGCAAATGATGTCGTTGGAGTAGGCGAGAACGTGCCCCACCGGAACGGGATGCAGGCACTCAGGACAGGCACGAGCCACCAAACCACCTCCATTCTCGACGGCAAGATACACTACCCA
>Ga0187785_10000829_pt1 | contig 11041 bp, 11 predicted proteins | sample 0815_BV2_4_20_MG_FD_132466 | JGI IMG/M metagenome (GOLD analysis project Ga0187785, IMG submission 132466) | Tropical peat soil microbial communities from peatlands in Department of Meta, Colombia - 0815_BV2_4_20_MG | ecosystem: Environmental > Terrestrial > Soil > Wetlands > Peat | place...
ATCTCAGTATCGGCACAATATCCGCATCCTGGAAGTCCAGAGATATAACCTTGCTGCCATTGGCCATCTTTTCCTTAGGTTCGGCACTGGCTTCCGAAGCACCCTTCTTTTTGCCTTTCTTTTCCTTCGCAAGCACATCGATGACCACCTCATCATCAAGGACATATACTTCCGAGGTCATCTTATCAGCTAGAACGATGTCGAATTTCAGCCTGTCCGCGCCAGTCCTGACCTTCAGGTCCTTAATTGCAGCTGGTAGCTTAGACGGGATGGAAGCCTTCATGGCGACTCCAGGGATTTCTACGCTGAGAGCGTTATCGACCTGATATACCGTCGGTTCCATAAGTTTGCCATCCGCCTTGATGATCAGTTCTATCGTCTCTCCGTCCTTGTCGAACGCAACATCTGTTATAGCCTTGGCAAGACTGTCTCTATTTCTGGATGCAGCGGTCTGCTTCAGGGCTTGGCCTGATGTTCCGGCATCGGCTGATTTGTCGAAGCTTAGAACCAGTTCATCGCCCTTAACGTCAGCCCTGACTTCAGCCGGAGATTGCAAAAGAATAGTCAGCCGGGCTGCATAATTAGGCATTTCTATTTGAGCAGGCACAATTTCGGACACCCCAGGCACTGTAGATATGATTTTATCCTTGAACTGTCCCAGAGACGCACCCGCTATATCAACAACCACAGTGAAAGGGTCTGCAGGCTTAGAGACCGAATACTTGATGGGGCCGTCAATTTTAATCGTAATTGCATTGTCAGCCATTGTAATATCGCGAATCACAGAGGAGCCCGGAAGCGAATTCTCGGCCGCCAATGCAGTCCCGATCCCCCCGCAAATCATCAACAGCATCAGGCAAAACAATATCGTATGTAAAGAACGATTCTGCATGCGTGTCCTTTCTTTTAAATCCATCCCAGAAATAGTGGAATTCATTCTTCTTCCTCCCCGCGGAGTCTTAATACGGTGTCTCGTGGACTCATAACACCACTTGCATCCCTAATACGCTCCCGAATGACTACTGTGTCTTTTGCAATTTTTGCCACAACGCCGCTATGGCTGCCCACCTTGACACCGTCGGTCACGTTGTATGACTTTCCGTCAGGCAGGGAAACAACTGCGAAATACTTGTTCTTCTCCCACAGAATCGCAATAATCTTCATTTCGCTGACATCATATGATTCAAGCGGAGACAGCCCCTTTCCCCTGCTGGAATCGCGTTTTGAGACAAGCGGGGCAAACGGGTCCCGTCTGTCAATACCGGTGTATTCATATGCTCCAACTTTTTCAGGAGCAGATGCAACTGCCGGGGCAGGTGTTTGCGCAGGAGCAGTTGCTTTGTCGGCCGCCAGAACGATAGACGGCGAACCGATCAGCACTAAAACAAAAGTGCAGGCAGCAGCAAAGATTGTCATCGCTGAGATATGCGGAATCCTTTTCACTTCTGGCCCCCCTTCTCAGCCTTTTCCATTGCCTTTTTCTCAGCCTCAGGAATGGAAGAATAGGTCACAGCTGTAAATGTAACGCTGAGGGCTGCCGCGCCCTTTCTTGACACCTTGCCAGTGCTTTTCATGACAATCTTGTCAAGATTGACTATCCTCTCTAGCTTCGTAATATTGCTGAAGAACTGGCCGAACCTGTGATATGATCCCCGCATCTCAACACTCACGGGAATTTCATACACTTCCTTGCTCGCATGTACGGTCTTTGCAGACGGCCGCCACAGCACAGTCTCCAAGCCGGACTTAAACGCGAGTTGCGATACCTGCCTCAGCAGCCCCGACACCTCTTTCTCTTCAGGCAGTTGCGATTCGAGAGCAGTCAGCTTCTTCTTCAAAGTCTCATTTTCCCCTATCAGTGCAGTCAGACGGCTGGCCTGCTGTTGAGAGCTCTGCAAGTCCGCACGCTGTTTTTCAACATCGGCTGAGATCCTGCTTTTTTCATCCAGGGTCGGCAGAATGACAAACATCACACTCAGAACTATTATCAGCAGGGCCGGCAGCACCAGCAGCAGGTTTTTCTTTGATGGACTAAGACTTTCTAAGCTTTCCGCGTTCATATCTTCACCTTGAAGTTCAACTTGAAATTATAGACCTCAGTCTTCTCCACCGTTCCCTGTTTTGTCTCCTCAAGATATACATCGGAATATGCCGGGGATTTCTTGAGATTGTCCACAAAGGAAACAACATCCATGTTTGTATATCCAACGCCTTCAATCACTGCCTGCGGATTATTGAAAGTCACGCTCGAAAGCCATACCCCGTCGGGCAACAACTTGCTGATATCATCCAGCAGCCTGACCGGTACAGACTGATTCTTCTTCAGTGTCTCGATCAGATTTGACTTCTGCTGAATCGCCTTATTCAGCGCCTCAAACTTCTTGACCTCATCGATCTTCTTCTTGTATTCGGCGATCTTGGCCTGGTTGGAAGTATACTCGTTTTTCAGATCCGACACCTGCATCTTCAGAAAAACAACTGCGAGTACGGCGAGGAGGAGAGCCGCTCCCGTAACTATTCCAAGCAAGGTCAAAAACGGGAGGGGCTTTTTTGCTTCAACTGCGAGGGGAAGGTCGGCCTTCTTCTGTCTTTTCTGTTTTCTTTCAGCCAGCAGGTTGATCCTTATCATTGCCTGTCCCCCGACCGCCTCATCGCAAGGCCGACAGCTACCGCCGTGATAGGCGCAACCTCGCCGAGTGCCAGCTTATCTGACTTTCTGATATTCTTCAGGACGTCAGCCACTTCGACCGGAATCCCGAGCCTTTCCGACATAAGGGTTGAAAAACCCTTGATTAGAGCGGCACCGCCGCTCAGTACTATGCCGTTTATATCTTCATCACCGATGCTGCTTCTGAAGTATTCGAATGACCGGTATATCTCTGCGTAAATCTCATCGGATGCGCCGTTGATGATATCGCGAACCGAGTCATGAGGAACTCCTTCAACCGTTTCACCCAATTTGACGCGCTCTGCCGCATCGCGCGATATGTTGAGCGTGCGCTCAATCGCCTCGGTGTGATAGTTGCTGCCTATGGCAGTATCTCTCATAAACACCGGCAACCCCTTCCTGAGAATATTGATATTTGTCTTGCTGGCCCCTATGTTGACAAGCGCCACATTTTTCTTATCGGCAATTCCGTAATTTACTTCATACACGTTTCCGACAGCAAAGGAATCGACGTCGACAACAACCGGTGTAATGCCGGCCTGCTGGACGGCATCCACATAATCGGCCATCACCGTCTTTTTTACCGCAACCAGCATGACGTCCATCATGCCCTCTTCTTCAGTATCGGGGCCGAGGATTTCAAAATCAATATTTACATCCTTGATGTCAAAGGGTATGTACTGTTCGGCTTCATACTTGATATTTAGGCCAAGTTCCTCTTCGGTTATCAGCGGTACCTTTATAACTTTTGTTATTACTGCAGAATGACCGGAAAGCCCCAAAACAGCTTCGGCCTTCTTGATCCCGGCCTGGCTCATCAACGCTTTAAGCGAATCGACAAGCTTTGTCTTGTTGAGCACTAGACCATCACCGATTACATCGCGCTCGATCGGAAGCATGCTGAAAAGCGAAAGTTCGTAGCCGTCCTTGCCGGCATCGACCTGTGCCACCTTCAGATAACGCGACCCGATATCAACCCCTATGGTGCTCTTCTTTCCTATTAACATAATGCTATATTTAGCAGAAAAAGTTCAGTTTGTCAAGCATTTTCTTTATTTCACGCCATCTCACAGCGGCGTGTTCACCTTTATGTAGAGTTCTCTGAGTTGTTTCTGGTCCACTGTCGAGGGCGCTCCGCTCATCTGGCAAACTGCCTTCTGCGTCTTCGGAAACGCTATGACATCTCGTATGGAAGATGCTCCTACCATGAGCATAACCAGCCTGTCGAGGCCCAGGGCGATGCCTCCATGAGGCGGCGCGCCAAACTGTAAAGCATCAAGCAGGAAGCCGAATTTCTCATAGGCCTCCTCTTCACCTATACCCAATATCTCAAACATTCTTCTCTGAACGTCGTTTCTGTGGATACGGATGCTGCCCCCCCCCACCTCATAGCCATTAAGCACAAGATCGTATGCCTTTGCCGTAAACGACGACAAAATTTCAGTCGGCTCACTCCCCCGGAAGGCTTCAACCGGCAGTTGCAGCATCTTTTCCATGCTCGCGCACGAAGGCGATGTAAACGGGTGGTGCATCGCCGAATACCTTTTCTCCTCTTCATCCCACTCGAGGAGTGGAAAATCAGTCACCCATGAGAAATTAAAACCTGCTCCGATAAGGTCAAGCCGTTTCCCCAGATCAAGCCTCATCCTGCCAAGGACATTGTGCACCACAGCCTCCTTGTCGGCTACAAACAGGATCAGGTCTCCTTCATGGGCATCGACCCTTGCAGCCATTTGTTGCAAAACATCTTTCTGGAAAAACTTCGCAATAGGTGATTCGAAGCCTCCTTTCACTTTTATCCATGCAAGCCCTTTAGCGCCATATGCCTTTGCATCCTCGGTGAGCATATCGATTTCCTTGCGCGAAAAACCGGCCATCCCTTTAGCGTTGAGGGCCTTTACACGGCCTCCGGAATCCAGTGCGTCCAGGAACACCTTGAACGAGCTCAAACGGGCCAGATCGCCCATATCGGCAATCTCCATCCCAAATCTCAGATCAGGCTTGTCACTACCGTATTTTTCCATGGCTTGTTTAAAGGATAGCACCTGGAAGGGCTTGGCTATGGTGACGCCGATCACATCCTGAAATAGTTTGGCTATCATACCTTCCATCAGCGCCATGATTTCGGAGCTGTCCGTAAACGCCAGTTCCAGGTCCACCTGCGTGAATTCAGGCTGGCGGTCGGCCCTCAGATCCTCGTCCCTGAAGCACTTCACTATCTGGAAATAGCGCTCCATACCTGCAACCATCAATATCTGCTTGAAGATCTGCGGCGACTGGGGTAACGCGTAAAAGTGGCCCGGATTTAGCCTGCTCGGAACAAGATAGTCCCTTGCTCCTTCAGGGGTCGATTTGGTAAGCATTGGGGTCTCTATTTCGAGAAAGCCGGCGCTGTCGAGAAAGTCTCTGATGGATTTTGTCGTCTTGTGGCGTATACCGAAATTACGCTGCAGTTCGGGCCTTCGCAGATCGAGATACCGGTGTTTCAGACGCAGGGCCTCGGAGGCATCTGCAGCCTCTTCAATCATGAACGGCAGCACTGCAGATTCATTGAGTACCTGAAGGCTACTCGCATAGAGTTCAACTCTGCCGGTTACAATTTCGTCATTGGCCGTGCCTTCCGGCCGAGGCCTGACTTCGCCATCGACGGCTATGACGAACTCGCTTCTAAGGTCATGAGCGAGCTTGTGTGCCTCAGCCGAGACATCGGGGCTGAATACAACCTGAACTATGCCGCTCCTGTCTCGAAGATCCACAAAAATCAGGCCGCCATGGTCCCTTCTCCTGAATACCCATCCGCACAACTTGAAACGGGAACCTGAATGCGACTCCCTTAGTTCACCGCACCATATATCGCGATACATATTTCCTCCGTTTGTAAAAAATCCTCACTGCTTATCTGTTAAGCCTTCTTGATGACTGCCTCCGGAGATTTCCTTACGTAACACCTGCAGCTCCTTGTCGGTCAATGGCCTGACCTCGCCGGTCTTGAGCCCACCCAGGCTGATTCCATTAATGCTTATGCGGCGCAGCTTCAGGGCCGGGTGACCTACCGCCTCCACCATTCTGCGCACTAACCTTTTCCTGCCTTCGGTTATCGTCATTTCAATCCATGAGTTGGATTCGGACTTCCTGATAAATCGAGCCCTGGCCGGCAATGTCCTGCCGTCCTCAAGCCTCACGCCGGCCCGTAATTTCCTGAGCCTTTCGTCCTCAATCATCCCCTTTACTTTGACAACATACGTCTTTGGTATCTTTCGTGAGGGATGCATCAGGCCATTTGCAAAATCACCATCGTTTGTAAGCAGCAAAAGACCTTCCGAATCATAGTCGAGACGCCCAACCGGAAAGACCCTATAGCGCGTACCCTTTATAAAGTCCTTCACTGTAGGCCTTCCTTCCGGGTCCGACAGCGATGTCACAACACCTCTGGGTTTGTTCAGCATCAGATAAACCTTCGGCTCCCGCCGGGTGAGCAACTTTCCGCTTACCTTTATGTGGTCCTTCGAAGGATCGGCTTTCATGCCCAGCTCGGCAACCTTGCCATTAATCGTAACGCGGCCTGAGGCAATAAGTTCTTCTGCCCCCCTCCGCGAGGTAACGCCCATCTGGGCTATTATCTTCTGTATTCGCTGCTCCACAGGCCGGTCCGATCTATCTTATTTCTATATACGCCTTTTGGCGAAGGCCTTTGATCCAGGCCTTGTAGTCCCGCTCGAACTTATCGGCGTAAAGCTTGTCCTGCATGGCTTGCTTCAGTTCAGCAGGGCCCTTGTATGTCCTCTCGCTGTCAAGCTTAACAATATTAAACCCCGCGGTTGTGCTGAACGGTTCGCTGACGTCTCCCGGTTTCATCTTCTGCAGGACATTGAGGAACTCACCGGACAGGTCGGACTTGCTAACGAATCCGAGATCGCCCCCGGCTTTGGCACTGGCATCTTCGGAATATTTTTTGGCAAGCTCTGAAAAGCTTTCACCGGCCTTGATCTTTCGATAAATATCGGCAGCCTTTACTTCTGCCTGTTTCGGATCTTCGCCGTTCTTAACCAGGATAAGGCTTATCTTATAGCCTTCCTCCATGTCGGACAACGCCGGCTTGCTTGCCAGAAAAGCATTGAGTTCTTCGTCGGTCACAACAACCTTTCCGCGCACATCCCGGTCTATAAGCCGGTTAATAATGATTTGGTCGGAAAGTTTCTTTCTGTACTCTTCTGGCGTGAATCCCTCTTTGCCGATCGCCTCCTTCATTGCCTCATCTGTCATGCCGTATTTTTCCCGAATGGAAGCCATTGTTTTGTTTATCTCATCGTCTGTCGCGGTAATACCATCTTTCTTTGCCTCCTGAAGCAGCAGCCTCATGTCTATAAGGTTCTCCAGAAAGGCCCTTTCATTCTCTTCAAATATCTTATGACGCTCGCGTTCGCCCATAGCCTTCACCTGAGGGCTCGCTTCGAACTCCATGGCCTTGTATAGTTCACTCCAGGTAATCACGTCTGAGTTCACTACTGCCACAACCTTATCAAGCAGGATGGCCCCTTCGCCGGCAGAGCACAGGCCTATCGCCGCCATAACAATGATGCAGAGAAACTGCAACCAGATCCTCATCGCAAACCCTCCCTATAGTCGCTCATAAAATGCGTATTTCCGCCATATTGCATGCGTCAGCATATCCTTGGCAGCTGCTCGCCCGCAAGCATATCTATAATGCGCGTCCCGCCGATTGCCGTCTTCAGCAGGACCATTCCGTTTCTTTTGGCATCCGCGGCGCCCACTTCGCCAATGACCACAGTACCTGCGCCCAGGGGATGCTTCCTCATCGCAGCAGCAAGCACGTCGGCCGTATCTGCAGGCGCAACCGCAAGCAGTATCCCTTCGTTGGCGATATAGAGAGGATCTAGTCCCAGTATCTCGCAGGCACCCTTCACGCCGTCCGGCACAGGCAGCAAAGATTCACCGATCATGATCGGCAGTCCTGATTCAAGGGCAATTTCCTTTAATGTTGTAGCCACACCGCCCCTTGTCGGGTCTCTCATCATGCGAAGATTTTTTTCAACCCCCAGCATGGTCTCGACAAGTCCGCACAGCGCTGCGGTATCGCTCAGGACAGGCGGTTCGAAGGACAGGCCGTTTCGTTCGGACATGACCGCTACACCGTGATTCCCTATCGACCCGCTTATAATTATCCTGTCACCCGGCCTGATCTTGTCGGGCCCGAGGGCTACGCCTTCAGGCACCAATCCCACGCCTGCCGTCGTAATAAAGATTCCGTCTCCTTTTCCCTTGTCGACAACCTTGGTGTCGCCCGCAACGATCCTGACATTTGCCTTTTCTGCGGCGTCAGCCATTGATACTACTATCTCTCGCAGTGAATCCATCTGGAACCCTTCCTCGATCACAAAGCCGGCAGACAGATAAAGAGGTTTCGCCCCCACCATCGAAAGATCGTTCACAGTCCCGTTGACGGCCAATTCTCCGATGTTTCCGCCCGGAAAGAAGATCGGCGACACCACGTATGAGTCCGTTGTGAATGCGAGCTTACCGGCAGCGAATTCGCCGCCTTCGAGCACTGCTGAATCGGCAAGCATCTTCATGCCGAACCGGGGCGCTATATGCTCCCTTATCAGCGAATGCATCAATCTGCCGCCGCTTCCGTGACCAAGCAAAATCTTGTCCATTAGTCCACCATTAATCCCTCCCCGTTTCCTGTCAAGTCAGAAATGGGCAGGATTCACTTTCAATTTGAATTAACCCTCACCGTTTCGGAAAGAGGACTCTCGCTGAACGGCCCGAGAGCTGCTACGCAATATGATACAACCGCGGCCAGCGGCTCCTCATCGACAAAAAGCGGGACATCAACATCTGCAACCGGTGTAAGCTGACCACCCTCTGATCTGCGATAGACCCTGTATCCTTTTAGCCATTTTTCAGGGTTTTCTCTCCATGAGATATACACCTTTCCGTCTGCCCTCGCAAATCTCACATCTGAAGGCTGCACAGGCACGAACGAATGCGGATCGACTGCCAGGCACGTCGAAGGGTGGCCTTCGTTGACCATATTAGTTGTGACGATGGAGCGCACAGAATAATAAACAGATTGAGCAGTGTCCACATTGTCTCTGAATGATGTATTTTTCAGAGGTTCGGAATTAAGCTGCTGCTCGCCGCACCTGTCTTTATCCGTTCCCCGATAAATGTTGTAGCTGACGTCCCCATCGACTTTTTTCCAGGTGACGTCGATTGCATCGTATGTAACCCTATAGGCCAAATCCACCGGAGGATCAGGCAGCTTCACAGGATTCACCCTGAGCTCGGCAGATTCGTCGCTGATCACATTTCTTAAGCTATATACACGAATTCTGTAGCGATATTCTTTGCCCACAGCAAACTTTTCATCAGAATAATGAGTGATGTCGCCGGGCACAAAGGCCAAGGTTTCAAACGGCATGCCACCTTCGGACTTCTCCACATAAAAACCTTTGACCACTATCTTGGACTGCCTAGCATACGACCATGAGACCACTATTTTGCCGTCACGATGTATCGCGCTCATGCTTGAAACCGGGGCCGGTTTTTCGAATGATTTCATAGTGGGCCTGCCCTTTTGTCCGCAGCCGGAAAGCAAGACCGGCACAGCGGCAAGCAGGACCACCGCACAGACCGTGATGACCCTTCTGCAATATGTCGCTATCATTAATTATGCCCTCAGCCTTTTTTTGAAACGGGCTATCTGCTCCCTGACCATTTCAGGCGATGTCCCGCCGTATGACTTCTTTGCGTTCACAGAGGCGGTGGCATCGATCAATCCAATAATGTCATTTTCTATCAATGCCGAGTGGAGAGCGTATTCCGCTGGGGTCAGCTCCGCCAATGTCCTGCTGTTGTCGATGGCATACCGGACTATCTTACCCGTAACTTCATGGGCCTTTCTAAAAGGCATGCCCTTACGGACAAGATATTCCGCAATATCGGTCGCCGTCGAAAATGCAGCGTCTGCGCTGCCCTCCATGTTATCCCGCTTGAAAGTTATACTGCCTAACATTTCAGTCAAAACAGAGACGGTGGCCTTAACAGTGTCGCATGTATCGAACAGCGGCTCCTTGTCCTCCTGCATGTCCCTGTTGTAGGACAGCGGCAAACCCTTCATTACGGTCAGAAGCGCCACGAGATTGCCGAACACCCTGCCCGTCCTGCCCCGCATGAGTTCCGCCACATCCGGGTTTTTCTTCTGCGGCATTATGCTCGATCCGGTTGTGAATGCATCGGAGATCTCGATAAATGAAAACTCTTCTGACGACCAGAGCACCAGCTCTTCCGCCATTCTGGATATGTGCATCATAAGGATGGACGAGCATGAGAGGAATTCAATGACGGCATCGCGGTCCGAAACTGTATCAATGCTGTTTTCCGACACGCCGCCGAACCCGAGCTGCTCCGCCACATAAGCCCTGTCGATCGGCAACGATGTGCCTGCAAGTGCGCACGACCCCAGCGGCATAATGTTGATTCGCCGCATTGCATCAGAGAATCGCTCCCGGTCGCGCTCAAGCATCTGCGCATAAGCCATCAGGTGATGAGATAAAAGGACCGGCTGAGCCCTTTGCGTATGGGTATAACCCGGAAGAATGATCCCCAGATGACGCTCGGCAATCTCAGCAAGCCGCTTTTCCAGGACAAGAAGCAGCCCGATTATTCCACTCGTCTCTGCACGCAGATAAAGCCTGATATCGAGAGCGACCTGGTCATTGCGGGAACGCGCGGTATGAAGCTTACCGCCGGCATCTCCGATTCTCTTGATAAGGGCCGATTCAATATTCATATGAATATCTTCCAGCTCTTCTCTGAAGACAAACCTTCCCTCTTCGATATCGCGATATATTTCCTTCAACCCTTTTATGATGCTGACACCCTCTTTTTTTGTAATTATCCCCTGCTTAGCCAGCATGCGCGCATGCGCGATGGAGCCTTCTATATCGTATCTCCAAAGCTGCCGGTCATATGAAATGGATTCAGTATACTTTTCCGCGCTCTTTGAAGTGGCTTCCGTAAACCGGCCTGCCCAGGGCTTTTTTGTCATCAGTGCTCCTCTTCCTTGTGTTTATCGCGCTCTGCTATGAGCTTCTGGGTAATATGAGCGGGCAACTCTTCATAGTGTGAAAACTCCATCGAATAGAGACCGCGTCCGGAGGTCATGCTTTGGAGCTGGTTCGCATATACAAGCATTTCCGCCATCGGCACAAGGGCCATGATCTTCTGATTGCCGCCCGCCTGCGGCTCCACGCCCTGAACCTTGCCCCGCTTTGAGTTCAAATCCCCGATCACAGCGCCCAGCGTATCGTCTGGAACAACAACCTCTATTTTCATAATAGGCTCCAG
>Ga0187785_10000830_pt1 | contig 11038 bp, 9 predicted proteins | sample 0815_BV2_4_20_MG_FD_132466 | JGI IMG/M metagenome (GOLD analysis project Ga0187785, IMG submission 132466) | Tropical peat soil microbial communities from peatlands in Department of Meta, Colombia - 0815_BV2_4_20_MG | ecosystem: Environmental > Terrestrial > Soil > Wetlands > Peat | place...
AAAACAGGTGGAACTTAAAAAAATATCTCTTGTAGAAAAGGATCTGGAAACAAAAAGAATGATGGAAAATGTTTTACCACTTCCAGCTGAACAGCAAGAAAGCCTTGCCAATATAAGACAAAATACTTCAGAAATTATGCATAAAGTAGGGTATCTCCATGGTGAAATAAGTGAAAGAGTGGCTCTCCTTGAAGCCAAAGCAGAATATGGAAAGCTTCAAAAATTAATGAAAGACCTAGAAAAGAAAGAAAAGGATATTGATAAGAAAGTTGAAAACACCACCAGGAGGACTTAATCCATGGGACCACTAGAATTATTCGCTATTTTGGTATTAGCAGGTGCAATAATCATCTTATTATATTTCTATATTCAGGAAATGAGAGGAACTGGAGGAACAGGTTTTAGTGGAGTAAAATCGAGCTTTTCTGATATGGGTAATCGTGTTTCTGAAGGAATTTCTGCACAGTACAACCCAAGTACAGAAGGAGAAAAAAAACCAGGAGTAAGTGAAAGAGTATCTGGAATGGGTGAAAGTCTAAAGGGAAGATTTAAAGAAGTACCTATAAGTACAGATGTTTTATCTGGACGAATAGACGAATTTTTAAACGAACAAAGTGATAGACTTATACAGGACTGGGAACTGGCTACCAAATCAGATGTCGGCGAACTTGAAAAAAAATACGGCAAAGTTGCAAGGGATATAGAAGATCTGGAAAAACGTTTTAGCGAGTACAGGGGACACGCCAATAAGAAATTTGATAGCATTGAAAAGAGACTATCTGATTTAGAAGGGAAAGGAGAACCAGAGAAATCTGAATGAGAGTACATCTGAATAAAAACCTTCTTTAAAATTTTTAATAGGATAATATGGTAGAATATTCTTTTATAATACTGTTAATTGTTGATTTTCTCTCTTATTTTGGGGCATTGGTTATATTTTATGGAGGTATAAGGGCCGTAAAAGGGGTTCTTACAATTGAAGTTTTAAAGAGAGAAAAAAGCTACAATGACATAAGACTTGATTTTACTTCTAAAATAGTGTTGGGATTAGAGTTTTTCATAGCTGCAGACCTTATAAAATCAATTTTAGAGCCAACATTCAGTCAATTAATTGTTCTGGCGATAATTGTAGCTATAAGAACTGTTGTAGGATATTCATTATCTCATGAAATTAGAGAACTGGAAAAAGACAAAAAGTAGTATTTTAATAAAAGAATGCTATTTTAACGTAAAAATGTTTGATTCAATTAAATTAGTATTTATATTTAATTATTGGAAAAATTAATATTAATTTCTCAAATTCCATTAAGAGAAACCTTTATATACTCTAAAGTACAAACCATGATACTACAGCGGGGTGGGGTAGTCTGGTGATCCCGCGGGGCTCATAACCCCGAGAGCCCTAGTTCAAATCTAGGCCCCGCTATTTATTTTAAAATTAATTTTATTAACTATTGTTTTAATAAAATCGTTATTTATTTTACTTTTTTTATGTAGACTGGAGGTATATCCCCTATACCGCTAATGACGTACTTACCTTTTGTAGTTCTTTCTAGAGATGACAAAATAATTTTGGTTATAAGGTGAAATACCATCAAGGTTTTAAGGTTTTTCTCCAGATCTTCAGGTGGAATAGCATCGTTTTTAAGTTCTATTATTATATTACTCCCTTCACGATCCATTTTTAAGTCATAGCTGCTTTCATCGTTGATATAGTTTATAAAATCTTCCATATTTTCAAAAGGGTCATTTTCGTCTATATTAAGTTCTGATTTCAAATTTTCCCAGTAATCTGGATTAATAGAGTTCATCAATGAATTTATATCGTTTGAAATTTCGCTACCTTCTGTAGCCCATGAATCCATGGCGTCAACTACAGCTTTGCTATACCACCCTTTTTCAAACTGGTATTTCTGGGATGCTTTTTTCCTGAATTTTATATCTACATCTGAATCCACGGTGATTGTTACTCTTTTCACTAAAAACCCCCTAAATATTAGAGAAATTAATATAATCTCATTTATAATCGTTGAATTGTTATATGTTTTTCAGTATATACACAGATTAACCTTTCGTATAGTCTTGTTATATTATTATTTTCCTTACTATTACTTATAACATCTATATTAACTTGATATGAAGAATGATTCAAATCCATATTGTAATAAATTAAAAGTTATTAATACTATAAATCATTGGAATATAACAGTTGATAGAATAACAATTTGACTTATATTTCCGTGAGAGTATTATTGTTCAATGTTTTTTTTAGAGAAAATAGTCAAATAAAATAATTATATGATTTAAAAGCTCTTTTGTTTATTTTTTTAAGTTTATTTTTGAATTATAAGCTTTTTTGCAATATTTAGGAGACATTAATTGATTAAACTGAATTTAATTTAATTTTATCTTTCTTAGCTTATTATTTTTTTATAATATAATTTATTAAAAATTTATATTATAAAAAGAGCATTTTTACTTTTTTTTAAAAAATGAAAGCTTTAATATTGATGATCTATAATCTAATAACGTTCTAGAAAAATAGAATTTTTACAAAAGTGTTGTGTTTTATAGATTGGGGTTTTGTAATACTAATTACTGTATTATTTTGTTCTCATGTATTAATCATAACATTTTTGGGGCAGGAGGAGAAGTAAGTGAATCTGGAATTAAAAGGAGACCTAGAGAGTTCCAGGAAGATTTTAATTGTGGAGGATGAAGTAGCAACCTTCATGGAATTAGAAATACAACTGGAAAATTGGGGATACGAGCCTATTTTAGCTTTTTCAGGGGACGATGCTGTTAAAATTGCTCTTGAAAATAAACCAGACATTATATTAATGGATATAGTGTTAAGAGGGGAATTAGATGGTATTGATGCTGCTGAAATTATCAAAAAGCAAGCGGATATTCCTATAATATATTTAACGGCATATCGTGATGAAAAAAATATGAATCGGGCTAAAAAAACATTTCCCCACAGTTTTTTATCTAAACCCTTTGATGCTAATGAATTGAAGTTTGCATTGGATATTGCCTTAACTAAAAATGAAGTAGAAAAAAAATTAAAAGATAGTGAGGAGCACTATCGTTTCCTTGCAGAAAATGCTACTGATATTATAGCCGTCCTTGATCTGGAAGGTACAATTAATTACGTTTCTCCATCATCTAATGGTTTGTTGGGTTATCAACCAAATGATCTAATATGTAAGAACGTATTTGACTTTTTACATCCTGAAGACAAAGATTTCGTTATAAACTCTTTTTTAGAAATTAAAGATAGTAAAGAAGGACGCAAACTGGAATTTCGATTATTTACCAAAATTGATGGTTATATCTGGATGGAATCAAATTGTAAATATATTTTTAACAAGGATTCAGGTATTGGGGAAATTATAGTCATCACCAGGGATATAAACGAAAGAAAAGGGGCAGAAAACAGCTTAAATGGGATTATTAATTGTTTTTTAAATTTTGGAAACTCACCTGAAGATAACATTAAACTTCTTACAAGTCTTTGTGGTGAAGTTATGGGGGGTGCTTGTGCACTTTATAACCGTATTGATAAAGGATTATTACATACTGTTGCTCATTGGAATGTTCCTTCAGATATGAAGTTAGTGGATGATCCTGAGGGACATATATGCTATGATGTTATTAGATCTAATTCTAAGGAAATTTTTATTGTTCATGATCTCCCTAACAGTGAATATGTGGAAACGGATCTTAACGTGAGAACCTATAATCTGAAAACATATATTGGGGTCCCTGTGTATTTTGAGGATAGTTCTGTAGGTTCTTTATGTGTTGTATATCAGAATGACTATGTTCCAAGTGACTTTGACAAAAAATTCATGAAATTAATTGGATTGGCCATTGGTGTAGAAGAAGAACGTAAGAAAGCAAAGGATGATCTGGAGCGAACTGTTGAAGAGAAAGAAATGCTTGTAAGGGAGATAAACCATAGGGTGAAGAATAATCTGATGGTTATATCTAATTTACTTGATTTACAGTCTAGATATGTAAAAGATAGGACTACAAAGGGCCTATTTACGGAAAGTAAAAACCGAGCTCGTGCTATGGCTCTTATTCATGAGCGTCTTTACAAAGCTTCTGATCTAAAACATATTGATCTTGGTAACTACATAAAAACGCTTTCTATGGATCTTATTAGGGCATATCAAAAAGAAGTTGGAACAGTTAAGTTAGAACTGAATGTGGAAGAAAAGATGATGGACGTTAATACATCTATACCTTTAGGACTTATACTTAATGAACTGGTTTCTAATTCGCTAAAACATGCATTTCCAGCGAAAAATGTTCGTGGATCGGAAAATGACACATTTGCCAGTCAAGATGGAAAACCTGGGAAAATTGAAATAAATTTCAAACATTTAACTGAAAATACATACATTTTGGAAGTAGAAGATGATGGAATTGGATTTCCAGAAGATTTTGATATAGATAAAACGGATACACTTGGTTTACAGATTGTCAATGTATTGGTAAGACAAATAGAAGGCGAAATGAAGATTGAAACGGACAATGGGGCCAAATTCAGTATTTCTTTCGAAGAGTTTAGTAATATTGAATAATCTTTAATTTTCAGAGATATCCAGCAATCAGCATAACATTAAGGTAGTGGTACTACGAAAAACCGTTTATTTAATTTTAATAATTATATTATTGCATCTCTCATATTTCTAACATTATACGGGCTTATTTTAATTGTTTCAGGGTTTAATCCACAGTTAAGAAGTGAAATAAGTGATTTTATTCTTGTAATAGTTGATTTTTTAATTATTATAGTGTTATTTTATGCAGCATTACGATCGAAAAAACATAGTCGAATTGCGATCGCATGGGCACTGCTTTCTATTGCTCAAGTGTTCATGTTTATAGGGGATAGTTTATGGGCTTATTTTGAAATTTTATTTAACATTCAAATGTCATTGTCTGTTTATATTATACCTTATATTTTTCAAGTTTCTTTACTTTGTGTTGCCCTTCTTGTATTCCCTCGGCCAGAAATGCCACATATCAAGCGGTTAAGAAGAATTGTGGATATCGGGATTGTTTTATTCAGTTTTTTCATGGGGTTATGGACAATCATGGTAGATCCGATTGTAAACTTAAGTAAAAGTGACATTTCAACTTTTTTAATAGCAGTTTGTTTTATAACCCTGCTATTTGCTCTAACTTATATCATTATTGGCGTTTTCTTTAGAAATGCCGGCCAATTAAAGGGTAAGCCTATTTCATTTGTTCTTTTAGGTGCATCATTGCAAATACTGGCTGCAGCAACTTTTGGTTATCAAAGTTTACAAGGGGATTATATAAGTGGGGGTTTAGGTGATTTCATTTTTGTATCCAGTTATTTGTTTATTGGATTAGGTGGAATGTTACATATAATCCAATCTCAGAAATCACCTAAAAATCGACTCGGGCATGAAAAAATGAGAGATTGCTCTAAAAGGGCAGGGTATATGAATTTGCCGTATACAGAATATATACCCAATTTATTTGCTATTAGCGCATATATTTTGGTTATATGGATTTATTTTAATAATCAACGGATTTTTTTGGATATTTTATTCACTGCCAGCGTAATTGTAGGTTTGGTACTATTCCGGCAAATATTATCTTTAGAGATTTCTAAGAGATCACAGATGATAGCAAAAGAAAATGATGAAAAGTTGCAAGCATTTTTTGATAATACCTCTGATGCAATTATCATAGTTTCTAAAGAGGGAATAATAACTCAGTGGAATCGTGGAGCAGAAAAGATGTATGGATACTGGGCTGAAGAAGCTATTGGCCAGAATGTGGAAATGATAATGCCTTTTGAATATACTGAAAACCACAAAAGAAGTTTTAATAAAATGATTTTGGAAGCAAGAGTACAAACATCAGGAAAGGTTTATGAATTCATATCTAAGAAAAAAGATGGTTCGGAGTTTCCAGTGGAACTCTCCATGAGCCTTTTGTCTACTGCTACAGGTAAACACATGGCAGCGATTATACGTGATGTATCCGAACGTAAAAATTATGAAAAATCTCTTCAAATTACTCTCAACCGTTTTTATAATATCCTTTCAAGTATGCATACTGCTATTTTGTTGGTCGCGGAAAATAACACTGTTGAATTTGTAAATCAGGCTTTCTGTGATTATTATGATTTTAAGGAGTCACATGCAGAGTTGATAGGAGTTTCAGCGTCTGAAATTATTGGAAAAATCAAAAATAGGTATCAATACCCTGAAAATGCAGTTGAACGTATTAATGAACTCGTTAATACTCGTAAACTTGTATTGGGAGAGGAAGTCCCAATGAAAGATGATAAAACATATTTGCGGGATTTCGTCCCTTTATCTATCAAGGGAGAGCCTCATGGCCGATTATGGATTCATATGGATATCACAGAACGTAAAAAATCTGAAAAAGAAATACAGGAGAGTGAAGAAAAGTTTAGAGGGGTATTTAATAATGCTAATGATGCAATTTTCTTACATCCGATACTTCCGGGTAATATACCTGGTCATTTTACTGAAATTAATGATGTAGCTTGCCAGATGTTGGGCTACACTTATGAAGAGCTTTTAAATATGGGTCCTGAGGATATTGATTCACCCAAAGATATAGATAACATTTTACCTATAATGGATGAACTTCTTGAAAAAGGACGTAATACTTTTGAGGTAATTCATTTAACCAAAGATGGTCAGGAAGTGCCAACAGAGATTAAATCCCATATATTTCAGCTTCAAGGGCAAGATATGATTCTTTCAATAGGTAGAGATATCACAAGAAGAAAAATCTATGAAGAAAGGATGGAAAAATCCTTAGAAGAAAAGGAATTGCTTTTAAAGGAGATACACCATCGGGTGAAAAATCATCTCCAGATTATATCTAGCCTTATAACCCTCCAATCAATGGGAATTGAGGATGATAATATAAATCAGTATCTTGTTAAAATACAAAACAGAGTAAGGGCAATTGCATTGCTCCATGAAAACCTCTATCAATCTCGCGATGTATCTCAAGTAGATTTTAGAACATACGTCGAGAAAATCCTGAATAATTTATTAAATTCTTATAAAACGGAGTCAAAAGAAATAAATATAGTCTCTAACATTGAATCTTTACATATTAATATTGAAACAGCCTCTACATGTGGCATTATAATCAATGAAGTTGTTACAAATTGTATTAAACATGCTTTCCCGGCGAACTATGTTCGCGGGCCGGCAAATGGCACATTTGCCAGCCCTGAAAAAGATGGAGAAATAATTGTGGAATTTAAAGACGAAGGGGATCAGTACCGCTTGAAAATATCCGATAATGGTATTGGTATTCCAGAGGATTTAGATCACCGAAAAACGGAAACATTGGGGTTAAGGTTAATAAATAACCTGGCAATGCAATTGGAAGGAACAGTGGAAATCAAAGAAAATCATGGAACTGTTTTTAATATTGTATTCCAGGAGTTAAAATACAAAGAGAGAATATGATGTAATTTATTAATGGAATTTGAAATTATTTTTAAGATATTGAATTTACAATTCCTATTTAAATGGGTTATTTTCTATTTAAATCTCTTTCAACAAATATTTCGTATTTATTTTGGATAATTGAGGGATATATCATTTTAAAATTTAAAATATTCTTTTCTTTTTTAAAACCATTAACTTTTTTAATATAGAATATAAAACTATGTCTATGTCAAATCGTAGAATCATGGTTGTTGAAGATGAGGAGATATTGAGGTTGGGAACAACTTTACATCTCAAATCATTTGGCTATGATGTCGTAGGTAATTTTAGATCGGGTGAAGAAGCTCTTAAAAATGTCATTGATTTAAAACCTGACGTAATTTTGATGGATATTAATTTAGCAGGAGAAATGGATGGGATTGAAACTGTAAAAGAAATCCGAAAAAAATTAGATATTCCTGTAGTATATCTTTCTGTTTATTCTGATAATGAAACTATTAAAAGAGCTGAATCTACAAATCTATTTAGATATATGTTAAAACCTTTGGATGAGGATGAACTCAAATTTACAATAGAAGCTGCTATTGACTCACACAGGAAAGAAAAATTGTTAAATGAGCTTGAAACTTACGCAAATGTATTACAAAACCTTCAAGGAATCATTTATAGGGTGTATATTGGAAGAAATAGAGAAATAAAGTTTTTCAATGATATGATTCAAAAGACGACTGGATTTGGATCAGATGAGTTAGAATGTGAAGATATACCTTTTTTATTGCCTATTATGTTAGAAAAGGATCGTGAGAAGGTAATAAATGCTTTAATCGCATCAATTGACGAAAAAAAGCCATTTAAAGTGGAATATGGAATTAAAAATAAGGATGGGGATGTTATATATCTACAGGATATTGGTAAACCTGTATTCGTGGATGATGATCCTTATATCGATGGAATTATTTTTGAAATTTCTCGTTGAATATAATTTAGCTGGAACTATATTTTATTCATCAACGTTGTTTAAGTCTTAAATCATTCAGTTTATGATGTTGATGGTGTTTTTTTGTAATCACTCATTTTCTTTTCTAGTACCTGTAAATGTTTTTTGTAATCTCTTAATTTTTTTTCCAGTTTTTGTCTTGTTTCTCCGGTGTCTTTTAGTTGTTTAATTTCTGTTTCTTGTTCTTTTGTTTTGTTTAGTAATTGAGATGCCTGGCTTTTTGAATTTTGGAGTTCTTTTTTAAGATTTAGGTAGTCTGTTTCTTGATCTTTAGTTTTGTTTAGAAGTTCGGTTATTTGCTTTTCCGCGCTCTGGAGTTCTTTTTCCAGTTTTTGTTTGATGTTTTCCTTTTCTTTTAGTTGTTTAATTTCTGTTTCTTGTGATTGTATTTTGTTTAGTAATTGTGTTATGTGTTTTTCAGCATTTTGCAATTTTTTTTCCAGTTTTTGTCTTGTTTCTCCGGTGTCTTTTAGTTGTTTAATTTCTGTTTCTTGTTCTTTTGTTTTATTGATTAGTTTGGATAGGTATATTTCTGCTTTATGGAGTTCTTTTTCCAGCTTTTGTCTTGTTTGATAGTAACCATCCGAACCTTTTTTTGAAATGATAATTTCACCGGTATCTGTGTTTTCTATTTTTAGATTGGCATAAAAATCCTGTTTTTTAAAATTAGTTGCTATGAGCATTTTTAAAAATTTCAAATGTTCTTCACGATTCTTTCTGAAAACATAGTTGTCAATATGATCAATATTTATTACAGAATCAACATCAGGTAAATCGTTTTCTTCGTCAAATGAGTTTATGTTTTCATTTGAGTTTGATATATCAGTAAGATCATTATTTTGAGCATTTAACGATATAGGATTTTCAACATTATCAATTTCACTTATAAAACTATTTGTTTCAATGTCACTTTGAGCAAATAATGATTCTTCATATATGTTAATGATGGAATTAATTTCCTTCTCGTTTAAATCAACTTTTTTAAGTATACCATCTATGATACGCTTTAAATGAAGATACTTACTTGATTTTTGAATATGGTATCTATTTGGAAGAGTTTTAACCCTTTTTGACAACTTATCATCAATTTTAGAACTATAAAATATAACTGGGGTTCTAAATTTGGGATCTATCGATTCAGATACTCCAATACAGTCTGTTTCTCCTTTTAGAAATGTATCCATTATTATGAGATCTGGATCTATATTCTGTATTTGGAGAATTTCTTTTTCACCAATTGAAGATATTTCTGAAACTTCATATCCCCAATCTCTCAGCCTTTTTTTTAGTGTAGTAGTGAAAATACCCTCATTTTCAATCACTAATATTTTTGCTTTCATAACATCGCCCTTTATGCCCTTTGATTAGTTTATGTATTAAATGAACGTAATATTTTGGTGGGATTAACCATTCATAATAGATATGGACCTATTTATTTCTTTTTTCAAATTGTACATTTCAGTTAGCGCTTCTTCACGTTGATTTTTAAATTTATCCATTTCTTCTTCCAATTTTCGCTGATTTTGACTCATTTCTTCAATTTTTTTGTTTTTTTCGCGTAGTGAAAGGATATATTTTTCTTCTCTTTCTTTGAGCTTTTTGATTTCCATTTCTTGTAATGCTACTTTATTAGACATATTAGAAAAAACTGTTTCCAAGTTTTGGAGTTCATTTTCTATTTTTTGTCTTGTTTGGTTATAGTTATCACTTGAAACGACGATTTCAGTTTTATTATCACTTTGTGTTGTTGAATTAATGTAACTCGCATTTAAATCGTCTTTTGGGATTTTTTGAACCTTTTCGAGTATTATTTCTCCCTTATTTTGTCCTGTTGATTTAACATCGTTCATTTTTTCATCACCAGTTATTGCTCCGCTATTTTGAAGAGTTAATAATTTAGATGGCTCTTTATTCTTTTTTTTAGCTTTAAATTTGTCAACTATGGAAGAACCTTTTTTTTCAAGATTTTTTTCGATACTTAATTTTAAATATTTATCTTCATCTGTTTTTTTGATGTAATCCCTATTTGGAAGCTTTTTAACATTATTTATTAATTTGGTATCGCTTTCAGCGCTGTAATATATAATTGGTTTTTCATGTTTTGAATCAATGAGTTCAGATGTCTCAATACCATTCAATTTGCCTTTAAGCATGAGATCCATTATTACAAGATCTGGGTCCATATCTCTCATTTGTTGAACTGCTTCTTTCCCTGTTAAAGCTATTTTAGGGGCATCATATCCCCAATTTTGAAGCTTTTGTTTGAGTACTGAAGCAAAAATACCATCATCTTCAACTATCAATATTTTCGCGCTCGCGCTCATAATAATCACTATTTCCTTTATGCCCTGTTTAAATTATTTCCCGTTTAATTAGCTTTTTTTAACATTGTATTGCTATAAATTACTTAAAATACGTTTTTCCATGAATTTAAATGTTTTTTGGTCTTTGGGGTGTTATTAAGTAATTCTAATCTATAATAAAATTGCATCTAAATATGATATATAAATGACTTAAATGCACAAAAACACACTTGCACCCTATTTGG
>Ga0187785_10000831_pt1 | contig 11037 bp, 21 predicted proteins | sample 0815_BV2_4_20_MG_FD_132466 | JGI IMG/M metagenome (GOLD analysis project Ga0187785, IMG submission 132466) | Tropical peat soil microbial communities from peatlands in Department of Meta, Colombia - 0815_BV2_4_20_MG | ecosystem: Environmental > Terrestrial > Soil > Wetlands > Peat | place...
CTCCCCGTCGATCACGTCGGCGAGCTCCTCGAGCATCCGCTCGGTCACGACCGTCGGTGTCGCCTCGGCGTCCACGGTGCGCAGCAGTCCCCGCCGCTCGTAGTAGCTCTCCAGCGGCGCGGTCTGCTCGCGGTAGACCGCCAGGCGTCGCTTCACGGTCAGCTCGTCCTCGTCGTTGCGCTTCTCCAGCGGCGTTCCGTCGACGTCGCAGAGCGTGTCGTTCGCGGGGGGCTTCCACTCGGCATGGTACGTCCGCTTGCACGTCGGGCAGGTGAATCGGCCGGTGATGCGGCGGATCGCGAGCGGATCGGAGATCGTGAAGCGCATCACCGCGCGCAGCGGCGTGCCGGCCGACTCGAGCGCCTCCTCCAGCGCGTCGGCCTGCGCCACGGTGCGCGGGAACCCGTCGAGGATGAAGCCCTTCGCGGCGTCGGGCTCCTGCAGGCGCTCCTGCACCATCCGGATGATCACGCCGTCGGGCACGTACTCGCCGCGGTCCATGTAGGTCCGCGCCTCGATCCCGAGGTGCGTGCCCTCCTGCACCTGCTCGCGCAGCGTGTCCCCCGTGGAGATCTGCGGGATCTCCAGGCGCTCGGAGAGGATCCGCGCCTGGGTGCCCTTGCCCGCGCCGGGGAGCCCGATGAACACGAACCGCATCCGGACGGCCTTTCGTCGTGGGCTAGCGCAGGAAGCCTTCGTAGTGGCGCATCATCAGCTGCGACTCGATCTGTTTCATCGTCTCGAGCGCGACGCCCACCGCGATCAGGATCGACGTGCCGCCGAACGGGAACTGCTGGAAGTTCCACGTGGCCAGCACGATCGTGGGGATCAGCGCGATCGCGGCAAGGAACAGCGAGCCGGGCAGCGTGATCCGCACCAGGATGTCGTTCAGGTAGTCGGCCGTCGGAGGTCCGGGACGGATCCCGGGCACGAACCCGCCCTGTTTCCGCAGGTTGTCAGCCGTGCGCACGGGATCGAACTGGATCGCCGTGTAGAAGTAGCTGAAGAACACGATCAGGGACGCCAGGATCAGCATGTACAGGATGCTGCGCTGGTTCTGGACGTACCGGTTCACGAAGTCCTGGAACCAGGTGGCGTGGTAGACGCTGGCGATCAGCACCGGGAAGTACAGGACCGACGTCGCGAAGATGATCGGGATCACGCCGGCCTGGTTCACCTTCAGCGGCAGGTAGGTGCTGCCCCCCATCATCTGCTTGCGGCCGACGACCCGCTTCGCGTACTGGACCGGCACCTTGCGCTGGCCCTGGTCCATGAAGACGACCGCCACGATGATCCCGATGCCGAGCAGCAGGATGAAGGTGAACTTGCCGGCGCCGCCGGCCCGCAGGATCGCGCTGCCCTCGAACGGCAGCCGGCTGATCACGCTGGTGAAGATGATGATCGACATGCCGTTGCCCACGCCGCGCTGCGTGATCAGCTCGCCCAGCCACATGATCAGCGCGGTGCCGGCCGTCATCGTCAGCACGATCAGCAGCACGTTCTGCCAGTTGAACGTGCTGACCGGGAACAGGTCGGGGAGCCCCTGCTGCTGGGAGTGGAACAGGAACACCAGGCCGGTGGACTGCAGCAGCGCCAGCACGACCGTCAGGTAACGGGTCCACTGGTTGGTCTTCTTGACCCCCTGCTCGCCCTCGTCCTGCCACTGCTGGAGCTTGGGGATCACGACGGTCAGCAGCTGCATGATGATCGAGCTGGTGATGTACGGCATGATCCCCAGCGCGAACACGGAGAACTTCGTGAGGCCGCCGCCCGAGAAGAGGTTGATGAAGTCGAGGAACCCGGACGTGCTGGCGTTCTGGAGCTGGCGCGTGTCCACCACCGGCACCGGCACGTGGTTCCCGAACCGGTACACGACGATGATGAACAGCGTGAACAGGATCTTGTTCCGGAGGTCCGGGATCCTGAACGAGTTGAGGAACGCCTTCAGCACGGCGGCTTAAGGGTACCCCGGATCAGCCGATCGCCTCGGCGCTGCCGCCGGCGGCCTCGATCTTCGCCTTCGCGGCTGCGGAGAAGGCGTGCGCCTTCACCACCAGCGGCTTCGTGAGCTCGCCTCGGGCCAGGATCTTCACCGGACGGCCCTTGTGCGCCAGGCCGTGTGCGACGAGCGCGGCCGGCGTGACCTCGCCGTCGAAGTACTTCTCGAGGGTCTCGACGTTCACCGGCGTGTACTCGACGCGGGTCGGGTTCGAGAAGCCCTTCAGCTTCGGCGCCCGACGCGTGTAAGGCATCTGGCCGCCCTCGAACCAGGCCGGAACGTTCTTGCGCGCGCCGGTGCCCTTCGTGCCCCGTCCCGCGGTCTTGCCGCGCGCGCCGGCGCGGCCGCGCCCCACGCGCGTGCGCTCGGTCTTCGCGCCCTCGGCCGGGTGGAGGTGATGGACCTTCATCTCAGACCTCCTCCACCTTCACCAGGTGGCGGACCTTGTTGAGCATCCCGCGGATGTCCGGGCGGTCCTCCTTCACGACGGTGTCGTGCATGTGGCGCAGCCCGAGCCGCCGCACCGTGTCCTTCTGGTCCTTCGGGCGGTCGATCACGCTGCGCACCTGGGTGACCTTGAGCTGGCTCATCGCCCGCTCCTGGGCGCCGCGGGCCGGGGCGACGCGGGCGCGCCCTCGGCGTCCACCCCGTACTGCTCCTGCAGGGCGGCCGCGCGCGCCGCGTTCGTGCGCTCCTCGGCCGCCGCGACCGCTTCGAGCATCGGCTTGGGTGCCACGTCGTGCACGTCGCGGCCGCGGATCTTGGCCACGTCGGCCGGCGTGCGCAACGCCTGCAGCCCGGCGACGGCGGCCTTCACGATGTTGATCTGGTTCGAGGAGCCCATCGACTTCGACAGGATGTCCTTGATGCCGGCGCACTCGACCAACGCGCGGACCGCGCCGCCGGCGATCACGCCGGTGCCGGGGGCGGCCGGCTTCAGCAGGACGACGCCCGCGCCGGCCTCGCCGACGATCTCGTGCGGGATCGTGGTGCCCATCATCGGAACCTCGAACATCCGGCGGCGGGCCTGCTCGACGGCCTTCTGGATCGCGGAGGGGACCTCCTTGGCCTTGCCGTAGCCGACGCCGACCCGGCCGGCGCCGTCGCCCACGACGACGAGCGCGGCGAACGAGAACCGGCGGCCGCCCTGGTGGACCTTGGCCACACGGTTGATCGAGATCACCCGCTCCTCGAACGGGCTCTTCTCCTCGTTGCGGGCGTCGTAGCGTCGCATCAGATCTTGAGTCCTCCCTCACGTGCTCCCTCGGCCACGGCGGCGACCCGTCCGTGGTAGCGGCGGCCGCCGCGGTCGAACACCGCGGTCGTGACGCCGGCCTCGGCGGCGCGCGTCGCGATCAGCTTCCCGACCGCCTCCGCGCGCTCGATCGGCGAGGCGCCGCCGACCTCCGCGTCGGAGGCGGCGGCCACGGTCGATGCCGCGACGTCGTCGATCAGCTGCGCGTAGATGTGCCGGTTCGATCGGAACACCGCCAGGCGCGGGCGCTCGGGAGCGCCGCGGACCTTCTTGCGGACGCGATGGTGCCGGCGCAGGCGCGCGGCGCGCTTCGCCGAGGCCTCCATCACGCGGCTCCCTTCGCGGCCTTGCCCGCCTTCTTGCGGACGTACTCGTTCTCGTAGCGGATCCCCTTGCCCTTGTAAGGCTCGGGCTTGCGGATCTTCCGGATCTTCGCGGCGACCTCGCCCACCTGCGCCTTGTCGTTGCCGCGCACCACGATCGAGGTGGCCGTCGGGCACTCGAACTCGATGCCCTCGGGCTGGGGAACCACGACGGGGTGCGAGTAGCCGACCTGGACCTCCAGGTCCGAGCCCTTCATCGCGGCGCGGTAGCCCACGCCGACGATCGCCAGGCGCTTCTCGTAGCCCTTCGTGACGCCCTCGACCATGTTGGCGAGCAGGGACCGGGTCAGGCCGTGCAGGGCGCGGTTGACGCCCTCGTCGTCGGGCCGCTCCACCCGCGCCGAGCCGTCCTCGACCACGATCCGCATGTTGGTGTGCAGCGGCTGGGTGAGCGAGCCGCGCGGGCCCGTCACCGTGACCACGTTCCCCTCGGCGACCGTCACGTCGACGCCTCCGGGGATCTCGATGGGCTGCTTGCCGATCCGACTCATCCGTCCCTCACCACACGTACGCGAGGATCTCCCCGCCGATGCCCTTGCGTGCCGCCTCGCGGTCGGCCATCACGCCCTGCGACGTGCTGACGATCGCGACCCCGAGGCCGCCCATCACCCGCGGCAGCTCGTCGCGGCCGCGGTACACCCGCCGGCCCGGCTTCGAGATCCGCCGCAGACCGGTGATCGCCTTCGCCTTGCGGGCCCCGTACTTCAGCCGGATCGTGAAGGTCCGGTGGACGCCCTCGCCGCCGGGCTCGTAGCCCTCGATGAAGCCCTCGCCGGCCAGGATGTCCAGCACGGCGGCCGACAGCTTCGAGGCCGGCGCCCACAGCTCGTCCTTGCCGGCGATGTTCGCGTTGCGGATCCGCGTGAGCAGGTCCGACACCGGGTCGGAGACGTTCGAGGAGAACTTCGTGCTCACCATGACGCCTTCGTCACCCCCGGCAGCTCACCGAGGTGCGCCAGCTCGCGGAAGCAGATCCGGCACAGCATGAACCGCTTGTACACGGCGCGCGGCCGCCCGCACCGCTGGCAGCGCGTGTACGCACGCACCCGGTACTTCGGCTGCTTCTGCTGTTTGTTCAGGAGTGCCTTCTTCGCCATCCGTCCGTCCCTCAGCCCGCCGCCACGGTCTCGGGCTCGCCCGCGAACGGGAAGCCGAGCGCCGCGAGGAGCGCGCGTCCTTCGTCGTCGGTGCGGGCGGTCGTCACGATCGTGATGTCCATCCCCCGCACCTGCACCACCTGGTCGTAGTCGACCTCGGGGAAGATCAGCTGTTCGGTCACCCCGAGGGTGTAGTTCCCGTGCCCGTCGAACGCCCGGGGATCCAGGCCGCGGAAGTCCCGGATCCGCGGCAGTGCCAGCGACACGAGCCGGTCCAGGAACTCCCAGGCCCGGTCGCCGCGCAGCGTCACCTTCGCGCCGATGGGCATACCCTCGCGGAGCTTGAAGCCGGCGATCGACTTCCGGGCCTTCGTGACCACCGGCTTCTGGCCCGTGATCACGGTCAGGTCCGCGAGCGCGGCATCCAGCATACGACCGTCGCGGATCGCGTCGCCGACGCCCATGTTCACGACGATCTTGTCCAGCCGGGGCACCTGCATCACGTTGTCCATGCCGAGCTGGTCCTTCAGCTGTCCCACGAGCTCGTCGCGGTAGCGGACCTTCATCCGGGGCGCGTAGGCGGCGTCGCTCATCACAGCTCCGCTCCGCACTTGCGGCACACGCGGACCTTCACGCCGTCGGCGTTCACCGTGTGCCCGATCCGGGTCGGCTGGTGGCAGCTCTTGCAGACCAGCATCACGTTGGAGATGTTCACGAACATCTCCACGTCGATGATGCCGCCCTGCTGCAGCTGGGTGCCGGCGCTGGTGCGGCGGCCGCTGGTCCGCGAGTGCTTCTTGGCCAGGGCGACCCCGTCCACCATCACGCGGCCCTCGCGGGGCTGCACGCGGACGACGCGGCCTTCCTTGCCGCGATCCTTGCCCGCGATCACGCGGACCATGTCGTCCTTCTTGATGTCCAGGCCCGGCATCTACAGCACCTCCGGCGCCAGCGAGATGATCTTCATGAACCGCTTCTCGCGGAGCTCGCGCGCCACCGGTCCGAAGATGCGCGTGCCGCGCGGGTTCCGGGCGTCGCCCGTCAGCAGCACGACCGCGTTGTCGTCGAACCGGATGTACGAGCCGTCCGGGCGCCGCCGCTCCTTCGCGGTGCGCACCACGACGGCCTTCACGACCTCCCCCTTCTTCACGGCGCCGTTCGGGATCGCGTCCTTCACGGTGCCGACGATCACGTCTCCCACGCCGGCGTACCGGCGGGCCGACCCGCCGAGGACGCGGATGCACAGGACCTCCTTGGCCCCCGTGTTGTCCGCGACCTTGCAGCGCGTCTCCTGCTGGATCACTTACTTCGCCCTCTCCACGACCTCGACGACCCGCCAGCGCTTCGACTTGCTGATCGGGCGGGTCTCCATCACGCGGACCGTGTCGCCCTCGTGCGCGTCGTTCGTCTCGTCGTGCGCGGCCAGCTTCGAGGACCGTCGAACGATCTTGCCGTACAAGGGATGCCGCACCTGGCGGTCGATCCGGACGACGACGGTCTTGTCCATCTTGTCCGAGACGACGATGCCGGTGCGCACCTTGCGGCGCCCCCGCGTCTGCGTGTCACTCACCGTCCTCGTCCTCCTCTGACCCCTCGTCGCGGGCCTCGGCCTGGGCGGCGAGCGTGTCGAGCTCCAGCTCGATCTCGCGCTCGCGCAGCACCGTGGCCAGGCGCGCCACGTCGTGGCGCAGCTCCTTCAGGCGGGCGACGTTGTCCAGCTGCCCGGTCGCGAGCTGGAAGCGCAGGTTGAACAGCTCCTCCTTCGCCCCCTCGATCCGGACGTACAGCTCCTCGTCCGGCAGCTCGCGCAGCTCCGCGGCCTTGCTCGGCATCGCCTACTCCCCCACCCGCGTGATGAACTTCGTCCGTATCGGCAGCTTGTGCTGCGCCCGCAGCATCGCCTCGCGCGCGAGCGACTCGTTCACGCCGGCCAGCTCGAACATCACGCGCCCGGGCTTCACGACCGCGACCCATCCCTCCGGGTTGCCCTTGCCGGAGCCCATGCGGGTCTCGGCCGGCTTCTTCGTGACCGGCTTGTCCGGGAAGATCGTGATCCACACCTTGCCGCCGCGCTTGATGTGGCGCGTCATCGCGACACGGCTCGCCTCGATCTGGCGGTTCGTGATCCAGCCGGGCTCGAGCGCGACGATCGCGTAGTCGCCGTACTGGATGTCCGTGTGGCCCGTCGCCTTGCCCTTCATGCGGCCGCGATGGACCTTCCGGTGCTTCACGCGCTTGGGTGCGAGCACCTACGTCACCTCGCCCTCGGGCGCCGGAGCGGCCTCGGGCGCCGGAGCGACCTCTGCGGCCTCCGCGGCCTCGACCACGGCCTCGACCGGAGCACCCACCGCGACCTCCTGCGAGGCTTCGATCTTCGGCACGTCCTTCTCCAGGGAGGCCGCCGTCTCCTTCTCCGCCTCGTCGGACCGCCGCGCCCGCGCCGTCGCACGCGCCCGGGCCCGCTCGGTCTCCTGCTCGCGGTAGGGCACCTCGTCGCCGTGGTAGACCCACACCTTCACGCCGATCGCGCCCATCGTGGTCTTCGCCTCGGCCGTGCCGAAGTCGACCTTCGCGCGCAGCGTGTGCAGGGGCACGCGGCCCTCGCGGTACCACTCCTTGCGCCCCATGTCCGAGCCGCCCAGTCGGCCGCCGGCCGCCACGCGCACCCCGAGGGCGCCCGAGCGCATCGCGGTCTGGACCGCCCGGCGCATCGCCCGGCGGAACGCGACCCGGCCGACGAGCTGCTCGGCCACGCCCTGGGCGAGCAGCGTCGCGTCGGTCTCCGGCCGGACCTCGCTGGAGGCCTGGTTCATGTCCTCGACCTTCACGTCGACGCGCTTCTTCGTGTAGCGCTCGATGTCCTTGCGCAGCCGGTCGACCTCCGCCCCCTTGCGCCCGATCACGATGCCGGGGCGGGCGGTGCGGATGAAGACCCAGATCTGGTCGCCCTTGCGCTCGATGTCGATCGAGGAGATGCCGGCGCGGGTCAGCCGCGAGCGGATGTGCTTGCGGATCCAGATGTCCTCGTGGAGCTGCTCGGCGTAGTCACGCTTCGCGTACCAGTTGCTCTTCCAGGGGTAGATCACCCCCAGCCGGAACCCGTACGGGTGGATCTTGTGTCCCACTACGCCCCTCCGTCCTGCCCGATCGTCTCGACCACCAGCGTCACGTGCGAGGTGCGCTTGCGCACCCGGGTGGCGCGGCCGTACGCGCGCGGCCGATACCGCTTCAGCGTCGGCCCCTCGTCGACCCAGGCCCGCGCGACCACCAGGTTCTCGGCGATCACGCCCGGGCGCTGCTCGGCGTTCGCGACCGCGGAGCGCAGGAGCTTCTCGACGTCCTCGGACGCGCCGAGGCTGGAGAAGCGCAGGATCCGCTGGGCCTCCGCCACGTGCTGGCCGCGGATCAGCTCGATCACGCGCCGCATCTTGCGCGGCGAGGTCCGCACGTACTTCATCGTGGCGCGCGCCTCGGCCACCTCAGCGCACCCCCGTCCGGCGCTCGTCGCGGGCGTGCGAGCGGAACGTGCGCGTGGGCGCGAACTCGCCGAGCTTGTGCCCGACCATCGCCTCGGACACGAACACCGGCACGTGCTTGCGCCCGTCGTGCACCGCGATCGTGTGCCCGATCATGTCCGGCACGATCGTCGAGCGGCGCGACCAGGTTCGCACGACCTTCTTCTCGTTCTTGCGGTTCATGTCGTCGACCTTCTTCATCAGGTGCTCGTCGACGAACGGACCCTTCTTCACGCTGCGGGGCATCTAGCCACGACCTTTCCCGCGGCGCCGCACGATGTACTTGTTCGACGCCTTGTTCTTCTTCCGGGTGCGGCCCTCCTTCTGACCCCACGGCGACGTGGGGTGCCGGCCGCCCGAGGACTTGCCCTCGCCGCCGCCCAGCGGGTGGTCGACCGGGTTCATCGCCACGCCGCGGACCGAGGGGCGCACGCGCTTCCAGCGGTTCCGGCCGGCCTTGCCCAGCGAGATCAGCTCGTGCTCGGCGTTGCCGACCGCGCCGACCGTCGCCTTGCAGGCCGAGGGGACCAGCCGCGTCTCGCCCGAGGGCAGGCGCAGCGTGGCCATCGTGCCCTCCTTGGCCATCAGCTGGACGCTGGTGCCGGCCGAGCGCGCCATCTTCGCGCCGGCCCCCGGCTTCAGCTCGATCGCGTGCACGACCGTGCCGACCGGGATGTTGCGCAGCGGCAGCGCGTTGCCGGGACGGATCTCGGCCTCGGGGCCGGACAGGAGCCGGTCGCCCTGCGCCACGCCGTCCGGGGCCAGGATGTAGCGCTTCTCGCCGTCCACGTAGTGCAGCAGGGCCAGGCGCGCGCTCCGGTTCGGGTCGTACTCGATGTGCGCGACCTTCGCCGGCACGCCGTCCTTGTTGCGGCGGAAGTCCACGACGCGGTAGCGCCGCTTCGCGCCGCCGCCCTGGTGCCGCGCGGTGACCCGGCCGTGCACGTTGCGTCCGGCCTTGTTGCGGCCCTTGGCCACCAGGGACTTCTCGGGCGTGGAGCGCGTGAGCTCGTCGAAGGAGGCCACGCTGGCGCCACGGCGTCCCGGTGTCGTCGGCTTGTACTTGCGGACCGGCATCTGGCTACTTCCCCGTCTCGAAGATCTCGATCGCGTCGCCCTCGGCGAGGGTGACGATCGCGCGCTTCTCCAGCGGGCGGCGGCCCTTCGTGTAGCCGCGCCGCTTCAGCTTGCCCTTGCGCTTCAGCGTGTTCACCGACGTGACCCGCACGTTCCAGATCGCCTGCACGGCCTCCTTGATCTCGGTCTTGTTCGACCGGGGATCGACGAGGAACGTGTAGGAGTTGTGCTCGAGCCCGGCGTAGGACTTCTCCGAGACGACCGGGCGGATGATCACGTCGCGCGCGCTCTTCATCCGTCCGCACCGCCCGTGCCGCCCAGGACGTCCAGCGCGCCGGCCGTCACGAGGATCCGGTCGGCCAGCAGCACGTCGTACGTGCCGAGGCCGCCGGCGTAGGCCAGCTTGACCTCCGGGATGTTGCGGAACGACTTCTCCGTGGCGCCGGTGTCGGTGGGCTCGGCCAGCACGACCAGCACGCGGCCGTCCAGCTCGAGCGCCTCCAGGACCTCCGCGGCGCGCTTCGTCTTCGGCTCCTCGAAGCCGAGCTCCCCGACGACCGCGAGCTTGCCCGAGGCCAGCGCGTCGGACAGGGCCGAGCGGAGCGCCCCGCGCTTCATCTTCTTGTTGACCCGCTGCGCGTGGTCGCGCACGACCGGCCCGTGGGCCACGCCGCCGCCCGTCCACTGCGGGGCGCGGATCGACCCCTGGCGAGCCCGGCCGGTGCCCTTCTGGCGCCACGGCTTCTTGCCGCCGCCGCGGACGTCGCCACGGGTCTTCACGGAATGCGTGCCCGCGCGGATCGCGGCCAGGCCGGCCACGACCACCTGGTGCATCAGGGGCACGTTCACCTCGGCCTCGAAGACCTCGCCCGGCAGGTCGCGCGAGCCGGTCTTCTTGCCGCTCAGGTCCACGACGTCGACCGTGGCCACGTCATGCCCCCTTCGCGAGCGGCGCCTTCACCGCGGACCGGACCAGCACGAGGCCGCCGTTCGGACCGGGCACCGCGCCCTTGACCAGCAGCAGGCCGCGCTCGGCGTCGGCGCGGACCACCTCGAGGTTCAGGATCGTCACGCGCTGGTTGCCCATCTGGCCGGCCATCGGCATGTCCTTGAACACGCGCGACGGGGTGGCGCAGGCGCCGATCGCGCCGGGCGCGCGGTGCTTGCGCTCGACACCGTGGCTGGCGCGCAGGCCGGCGAACCCGTGGCGCTTCATCACGCCGCTGAACCCCTTGCCCTTCGAGACCCCGACCACGTCGACGCGCTCGCCGGCCTCGAAGATGTCGACGCGCACCTCCTGGCCGAGCTCGTAGGCCGCGGGGCCGTCGGTGCGCATCTCGATCAGGTGGCGCTGCGGCTCGGCCCCGGCCTTCTCGAAGTGCCCGGCCGTGGGCTTGTTCACGTGCCGCGGCGCGAGGGTGCCGTAAGCCATCTGGACCGCGTCGTAGCCGTCGGTCTCCTGGGAGCGGATCTGCGTCACGACGCAGGGACCCGCCTTCAGCACGGTGACGGGCACCGCGGCGGTCTCGACGAAGATCTGGGTCATCCCCAGCTTCTCGCCCACGATCCCCTTCGCGTCGCCCATCCGTTCCCCTAGAGCTTGATCTCGATGTCCACGCCGGCCGAAAGGTTCAGCCGCTGGAGCTCCTGCACGGTCTTCGACGTCGCGTCGACGATGTCGATCAGCCGCTTGTGCGTGAGCATCTGGAAG
>Ga0187785_10000832_pt1 | contig 11036 bp, 11 predicted proteins | sample 0815_BV2_4_20_MG_FD_132466 | JGI IMG/M metagenome (GOLD analysis project Ga0187785, IMG submission 132466) | Tropical peat soil microbial communities from peatlands in Department of Meta, Colombia - 0815_BV2_4_20_MG | ecosystem: Environmental > Terrestrial > Soil > Wetlands > Peat | place...
GACGCCCGCGTCGTGGAGGCGGTAGATGCGGCGGGTCCCGCGTGGCTCCTCGACGACGAGCCCGGCCGACTTCAGCAGGCGGAGGTGGCGCGAGACCGCGGGGCGGCTGATGGGCAGGGCGTCGGCCAGCTCCTGGACGGACCGGCCGCCCGATCCCAAGAGCTCGACGATCGCCCGCCGGTTCGGGTCGCCGAGCGCCTCGAACGGGTCGATTCCCGCCGCGGCCGACCGGGCGGACGGCATCAGATCGCGCGCATCCGGTTGTTCTTGGCCTCGTGGGTGATCTCGGCGAGGCCGAGCGCCTCCATCAGCGGCGGCATGTAGACGCCGAACCGGCCGCGCAGGCCTTTCTTCAGGCCGTACCAGCCGCCGACCGGGTTGGACTCCGAGCGTCCCCACGCTTCGACCGAGCCCTCCGGCGCCGGCTTCTGTTCATCGGCCCCGCCGAGCGGCATCCAGTCGCCGTGCGCCTTGAGCATCGCATGCAGGTCGTCGATCGCGCGCTTGTCGTACTTGAGCTGGGTGCCGCCGACCTGGCAGATGATCGCCGGTGGATCGTTCGAGTCGTCGATCCACATCTGGTACCCGGAGGTCCCGGGTGGGGTGGTGAGCTGCCAGGGATCGTCCTTGGTGCCGCTGCCCGTCGCCATCGTCCGGCCCTCCTGTTTCCGTAACCTGCCGGCTACGGTAACAGAACGGTCACCGATGGGGAACGACGGGCTCGCGCAGGCCGGCCAGCTCCTGGAGACCGCGCCAGTTGGCAAGACGGTCGTCCTGGGTCGCGAGGATCTCGGGCGTCGGCGTGCCCTCGACCGCGAAGTGCGGGGCGAACCGGCCCTCGGTCCGGGCGAATGACAGGAAGTCGACCGGCGTGCCGTCGGGGAGCGCCGTCCAGTCCTCCCGCAGCGACGGGTTGCCCTGGAGCGAGAGCCGCTCGCGCATCGATGGTCCGCGGCGCGGGTCGTACGTGAACAGCGGGAAGGCTCGCGCGTCCACCGCGAGCCGCGCCTGGCGGTTCGAGGCGTCGTCGCCGATCCCGTGCTCCGGCTGGCACGGCGTGTACGCGACGATCACGGCCGGCCCGGGGTACTCGTTCGCCTCCATGACCGCCCGGTAGAAGTGGTTGATGTGGGCCGGCGTGGTCTGCGCGACGTAGACCTCGCCGTGGGCGAGGAGGATCCGGCCGAGCTCCTTGCGCCGCTCCGGCCGCCCGTGCTCGGCCTTGCCGAAGGCCGAGAGCTTCGTGACCTGGCCACCGAACGTCGCGGTCGACGCCTGACCGCCGGTATTCGAGTAGACCTGCGTGTCCAGCACGAGCACCTTGATGTCGGCGCCCGAGGCGACCATCCGCGAGAGCGACTGGAAGCCGATGTCGTACATGGCCCCGTCCCCGCCGACGACCCACAGCCGCCGGTCGGGGTGGTCGTCCGCGTCCCAGCGCGCGCGGATCCCGAGCGCGACCGCGGGGGCGTTCTCGAACAGCGAGTTCGTCCACGGGATCTGGTACGGGTTGAACGGATAGGTGCTGCCGTAGACGGTGTTGCAGCCGGTGGCCGCGACCATGCCCATGCTCTCGGGCCCGTGGGCCTGGCGCGTCGCCGCGACGAGCATCCGCAGGGCGGTGGCCTCACCACAGCCGGAGCACGAGCCTGCGCCACCGACGTAGCCGAACGCATGCTCCCCGAGCATCAGGTCGGCGAGGGCCCGCTCGTTGCGGTACTCGGGCGGGGTGGGCGGCAGCGACCGGAAGAACCGGAAGTCGCGCTCGACGCGGTCGATCACGCGCTCGCCGGTCGGCATCGGGATCGGTGCCGGGGTCGGGCCCGGTGCCGCGGCGAGCGTCGTCGCCGGCGCGGCCTTCTCGACCATGTGCAGCGCGTCGTAGCCGAGGTCGTGGCACACCGCCACGCACTCGGCGCAGCCCTTGCAGTGGACCGGGTCGATGAAGAGGCCGAACGAGGCCGGCTCGAGGCCCTTGCGCGACGGCACCTCCGCGTACTTCTGGGTGCGCGCGAAATGGGTGTCGATGGACGCGCTGGCCCGGTCGGGATCGGTCTGGCCGGCAGCGAAGGCCGCGGCCCGCGTGGCGACGTCGGACTCCGGCAGCGCGATGCCGAGGATGGCCGTATCCGGGCAGGCGTTCACGCACGACATGCAACCCACGCAGGCCTCGCGGATGACGTCGGGGATGAGCGGCGCCAGGCCGCTGAAGTCGCGCGACGCGGCCGTGGCCGGCGGGACGATGCTGCGGGCGACGGCGCGGTCGGCGGGCAGACCGGCGTCGCCGGTGTTGTGCCGATACGCGTCGACGACCGTGCTGTTGAAGTCGTCCACGTAGGCGTGGATATCGAACAGCGTGGCCGTGTCGGCGAGCATCGCCTGGTGCGTCTCCATCGGCTCGCCGACGGGCTTGCGCAGGGTGGTCTCGGGCGGCGCGATGGTGCCCGGCTCGAGGGGTGAGAGGGTGTCGGTCATGGCCGCCGCTCCATCGTCTGCGCCGTCATCGCGTGGACGATGTCGGTCGTCGAGATGACCCCGATCGGGCGTCGGCCGCTGTCGTCGACGACGACCAGCCGGTGGATGTGCTCGGCCTCCATGCGCCGGATGGCGTCGGCGAGGGGCGCGTCCGCGGCGACCGTGATCGCCGGCTTGGTCATGAGGTGCCGTGCGGCGAGGCCCGGCCAGCGCGCCCACAGGTCGTCGGTCGCGCGGACCCTGGCGAGGTCGGTCCGACTGATGACGCCAACGAGGTCGCCCTCCACATCGACCACCGGCACGCCACTGATGTCGCGCCGCTCGAGGGTCTCTGCCACCTCGGGGAGGGGCTGGTCCTCGCGGACCACGATGGGGTCGGCGGTCATGAGGTCGCGGACCCGTTCCACGGGGCTGGTGCGGGACTGGGTGCTGGTCATCGGGGGGCCTCCTCTGGGGCGCCGGCGGCCACGAGCGCGTGGGCCGGCTCCGGGATCAGGCCGGTCACGGCCGAGGTGACGTCGAGCACGGCGTCGTAGGCAGCGCTGACGACGGCGAGGTTGGCCTCGACGACCGCGCCACCCCGCTTGCCGAAGAACCGCGCGAGCTGCGCCCGGACGGCCTCGAAGAGCGCCTCGCGATCGAGCCCGGCCGAGGCCGCGAACGGCGCGACGCGCAGGAACACGCCGACGAGGGCGACGCCCTGCATGCGGACCAGCAGGTCCGGTCGCGGTGCGTGCGCGCGAGCGAGCCCGGCCGTGTCGAGGGCCCAGACCCGCAGGTCACGCGCGAGGATCTCGGCCCGTGCGGGGGCGGGGATGGCCGCCCAGATCTCGTCCGGCCGTGTCAGCGGGGTCTGGATGAAGACCGCCCCGCCGTCCACGAGTCCGTGGAGCGGATCGCCCTGGCGGAAGACCGACACGTCGTGGAGCGGCACGAAATCGACGCTCTCGAGCTCGGCGTGCGAGTGGATCGGGGCATCGGCGATGGTCAGCGAGTAGGACGTGGGCAAGCCCTTCTTCTCCGAGCCGTAGCGCGGGTACGCCTGGACGTGCCGGTCGAAGAGCTCGCCGATGAGGGCCGCGAGCAGCTTGTTCGTGGTCACCGAACCGAAGCCGCCGACCGAATGGCCACGGACGCGATAGGCCCCGGCCGGCCCCAGGTCGAGCGCCTGGCGTTCAAGCGCGAGCGGGTGGCGGACGCCGAGCACCGCCCAGGGATGCTCGGGGGCCGACGGATCGGCGAGCCAATCGAAGACCGCCGCGAGGTCGCCGGCGGTCACGTCGCGGGACCCGAGGCCCGCGGAGGCACCCAGGACGCGCGGCACGGACGCCCCCGATGCGGCCACGTCCAGCAGGGCGGCCTTCACCTCGCGAGCGAGCGGGCCCACGCCGGCTGCCGGATCGTCGGTCCGCTCGACGACGGCGACGGTGCGCGCACCTCGAAGCGCCTCGGCGAGCTCGGCCGCGGGGAACGGGCGGAACGCGGTGATCGTGATGGACCCGACGGCCCGTCCCGCATCGCGCAGGCGGTCCACGACGGCCGCGGCGGTATCGGCGATGGTCCCCATCGCCACGACGATCTCGGTCGCGTCGGAGCAGCGGTGCGCGTCGATCGGGGCCACCCGCCGACCCGTGAGTCGGGTCCACTCGGCCATCGCGTCGCGGACGGCGCCGGGCAGGCGGTCGTAGAACGCGCGTTGCCCGACCCGGCCCTTCATGTAGCTGTCCTGGTTCTGGACCGTGCCGGTCATCAGGGCTTCGTCCGGGTCGAAGTAGCTGCGCAGGTGTTCGCGCGGATCACCCACGAACTCGCGCAACAGCTCGTCCTCCGGAAGCCGGAGGTCCTGGAGCGTATGGGTGGTCAGGAACCCGTCCTGGACCACGAAGCACGGCGTCTCGGTCGCCTCGGCCACCCGGCGGGCGATGGCGGTCAGGTCGGCCGCCTCCTGGGCATCGCGGGCGAAGAGCATCCCCCAGCCGGTATCGGCGACGCCCATGACGTCGTCGTGGCCGGCATGGATGTTCAGCGCCTGGCTGGTCAGGGCGCGGGCGCCGACATGGAACACGGCGGGCAGGCGCTTGCCGGCGATGACGTACAGGACCTCCTTCATGAGGATCAAGCCCTGGCCTGCGGTGAAGTTGGTGACCCGCCCGCCGGCGAGGGCGAACCCCTCGGCCGCCGACGCCGACGAGTGCTCGGACTCCGGCTCGATGAAGCGCAGCCGGGTGCCCCACAGGTTGGTCCGCCCGTCCGCGACGGCCGCCTGGTAGATGGCCGCCATCGTGGTCGACGGGGTGATCGGATAGGCGCACGCGGCCTCGCTGATCCGCGTCTCGACCGAGGCGATGGCCTCGGATCCGTCGACGATCGCGCGCGTGCCGGGGAACCGCGGGGTCGTCATCGGTTCGCTGCGTTGACGAGGTCCCGATCGGGCGGCCGGGGCTTGCCGTCGTCCACGATCCAGGAGATGTCGGCGTCGACCGCGATGACCCCGGGGAGGGCCGCGACGAGCCGCTCGATCATGTCCGCGATGGTCCGCGTCTCGGCCTGACCGCGGATCGCGACCACGCCCTGGCGCACTGTCACGTCGAACGTCACCGGGTCCACCAGCAGGTGGCGGAGCAGGATGTCGTGACGGATGGAGGCCTCGAGCTGTTCGTCGGTGCGGACGAACGCGCGGACGAGGTCGGCTCGGGTGACGATGCCGATCAGGCGCCCGGCGCGGGTCACCGGCAGGCGATTGATCGCGTGTTCGACCATGAGCGTGGCGGCCGCCGGAAGCGATGCCTCGGGGTCGACCGTGATGGCCGGGGCCGTCATCGCCTCGCCCGCCGTGGTCGCGCGGATCTTCGCGCGCCCGGCCGTCGTCTCGTGCGACTCGCCGATGAAACGGGACCCGCGACGGTGGGGCAGCGCGCCCTCGCCACTCTCCTTGATGAGCAGATCGGCCTCGGAGACGACGCCGACCACGCGGGAACCGACGTCGACGACGACCACGCCGCTGATGCCGTGCCGGACCAGCGAGCGAGCGACGTCCTTGAGCGGGGTATCGAGATGGACCGTGACGACCCGGGTCGTCATGACGTCCTGCACGGTGAGCATCGTGGTCACCAGCCTTCTGTATCGAGCGTTTCGTGCCGACATGAGCGTCGGTCCGCGACGCCCGGGTCGATAGGGTCGAAGGTCACGATGGGACGGGCGATGCGGCCATGCCGACGCCCGTTCGGCCCGGTCGGGACGGGCGTTTCGGCCCTACATCGTGTGACGGCGATGCGCGAGCATCCGGATCAGGAGGGATGGCGGTCAGGCCGGACCGGACCGGGCCGGGTCGGGGTCCGGTCTGACCGCCACTCTCCCTTGGAAGGGGGCGACGACGTGACCCAGCTGGGAAGCGGTCCCATCGATCCGGCGGCCGCCGCGGTCCGTATGGCACATCTCGGGTTCCTCGCGGATCCCGATCTGCCGGACCGCCCCGGACCCGCCTTCCTGCTCGTCGCCATGCGCGATGCCCCGACGCTCCGCCACTTCGACCCGGAGCTGGTCGAGTACTGGGTCTCGAGCGGCGGGCGCGGTCGTTCGGCGGCCATCACCTACGCCACCCCGATGCCGATCCACGCGGAGTTCTCGTGGGGCCTCATCCGCATCGTCGACCGGCTCTCGGTCACCAACGAGTACCTGACGTTCGGCGGCCACCTCGAGGGCGCCTGCATCGATGGCGTCACGATCCTGGTCTTCACCTCGCCCGCGCCGCTGCTGCGTCGCGGCGGCCACTCCCAGGGCTGGGACGCCGGGGCGGTGGACCTTGGCGCCTTCTTCGGCCGGCTCATGATCGCGGTGGACTACGCGCCGGGGTTCGAGGCACTCGTCTCGCATGCCGACCCTGAAAGCCGCTATGCGGCGTTCCTCGCGGATCTCGGGGAGCGCTATCGGCGGAGCCCCGAGCTGCGTGGTGCACGCGGCGACCTGTGGCACCTGATCCGGGCCGAGTCCGCGCGCCTCCAGCGGGAGCTGCCGGACGCATGGGCGGCCGGCCTGGACCTGCGAGCTGCGGCAGGGATCGCCGGCGGGGTCGTCGGCTAGATCGTCTGGTTCGCGACGGCCAGGTTCGCCTGGGTCACGGCCAGGAGCCGCTCGGCCTCCGCCGGCACCAGCACCCCGCACACCCGGTCCCAATGGACCGCGACGTCATCCCCGGGGAGCAGCACGTCGCCGAACCCATCCGGTCCCGCGATCGACAGGCGCTCGACCCGCGGTTCGCCGAGGCGGAGCCGGCCGTCCGCCAACTCGAGGGGCGGCAGGCTGACCTCCACCTCCGCCGGACCGAGTGCCACGACCCGGCCCGGCCGGACGAGACAGCGCTCGAGGACCCGCGGCAGGTCGGGCGGGAGACCCCCGCGGATCAGCCCGACCCGAGGCAGGATCTCGAGGACGTGGAAGCTGTGGTGGACCACGCTTGGCGAGCCGGCCTTGTCCGCGAGCCACGGCCACTCCGTCCGGGCCGTACGGTCTCGGAAGCGTGTCTCGAGGTCGTCGTAGCGAGCCCCTGGACGGACGCTCCGGAGCAGCCCGTTGCCCAGCCAGTAGGCCTCGACGACCGCGCGGTCGAGCGGATCGGCGCGGTCGTTCGCGGCGGCGATGAGGCGCAGGTACGGGTAGGCACCCTCGAACCCCTCGGCGATGTGGCGGAGCTCCCCGTCGTCTGGCAGCCCGGCCCGGACCCGCTGGGGCAGGACCCCGTTGGTCTCCGGGCCGCACAGACCCAGCCTGTTCGGTGGGAAGGCGAACCGGGCGAACAGGATCGGCCCGGACCGGATGTCCGCGAGCCGGTCCCGGTCGGCGGCCGGAGCCGTCTCGGGGAGGACGAGAGGTTCGGTCATCCGATGACCTCTGCCCCCGACCGTGAGGCGGCGTCGCCGGTGGCCGCCCGGACGAGCCCGGCGGAGCGGCGCTCCACTCGCAGGCTCACCCACACGAGGCCGACGACGGCGACGGCCATCATGACCAGCCCGACCTCCACGCTGGGCGCCGGCAGGGTGCCGGTACGCGCCGCGGCCAACGCGGCCGTGACGACGGCCCCGAGGACGAGCACCGACGTGACGAGGCTCGCGGGAGCCCGCTGCAGCGCGGCATACCAGGAGGTGACATAGCCGAGGAGGAGCAGCCCGGTCCCGGCGACCAGGACCCACTGCCAGGCGCTGAACGAGGCGATGGCGCCGATCCGGCCCGTGACGGCGAGGAAGCCGACGATCACGAGGGCACCGAGCGCCATCCGGGCCGTCGCCGCGAGTCGGACGCTGACTCCCTCGACCGTCAGCAGGCGTCGGACGATGATCACCTCGACCGACCACAGGATCGTCGCGGTGAGGATCAGCAGTTCGGCGGTCCCGAAGCCGGGCAGGCCGCTGGGACCCACGAGCGCCACGCCGGCGAACAGGGCGCCGAGCGCCAGCAGCTGGGCGAGGCCGAGGCGCTCCCCGAGGACGACCGCTGCGAGGGCGGCGACCCAGATGAACAGCGTCTTGTGGATGAACGCCGCGCCCGGACCGGTCGCCTCGGCGAGGCCGCTGAAGAACAGGATGAACGGCACGCTCCCGCCGATGATCGCGACCGCGAGCAGCCCTGCGCCGCGCCGGCGATCGAGGGCTCGCACTCCCGTCGTGCCGCCGCCGGCGGCCAGCGCGGCGACCAGGACGAGCCCGACGAGGGCATTGCGCGCGCCGGTGAGCGCGACCGGGTCGGCGAACTCCTTGACGATGAGTCCGTTGACGAAGATCGAGACGCCCGAGATGAGCGCGGTGGAGGCGGCGAGGCCGACGCCCCAGGCCGTGGTTCGCGGGATCGACATCATGCCCTCCTGGGGTGTCCGAGTCCGGGTCGGAGATCAGTGGTGAGCGCGGCGAGCTCGGCTCCATCGTGTGGATCGACGCGTCCGAGGACGACGCCAAGCCCGACCAGCACCAGCTCGCCGGCGCGAAGATCCGGGATCGACAGCGCGATCGCGGAGCGCTGCAGGCCATCGAGGTCGACGGTCGCGACGCCATCCTCGACCGAAAGCACCCGGCCGATCGTCGTGCGGCACATCTCAGGCTCCCGGACGGATGCCGGCCAGGGCGCGAGCCTCGGCCTCGATGGCGTCGCGGAACGCCGGGAGCGCGGAGCGGACGGCACGCGACAGCGGCGACCCGTATCCGAAGCCCTGCCCGGCCAGGCCCACGAACGACCCACGGATCGGTCCGCCGTGGAGCACGCCCGCCAGCCCGAGCACGATGTCGAACGGGAGCTGGTGCGACGAGCGCGGCGTGCAGGTCAGGTCCGAGGCCAGGTCCTCCAGGCCGCGGCGGATCACCGTTCCTGGCGGGGGTCCGGCCACCGCGTCCACGACCAGGCAGGCCGTGCCCTCGGGCAGGTCGGCGAGATCGTCCACGCGCAACTCCTCGCAGCGGCGCACCTCGATGGTCGCCAGGAGGTCGCGCGAGAGGGTGGGCAGGAGCGTGGCCAGGGCCGCGACGGCGACGCCGTCGTCCCCGCGGTCGGCGTTGCCGCAGGCGACGATGCGCACATACGGGGGCGGCAGCGGGCCGGTCACGGCTGGGCCTCCCCGGTGGCACCCGGCTCGATGCGCAGATCCAGGAAGTGGGTCGCACACGAGATGCACGGGTCGTAGCTGCGGATGAGCTGCTCCAGCCGGTGGGTGGCGTCGGCGTGCGGCAGGTCGAGCACGCTCGGGGCGAACGCCGTAAGGTCGGCCTCGATGGCGACCTGGTTCTGGCTCGTCGGCGGGACGATGGCCGCGCTCGCGACCCGCCCACGCTCGTCGAGCTCGTAGCGGTGGAAGAGCAGCCCCCGCGGCGCCTCGGTGGACCAGGCGGCTACGCCCGGTCGAGGCGTCCACGGCTCGGCGGGACGCTCGGGCGGGGTGTACCCGTCGAGGATCTCGATGGCCTCGGCCGTGGCGTGGACGAGCTCCACGGCGCGGGCCGCGATGCTCCAGTTGGGGTTGCGAGCGATCGACCCGGCCAGCCCGGTCCGGTCCAAGGCCGCGCGCGCCGCCGGGTGCAGCCGGTCGCCCGCGAGGGTCACGCGCGCGGCCGGACCCAGGAGGTACGGCACGCGATCGGCCATCCTCGCCTGCAGCGCATGCGACCAGGGGACCTGCTCCTCGGCGAAGGCGGCGCCCCAGTCGCCGGGCGCGAGGTCCAGCCCGTCGGACGACGTGATCCGGCCATGGTTCATGGGGTATTCGTCCGGGTGATGAAGGGCGACGAAGCGCTCCTCGCGCTCGAAGACCGGCGCCTCGAACCCGGAGACCCAATCGACGGTCGCCTGGGCCGCGAGGAGCGCGGCATCCAGAGCACGTCGAAGCGGTTCGAGCTCCGTCCGTGTCGGGACCCGAGAGAAGCCGCCCACCCGGACGCTGACTGGGTGGATCGGCCGGCCACCAAGCGTGGCGACGATCTCGTTCCCCACGCGCTTGAGCGCCAGCCCTCGCTCGACCGACGCGCGGTCGCGCGCGGCGAGCTCGACGACGTTGGCGCAGCCGAGGAAGTCGGGCGCGTGGAGCAGGTAGACATGGAGCGCGTGGCTCTCGATCCATTCCCCGCAGTACAGGAGCCGGCGCAGGGCACGGACCGCAGGGTCGACCGTGACGCCGAGGAGGTCCTCGAAGGCGTGGACGGCCGACATCTGGTACGCGATCGGGCAGATCCCGCAGATCCTCGCGACGATGTCGAGGACCTCGTCGGGCGTGCGGCCGACGACCAGCTTCTCGAAGTAGCGCGGCGCCTCGAAGATCGCGAGGTGGGCCTCGGTCACCAGGCCGTCGCGGACGACGAGGCGCAGCGAGCCCTCGCCCTCGACGCGGGTGATCCCGGCCACCTCGAAGCGCTCTTCGGTGCCCGTTCCGGTGCCGCCGCCGATGTCATGCATCGGGCACCTCCGTCGCGAGCGTCGGGACGAGGGGCGGCGGACCGCCCAGCCCGTCGACGACGTCCCGGAAGGGCCGCGCCCAGCCGGTGAACCCGGCGAACAGGCGAGCCGAGTCCTCGTCTGACCAGCCTCCGGCTCCGAACCAGCGCGCAAGGCTCGCCGCGTTGGCGTTCTCGCGCGGCCCGAAGCAGCCGTAGCACCCGCGGGCATAGGCCGGGCACAGGGCGCCACACCCCGTCGCCGTCACGGGCCCGAGGCACGGCCCGGTCCCCGTCACGAGCACGCAGACTGTCCCACGCCGTTTGCACTCGAGGCAGACCGACTCATCAGGGAGCTGCGGACGTCGTCCGACGGTCAGTGCCGTCAACAACTCGAGCAGCTGGCGTGGCGCGATCGGGCATCCACGGAGCTCCGCGTCCACCGCGACGTGGTCGGCGACCGGCGTGGCCGTGGCGAGCGACTCGACGTACTCGGGATGCGGGTAGACCGCGGCGCGAACCTCGTCATGCCGGCTCCAGTTCCGCAGCGCCTGGATGCCGCCCGCCGTGGCGCACGCGCCGATCGTCACGAGGAGTGGCGTCTCACGCCGGATCCGGACGAGGTCCTCGAGCTGTTCCGGCGTGCTGATCGAGCCC
>Ga0187785_10000833_pt1 | contig 11022 bp, 10 predicted proteins | sample 0815_BV2_4_20_MG_FD_132466 | JGI IMG/M metagenome (GOLD analysis project Ga0187785, IMG submission 132466) | Tropical peat soil microbial communities from peatlands in Department of Meta, Colombia - 0815_BV2_4_20_MG | ecosystem: Environmental > Terrestrial > Soil > Wetlands > Peat | place...
AGGCGGCCTATAGCGGTGTGCTTCCGTCTCTGATGGCAGAACTTTTCCCGATCGCCACGCGGAGTACCGGTATCGCGGTGGCCTACAATACCAGCGTGCCGATCTTCGGCGGCTTTGCACCTTTCATCGCCGCATGGCTTGTTGCTGTGACTGGTTCGCCGCTGGCGCCAAGCTTTTATCTGGTTGCGACGTCACTAATTAGCCTGGTGGTGCTTGTCATTATCCACATGCGAGTCAAAACAATCTAGACGTTCCCAGCTGGAGAGAAACCCGTGCCTCGCATTCGCTTCGATTTCGGCGTGTTGAAACTGGACGCCGAATTGCTCGACACACCCACGGCCAAGGCCATTGCGGCGAAACTGCCGATTTCCTCGGCCGTGCTCACCTGGGGCGAAGAGGTCTATTTTGATGTGCCGGTAGACATCGCGCGTGAGCCTGATGCGCGTACCGTAATCACGCCGGGCGAAATTGCCTACTGGCCGCAGGGCCCGGCGATTGCAATCGGTTTCGGGCGCACGCCGATTTCAAAAGGCGACGAGACGCGGCTCGCCAGCCCCTGTAACGTTTTTGCCAAGGCTATTGGTAACGTGAAGGTATTGGCGAAAATCAAAACGGGGATCGAAGTAACAGTGACCAGGCTCGACTAGTTCGACGATCGCTCACCGGTATGACGGCGGACCATCGACAAGGTGAGATCCCACGCATTACGGATGTTGACGATAGCAAGCAACAGCAATCCGGTAGCCAGCACTTCAAGCGCATAGGCCTGCCCGCGATAGATCATGACGCTTGCGACCAGTAACGCGAGATAAGCGCCGACAGGAAGCAATCCATAGGCGAAGTAGTCCGGCATATACTGTGTCATCTCGGTGCGAATAACCCGCACGGTGATAACGATCGACACGGCAATCCCCATGACCGCTGTCGCTCCGATCAGTGTCGCGAAGAACACAGGCCCATGCGAGGGCACCAGGCATACTGCTGAGAGAAAAAACACGCTGGTGAAATGGATCACCACGGGGCTCATAAATGTACGGGTCCCACGTTGATCCTTATTGCCTAGAAAGCCGACGCCAAGCGACACAGCGACGAACAACAGCGCAAGCAATGTGGCGCCGGCAGTGCCGAGCAGGACGTAGAATTCATGCCACGCGTGCAGCGCTTCCATGAGATCAGCCGCGCCCGACGAACGGCATTTTGTTCGCCATGACCGTCATGAACAAAACATTCGTGTCGAGCGGCAGGCTCGCCATGTAGACCACGGCATTGCCGACGTGATCGGCTTCCATGCGCGGCTCGATCATCTTGCGGCCATCGGCCTGCAACACGCCTTCACCTTGCACCATGCGCTCGGTTAATGGCGTCGCGGCGTTGCCGATATCGACCTGGCCACAGCAGATGTCGTACTGCCGGCAATCGAGCGAAGTGGACTTGGTGAGCCCCGTGACGGCGTGTTTAGTCGATGTGTAGGCGACCGAATAGGGCCGAGGCGCATGCGCCGAAATCGATCCATTATTGATGATGCGGCCACCGCGCGGCGACTGACTCTTCATGATTTTGATTGCTTCCTGCGTGCACAGGAACATGCCGGTAAAATTGGTCGCGACAACGTTCTGCCAGGTCTCGAACGGCAAATCTTCGAGGGGGACCGGAGGCGCACCGATGCCTGCGTTATTGAACAATACGTCGAGCCGCCCGAACGTTGCTTTTACGGTTGCAAACAACGAGACGATTGAATCGCGCTTTGAAACGTCCGTTGGAACGGCCAGCGCTTGTGCTCCGACAGCGTTGATCTCGCCGGCGACCTTGTCGATCATTTCCTTGCGACGGCCGGCCAGCACCAGATTGTATCCTGCCTTGGCCAGCGCGATGGCTACCGCTCGGCCCACGCCGGTTCCGGCTCCAGTTACGAGTGCAATTTTTGCGACGGTTGCCATCAGATTTCCTTTCCCGGCGGGAGTTGTCGCCCGCATAATATGAAAACGCGCGCACGCTACCATTGGCAACGGAGCACGTCAGCTAGGCGGAAAACAGAAGGCCTTTAGCTTGCGAGCGCCTCGATGGGCCGGAAGGCGCCGGGCGATTTCAGGCGCGCGGTGATCTCGGCGACCGTCACGGGCCTGCCGAAGCGAAAGCCTTGCATGGAATGCACACCGGCGGCACGCAGGAAAAGCTGCTGGTCTGCTGTTTCCACGCCCTCGGCGGTGACCTTCATGCCGAGACCACGGCCGAGACTGACGATCGCATGAACGATTGCCGCAGCGTCGGCCGCCTTTTCGATCGAGCGTACGAAACTGCGGTCGATCTTCAGTTTGTCGAACGGGAAGCGGCGCAGATAGAGCAAGCTGGAATAGCCAGTGCCGAAATCGTCCAGAGCGAGTCGGACGCCAAGCGCCTTAAGCCGCAGCATTGCGTCTTCAGCAGTATCGACATTACCCAGCAGCACACTTTCGGTGAGCTCCAGTTCGAGCCGAGCCGGATCAAAGCGCGTCTCTTTCAGAATGTGCTGAACCACCTCGACAAAATCGATGCGACGAAATTGCAGCGAAGACACGTTCACGGAGATGGTGAGCTCCGGCCACGCCCTGCCGTCGGTGCAGGCACGGCGAAGCACCCAGTTGCCGAGTTCGATGATCAAGCCGCTGTGTTCGGCAATGGCGATGAATTCACTTGGCGGTATCTCACCGCGAGTCGGGTGTGTCCAGCGGCAGAGCGCCTCGACACCGACGACGATCTCGCCGCTCTTGTTGACGACCGGTTGATACAGCAATTGCAACTGGTCGTTTTCAATCGCCGCACGCAAATCCGCTTCAAGCAACTTGCGACTGGAAAGATCGGCGTCCATTGCGGCATCATAGATGCATGCGCGATTACGCCCTTCATTCTTGGCGCGATATAGCGCCATGTCGGCGTAACGCATGATGTCAGCGGCGGTACCGCATTTGTCGTCGATTACAGCGATACCGATCGACGCGCCGATAATGATGTTTTGTGCATTGATTGCGTAGGGCGCGCATATGGCCGCGATAATGCGTTGCGCAAGACCCAGCATCTCTTCGCTTTCGCCTGCGATTGATGAGATCACGGCAAATTCATCGCCGCCGAGCCGCGCCACCAAATCACCGCCGCGCAGCGTGTGCGAGAGCCGCAGCGTGACATTGCGGATAAGCTCGTCGCCGACGTGATGACCGAGCGTATCATTGACGTCCTTGAAGTGATCCAGATCGATATAGAAGACGGCCGCCGGCGCGCTGCCGCCGCGAACCTCCTCGATTGCCGCTTCCAATCGTTCGCCAAAGAATATGCGATTGGGCAAGCCGCAAAGCGGGTCGTGCATGGCGAGATGACGTAGCCGCGATTCGCCGGCCGCAATTGCTGCCGCAGTGCGGCGCATGTACCGCAACACGAAGGCAGCGAGGAGCGCGAAACCGATGAATGCGACAGCGATGAACGGTACGACGTTGTGCACGATTTCCGCGCCCGGTTGTTTTGGTGTCCAGGCGAACCGCGCGATTGCGGTCCCATCGGGGCTATTGAGGTCATAGGCAAGGTCGCCATTCAGCGGAAGATTCTGCTCGACTTTGCGCAGGTTGGTCAGCCGCAGTTGTGCCGCAATGCTCGCGAGCGCGTTGTCATCAATATATTTCACCGACATGATGATAGGTGCGGCACCGTCCAGCGAGGCGGGGCTTCCATCGTTGGGGCCGATTGCAACCGCAGCGACTATTGCCGCGCGTCCCATCAAACGCTCAATGACCGCAGTTTGCTGATGCGCGTCGGCTAAAGCCTTCTGGTTGAAGCGGATCGCGCCACGCGGATTCGAATCACGGCCGCGCACGTAGTCGAGCACCGAGGCAAGGTGGGGGCGCGCTTTTTCAAACCACTTCATGTCAGCCGGCCGGTTGCCGACCATCGAATAGATCAGGTCGTCGTTGCGGTCGAAAATGAAGATGTGGTCGTGGTCAAAATATGTTTCCAGCCACGTTCCGACGCGCTGCGCGGTCCACTCCTGATTGAATGAGCGGCGAATATTCTGAATTGCGCCTTCCGAGGAGGCGACACTTTCCACTTCGCGCAGTACGCGTTCGCCGTAGTTGGTAAGTGCGCGCGAGAACAGTTGCCTTTCATGGTCGACCGCAACCACGTCGGCACGCTGCGCGGAGGACAGTACGGCGACAACGATGCAAACAATCGCGACGGCAACGATAACGCCGATTGGAACCACGACGCTCAGGCGAGCGCGGTCCCAACTGGTGTATTGCCGCACATCCGAGGCACGCGGGCGAGCCACAGCCGGCACGATTGAGGTCCCTTAAAGCATCCTGCCATCAGGCTTTTCGGGCCGGACGCTAGGTGACAAAGCTTGCTATTGGCTTTCCTTTTACCGAACCTGTTAGGGGTACGGTTGCGAGGGAACTGCAATTCGCCCGGTTCTGTTAACTGGCGGTAAAACTATAGTCGCTGCCCTGGGTTGCTGAATTAATGAATTAGAAATTCGCGACGGTCGTTTTGCTCGCGATCGGCGTGAAACAGATCAATTGGCGCTGCGATAAGGCGGACGGGGGATTGCGATATGCGCGGCGCGCAGCGCGCCAGACCAGCGTTCGCGCAAATCCTGGAAATAGGGCTCCCCCGGCTCGATCCTGTAGTTCACCTCGGAAGTGCACGAGTCCCTGCGCACCACCAGAATGTCGATTGGCAATCCGACGCCGAGGTTGGACCGCATCGTAGAGTCCATCGAGATCAAGCCGATCTTGAGTGCGTCGTATAGGTCAGTCTCGAACCCGATCGCGCGATCAAGCACCGGCTTCCCATATTTGTGTTCGCCGATCTGAAGATAGGGTGTGTCGGTCGTGCATTCGATGAAATTGCCGGCTGAGTAGATCATGAACAGCTGCAGGCGACCGCCTTTGATTTGGCCGCCGAACAGGAACGCGACCTCGTGGTCGACTTCGGCTGCCTCCAACGCCTTGCCCTCGGCGATCTGTAAATTACGGATAGTGCGGCCGATGCGCTGCGCCGCCTGAAACATTGTCGGTGCATTCATCAGGGTCTCAATCTCGCCGGTTTCAGGATTTTCTACACCTTCGGTCAGCGTCGAGCGCACTGATTGGCTGAGCGAAAGATTGCCGGACGAGGCGAGGGCCATGATCCGCTCACCAGGATCCGTATAGACGTGCAACTTGCGAAACGTAGAGACATTGTCGAGGCCTGCATTGGTCCGCGTGTCGGCGACCATGACGAGACCAGCTCTCACAAGAATTCCGCAGCAATATGTCATAGGGTTTGCGATTTCTGGTTACTAAGGCTGGTGGTTTATAGCGATCTGGTGGGCCCTTCGGCAATGCATCACGTTTGTACCTGCTGACGTGCCTGGTCTACGCGTACGGCCACCGTCAGGGTTTCACCGCTGCCGCCAAAACGTGTACCTCGCACTGGAGCCGCACCAAGATAATCCAGGCCGACCGCGACGCGGACGTGGGCCTCCGTAATGCAGATGCCATTGGTCGGATCGAAGCCAACCCAGCCCAGGTTCTCGACATAGGCTTCTACCCAGGCATGGCCGGCATCCTGGGCTGTCACACCATCGGCGCGACGGAAATGGCCGCCGACGTACCGCGCGGGAACGCCGAGCGCGCGAGCTGTCGCGACAAAAATATGGGTAATGTCCTGGCAGACGCCGCGCCGAAGGGCAAAGGCTTCTGCGGCGGTCGTCGCGGTATGAGTAGGATCGGTATCGAAGGCAATTTCACGGTTGAGCGCCGTCAGGAGTGCGTGCAGCAACACGAGCGTGTCGCCGTTCGTGGCGGCGCGTATCGTCTGCGCGAAGTCGACGATGGCAGCGTCCGTTTGGGTCAACGGGGTTTCGCGCAGGTAGAACTGCGGCGGAAAGCGCTCGATCGCACCACTCACCAGACCGTCGGTGTCTTGGGTATCGACCTCACCCTCGACCTCAACCGTCAAATTCTTGAATGGTCCCTCAGCCGTGAACGAATGAATGATATTGCCGAAAGCGTCTTCATGCTGGTGCAGCAGACAGTCGACTGATAGATCGATTCGCCATGACACCACGTGCTGACCCTCATGGTCGCGCGGGGTCAACCGCAACAGCTGCGTTACGCCTGCGGGCGGCGTGTCGTAGGCGTAGGTGGTCGCGTGAGAAATACGGATTCGCATGGGGGCGATCGGCTATTGATTGGACCGGGGCTCTTCTAGCACAGGCTTTCGGCGAAGAGCGGTACGGCACCTATGTCAAGAATTGCTCTGTAATCAACGCACCCAGCCGGTTGTTCTCGACAATGAACTCGCTGATGAACTCGTGTAGCCCACGCTGGAAAATGCCATCCATGCGACTGTTTTGCAGCCGCGTGCGGATGCCGCGCGCCTGCCGTTGTACCGGGCCATGTCTACCATATGCGCCGGCGATTGAATCCAGATTACGCACAATTGCCTCGTAGCACGAAGCAAGCGAGCGCGGCATCTCATCGCGCAAGATAAGAAGATCGGCGACCAACCAAGGCTTCAGGCTCTCACGATAGACCCAGTGATATGCCGTGAGCGCCGAAACCGAACGCAGGATTGCCGCCCATTGGAAATAGTCGAGCGGACCGCCGACGCGCTCGTTTTCCGGAAGCAGAAGATGATATTTGACGTCAAGGATACGCGCCGTGTTGTCCGCGCGCTCAAGATAAACTCCGAGCCGTGAGAACCAGTAGGCGTCGTTGCGCAACATTGTGCGATAGGCCGAGCCGTCGTATCGCAAAGATGATTCCTGCACCCAGCGCAGGAAGCGCGAGAACTCTTCGCGTGTGGTCGGCCCGTTGCCGTAGCGCTTTAGTTCAAGCCAGGTGCCGTTGATGGCGTCCCACATTTCCATTGTGAGCGCAGTGCGCACGGCGCGGGCGTTGCCGCGGGCAAGCTCGAAGCAGGAACGGATCGACGACGAGTTGGCGGTGGAAAACGCCAGGAAGTCGGTTACGTTTTCCTCATTCGCTTCATCATAGAGCTTGAAGAAGGCGTTGGCGCACCCCGCGGTTGCGACCGCGGATTCCCACTCATTGCTGGCGCCGACGTAGGCAAGGGGCAATGCCGACAGCCGCTGCGTGGCATCGAGTATGCGTGCAAGGTATTCGGCGCGTTCGACATAACGCGATAGCCAATACAGGTTATCGGCGGTGCGCGAGAGCATGCCTCATCCGTCCAAGACCCACGTATCCTTGGTGCCGCCGCCCTGGCTGGAATTGACCACCAGCGAGCCCTCCTTCAATGCAACCCGCGTCAGTCCGCCCGGCACGATGCGCACGCGGTCACGCCCGGTCAGCACAAATGGCCGGAGATCGACGTGACGCGGGGCCACGCCTTGCTCAACGCAGGTAGGGCATGTGGACAGCGCCAGCGTCGGCTGAGCGATGAAATTCTTCGGTGATGTTTTCAGTTTGGCGCGGAATTGTTCGATCGCAACCTTGCTGGCCGATGGACCGATCAGCATGCCGTAACCGCCTGAACCATGGACTTCCTTGACCACCAGCTCATGAAGATGATCGAGCACGTAGGCCAGGTGTTCTTCCTCGCGGCAGCGCCAGGTCGGCACAGTTTTGAGCAGAGGCTCCTCGCCGAGATAGAACTTCACGATTGCCGGCATGAAACTGTAAATCGCCTTGTCATCGGCAATACCCGTGCCGACGGCATTGGCGAGCGTCACATTGCCGGCCTGATATGCCGACATCAGCCCCGGCACACCCAAGGCGGAATCCGGGCGGAAGGTGAGGGGATCCAGAAAATCATCATCGATGCGCCGGTAAATGACATCGACCCGATACGGCCCCTGGGTGGTACGCATGTAGACGACTTCGTCTTTGACAAACAGATCGCGACCCTCGACCAGCTCGACGCCGAGTTTGTCAGCGAGGAACGAGTGTTCGTAGTATGCAGAATTGAAGACTCCGGGCGTGAGCAGCACGACATTCGGATCACGCGGGGTCGACGACGGCGCCACAGATGTCAGCGTAGCAAGCAATTCGTCCGGATAGTTTTCGACGGGTGCGATGCGGTGTCGCGAAAACAATTCCGGGAACAGCCGCATCATGATCTCGCGGTTCTCCAGCATATAGGAGACGCCGGAAGGCGTGCGCGCATTATCTTCGAGCACGTAAAACGTTTCGGCATCGACTCGTACGATGTCGATACCCGCGACGTGCACGTAGATATCGTGCGGTACATTCTGTCCGCTCATCTCGGGGCGGAACGCCGGATTTCGGAAGACCAGATCGTCGGGTATCAGACCCGCCCGCAGGATTTCGCGCGCGCTGTAGATATCCTTGATGAATGCGTTGAGCGCGTTGACGCGCTGGGTAAGTCCTTTTTCCAGGAGACGCCATTCGCTGCCGGACATGATGCGCGGAATGACGTCAAACGGGATAAGCCGTTCCTGTGCGTCAGCTTCTCCGTAGACCGCGAAGGTGATGCCGATGCGGCGAAAGATCAGCTCGGCTTCGCGCCGCCGATAGGCGAGAACGTCGGGCGGCACCTCTTCGAGCCAGCGCGACAGTTCGCCGTAGGCGGGACGCACGCCGCCGTTATCGCCCTGCATTTCATCGAAGGCGGCAACCATCCGGGCCCCCAACTCGCCGATTACGCAACTCTTGTTCCAGCCTTTCGTTCGCAGCTTTCCACAGATCGGCGTTGCAAGCTTCAGGCCAATCAAAAGCCGAGTTAAAACCGTAGGTTATAGATGCTGTTGCGGGTCGGATGCCGCCTTTGCCCAGTAAATGAGCAGCCGCGGCAAGCCGCGGCTTGAGCGGGTACCGAGGCCACGCTACGTCTTTGGATCGCCACAAGGAAAACGCCATGGGTGCCAAGGCCGACATCGTCACAGCAGCCGTGCTGGTGATCGGGGACGAAATCCTGTCGGGCCGCACCAAGGACAAGAACATCGGCTACATCGCCGATTACCTCACCGCCATCGGCATCGACTTGAAGGAAGTGCGGGTGGTTTCCGATGAGGCTGCCGCGATCGTGGACGCGCTCGATAGCCTGCGGACGAAATACACGTACGTGTTCACGACCGGCGGCATCGGCCCGACCCACGACGACATCACCGCCGATTGCGTGGCTGAGGCTTTCGGTGTCGCGTTGGAATTTCGTCCGGAGGCGGTGGCGATCCTGAAAGAACGGCTGGCCAAGACAGGTGGCGAACTCAACGAGGCGCGTCTGCGCATGGCACGCATCCCGCAGGGCGCCTCGCTCGTTGCAAACAGAGTATCAGGCGCGCCCGGCTTCTGGATTGGCAACGTCATCACGATGGCTGGCATTCCCGCAGTGATGCAGGCAATGCTCGACGAGGTTGCGCCAAAACTTAAAGCTGGCACCAAATTGCTGTCGGAGACGATTCGCGCCGATGCCAAGGAAGGCGACGTCGGCACCGAGCTGGGTGCCATCGCCAAAGCGCATCCCGAAGCGATCATCGGCAGCTATCCCTTCATCGACGAGAAGCACGGGCCCAACACCAATATCGTTGTGCGCTCGCGTGACGCGGAGAAGCTTGCAGTGGTGAAGGCCGAGGTCGAGGGCATGCTGAAGAAAGTAAAAGCCCAACTGTCAGTTGCGCGGTAGGAACATCTGAATGGCGAAACCCCAGGCCGACATGGCGCCACGTCCGGAAAAAATTTTCCCCGTCTCCTGGGATCAGTTCCACCGCGACTCGCGTGCGCTCGCCTGGCGCCTGCATGAGGCCGGGCCATTCGAAGCGATTGTCTGCATCACGCGTGGCGGGCTGGTACCGGCGGCGATCGTCGCGCGTGAACTCAATGTGCGAATGATCGAAACCGTATGCGTGGTGAGCTACCGGGACTATAAAAATCAGGGCGACCTGTCGGTGCTCAAAGGTATCGCGCCGGAAGTGCGCACGCTGCACGCAAAAGGCAAGCGCGTGCTGATCGTCGACGATCTCGTTGATACCGGCCAAACCGCGCGGGTGGTGCGCGACCTGTTGCCGGACGCGCATTTCGCCGCTGTCTACGCCAAGCCCATGGGGCGGCCTTTGGTCGACACGTATATCACCGAGGTCTCGCAGGACACCTGGATATACTTCCCGTGGGATACCGGCCTTGCATTCCAGCCGCCGATCCGCGAAGGCGGAGACTAGTCATTTTGGAGGAAGCCCAATGCTGACACGACGCCGTGTGCTCGCCGGTGCTGCGGCACTTGCCGCCGGGATTCCCAAAGCGGGTGCGCAGTCGAACTATGCGACCCAGCCGATCCACATTCTCGTTGGTTATGCGGCTGGTGGCGGAGTCGATATTGTCGCGCGGCTGTTGCAGGAACCCATGAAGTCGGCACTTGGCCAGCCGGTCATCATCGAGAACCGAACCGGCGCAAGCGCGATGCTGGCAACAGGCGCGGTCGCGAAAGCGCAGCCCGACGGTTACACGCTGCTGGCATGCGCATCCGGCGAGGTCGCAATCAATCATTTCCTGTTCAAGGAACGGATGTCCTACGATCCGGCGAAAGAATTGGTGCCGATCGCGCTGATCGGCATCGTCCCATGCGTTGTGGTCGTCGCGGCGGCGACGCCCGTACACAATCCGAAAGAGCTGATCGATTACGCCAAGGCCAACCCGGGCAAGCTGTCCTTTTCTTCCTCGGGCATCGGCAATCCGCAACAGCTGGCAGGTGAATTAATGAATACGATGGCGGGGATTCAGGTTCTGCACGTGCCTTATCGCGGCTCGGCGCCGGCGGTGACGGACGTCGCGACCGGAGCGGTCACCATGAGCTTTTCCAGTCTTGCGGCGGCACTGCCACTCATCCAGGCGGGCAATCTGCGCGCGGTGGCGGTTACGTCGCGCGAACGAATGCCGCAACTGCCAAATGTAGCGCCGCTGAGCGAGGGTGCCCCCGGCCTCGCAGGTTACGAGCTGCTCAACTGGTTCGCCATGTTCGGCACCGCCGGTACGCCCCCTGAGATCGTTGAGCGCCTCAACGGCATTGTGAATACGGCGCTCAAGGACCCGGCAATCTCCG
>Ga0187785_10000835_pt1 | contig 11015 bp, 14 predicted proteins | sample 0815_BV2_4_20_MG_FD_132466 | JGI IMG/M metagenome (GOLD analysis project Ga0187785, IMG submission 132466) | Tropical peat soil microbial communities from peatlands in Department of Meta, Colombia - 0815_BV2_4_20_MG | ecosystem: Environmental > Terrestrial > Soil > Wetlands > Peat | place...
AAACCGGCGAAGAGGCCCCCCACCATGCCGCCGAATGAGAGCGAGACATAGAAAGAGGTCAAGTGAACTGGCAAGGGCCGGCCACGGGCCAATTCGCTATGGCAAGCCATCGCGATGATAAAAAAGGCGAGCAGATGCCCGGCAAGACTTGGCAGCACTGGCATACGGTTTCCGAGATAAAGCAGCATCGCCACCCATGCCACGGCAAAAGGTTGTAGCAGCCAGATGAATTCATGCGAGAACACCGGGCGTCGCTGGAAGACCAGAACCCAAGTCAAGAGATAGAGCGACAATGGCATTACCCACAGCAATGGCGCCGAGGTCAGGTCGGTTGAAATGTGTGCAGTAACAGCAACAAGCAGCCCGGACGGTACCGCAGAGACAAAGACCCAACGGCCGATCATCAACCAGCTCGGCCGGATCACATCTGTATCTGTTCGCAGCACGACATCTGCGTCAGGCGGCGATCGAAGCAGCAAGACGGCGCAGCCCGTGATCAGGATCGCGAGAAGTGCAAAGCCCACAGTCCAAAGCTGTCCTTGCGTCCGGAGGGTCAATGCCGGTTCCAGGATCAGAGGATAGGACAATAGAGCCAGGAAGCTTCCCACATTGGAGGCTGCGTAGAGGAAGTAAGGATCGCTCCCTTCGCGATGGCCGGTACGTACAAACCACGCTTGTAGCAGTGGATTATTTGCGGCCAGGGCAAAGAACGGCAAACCAATCGACGCGGTGAACAGCGCGATGAGCCACAGCGCCGTTCCCGAGGCAGGCGGCGTTCCCCACCCCTCGGCGATCGATAACGGCAGCACAAAAGCTGACCCTGCCAAAATGGCAATATGGATTGCTGCCGCTAGCGAACGCTGGCGCATTTTCGTCAGCAGATGCGCATAGGCGTAACCCGCCAGCAGCAGCGATTGAAAGAAGACCATCGCCACCGACCAGACAGAAGGCGAGCCGCCGAGCCGTGGAAGAACCATGCGGGCAAACATGGGCTGCACGGCAAAGAGGAGCATTGCGCTAAGAAATACAGCCGCAGTGAAAACACTGAGCACAAGCGTCCCGCTGCGCAGGCGAGGCGCCAAGGCCGTCGTAAGGCGGGCCATTCTAATCCTCTGTTCGTCGTGGAAGGCGAGAACAACGGCAGGTCTTTATGAAAAGTCGTATAAAAAATGCTTACTCGTATTGGTAGCATTATCAAATAGCTTGGTTAGCTAATGCTTTCGATGAAACGGTCGGGGAACTCCACAGCGAAAATTCTCTTCTTGCCGCTATCTGAAAAAACGGAGGCGGCGCCCCAGCCATTGTCCGCTTCGGGCCCTAGCGGACATTCCAATTGCACCGATGAATCTCTGCTCTCGGGGTAAGAGCAGACTAAAACGGACATACTGCAGCATGAGTCGCTACAGAAGCCACTGGAGCGCGAAGGTCATCGAACAATATTTCCTGCACTTCGTTGAAATTGCCGTCCCGCCCAATGGCCTCGGCGCGACGCCTGGCCCGACGTACGATTCTCATGCTCGCCACGGAGTTGCCAAAGCTTGGTTCTCGTTCCGGCATGATGCGAACGGCAGTGTTATTCGCTCGTGCTTTGGCGATCCGGATTTAGCTGCGGCGTTTGCAAGCGAATTCGGGCAGGACGTCGTTAATGTCTCTTAACTTGTTTCACGAGATTGCGCCAAAGTCCTTTTAATAGCGCCGCCCTATACTGTCGGCTCTTTAATCCTCATGAGGCAACCCATGTCCAAAGTTCGTAACTTTATCAAAGACGAATCTGGGGCCACTGCGATTGAATACGGCCTGATTGCCGCCGGCATTTCGGTTGTTATCATCGCGACGGTCAATGCTATTGGCTCAAGCCTGAACGCCAAGTTCGACAGCATATCGACCCAGCTTAAGTAACACTCCTCTTCTGTACTTCTGTACTGGCTGTACTGAGGCCGCCGCAATCCGGCGGCTTCTTTTTTGCGCAATCGACAGAAGGAAAAACGGATTTTCAGGGTAAAGCGGATATGAGGGATCGTGATCTTACAGTTGCCGAGTTTAGCATTTGGCCGCAGAAACGCTGCTTGTAAAAGGAACATATGATGGCAAAGGGATACTGGATCGTATCAGTCGATGTGAGCAACCCGGAGAGCTACAAGATGTATATCGCTGAAAATTGCAGCGCCTTCCGCACGTATGGTGCTCGCTTCCTCATACGCGGGGGAAAGTCGAAGGTGGTTTAGCATAAGGGGCGATCACGCATTGTGGTCATCGAGTTCAAAGACTACGCAACCGCGCTTGAATGCTACCACTCACCCGAATACGCCAAAGCGATTGAAATCCGCAAAGGCGGCGCTGTAGCCGACATCATCGTTGCTGATGTCTATCACGGTCCGCAACCAACGGACGGCTAAAGGATGCCCTAAGTCCGCTGAAGGCCAAGCGGACATTCAGTTTTCGCAGAAGCCTAAAGGCAATCGTACGGTATACTAGAGCCGCGTCAGGAAATATTCGCTCAAAGGTACAAAATGATCCGGATAGTAATGTTATGCGGCTTGGCAATTGTTGGGGCAAAGGTGGCGACCGCCCAAAACATCTTTGGTGCTGGAACAATCACATGTGGCGACTGGTTAGAATACCGCAATCAAAATCGCAAAGATCACGAGTATCAAGCGCAGGCCTGGATCGACGGATTTATTTCGGGGTCAAACGTGTCGAGCCCAAGTGGACCTGATATTCTCGCCTCAAGGACAGGCGACGAGATGTATGCGTGGATTGACAATTATTGCAAGGCAAAACCGCGGGATAGACTCGTGGCAGCCACTTGGGCGCTCGTAAAGGAATTGCAGTCGAAAGCGAAGTGAGTGCCGCCGTTCGTGCTCGCACCGCGCCGACGAGGTGGTCGAGTAGAGTTGCAACATCAGCTATTGGTGGTGGAATCAACCGGTCGACGCAACATTTCTGCGATACGCAAAGCGCGTGGCAGCACGGTTCCAATGAGAATGTCAATGATCTACTGAGACACTATTTTCCAAAAGGCGCCGACTTGTCGGGGCATTCGCGAGGTCATCCGAATAAAGCGGCGTGTCAGCAAAACAAGCGGCCGCGTAAGACCTTAGGAGCACCCAACCGCTGGTGTTGCGTCGACCGGTTGACCTCGCAGTCAAAGCCGACATTGGTCGGCGTCACATGCCGCAGGCAACATCGCCGGCCGGAAGCGGGTTTTAAAACTGCTCAATGCATCAGCCCTCGTTTGAGGAGGGATGCGCTGGCATTTGCGCCCAACTTGCGCAAGACTTTGCTCCGGTCACCACGCATATCCGGGAGGACCTCATGGCCTATGACCTCAATCAGTTCATCGCAGATTGCCGCACAATTTTAGAGCGCGACCCGGGCCCTGCCGGCCGCGAAGTGGTACGCGCCAATCTCGAGCGGCTGCTCGCCAATCCCGATTTCGTCCACGAGCATTGCGGTGATGACGCGCCACGCGGACTGAAAGTCCTGTACGAAGATCCGAAGCTCGGCTTTCAGATTCTCGCACATATCAATGACAAGGCACGCGTGTCACCGCCGCATGATCACGGGGCTTCCTGGGCGATCTATGGCCAGGCCACCAAATACACCGACATGATCGAATGGGAGCGCGAGGACGACGGAAAAGATCCCAAACACGCCAAGCTCAAGCCGGTGAAGAGATACCGGCTTACGCCCGGCAAGGCTGGCATTTATCAGGACGGCGCCATCCACTCGATCGATTACCCGGACTATGCGCGCTTCGTACGTGTGACCGGAACCAACCTCGACAAGATCGACCGCATCAAGATCGACCCGAAAACCGGCGCGGTCGAGAAAATGTACGCGCAGCAGGCGACGTAGCTGTTGCACACCATTTTAGACTCAGTTGCGCCACGAAAGGGTTGGGTAAAGGGCAAGCTCTATCGCCAGGTCCGTTCGTCCTCATCCGGCGAGTTCCGCTCGTCAACCTTTGCTCCCCCCGGGAAAAGAACCTGGTTGCAGGCCCAAACGGAAAATTCCATGACGAGTGCGAGAGCGCCCCGGCCCATCACCCCTGTCATGGTCAAGGCCATGCTCACCGACGGTGCTGAGCTTGCGCTGATCGATGTGCGCGAGGAACTGACTTTCTCGCAAAATCATCTGCTTTGGGCACGCTCGGTGCCGTTGAGCCGGCTCGAATTGCGTTTCGCGTCGCTCGTCCCTCGCCTCACCACCCGCATCGTTCTGTGCGACGACAATGACGGCCTGGTCGAACGGGCGGCGAATATTCTCTCCAACGCTGGTTACACGGACCTTTCCTACCTGGACGGTGGCATTGCCGGCTGGACCAAAGCCGGTTTCGTGCTGTTTTCCGGCGTTCACGTACCGAGCAAGGCGTTTGGCGAATTCGTCGAACATGACAGCGGGACGCCGAGCATAAGCGCCAGTGAACTCAACGAGCTTATGCGTAATGGCACCGACCTCGAGGTGCTCGACAGCCGCCCGTTCGATGAGTACTCACGCATTTCGATCCCGACCGGAATCAACGTACCGGGTGCCGAGCTGGTATTGCGGGTACGCGATATCGTGCCATCACGCGAAACCCTCATCGTCGTCAACTGCGCCGGCCGTACCCGAAGCATTATCGGCGCACAATCGCTCATCAATGCGGATGTGCCCAACAAGGTCGTGGCGCTGCGCAACGGGACCATGGGCTGGCACCTGGCAGGACTTACATGTGACAGTGGCAAGACCACACGGGCCCCGGCTGTATCTGGCGGCGGCTTGACATGGGCCAGGTCGGCTGCGGAAACCGTTGCGCGCAAATTCAGCGTCGCGCGCATTAGCCGCAAGCAACTGGAAGAATTTCAAGCCGACACCAGTCGCACGACCTATGTGTTCGATGTTCGCGATCCGGACGAATACGCGGCGGGTCATTTTCGGGGCGCAATCTCCGCACCAGGCGGTCAGCTGGTGCAAGCGACCGACATCTATGCTGGCACCCTCGGCGCCCGCATCGTGCTCAGCGACGACAAGGAAGTCCGGGCGCTCATGACCGGATCCTGGCTAAAGCAGATGGGCTGGAAAGATGTATTCGTGCTGCCGGAAGCGGGCAATGAAACTGAGGCGCCTGAAAGAGTTGTCCTTGGCGTACCGGCGGTCGATCATGCGATCGACCCTTCCGCCGTGCTTGCGATCGACAACGCGAGTGTAATCGATTTGTCGCGCAGCCCGGACTATCGGCGCGGCCATATTCCGGGCGCGTGGTTTGCAATCCGCTCGCGGCTGCATTTTGCCATGCAGAAGATTGTTCCTACGGCCGACGTGATCCTCACCAGCGAGGATGGTGCACTGGCGAGCCTCGCGATCGTTGAGGCGCAGGCATTGACGGGACATCCGGTCCGTTGGCTCAGAGGTGGTAATGCCGCCTGGACGGCAGCCAAATTTCCGCTCTCCACCAGCGCCAGAATGGCCGATGAGCCGGTCGACGTCTGGCTCAAGCCCTATGAACGGACGGATGACACGGAGGCGGCAATGAACGCGTATCTGTCCTGGGAAGTGGATCTGCTGGAGCGCATCAAACAGGACGGCACCACCTACTTCTTGCACACCCGCTAGCCTGCACGTGCTGGACGGAATAAGTCGCGGCCTCACGCCTTTATATCACCGCGAACGTCCGTTATCGGCCTGACGCAGACATGCGCCGGCGCGATTTCATAGGGTCGTTATTGGCTCCATAAACACGGCTTAATAAATGCGTTACCGGATGTCTTTTGCCATCTGGACATGGTTACCTTGCAAAGCGATGATAAAAGAGCGTTGGCGATTAATAATTTTGCACGGGAGTAATACCATGATGCGCATTGCTATTTTCGCTCTCGCGGTCCTGGCTGGGAGCGGCGCTGCGGAGGCTGGGCAAATCGAGGTCATATCAGCCAGCCCGCGCCACATTGAGATCGCTGCCTGGTGCTGGACGGCCGGTTCGATTTGTCAGCAACAGGCTTCCGATGTTGCGCAGGGCTATTGCTACGGCCCAAATTGGCCGCGGCGCGCGGTATATGTGCGGTCGGGGCTTGTTGAGCGCGGTTTTTTTGGCGAACGGATGATATTCGTCTATAGGTGCAATCGGCGATCCATTATCTGCGAGGCCGGTAGCTGTTATTAGTACGAAAATTTGTCGTCATTGAATAAGCCGAGTGTCCGCTTCTGGCCCTGACCAGACATCCTCACGTCGTTGTCGAGAAATTTAAATTGGTGTTCGGGCGATGCGGGGCGTTACTCCCGCTCTTTCGGCATGTCGGCGTCCGTTGTATCGCCGCCTTGCGGAGAGGGAAATGCCTCCTGCGTCACCGCAGCGATCGCCAGAAACTCGAGAAAACTGTGCTTCACCATTTTCCAGCAGCTCTTCGCGGTGGTTCAGTACACTAAATAGTGCGTTGCTGGTTCGCCGCAAGATTTCCGCACCTGTCTGGCGGTTCAGCCTATTTGACTCATCGCAATGTCGCGCTGCCAGAGCCAAGTAGACTATCTTAGCTATTCTTTCAATGGTGCGCGATTACAAGCGACCCTTTATGGGGGAGATCATTGGTAACTGCCGACAAGAAGCGCCTGGCAGCGGCGTTTGTCGTTGCTGCGATCTCGGATAGTTTATCTTTTTGGCTGGTCATTGCACCGCCGCTCCAATGGGCGGTTGATCTTGTCACTGCCCTGCTTCTATTTCTTCTGCTTGGCCGGAAATGGGTGATCCTCCCCGGATTAATAGCGGAAGCTATTCCGGGCCTAAACATATTCCCATTTTGGCTTCTGGTGGTTGGTTCAATTGCAACCTGGGGATCCATTCGCCGACCACCGGCCAAGCCTTAGCGGGATAGTTCAATCATCCCACAGGATTGTCTGCATTCGGGTGCGGGGTAAAGCGGACGTGCTCATCGGCTTGATCCAGATCAATGCTAATCCGCGTACCTGAGCTGAAATTTTCGATGCGCGCCGCTCGCGGGCGGCGACTTCTCAATCAGATCAAGTAAGCAGATTTTTTAGGAGAGATGTCATGCCAATCTACATCTCGCGTGGTCGTTTCACTTCGGATGCCGTTAGGGGCATGGTGGCTAAGCCGGAAAATCGTAAGGAAGCCGTCTCCAAACTCTTCGAGAGTGTCGGGGGCAGGCTCATCGAGTGGTATTTGACCTTCGGCCGCCATGACTGGCTGGTTATTGGCGAGTTCCCCGACGATAAGGCCGCCGGCGCCGCAGTACTCGCCGCTGCCGCGGGAGGCAGCTTGTCTGATATCGAGACGAACCCGGCGATGACGGCGGAGGATGCTCACGCAACATTCGTATCCGCCGGAAAAGCAGCAAAGGCTTTCCGGAGTGCCGGGCGCACATAGGTTGCGGCTTTAGCCAAAGGCAAACATCAGCATTCGCCGGTGTCGCTTTTTGGCTCTTAGCGGATGGGCCTAACTTCATTCACGTGTCTGCTTTTGGGGGGCAAAGCGGACACGGCTTTTTGCGTCGACGCAACACCAACGGCTTGACTCTTGTTTTGCTGACGCGCCGCTTTATTCGAATGACTTCCCGAATACCCCGACAGGTCCTTTCGGAAATACGGTCTGAGCAAGTCATTGGCGTTCTTACTGGAACCGCGCTGCCACGAACTTTGCGTATCGCAGAAAGTGTTGCGTCGACCGATTGAATCCACCACCGAAAGCGGACATCGGCCAGTAACCTGCGTTACTGGCGCAATCCAATCTGCTAGGCTTTCGAGCCAAAATGGCCGCGCTCAGACTGGAGGATGGCTAGGTGCGCCGGCGAGATTTCATCAAGATTGTTGCGGGTTCAGCTGTCGGCTGGCCGCTGGCGGTCCAGGCCCAGCAGCGCGAGCGAATGCCGCGCGCAAGCGTGCTGATTGGCATTCCCGAAAATGATCCTGAGACGAAAGCCCGCGTCAGGGCGCTTCGATTGGGCATGCGCGATGCGGGTTGGATCGAGGGGAGTAACATTCAGATTGAATACAGATACGCGGTCGACAAGGACGCCATCAAAAAGCACGTCGAAGAAATGATCCGGCTGACACCGGACGTCATTTTGGCAAATTCCACCCCCGTGATGGCTGCACTCCAGCCGGCGACGAAAACCATTCCGATTGTTTTTGTTGTTGTGAATCACCCGGTCGGTCAGGGATTCGTTCGAAATCTCAAACAACCGGGCGGCAATATCACCGGATTCTCGTTCATCGAGCCCGAAATCGTCGGGAAATGGATCAATCTGCTCCGTGACGTGAAACCCGATCTGTCGCGCGCTGCGCTGATGTTTAATCCTGCGACCGCGGGCTACTACGATGCCTACCTTCGCTCATTCAAGGCGTTGCCGCAGAACTCAAAAGTCGAGGTGGATGCGGCGCATGTGCGGACTGAAGCTGAAGTCGAGCGGGCAGTCGCGGAATTGGCGAGCGAACAACGCGCCGGTTTGATCGTTGCAGCCGATCCCACCACTGTCAGCATGCGCGAAGTGATTTTGAAATCAGCAGAACAGCACCGCGTCCCGTTGATAAGCCCTTATAGGCAATTCGTCCTCGGAGGGGGGCTGATGTCTTATGGACCCGATACTGTCGATATTTTCCGGCGCTCAAGCTCATACGTCGATCGCATTCTCAAGGGGGAACGAGCGGGCAATCTTCCGGTGCAATCCCCGGACAAGTTCGAGCTTGCCGTCAATCTGAAAACAGCGAAAGCTCTCGGACTTTCAATCAGCGAATCCTTTTTGCTCTTGGCCGATGAGGTTATCGAATAAGGGAGCCGATGTCCGCTATTGCCGCCCAAAGCGGGCATTTGTTTTGTGCTGCCGAATGTCCGCCATTGGGGGTAAAGTGGACCTGCATCGGACATCGCAGAATGTCCGCTTACTCAAGCCAGAGCCAACGGCCGAGTATGACAGCCGCCAGCATTCCACCGAGTTGCGCCATGATGAATGCAACTACTCCGGTGGGCGCGATACCGGCAAAAGTATCGGAAAGAGCCCGCGCCACCGTCACCGCTGGATTGGCGAATGAAGTCGAAGCGGTGAACCAATATGCTGCGGTTATGTAAAGCCCGACGGCATAGGCGACCGCACTCGGCGCCCGTGCGACGCAACCAAAAATCGTAAGCAACAACCCAAACGTCGCGATCATTTCCGCAAGCCACTGGCCTGCGCCTGTCCGAACATGGGTTGAAAATTGCCACACCGGCAGTTCAAACATGAGATGCGCGGCCAACACGCCAACAATAGCGCCGCACATCTGAGCTGCCAGATAAATGGAGGCGGTTGATAAAGGAAGTTTGCCGCGCAACACGAATGCAAGACTTACGGCGGGATTGAAGTGGGCACCGGATAGTGGCCCGAAAATTAGGATCAGGACAGTAAGTATCGCGCCGGTTGGCAGGGTGTTACACAGAAGTGCGAGCGCGTCATTTCCGCCGGAAAGCCGCTGCGCCATGATCCCCGAACCGATGACGGTGGCGAGCAGAAACGCCGTCCCAAGAAATTCCGAGACGGCGCGCTGAGACAGCGACAACATCAGGTCGGCTCTTTGGCGATCGCGTCAGTCACACGGCCAATTTCGCGGAGTTTGCTTTGCAAGCTCAGTTTGTCGAGCCTTCCTATCGGCAGGGCTGCGAATATCCCGATACGATAGTGCAGCATGCGATAGGCATCCTTGAAAGCGAACGCAATTTCCGCCGCAGAACCTTTAGCCTCCGCAGGATCGGGGACGCCCCAATGCGCAGTCATCGGCTGGCCGGGCCACACCGGACACGCTTCACCCGCCGCGTTATCACAAACGGTGAAAACAAAATCGAGCGGAGGTGCTCCCGGCTTCGCAAACTCCGCCCACGACTTTGAGCGCAAGCCGGACGTACTGTAGCCGAGCACTTGCAGGAGTTGAACTGTGTGCGGGTTGACTTGCCCCTTGGGCTGACTGCCGGCGCTATAGGCGCGGAATTTGCCAGCTCCGATCTTATTCAAGATCGCTTCGGCCATGATCGAGCGGGCAGAATTGCCTGTACAGAGAAATAATACGTTGAAAGGTCTGTCTGTCATGACTGAGTGCCACAGCACGCTTTCGTATGAGCAATGCGAACGCCTTTTTCAGCACTGGTTCCGTAGTGCGTGCTCTCGCCTGTCGTAAAAAAGGTTTCCCACGGGATACCAGCCGGATCATCGATCCATGACTTTTCCGACTTTGCGTAACAGCAGGTCGTCTTACCTTCCTCAAGGATGCTCCCGCCGGCGTCGCGAAGGCGCGCATACACCTGCTGCAATTCGGCGTCGCTTTCAACCTGAATGCCGAGATGATCGAGCCCCGGATTGCCCCCGCGCGCCGAAATAGCGAAGTTTACGCGGGGATCGTCCAACATCCATTTCGCGTAGTCGTCTTTAACGACCGCGGGTTTGGTGGCGAACAGCGCTGAGTAGAACCCAACGGCGTTTGTGATACTTGCGACGGAAACATGTACGTGCATCCGTTTCATGACACAGCGGCCTTTGTGCGTCTGGTGCGTGTCGGTTTACAAACCGCGGGAGCGCACGTGTCGGCAGCTCCTTGGCAACAGTTTTCGGTGAGGAAACCAAGCAGCGAGTTCATAACCTCAAACCGGGCCGCGTAGATCATGGAGCGGCCTTCGCGCCGCACCGTGACGAGACCGGCGTCCCGCAGTCGGTCGAAGTGGAAAGTGAGCGTGTTCGGCGCGAGTTTTAGGGCTGCGGCAACAGCACCAGCTGGCATTCCTTCCGGTCCCGCCTGCACAAGCAGCCGGAAAACATCTAACCGGTTTTCCTGCGCAAGCGCTGAAAGAGCGCTTACCGCCTCTACATTTTTCATATTTCGACACTTATTGAAATAATGGACGGAGGTCAAGAATTATTTCAATCGCTATTGAAACAATCGCGCCGTCTCATTACCGCCCCCCGAGCCTAGGACGAGCCACCTCTCCCAGCCACTCGATTTTACCGTTGCGATGGCGGACATGGAGCACCGTCCACACATGACCCAAAGCGGACAAGGAG